>FWWM01008291.1_pt1 | contig 12085 bp, 11 predicted proteins | sample 2228351 | NCBI WGS metagenome assembly FWWM01 (sample SAMEA103939774, study PRJEB20133) | metagenome | reverse complement strand
TGGGGGAAAGTGGAATACAGTGGCAGGACTTGAATGTTTCTCGGTGAATTCACGCACACCCTGGATGAGAAAAGCCGGCTGACGCTGCCGGCTAAGTTCCGTTCGCGCCTGGCCGAGGGGGTGGTGATGACGACCGGATCGGACAAATGCCTGCTGGTGTATCCACTCGACGAGTTCAAGCTGCTGTTCGAGCGGGTGAGTGCGCTGCCGATCATGGGGCGAGAGGCAGCCACGCTCCGGCGCATGCTCTATAGCAATGCGCACGACGCCGTGCCGGACAAACAGAATCGCGTCGTCGTCCCCCAACCGCTCCGTGAGTATGCCGGGATCACGACCGAGGCCGTCATCGTGGGTGTCGGCAAGTTCATCGAGGTGTGGAATCCGCAGGAGTGGCAGCGTGCGCGAGAGGAGGTGCAGGCTCACGCGGCGCAGAAGGAGCTATGGGCGAATCTGGGGATCTGACCTCGGTCGCTTGCGACGATGCATGTCCCGGTTCTATTCGATGAAGTCATGCGCGTGCTGCAGCCCAGGCGCGGAGGGCGCTATCTCGACTGCACGCTGGGAGGTGGTGGGCATACCGAGGGCATTTTGAGCGCGAGCGCGCCGGATGGGCGCGTGCTGGCGACGGATGCCGATCCCGAGGCCATCGTCAGGGCGAGCGAACGGCTGCGCGATGTGCCGGAGGGCCGGCTGGTGCTGCGTCAGGCGTGGCTGGATGAGGCCCCTGTGCTGGCGCAATCGCTTGGCTTCGCGCCGCTCGACGGCGTGCTGGTGGATCTGGGGTTGTCGTCGGATCAGCTCGAGTCGGCCGAGCGTGGATTTTCGTTCATGCGCGAAGGGCCGCTCGATATGCGATTCGACCGCCGGCGTGGTGTGCCAGCCTGGGAGCTGATCGAACGCATGGACGTGCAGAGCCTAACGGAGGTGTTGCGCGAATATGGAGAAGTGCGCAACGCGCGGCGTGTCGCCGAGGCGATCTGGCATTCCCGGCCAATCAGGACGACCGGTCAACTGCGCGATGTCGTGTCGGGCGTGGTGCAGATACGATCGGAACGCATCCATCCGGCCACTCAGGTCTTCCAGGCGCTGCGCATCGCGGTGAACGATGAGCTGCGGAGGTTGAAGGAGGCTTTGCCGAAGTTGATCGAGATCTTGAAGCCCGGTGGGCGCATTGCGGTGATCACCTTTCACTCGCTGGAGGATCGGATCGTCAAAGAGACCTTCCGGCGCGAGTCACGCGGCGAGATCGTCCAGCCGGGATTCGGCGTCGGCGCCGGCCGGCCGGCGCGCTTGAAGCTGGTGAACAAAGAGCCGATCACACCGGGTGAGGCGGAGTTGTCGCGCAACCCCCGCGCACGCAGCGCGAAGCTGCGCGCGGCCGAGCGGCTGGAGGCACAGTCCGCGGGCGAGGGGCTGGTGCGCTGAGCTGAAAGGTGGGCGAAGGGCGTGGTTCGGGGCTGGTTGCAAAAAGTGAGGACGTGGGATGTGAACGATCGCCGCGCCCTGGCGATGGCGGTTGTGAGCGGCGTTGTGTTAACCACGCTGATCGTGATCTGGCTTGCGATGTCCACGCGCACCGCGCTGCTCAATCAGCAGCTCGACGAGCTGGACGTGGCCTACGCCCGGTTGACCGACGAAATCAACCAGGCCTGGATGGAGATCGGCGAGGCGACTTCGCCGCGCGTGATGGAAGCGCGCGCGCGGCAGTTGGGCTTCGGGCCTACCGAACGACTCGAGTATCTGGTGGTGATGCCGGATGCGACGCCGGCAGTCACCGCGACGAACACGATCGAGCGGTGATCGGCGGACGAAAGGTGCATTTGGCAAACGACGCGACGAAGACGGGCAAGGCACATGTTATCTTCACAACGGCTGATCATCCTGGCCATCATCATCGGCCTGACCATTTCGATCGCGTTCACGCGCGCCGTGCAGGTGCAGGTGTTCGACAACCCGAAGTACGCTGCTGCCGCCAACAGCCAGCAGATCGAAACGCGCATCACACTTGCGCCGCGCGGGGCGATCTTTGACCGCGCCGGCAACCTGCTTGCCGTTAGCAACCGCGCGTATGTCGTTCGCGTGGACGCGCGCACGCTCACTGACACGGTGAGCGTCGCGACCGCGCTGGCACCGGTGATGGGCAGGCCGGTGGACGAAACCCGACGGCGCATCGAGGCCATCCTCGAAGATCGCCGATCCATCACCCCTACGCTCAGCACCATCATCGCCTACAACGTATCGCCGCAGGCGACCTATCAGCTCACCCGGACGATGCGCTCGCTCGCGCGCGGTGGCTTGTTGGTAGACGAGACGTGGGCGCGCATCTACCCCTATGGCCCGGTTGCTGGGCCGACGCTTGGCTTCGTCAGCTTGCAGCCAGTGGGCTATTCCGGCGTGGAGGCCTACTATGATGCGCGCCTGAGTTCCTCGGTCGGCCAGCGCAAGGAGCGCAGCCGGCTGGATTTGCTCGTCATCACGCCTACCCAGAGTGGCGCCGACATAGTGCTCACGCTCGACCTCAATCTGCAACGCTACGTCGAGGCGCGGTTGGCCCAGGCCGTCCAGGACACCGGCGCCAACGGCGGCACGATCATCGTCATGGAGACCAAGACCGGCGCCATCCTGGCATCGGCCTCGTGGCCCGGATACGATCCGAATCGGGCCATCGAACTGGCCGGCACACCCGACGCCAGGCTGCTGCGCGATCCGGCAGTGAGCGATGTCTATGAGCCGGGGTCAGTCCTGAAGGTGCTCACCGTGGCTGCGGCACTGGAGTTAGGCCAGGTGACCACCCGGACGATCTTCACCGACACCGGTCGCCTCGTCATCAACAACAAGCGCATCTACAACTCCGATCGCGGACGCTATGGCCGGGTGACCATCGAGGACATCCTGGCCAATTCGTTGAACGTGCCGACGGCGCAGATCGCGCTAGACGTGGGCGAGGAGGCGTTCTACGAGCGCTTCAAGCTGTTCGGCTTTGGGCATCGCACCGGCATCGACCTGGGCAACGAGGCAGCCGGCGTGTTGCGCACGCCGACCGATCCCGAATGGTCGCGCACCGACCTGGCGACCAACAGCTATGGCCAGGGCATGACGGCCACCCCGTATCAGGTGATCAACGCCATCAACGTCATTGCCAACGATGGCGTGTTGATGCAGCCCTACGTCGTCCAGCAATGGCGGGAGGCGAATGGCGAGATTGTCCGCAAGCAACCCGTGCAAGTTGCGCGCGTCATTTCGGCCGAGACGGCGCGCACGTTGCGCCAGGTGATGATGCGAGCTACGCGCCGTGGCACGCCCAGGGCGTTCGTCCGGGGATACACGGTGGCCGGCAAGACCGGCACGGCCGACTGGTATCTCAAGGGCGTCAAGCAGGACACCACCATCGTGACGTATGTGGGCTTCCTGCCTGCTGACGATCCGCGCGTCACGATCCTGGTGAAGCTGGATCAGCCGAAGAGCTCGAAGTGGTCGGGGCCGACGACCGTGCCGGTCTTCCACGACGTTGCCGAACGCACCTGCCTGGTCCTGGGCATCCCGCCGGACGTGGATTGAGCCCTGAGGTGGAGAGGGTTCTGGCCATCTGTTATTCTGACTTCCTTCTGAACCGATGTTGACGTTAGCAGATGTGGTTGAGGGCGTGGGCGGTCGGCGCATCGAAGCGCTGGCGCGATCTTTCATCAGGAATGTGGTGATTGACTCGCGGCAGGCGCTGCGCGGCGACCTGTTCGTGGCGCTGCCCGGCGAGCGCCAGGACGGCCATGACTACGTCGGTCATGCCCTGGGGCGCGGTGCGATCGCCGCGCTGGTTCATTACGACCACGTGCCGAACCTGGAGGGATTAGAGGTGATCCGGCTGGATACGACCCGGCCAGACGATGCCGCGCCCGTGGTTTTCGGCGAGGGCGTCCCCTGTCTGATTCGCGTGGGTGATACCCTGACTGCGCTGCAGCATCTGTCGGCTTTTTGGCGGGCGAAGTTCAGCCTGCGCGTCATCGGCATCACCGGCAGCGTGGGCAAGACCACCACCAAGGAACTGGTGGCGCAGGTGTTGAACATGCGCTATCGCACCTTGAAGAGCGAAGGCAACTACAACAACGAGATCGGCGTGCCGCTCACCCTGCTCAAGCTGCGGCCGGAGCACGAGCGTGCGGTGATCGAAATGGGCATGTACGGGCTTGGCGAGATCGCGGCTTATTGCCAATGGGCCAGGCCGCAAGTTGGGGTGGTCACCATCATCGCGCCGGTGCACCTGGAGCGACTGGGCACCATCGAGAACATCGTTAAGGCCAAATCGGAGCTGCCCGCCGCGTTGCCCTCTGCGGAGGAAGGCGGCGTCGCCATCCTGAACGACGACGACGAGCGGGTGCGCGGCATGGCCGCGGTGACGCAGGCGCGCGTCATGACCTATGGGTTGACGCCGCGCGCCGACGTGTGGGCCGACAACATCGAGAGCTTCGGCTTGGACGGCATCTCGTTCGTGTTGCATCACGGCCGGAAGCAGCGGCCGGCGAAGCTGCCGCTGATCGGCCGGCACAGCGTGCACACGGCGCTGCGTGCAGCGGCAGTCGGGCTGGTCGAGGGCATGGACTTGGGTGAAGTGGTCGAAGCGCTGCGCATGCCGCCGACACAGTTGCGACTGGTCATGGCCAAGGGGCCGTTCGATTCGGTCGTGCTGGACGATACCTACAACGCCAGCGTCGAGTCCACGATCGCTGCGCTCAACTTGCTGGCCGAGATCGAGGGTGTGGGGCCGCGCATCGCCGTGCTGGGCGACATGCTCGAACTGGGCGACACGGAGAAGCAGGCCCATGATGAAGTAGGATGCCGGGCTGCGCTGGTGGCGCAGTATGTGATCGGCGTGGGCGAGCGCTCGCGATGGACGTGCCGGGCAGCGGTCGAGTGCGGAGCGCGCCCTGAACGCGTCTTCCACGTGATGACCAACGGCGAGGCGCTGGAGGTGTTGAATGACATCGTCCGCGAACGTTGCGTCATTCTGGTGAAAGGTTCGCGTGGCATGAAAATGGAAGAAATCGTCGCCGGGCTCGGGGGACTGGCCGATGCAGACTGAGGAGGAATGGGTGCCGGGCGCGCGAGCGCATCCGGCGTCCACTAAAGACACCATGCATATCCCTTCGCCACCCGAGATGGGCGTCTGCTTGCTGATGGGCGGGGTCGCGTTCGTGATTACCGTGCTATGCGGGCAACCGTTGATACGATTGTTGAAGCACCTGCGCATCGGGAAGCAAATCCGGATCGATGGCCCGGCCAGCCATCGGGTGAAGATGGGCACGCCCACGATGGGGGGCATCCTCTTCATCGGCACGACGCTAGCGTTGATCCTGGTGATGTACCTGTACTCGCGCGTTGCCGTGCGCGTGAATCCGAACTTTGCCGGCGTGGTGCTGGTCGGCCGGTCGCTGGCCATCCCAATCTTCGTGATGCTGAGTTTCGCGATCCTGGGAGCGATTGACGATTACATGGGCGTGAAGGGGGTCAGGCGCGGGGAAGGAATGCGTGGGCGCAGCAAGGCTTTGTTCCAGTTGCTGATCGCAGCGGTGGCTGCGGTGGTGATGAACGTGGTGCCGTCGTTCACGTTTACCCCGACCGGCATCGAGTTCGATCCTGCTCGGCCGCTGTTCGGCATCAGCAAGATGGCCGTCCCCGGCGTGTCCGCCCCGATTGACCTGGGCGTGTTCTGGATCCCGATCGCCATCTTCATCATCCACGCCAGCGCGAACGCGGTGAACTTCACCGATGGCCTGGATGGACTGGCCGCCATGATCAGCGGCGTGGCATTCGTGGCCTATGGCGTCATTGCCTATATGCAGGGCCAGGTGTTCCTGACCATGTTGTGCATGGTGCTGGTCGGCGCGATGCTCGGCTTCTTGTGGTTCAACGTTCATCCAGCCAAGGTGATCATGGGCGACCTGGGCAGCGAGGCGCTGGGCGCCACGCTGGGCGTGGTGGCGCTGATGACGGGCCAGTGGTTGTTGCTGCCGATCATCGCCATCATCCCGGTCGCGGAGGTGGTGAGCGTCATCATTCAGACGACGTATTTCAAATACACCAAGCGACGGTGGGGCGAAGGCCGGCGCTTCTTCAAGATGGCGCCACTGCACCATCACTTCGAGTTGCTCGGCTGGTCCGAGCCGCAGATCGTGCAGCGCTTCTTCGTGATCGCGCTGTTCTTCGGCATGATCGGCATCGGCCTGGCGACCTTTGGCAATCCGAGCATGTGACGCGCCGGGGAATGAGGGTAGCAAGCGAGATGGATTGGTCGGGTAAGCGAGTGGTGATTTTGGGGATTGCGCGGCAGGGGACGGCGCTGGCGCGCTACCTCGTCGCGCATGGCGCGCGCGTGACGTTGAGCGATGTCAAACCGCGCGAGCAGCTCGACCTGCAGCCGGTGGCGGATCTACCCGCAGTGGACTTCGTGCTGGGTGGCCACCCGTTGACGCTGCTCGACGGTTGTGATGCGTTGTGCCTGAGCGGCGGCGTGCCGGGCGACCTGCCGGTCGTGCAAGAGGCGCGGCGGCGCGGCATCCGGCTGGCCAACGATGCTCAGATCTTCTTCGAAGCATGCCCGGCGCCGATCATCGGCATCACCGGCTCGGCCGGCAAGACGACGACGACCACGCTGGTCGGGGAAATTCTGAAATCGGCGGCCGAGCAGCCAAAGGGGGAGATGGCCGATCCGACTTCGCGATCGGTGTGGGTGGGCGGCAACATCGGCAACCCGCTCATCGCCGATGTCGAGCGCATTCGCCCCGATGACTGGGTGGTGATGGAGCTGTCCTCGTTTCAGCTCGAACTGATGACGTGCAGCCCGCATATCGCCTGCATCACCAACATCACGCCGAACCACCTCGACCGCCATGGCACGATGGAGGCCTACATCGCAGCCAAGCAGCGCATCCTCGACTTCCAGTCGCCAGGTGATTGGCAGGTGCTCTCGGCGGACAACGAGGTGACGGCGCGCCTGAATACGTCGGCGCGCACGCTCTGGTTCAGCACGCGCCACGAGCCGCACGGCGACGGCGCGTGGATGGACGCTACCGGCTACCTGCGCATTCGAGGCGAGTTCGACCTTGATCCCTCGATCGCCGGCTTGCGCCCGGTGTCGGACGCGACGCGCTCGTCGTCGGTTGACGCGGTTATCTGCCACCGGCGCGAGCTGCTGTTGATGGGCGAGCACAACGTGGCGAACGTGCTGGCAGCGGCTGCAGTTTGTGCGGCGGCCGGCGCGCCAGTCGAAGCGATGCGCCAGGTGGCCACGACCTTCCGGGGCGTCGCGCATCGCCTGCAGCTCATCGCCGATCAGGATGGCGTGCGCTGGTACGACGACTCCATCGCGACCGCGCCGGAGCGGCTGATGGCTGCGCTGCGATGTTTCGACCAGCCGGTGATCCTTCTGTGCGGCGGCCGCGATAAGCATCTGCCATGGGACGAGGCCGCTCGCATGATGCTGGCGCGGTGCAAGGCCATCTTGCTGTTCGGCGAGATGGGCCCACTGGTTGCCGAGGCGCTGAAAATCGAACGTGAAAGGTCGAAAGAGGCGGGGCTTGTCGTCAACACTCGGTTCTCGATCTGCGACTCTCTGGCCGAGGCCGTCACCGAAGCCAGGCGGCTGGCGCGGCCAGGCGATGTGGTGCTGCTCTCGCCGGGCGGGACGAGCTATGACGCGTTCAAGGACTTCGCCGAGCGCGGCGACCGCTTTCGCGAATGGGTGCATGCCGTTCTGGCGTCCGGGCAGCCGGACGCGCGTGCACATATCCAAGGGGGTGCGACTTGAGCAGAGGAGCGATGACGCGGGCCTTTCAAGGGAGACGATCCCCCACAGGCCGACCGGGAACGTCGGCGGCTGCGCGCCGAGGCGTTGATTGGATCTTCGTCGGCGTCGTCTTGTTGTTGACGGCCCTCGGCCTCGTCATGGCCTACAGCACGACCTTCTTCTGGTCGCAGGTGCAGGAGGGCAATCCGCTGGCCATCTTCAGCAAGCAGTTGCTCTACGCCGGCCTCGGCCTGGTCGCGTTCGCGATCTTCGGCCGGCTCGACTACGGCCTCTTCCGGCGCTTCGCCGTGTGGGTCATGGCCGGATGTCTGTTGCTGCTCGTCGGCGTCATCCTGTTTGGCGACGACGTGTTCGGCGCGCGCCGCACGCTGCTCAACGGCTCGGTCCAACCGAGCGAGCTGGTGAAGCTGGGGGTGATCGTCTACGCGGCGGCCTGGCTCGCCTCGCGCCGCGACCAGGTGCAAAGCGTGTCCAACGGGTTGGTCCCGTTCGGCGTGATCGTCGGCGTGGTGAGCTTCCTCATCGTCGTCCAGCCCGACCTGAGCACAACCGCTGTGATCGTGATCGTCGCATTGGCGATGTTCTTCATGGCCGGCGCGAGCTGGCGACAGTTGGGGCTGGTGGCGCTGATTGCCGTGTTGGCGTTCCTGGTGCTGATCACCATCGTCCCCCACGCCACCGTCCGGGTGAACGAATTCCTCAAGGTGTGGCGCGCGCCGAACGAGATGGACTACCACATCCGCCAGACCTTGATCACGCTGGGCGGGGGTGGACTGTTCGGCAACGGCATCGGCGCCAGCGGCCAGAAGTTCGGCTACTTGCCGACGCCGCATACCGACAGCGTGATGGCCGTGCTGGGCGACGAGATGGGGCTGCTCGGGCTGGTGATGACGCTGGCCCTGTTCGTGCTCTTCGCCTGGCGCGGACTGCACATCGCGCACACGGCCGACACCGCATTCGGTTCGTTCATCGTGATCGGCGTGGTGATCTGGGTGATCGGCCAGATGTTGTTGAACGTGATGGCCATCATGGCCATGATTCCCTTCACCGGCGTGCCGGTGCCATTCCTGAGCGTGGGCGGGTCGTCGCTCGTCTCGCTGCTGATCGCGTGTGGCGTGGTGATCAGCGTCGCGCGCGGCAGCCGCATCTTACAGGGCGAAGGGAGGCAGGCCGGAATGCCGTTCGTCGCCGGAGGTGCAAAAGGAGGAAGGGTGATTCATGCGAGTGCTACTATCCGCGGGAGGAACGGCCGGGCACGTTTTGCCCGCGCTCACCGTGCTCCAGGCGCTGGACGCTCGGCTGAGCTCGAATCCGCCGAGGCCACCATCGTCGGGCGCGACGCCCGCGCCAACGGCGTCATCCGCCGACGCGCCAGCCGGCGCGGGACGTTCTCCTCTGGCAGCGCCGACCCAGGCGCTGTTCGTTGGCGAAGAAAGTGGGATGGAGCGTGACCTGGTGAGCCGCGCGGGTGTACCCTTTCGGGCGATTCGGGCCGGCGCCATGCATGGCATCGGCCCGATTCGCGCTGCCGGCAACGCCGTCCGCACTTCGCGCGGCGTGCTCGAAGCGCGCCGCATCCTCGCCGAATTCGCGCCGGACGTGGTGTTCCTGACCGGTGGATTCGTCGGCGTGCCGGTGAGCGTGGCGGCGTGGCTGCAGCGCGTGCCGAGCGTGGTGTATCTGCCGGACATCGAGCCCGGCCATGCCTTGCGGGTGATGGCGCGGTTTGCCGCGAAGGTGGCGACGACGACGGAAGCCTCCGCGCGCTTCATCCCACCGGCCAAGATGGTGGTGACGGGTTACCCGGTGCGCGACGTCTTCGCCACCGCCTCGCGAGAGAGGGCGCGCCAGCACTTCGGGATTGCGGACGGCGAGCCAGTGCTGCTGGTCTATGGCGGGAGCAAGGGCGCGCGCAGCATCAATCGCGCCGTGCTGGCAGGGCTCCCGCGCCTGCTCGAACTGGCCGTGGTCATTCACGTGACCGGCGCGAGCGACTGGGAATCGGTGCGCGACGCGCGGGCGCATCTACCGGAGGGGCAACGCGCGCGTTACCTGGCCTTCGAGTACCTTCACGATGAGATGGCACTGGTGATGGCGGCAGCCGACCTGGCGGTGTGTCGCGCCGGCGCAAGCACGCTGGGCGAATTGCCCTACCTCGGCCTGCCGGCCATCCTGGTGCCTTACCCCTACGCCTGGCGCTACCAAAAGGTCAATGCCCAGTACCTGGCCGATCGGGGCGCTGCCGTGGTCGTTCGAGACGAGGTGCTGTCGGATGACCGGGAGGGCTTGCTAGCGCACGTCGTCGAACTGCTCGGTGACCCGGCCCGCCTGCATGCGATGCGCCAGGCATCGCTGCGGCTCGGTTGTCGAGACGGCGCAGAACGGATCGCGGCCTTGCTGGTCGAAGTGAGCCACTGACATGATCAACGCCGACATCTTCTTTATCTTCTATCTCATCGTGTGGGGGTTCATCGGCACTTCGCGTGGCTGGGTGCGGGAGGTGATCGTCACATTCACCATGCTGTTCGCGCTGTTCATCTACTCGCTGCCGCAGTTCATCAACGTCATGAACCCGCTATGGAACACCGGCGAACCGGTCTGGCGCTTCTTCTGGCGTTCCCTGCCCTTCTTGTTGATCGCTTTCTTCGGCTACCTGAGCCCGATCGTGGCGCGCAGTCGCTTCCAGATCAACGCCTCGAATCGCTTCGAATATAGCCTGTTGTCGTTCATGATCGGTGTGTTCAACGGTTACCTGTTGTTCAGCTCGCTGGCGTATTGGGCGCTGCAGGCCGGCTTGCTGGATGGTCAGTATGCCAATCTCTTCACCCCACCGCCAGGTGGCTGGGGCGAGTTCTTCTTCATCAAGAGCGCGGCACCGGTTATCTTCAGCGGCTCGCTGCTGGTCTTCGTGCTCATCATCATCTTCTTGTTCGTGATCGTAGTGCTGGTATGACCTGGCTCGATAAGCACATTCACATCATGGGCATCGGCGGCGCCGGCATGAGCGCGCTCGCCCGGTTGTTGCATGCGCGCGGCGTGCGCGTCAGCGGCGACGACCGCGCCGATTCGCCCGTGCTTGAGGCGCTGCGGGCGGAGGGTATCCCGGTCGCCGTGGGTCACGCCCCCAATCATCTGGACGGTGTGGACATCCTGGCCCCGTCGTCGGCGATCGCCAAAGACGAACCGGAGCTGGTGGAGGCGAAGCGGCGCGGCTTGCCAGTGTGGCATCGCGGCGACCTGATCAGCGCGTTGATGCAGGACAAGGTGGGCATCGCCGTCGCCGGCACGCATGGCAAGAGCACGACCACCGGCATGATCGCCACCATCCTCGCCGATGCCGGGCTCGATCCATCGTTCGTCATCGGAGCGACGCCGCAGCCGCTCGGCGTGAATGCGCGCTGGGGGGAGGGCGATGCCTTCGTCGTCGAAGCCGATGAATACGATCGTACCTTCTTGCACTTCCAGCCACGGATCGCCGTGGTCACCAGCGTCGAGTACGACCACCCCGACACCTTTGCGAGCTTCGATGCGGCGTTGGACGCGTTCGCGACGTTCGTGCGCAGCGTGCCGGAGGATGGAGTGGTGATCACCTGTGCCGACGACGCCGGCTGTGTCGCGATGCTCAAGCGAGCCGAGCGCCTGTCCGCAGGTACCAGGTCGGGGCCGGCTGTCGTGGACTATGGCCTGCGAGGTGGCCTGTGGATGGCCTGCGAGGTGGCCTGTGGCGCGCCTCCAACCTGCGCGCCAATGTGCTGGGCGGCATGGACTTCGCCTTCAGCGGCGCCGGAGCGGGCGGTGAAGTAGTGGGGACATGCTCGTTGCGGGTGCCGGGCGAACACAACGTGCTGAACGCGCTGGCCGCGCTGGCCGTAGCCGATGCCTGCGGCGTGCCGGTGAGTGAAGCGACCCGGTCGCTCGGCGCCTACAAAGGCGCCGGGCGACGCTTCGAGTTGAAGGGCGAAGTGCGCGGCATCCGCATCTTTGACGATTACGCACACCATCCGACCGAGATCCGGGCGACGCTGCGCGGCGCGCGGTTGCGCTATCCGCTGGGCAACATTTGGGCGGTCTGGCAGCCGCACACCTACAGCCGCACGATCGCCCTACTCGACGCATTCGCCGAAGCCTTCGACGACGCCGATCACGTGATCGTGCTGCCGATCTATGCCGCGCGCGAGAAGCAGGAGGACTTCGGCTTCGCCGCCGACGCGCTCAACCCGATCGCGATCGCCCGCCGGATCCGCCATCGCGACGCGCGCAACGCCGCCTCGTTCGGCGATGCGTTGG
>FWWM01014859.1_pt1 | contig 12086 bp, 8 predicted proteins | sample 2228351 | NCBI WGS metagenome assembly FWWM01 (sample SAMEA103939774, study PRJEB20133) | metagenome | reverse complement strand
CGAACACCTCCGTGAGGTCGGTGATCTCGAGCCCGTAGCGCAGATCCGGTTTGTCGGTGCCGTAGCGGGCCAAGGCCTCCGCGTACGGGAGCCGTGGGAAGGGCAGGCTGAGCTCGATGCCCATCGCCTCCCGCAGGAGGTGGTGCATGAGGCGCTCGCATAGCTCCAGCACGTCCTCCCGGTCCACGAAGGACATCTCCAGGTCGATCTGGGTGAACTCCGGCTGGCGGTCGGCCCGCAGGTCCTCGTCCCGGAAGCAGCGGGCGAGCTGGAAGTACCGGTCAAACCCCGCCACCATCAGGATCTGCTTGAGGAGCTGCGGGGACTGCGGCAGCACGTAGAACTTGCCCGGGTGGAGGCGGCTTGGCACGAGGAAGTCGCGGGCACCTTCCGGCGTGGCCCGGATGAGGTGCGGGGTCTCGATCTCCACGAACCCCTCCCGGCTCAGGAACTCCCGGGTGGCCTGGGCGAGCCGGTGCCGGAGGAGGAGGTTGCGCTGCATGCTCTCCCGCCGCAGGTCGAGGTAGCGGTAGCGGAGCCGCACGGTCTCGTCCACGTCCTCTCCATCCGCGATCTCGAACGGCGGGGTCCGGGAGGAGTTGAGGACCTCCAGGCGGTGAGCCCGCACCTCCACCTCGCCGGTCGCGAGTTTCGGGTTTACGGTGTGAGGCGGCCGCCGGACCACCACCCCCTCCACCTGCACCACGTACTCCGACCGCACCTGGTCCGCCGCCGCGTGGGCCTGCGGGAACTCGGGAGTCGCCACCACCTGCACGATTCCCGAGCGGTCCCGCAGGTCCAGGAACACGAGCCCGCCGAGATCCCGCCGTCGGTGCACCCACCCGCACAGGCGCACCAGGAGCCCCTCGTGTTCGGGCCTCAGCTCCCCGCATCCGTGCGTGCGGAACCGGGTGGGCCTCACGGAATCCCCTCCCGCAGGGCCTCCGTGACCCGGTGCAGTGAGGTAAGCCGCTGCTCGCCCGTCCGCAGGTCCCGCACGACCGCCTCCTCCCGCTCCAGCCTCTCCTCCTCCAGGATCACCGCGTACGTGGCTCCGATCCGCGCCGCGTGGCGAAGCTGCGCGCTCAGGCTGCGGCCCATGAGGTCCCCTTCTGCCCGAAACCCCTCCTCCCGCAGCCGGTCGAGTAGGGCGAACGCCTCCTGCTCCGCCCGGTTGCCGCTACTGGCCACGTACACGTCCACCTGCCAGCTCTCCTCCGGGAGCAGCCCTTCCCGCTCCAGCACCAGCAGCACCCGCTCGATCCCCATGCCGAAGCCCACGCCAGGAGTCGGAGGCCCGCCCAGGACCTCCGCAAGCCCGTCGTACCGACCCCCTCCGAACACCGCGTTCTGGGCGCCCAGCCTCCCGCTGAAGACCTCCGCCGCGGTCCGGGTGTAGTAGTCGAGGCCGCGCACGATGAAGGGGTCGATCTCCGTGGGGATCCCCAGCCACGCGAACCGCCGCAGGACCTCCTCGAAGTGGGCACGGCAGGCGTCACAGAGGTAGTCCAGCATCTTCGGCGCCCCCTGGGCGATCTGGCGGGTCCGGTCCACCTTGGAGTCGAAGATGCGGAGAGGGTTGGTGTGAAGCCGCCGGCGGCTGTCCTCATCGAGCTCCGCGGCATACTGCTCGAAGTACGCCCGGACCCGCTGCAGGTAGCCGGGCCGGCAGGCGGCATCGCCCACGCTGTTGAGGTGCACCCGGACCTCCCGCAGTCCCAGGTTCTGGAGGATCCGGATGGGAAGCGCCAGGACCTCCACATCCGCGGCAGGGGACGAGGATCCCAGGACCTCCGCCCCGAACTGGGTGTGCTGCCGGTACCGCCCTGCCTGCGGGCGGTCGTACCGAAACATCTCCGCGATGTAGTACAACTTCACGGGCTGCGGCCGGGTGTATAGGCCGTGCTCGATGTACGCCCGCACGACCGCGGCCGTCCCCTCGGGCCGGAGGGTGAGGCTCCGGCCTCCCCGGTCCGTGAAGGTGTACATCTCCTTGTCCACGATGTCCGTCCCCTCCCCCACCCCCCGCAGGAACACCTCCGTGTGCTCCACCACCGGCGTGCGAATCTCCCGGTAGCCGTACCGGTGTGCGAACTCCCGGCACCGGCTGATGAGGAACTGCCACCGCTCGGACTCCGGGGGGAGTACATCCCGCATCCCGCGGGGCGCCTGGTACTTCGGCATGAGGGGTCCCCTCCCAAATCAAAGCGCTCCGTCCAGGCGGGAACGGAGCGGTCCGCGTTCGCCTTGCGGCATTGTACCAGAGTGGTGCGGGGCGTGCCACGCGTGGCAAAATGGGCCTGTGCGGATCGTCTCCCTGTTCCCCGGTGCCACGGAGCTGTTGTGGGCCCTGGGCCTGGGTGACCAGGTGGTGGGTGTCAGCGAGGCGTGCGACTTCCCGCCTGAAGCCCGCACCCGGAGGGTGGTGGTCCGCGCCCTGCTAGACGGGGAGCTCCCCAGCGCCCAGATCGACCGGATCGTGGCTTCCTCCCTGGCGGCGGGACAGCCCCTCTATGCGGTAGACCTGGAGGCCCTCGCGGCCCTGGACCCGGACCTGGTGGTGGCGCAGGGAACCTGCGCGGTCTGCGCCGCCTCCGACCGCCACCCCGTGGACCTACGGAGCGCGGTCCCGCGGACCCGAGTGCTCTCCCTCCAGGCCACCTCCCTCCGCGGGGTGATCGAAGACCTGCGGCGGCTCGCGGAAGCCGCCGGTGTAGGCGAGCGGGGAGAGCGGCTCGCTCAGGCCCTGGAGGCGGCGATCTCCGCGGTGGCTGCGCGGGTGCAGGACCTTCCCCGGCCTCGGGTGGTGTGCGTGGAGTGGCTCGACCCGCCCTTCACCGCGGGCCACTGGCTTCCGGAGATGGTGCACCTCGCGGGCGGGCAGGAAGTCCTGGGAGAGGCGGGGCAGCCGTCCCGGCGAACCTCCTGGGCGGCCCTCCTGCATCCCGACCGGTTCGAGGCGTCCGGCTCTTCTGGGGTCCAGCTGTTCCCCCGTGTCGTACCAGCATGAGGAAGGAGGGGTTCGATGCAGGCCATCATCCTCGCGGGCGGGAAGGGCGAGCGGCTTCGGCCGTACACCCAGGATCGTCCCAAGCCCATGGTGGAGGTGCTCGGGATCCCCATCCTGGGCTACCAGATCCAGTGGTTGCGGGTGCAAGGGATCACGGACATCGTGGTGGCCTGCGGGTACCGGCACGAGGTGATTCAGGAGTACTTCGGAGACGGCCGCAAGTGGGAGGTCCGGATCCGGTACTCCATCGAGGAGGAACCGCTGGGCCGAGGCGGAGCCCTCCGACAGGCCATGGAGCTCGTGGAAGGGGACCTCTGCATCGCCACCAACGGGGACGTCATCACCAACGTCCGGATCCGGGAGGTCGTCGACCACCACCGGAGGAAGGGGTGGCTCGTTACCGTGGTCCTGACGCCCTTCATCAGCCCTTACGGCATCGTGGAGGTCGCGGAGGACGACCGCATCGTGGCTTTCCGGGAAAAGCCGGAGCTGCCCTACTGGATCAACGCGGGGATCTACGTGCTGAACCGGGAGGTGCGGGAGCTCCTGCCCGAGGTCGGAGACCACGAGACCGCCACCTTCCCCCGGCTTGCGGCGGAGGGGCTTCTCGGCGGGTTCCGGTCCCGGGCGTACTGGAAGGGCGTGGACACCATGAAGGACCTCTCGGAGGTCAGCAAGGACCTGGAAGAGCGGCTGCTCGCCGCGTTCCTCGGCTAATCCTCCACCCGGGGAAGCGGGAAGGGGCCCCGCGCCCGTTCGTAGGCCCGCCCCACCCGCAACACCACCGCCTCCTCGAACGGACGGCCCACGAGCTGCAAGCCCACGGGAAGACCTTCCGCAAACCCGCATGGGAGGGAGAGGGCGGGGAACCCCAGGGCGTTGAAGGGGTTGGTGAAGCGGGTGAGGAGGGCCCGGGTGTTGTACGGCCGGCCGGCAACGGAGGTGGTCTCCTCCTCCACGGGCGGCGCGGGAATGGGAACCGTGGGGGTCAGGAGCACGTTCACCTCCGCGTAGACCTCCCGGAGGAAGTGGTGGACGAGGGCCCGACGCACGGACCGGGCCCGCACGTACCGCTCGCCCGCAAGCGCGAGCCCCACCACCAACCGCTCCCGGACGTCCGGACCGTAGGTATCGGGCGCCGCCCGCAGGAGGGGGAGGTGAAGGGTGCTCGCCTCCACCATCAGCAGCACCGTGGCGACCGCGGAGGCCGCGGCAAGACCTTCTCCGCGGACCTCCTTTACCTCGGCCCCGAGCTCCCGCAGGACCCCTAACGCCTGCTCCACGGCCGAGGCCACGCCGGGGTCCAGCGCGGCCTCCGAGAACTCCCGAACGAACCCGACCCGCATGCCTCGGACCTCCGCCTCCGCCCCGTACCGGACCCCGGTCAGCACCTCGAGAATCAGGGCCACGTCGTCCACGGTCCGGGCCATGGGACCCACGTGGTCCAGGGACCAGGAGAGCGGGTAGACGCCCTGCGTGGGCACAAGCCCGTACGTGGGCTTGAGGCCCACCACCCCGCACAGGGCCGCGGGGATCCGGATGGACCCGCCCGTGTCCGTCCCCAAGGATCCATAGGCGCACCCGGTGGCCAGGGCGACGGCACTCCCGCCGCTTGATCCGCCGGGCGAGCGGGTCGGGTCCCATGGGTTCCGGGCGGGGCCGAAGTGGGGATTGTTGTTGGACACCCCGTAGGCCCACTCGTGGAGGTGGGTCCTGCCCACGAACACCGCACCGGCCGACCGCAGGCAGGCTGTAGCCCAGGCGTCCTCCCCGGCCACGGTATCCCGGCGGAGCCCGGAGCCGCAGGTCCAGGGAGCCCCGGCCTGGGCGATGAGGTCTTTGAGGGCGAAGGGGATCCCGTGCAGGGGTCCCCAGCAGGCGCCCCGCGCCAACGCCTCCTCTGCCGCCTGAGCCCGCCGCAAGGCTCCTTCCGGGTCTACGGAGAGGAAGGCCAGAAGGCGCGGGTTTACGGCCTCGATCCGGCGCAGGACGGCCTCCACGAGCTCCCGGGGCGAGATCCGCCGGTGGCGGATGAGCCGGGCCGCCTCCACCAGGGGCAGCCGCAGAAGATCGTCGGTGGGCTCCAGAGGCGGGTGTGCGAGCCACTCCTCCACGCTCCCTCGCTCAGACCGCAGCACGCACCCGAACTCCGACCACCGGAGGTCACCCGGAGGCTGTTCTGTTCGGATCCCGTCGAGGGGTTCGACGCGGCGCAGAACGGCTTCCAGCTGCTCTGCGGCACGCGCCTCCTCCTCCGGAGGGAGCAAGAGGCCGTACCGCCGGAGGGCCTCACGCAGGAGCACCCGGGCCTCGCTCACGACCGGAGCTCCGCGGTGTCCAGGAGGATGGTCACCGGCCCGTCGTTGTGGATCTCCACGTGCATCACCTCTCCGAACACCCCCGTGCGGACCGGAACGCCAAGTGCCCGCAGGGCATCATTGAAGGCTTCGTAGAGGGGGCGGGCGGATTCCGGTGGGGCGGCCTCGAGGAAGCTCGGCCGGTTCCCCCGGCGGACGTCCCCGTACAGGGTGAACTGCGAGACGGACAGCACCGACCCCCCGACCTCCAGGACGGACCGGTTCAGCTTGCCCGCCTCGTCCGAGAAGATGCGCAGCTGCGCCACCTTCCGGGCGAGCCACCGGGCGTCCTCCTCCGTGTCCCGGACGTGTACGCCCACGAGCACCACAAGCCCCCTCCCGATCTCCGCCACGAGGGCCTCCCCGACCCGTACCGCGCCCCTGGAGACCCGCTGGACGACCGCCCGCATGGCTAGAGGCCCAGGATGTGGTAGCCCGCGTCCGCAAACAGCACCTGTCCGGTCACGGATCGGCTCAGGTCGCTTGCCAGGAACACCGCCACGTCCCCGATCTCCTCCGCCTCCACGGTGCGGCGGAGCGGTGCGCGCTCCGCGTACGCCCGCAAGAACTCCGTAAACCCCGCCACGGCCCGGGCGGAGGCGGTCCGAACTGGACCTGCGGAGATGGCGTTCACCCGGATCCCCTGCGGGCCCAGCTCGTAGGCGAGGTACCGTACGATGCACTCCAGGGCGGCCTTCGCGGGCGCCATCACGTTGTAGTTGGGGTAGACCCGGGAGCTGGCGGCAAACGTCAGGGTAAGGACGCTGCTCCCCGCAGGCAGGAGGGGCAGGAGGGCCCGGACGCAGGCGAGGAGGGAGTACGCGCTGATCTCCTGGGCCACGAGGTACCCCTCCCGGCTCGTGTCCACGAACCTTCCCCGCAGGTCCTCGGTGCGGGCGTAGGCGATGCTGTGGACGAGGACGTGGATCTGTCCGGGATCCTCCCGCAGGTCCTCCTGCAGCCGGCGGAGGTCCTCCTCCCGGGAGACGTCGCAGGGCAACGCCCGACCGCCCGGAAGCTCCTCCGCGAGTCGGTGCACCGTGGGGGCCTCCCGCTCTCCGAGGTAGGTGAGGAAGCAGCGGGCGCCCTCCCGGTGGAAGGCCCGGGCGATCCCCCAGGCGATGCTCCACCGGTTCGCCACCCCCATGACGAGGGCGTTCTTCCCCTGTAGCAGTCCTGGCACGGTGCTTCCCTCCAGACGAGGTGTCACCCGGAGACCCGCTCCACGCGGTAGACGTCCGGTACTTTACTGATCCGCTGCATCACCGCGGTGAGCTGGCCCACGTTGCGGATGTCCAGGACGAGGTCGATGACCCCGACCTTGTCCCGGCGCACGCGGGCGTTCACGCTGCGGACGTTGGTGCGGGTGTCGGCCACCGCGCTCAGCACGTCCTTCAGGAGGCCCACCCGGTCCAGGGCCTCGATCTGCAGCTCCACGGGATATGTTCCGTCCTCCGCAGGTTCCCACTCCACCTCGATCAGCCGCTCGGGCTGCCGCCGCAGGTACTGCAGGTTGGGGCAGTCGCGGCGGTGGATGGTCACCCCGCGTCCCCGGGTGATGTAGCCCACCACCTCGTCACCCGGCAGAGGCATGCAGCACCGGGCCAGGGTGGTGAGCACGTTGTCCGCGCCCCGCACCCGCAACCCCCGGGCTGCCTGGACGGAGACCGGCGCGCTCGGAGCAGCGGGCGGGACCGGCTCCGGGGAGGCCGGAGTCGGCCCCTGCAGCGCCTGCACCACCTGCAGCAGGGAGAGGTCGCCGTTCCCGAGGGCCGCGAAGAGGTCCTCCTCGCTTGAGAGCTGCAGCCGCTCTACGGCCTTCTGGAGCCGCTCCGTCTTGAGGAGCTGGCTGCTGAGCCCCAGCCGCCGCAGCTCCCGCTCCAGCAGCTCCCGGCCGCGGGCGATGTTCTCCTCCCGCTGCTGCTTGCGGAACCACTGCCGGATCTTGCTGCGGGCGTTGCTGGTGACCACAAACCCCAGCCAGTCCCGGCTGGGTCCCGGGGAGCTCTTCGAGGTGAGGATCTCCACGATGTCCCCGCTCTGGAGCCGGTAGCTGAGTGGCACCAGGCGCCCGTTCACCTTGGCGCCCACGCAGTGGTGGCCGATGTCGGTGTGGATGCGGTACGCGAAGTCCACGGGTGTGGCCCCGTTGGGCAGGTCGATCACGTCGCCCTTCGGGGTGAAGACGAAGACCTCGTTCTGGAAGAGGTCCAGCTTCACGGACCGCATAAACTCCCGGGCGTCCTGCATCTCCTGGTGCCACTCCAGGAGCTGCCGGAGCCAGCTCAGCTTCTCCTCGAAGGCCCGATCCCGGCTCGCCGTCCGACCCTCCTTGTACCGCCAGTGGGCCGCGATCCCGTACTCCGCCTCCTGGTGCATCTGGTGGGTGCGGATCTGGACCTCGAGAGGCATGCCCCGGTAGATGACCGTGGTGTGCAGGGAGCGGTAGCCGCTGGGCTTCGGGTTCGCGATGTAGTCGTCGAACTCCCCGGGGATCGGCCGCCACAGGGAGTGGATCACGCCCAGGGCCGCGTAGCAGTCCTTCACGTCGTCCACGATGACCCGCACGCCCAGCCGGTCGTAGATGCGCCCGATCCCCTTGCCCTGGTACTCCGGCCGCTGCAGCTTCCGATAGATGCTGTAGGCGTGCTTGGGCCGGGCGGTGATGTGGGCCCGCTCCACCCGGATTCCGGCCCCGTTCAGCTCCCGGTACAGCTCCTCCTTGATGGCCTTCAGGATCTCCTCCTGCTGGGATGCGGCTTCCCGCAGGGCCTCCGTGATCTCCCGGTACGCCTCCGGCTCCAGGATAGCGAAGGCCAAATCCTCCAGCTCGTTCTGCAGTTGCCCGATGCCCAGCCGCTTCGCGAGGGGAGCATAGACCTCCAGGGTCTCCTGGGCCTTGCGGCGCTGGTGGTCCGGAGGCATGGCCCCGATGGTGCGCAGGTTGTGGAGCCGGTCCGCCAGCTTGATGAGCACGATCCGGATGTCCTTCGCCATGGCGAGGAACATCTTGCGGAGGTTCTCCGCCTGACGCTCCTCCCGGCTCTTCCACTGGATCCGGCCCAGCTTGGTGACCCCGTCCACCAGGGTGGCGATCTCCTCCCCGAACGCCTGCCGGATCTCCTCCAAGGTGTGCTTGGTGTCCTCGGGGACGTCGTGTAGCAGTCCCGCGGCCACCGTCACGGGGTCCAGGCGGAGGCTCGCCAGGATCTCCGCCACCGCGATCGCGTGGTAGACGTAGGGCTCCCCGCTCCGCCGGTACTGCCCCTCGTGGGCCTCCGCGGCAAACGCGTAGGCCCGGCGCAAAAGCTCCAGATCCGCCTGCGGGTTCGCCTCCCGGACCCGGTCCAGGACCCGCTGCATCTCGGGTGGGAGCTCCGGGTGGACCTTCAGCTCCTCGTGCGCCATCGCTCCTTCCTCACCGGGGTCCCGCGGGGCCGGCGAGGGCCTCGAGGATCTCCACCGCACCCGCCCTCAGCATCCACCGAGCACCCCGCTTCACGGCCCGCCGGACGACCTCCCCTTCTAAGAACCGCCCGGACGTCCGCAGGTCTGCCCGCCCCGGTTGGACCCTCCACCCCTGCTCCGTCCTCGCCGCCACCCCAAGCTCCTCTAAGATGGCCAGGGCCGCGGGCAGGGCCACCGCGGAGGCCAGGGGATAAATCCCGGCCCGTAGCCTCCGGTACACGGAGGTAAGGGTTGAGCGGGACGGGTAGGCCTCCAGGGCTTCCTCGGCCCGCCGCAGGTCCCCGCGGTCGAAGGCCAGGTGCAGTGTAACACGTTCCCGTCCCGGCGCGGCAGAGGCGGCCTGCAGCAGGAACAGGCCCTGGCTCTGCGGGCTCCGCCAGACGAGGTGGTCCGTGCGGGTGGACCCTTCCTCGGGCGGAGGACCCGCACACACCAGGGCCCGGAGGTGACCCGTAGAGAGGAGGGCGTGCAGGGTGGCCCGCAGGGGAACGGGCAGGAGGGGGTGGTCGTAGGCGACGGGGAGCTCGGGAAACCGGTTCCGGAGGGCCTCCGCGAGCCGGACCGCCTCCTGCGGGCTCGCCTCGAAGACCACCACCCGGGACCCGGAAGCCACGAGCGCCTCGACGAGCTCAACTCCCGCTCGGCCGCGGCGGTCGTTGAGCACGAGGTCGATCCGCATTCGGTCCGAGAACGCCACGACCCAGCCCTCCGGCACGGCTTGGGAGGACCAAAGGTTCCACCGCACGGGACCTGGATGCCGGACCGCAACCGGTGGGAGCAGGAGGGACTCGCCCACGAGCAGATCGTCCGGACCGAGGAGGTCGGGGTGACGGAGGAGGTAGGAGAGGGTGGTGAAGACCACGACCGCTTCCGGGTCGGTGGGACGAGGTGCAAGCCCGTGGACCCGCACAGCCCGGATCCCGCACGCCCGCAGCCGCGGAGCCCACTGGACCCACCGCGCGTCCGCGAGGTCGTGGGTGGGCCAAACGCAGACCACCCGACGCCCTGACCGGGCCGCATCCGCGATCCCCACGAGCAGCACCTTCCACAGGCTCCGGCCCGGCCCTCCCACGAGCACCCCCTTCTGCTCCCGCGTGGCGCCGACCCACACCCTCGCCCACTCCGGGAGGACTTCCCCGTGGAGGAGCCAGCCCTCCCACTCGTCCCCGGTGGGAAGGCGAGCGGGTTCTTCGTCTCCGAGTGGGCCCCGCCCGCGGGAGGTGTGCCAGTCCGGGGACTGCCAGTACTCGCTGGCCCGCTCAAACAGGTGCTCCAGGAGCCGGTCGGCACGTGAGAAGGCCGGTTCGGATGAGGGCCGCAGGTCCTGGATCACGAGCCGGACCTCCGCCCGGTCGAGGAAGGCCTCCTCCACGTAGGCGGCCACGTCCACGCCCGATCCCCAAAAGGCCAGGCTCTCCGCGGCCTCCCGCCACCCGAACCCCACGGCCTCCACACGGTGCCGGCCGTCGGTGAGCCGCAGGAGGAGGTGGTTTCCGTCGTTCCCGATCGGTCGGAGGTCCACCACCCGCAACCCTCGCACGGCAAATAGAGGCCTCGGGTTGCCGGGCCCGAAGGGCTCCAGGGCCCTGAGCTCCTCGACGAGCCGGCGGTCGAGCTCGGAAAGCGAGAGCTCTGCGTCGAGCTCCAGCGTGGGGACGAGGTCCTCCGGCTGGACCTGGATCCGCACCGCCTCCTCGAACCGGTCCCGGAAGGCCTCCAGGCGGTCGGCGGGAAGGCTCAGGCCGGCCGCCTGGGCATGTCCTCCGAACTCACCCAGTAGCGGCGTGCAGGTCCGCAGGGCCTCGATGAGGTTCACCTCCGGCACGCTCCGGCCGCTTCCCCGCGCGACTCCCTCCGCGACGCTCAGCAGGATGGTGGGACGGTAGTAGGCCTCCCGCACCTTCCCCGCGGCGATCCCCAACACCCCGGGATGCCACTCCCCCCAGAGGACGAGGGTGGCGCGGCGTTGGGGATCGAGGGCTTCCGCGGCGGCGAGGGCCTGCTGGACCACCTCGTCCTGGAGCCGCTGGCGCTCCCGGTTGAGGACCTCCAGCTGCGCGCTCAGCTCCTCCGCCTCCCCGGGGTCGTCCGTGAGGAGGAGGGCGAGCGACCGATCGGCGGACTCCAGCCGGCCGCTCGCGTTGAGGCGGGGTGCGACCCGCCACACCACGTCGTCCGCGGTCACCCTGTCCGCGAGCCCCGCCCGACGCAGGAGGGCCTGCAGTCCCGGGAGGGGGCTGTGGGGGAGACGGGCGAGGCCTGCCCTCGCGAGGATGCGGTTGGGGCCCACGAGCGGCACCACGTCCGCCAAGGTGCCGATGGCCGCGAGCTCCACGAGCTCCTCCCCGCACCGCAGGCCTTCCCGGGCCCACAGGGCCCGCACCAGGAGCCACGCGAGCCCGGCGGCGCAGAACTCCCGGAAATCCTGCCCCGCGAGCTTGGGATCCACCAGGACGTCCGCGGGCGGCAGGTGCGAGGGCGGCTCGTGGTGGTCCAGGACCACGACCCTCATCCCCAGGTGCCGGGCGAGCGCGATCTCCTCCGTCGCCGTGATCCCGCAGTCCACGGCCAGCAGCAGGCGCGTGCCCCCTTGCGCGATCCGATAGACGGCGTCCGCGCACAGCCCGTACCCCTCCTGAAGGCGGTGGGGGATGTAGGGGGTTAGACTGCCCCCCAGCGCCCGAAGCCCTCGGATGAGGATGGCGCAGGCGCACAGGCCGTCCGCGTCGTAGTCGCCGTAGACGGTCATGAGATCCCCCCGGGCCACCGCCTCCGCCACCACGGAGGCCGCCTGGGCGAGGCCCGGGATGGTTTCGGGATCGGGAAGGTCCGCGAGGGACGCCCGCAGGAAGGCCTGCATCTCCTCCCCCGTGCGGCACCCGCGCCGCAGGAGGACCTGCACGGTGACGGGCGAAAGCCCGAGCCGGTCTGCGAGGCGGGGGAGGTCAGGATCCGCAGGCAGGAGGCGCCACCGGCAACGGACACTAGACCGGTCAGAGTCGGCGCGTGGACTCGGCATCGCTTTCCGCCGTGGGTGGGGCCGCGGGCGGGAGGGGCGCCTGAGTTCGCCGTTCCAGCCGCCGGATCCGGCCGCGGAGCAGGAGGTTACTGAGGAAAAGCGGTAGGCCCAGGATTCCGGCCCCTACGAACAGGGCCGCCACGATGGCGCTGGGAAGAGGGCCCGTGAACACCGTCCACGGACCCCACCGCAGGGACACCGTGTCGGTGGTCTGGAGGTTGCTGAGGACGAC
>FWWM01014858.1_pt1 | contig 12087 bp, 11 predicted proteins | sample 2228351 | NCBI WGS metagenome assembly FWWM01 (sample SAMEA103939774, study PRJEB20133) | metagenome | reverse complement strand
TAGAATGCTCATGGCGAAGCTCCTTTGGTTTTGGAGATGGCTGTATTATGCCAGAGGGGCTTCGCCATTTCCTTAACTTGATACATATGGGGCGCAGCACACTGCGCCCTAGCCGCTACAATTCACAGAAGCTGCTTGATCTACCGACTTCTAGTTGCCGCACCGATTTCGATACTTGACGCGGCAGGCGCAGCCCGTCTAATATAAACTGGAAAGGCGAAGCATCTCAGAGCTGATGCTTATGATGAAATTTTTCAGCAGTAAATTGATCGCGGCGACGGCCGCGCTGTTTTTCATGGTCGCTGCGCGCGGCCAGGAGACGGTCCCCGGCAACAAGCAAGAGCAGCCGCAGTCATCGGGACCGATCAAAGTCGAGGTCAATCTGGTCAATGTCCTCTGCACTGTGACGGACCGCGATAATCGCTTCGTCACCGAGCTTCATAAAGAGGATTTCAAGGTCTTCGAGGATGGGACACCGCAGGCGATCAGCAACTTTAGCCGCGAGACCAACCTGCCGCTGGCGATAGCGCTGCTCGTCGATACCTCCGAGAGCGTGATGCCCAAGATCAAGTTCGAGCAGCAGGCTGCAATAAACTTCCTGCACTCGGTGGTGCGCCATGAGGACAAGGCGCTGCTGGTGGAGTTCGATTCCGGCGTGACGCTGCTCCAGGACTTCACCAACGACGTCAACAAGCTGGCGCGCGAGATACGGGCGCTGCGCGCCGGAGGCGGGACCTCTCTTTACGACGCGGTTTATCTGGTATCAGAGCAGAAGCTGCTGGCTGAAAAGGGGCGCAAGACCATCATCCTGATTACGGACGGGAGCGACACCACCAGCCGGACCTCCTTCGAGGAGGCGCTGGAGATGGCGCAGCGCGCCGAGGCCACGGTTTTCGCCATCAGCACCAACAAGATACTCGAACGCTTCGCCGCAGCCGGGCCGGCGCCAGCTTCATTCTCGTTCATGCCGCAGTGGGGCCGTTTCATCCGGACCAAGGCGAAAGACGGCGACAAGGTCCTGCAAAAGCTGGCCGAGGAGACGGGAGGCCGAGTCTTTTATCCGCAAAAAACCTCCGAGCTTGACCTGGCGTTCAAGCAGATAAACGAAGAGCTGCGCAGCCAGTACTATCTCGGATACTTTTCATCCAACCAGAGGCGCGACGGCGCCTATCGGACCATCACGGTTAAGGTCGCGGGGAAGGACTTGCGGGTACGTCATCGCCGCGGCTACTATGCGCCTGGCGGGTAGGCCGGATTGCTTTTATTTATGATGGTCGAGCCCCTCTAGGAACTTCTCAGCATCCATTGCCGCCATGCAGCCGGAGCCGGCTGCGGTAATCGCCTGCCGATAGGTCGGGTCCTGCACGTCGCCTGCGGCAAAGACCCCAGGCACGCTGGTGCGCGTGCCGCCATAGGTCTTGATGTATCCGCGCTCGTCCATATCGAGCTGGCCTCGAAATAGAGCTGTGTTGGGCTGATGGCCGATGGCAACGAACACTCCGGCACAGGTCTTTTCAGAAACGTTGCCGGTCTGGACGTTCTTTAACCTGACCCCCTCGACTCCCTTCTCTTCGTCGCCCAGGACGTCGATGACGACGGTGTTCCACAACCACGCGATCTTTTCGTTTTTGAAGGCTTTATCCTGCATGATTTTAGAGGCGCGCAGCTTGTCGCGCCGGTGTATCACCGTAACCTTGGTCGCGAACTTGGTAAGGAAGAGCGCCTCCTCCATGGCGGTATCGCCGCCTCCCACCACTACAACCTCTTTTCCTCTAAAGAAGAAGCCGTCGCAGGTGGCGCAGCTCGAAACGCCTCGCCCGACCAGCCGCGCTTCTGATTCGAGGCCGAGCCACTTCGCCGAGGCTCCCGAAGCGATAATCAGGGTCTGCGTCTCAATCGGCCCGCCATTAGCTAAATAGAGCTTGAACGGCCGCTCTGCGAGTTCGACCTTTTTCACGTCCCCCTGCATGAATTCCGTGCCGAAGCGCTGCGCCTGCTTGCGCATTGCTTCAATCAGCTCCGGGCCCAGAATGCCGTCTGGAAAGCCCGGGTAGTTTTCGACCATCGTGGTCAGCATTAACTGTCCGCCGGCCTCCGTCCCCGATATCACGAGCGGGCTCAGGTTTGCCCGCGCGGCATAGAGAGCAGCGGTCAGACCGGCCGGGCCCGAACCCATAATAACGACATTTCTCATTGCTTAATCCCCTTGCTCGAGATGGATGATCTTAGATACATTTCGAACCGACCGAGGTTCGCCGCAGCTTGTCATTTTAACACAACCGGAGAGCGCTCCTCAGTCAGGACCAGCGACCGAGGGCTAGCGACTATCGACTGTTTCGCAAGCGGTCATGGTATAATCTTGGGTAGCGGGTGAGCTATGGGCTTGATTACCGCCAGGCGCCTCAAACTGCTGGCGCTATTTTCTCTGGCGCCCGTACTGCTGGCTCTTCTCTTCCTCCTTCCTTACTACTATTACTACTCGAATCTGATAGAAAAGCGTCTGGGAGGCGGGGCCTGGAATGCCCCTGCACAGGTCTATGCGGCGCCCCACCGGCTGCGCGTCGGCCAGCGGGTCGGGCGCGAGAGCTTAATCAACGTGCTGCGCCGTGCCGGCTATAGAGAAGATGGGACAGCGGCGGCCGGCGAGCGGCGCTTTCGCTGGGTCTCCTCGCGACAACTGGAGATCACCGATGAGGGATTGGGCGAGGGGCCGCGCCGCGCCCGGTTGGAACTGCGCGGCAATACGCTCGTCCGTATTTTGAACGGCAATGCCGAGCAGGCGATGGCATACGACCTCGGGCCGGAGCTAATCAGCACTCTCTTCGATAAGAGCCGCACTAAACGCAAATATATATCTTACAATGAGCTCCCCCGAAACTTGATCGAGGCGGTGATCGCTATCGAGGACAAGCGCTTCTACCGCCACAGCGGCATCGACCTGATACGGGTGCTCGGCGCCCTGTGGGCCAATCTCCGCTCCGACGGCCCGATACAGGGGGGCAGCACGCTGACCCAGCAATTCGTAAAGAATTATTTTCTTACCCCGGAGCGCACCCTGCGCCGCAAGCTGGCTGAAGCGCTGATGGCTCTGATCCTGGAGCGAAAATTTTCCAAAGAAAAGATCCTTGAACTTTACGCCAACTCGGTCTATCTCGGCCAGCGCGGCTCTTTTGGCATCATCGGGTTCGGCGAAGCGGCCGAAGCCTACTTCAACAAAGACGTCAACGATTTAACCCTCTCGGAAGCAGCCCTGCTCGCCGGCATCATAAGCGCGCCGAACCGCTACTCTCCCTACAGATACCCCGAACGCGCCCGGCAGCGCCGCGACCTGGTTCTCGATTTGATGGAGGAGGCGGGCTTCATCAGCCACAAGGAAAAGATCGACGGCCTGCGCAGCCCGCTCGGTATCAAGCCGCTCAGCGTGATCAATTACAGCGATGCTCCCTACTTCATCGACCATGTGCGCGACCTGCTGCTCCAGGAGTTTTCCGAAGAGGACCTTCTCGGGCGCGGCTACCGTGTATACACCACAATTAACCTTGAACTTCAAAGAGCGGCCTATGAGGCGGTCGCTTCAGGGTTGGCGGAGCTGGACAAGATCTTCGCCAAGCGCCCCGGCATGGCGCGCCTGCAGGCGGTCCTGGTCGCGCTCGACCCACAGACCGGTCATATCCTGGCAATGATAGGAGGGCGAAATTACGCCGAGAGCCAGTTCAATCGGGCGGTAGAAGCGCGGCGCCAGCCCGGCTCTGTTTTCAAACCCTTTGTATACGCCGCAGCGATTAACACGGCTTTCGAGGACGCGGAAAACGCCATTACGGTTTTGACCCGAGTTGTCGATGAGCCCACCATCTTCCCCTACGAGCAGGGGGATTATGAGCCGAAAAACTACAAGGAGCGCTATCACGGCGAAGTAACGCTGCGGCAGGCCATTACCCATTCGCTCAACGTCGCAACGATAAAGATAGCGCAGCTCGCCGGTTTCGATAATGTGGTCGGGCTGGCGCGCGCGGCGGGGTTCGGCCCGAGCGTACAGCCCTACCCTTCGATGCCGATAGGAGCATTCGAGGCCACTCCGCTCGAGATCGCCCGCGCCTACACCGTATTCGCCGGCAACGGGATGAGGACCGAGCCGCTGGCTATCGTCAGAATTGCGGGCGCGGAAGGAACGCCGATAAAAACCAGCCGGATCGAGAGGCGCCCGGTGGTCTCGCCCGAAGTTGCATATATCATCACTAATCTGCTTCAAGGGGTGATCGCCCAGGGCACCGGCTACGGCGTGCGGGCGCGCGGCTTCACCCTGCCCGTAGCGGGCAAGACCGGAACCTCGCACGACGGATGGTTCGCCGGCTATACCCCCGACCTGCTGTGCGTCGTCTGGGTCGGCTTCGACGACCATCGGGAACTCGGCCTGTCGGGCGCCGCATCGGCGCTCCCGATATGGACAGAGTTCATGAAAAGAGCAGCAAAGATCCTCCCGCTGAGCGGAGCCGACTTTATCCCGCCCGAAGGGGTTTCGTTTGTCGAAATCGATCCGATCACCGGCCTCATCGCCACGCCTTTCTGCCAGATGAGGCGCACCGAGGTCTTCATAAGCGGGACAGAAGCGGTCGATCTCTGCTATGAGAGCTTCCTCGACGCCCCGGCCTCTGCGCTCGATCCGCTCAGGCGCCAGCCCTCCGGCGCGGATGATGAAGAAGACGAAAAAGATAAAGAAGAGGACGAAAAAAAGAAGGGCTTGCTGCGCAAAATCTTCTCCATATTTAGATAGCTGAAACCGGAGCGGCCCCGAGCTTTCAGCCGTCAGCTTGAAGCTCAAAGCTGACGGCTAATGGCTCGAAAGCAGCCTCCCCGCCCATGAACTATTTAAAAGCTGCTCCGCACTTCACGCCGCGCCGTTAGCGGACGCCATACCTGAGAAATGCCACCGTCGCGGCGGCGAAAAACAGGACGGGGTAGGCTAAAAAGAGAGAAATGTCAGTGACATTGTGGGCAAGGATCCCGCCCGTCCGGGGAAAGACGAATTCGAAGCGCGGCGGCTCGCGCGGGATCTCCTGGCCGGGCAAATTGCCGCTGAAGCCCCAATTGCTGCCACCTTCGCTGATGGTATCGCTGTAACTTTTGCTGAAGAGCAGGCGGTCCATGGTGGCATAATGGGACCTTACGGCCTCGATGAATTTCAACTTCACTTCTGATGCCCGGCTAGCATTAGCCATATGCTCCTCCTTGTTCGTCGCGACCCCTGCGGTTAAAAACGCCTGGTAGCGGCTGAGCGCCGTTACGTGCCACCCGCACATAGCGTAGCACAGGTTGACATTTCCGGCGCGAGAATTTAAAGTTTAAAAGTGGCGATATTTTCGCCGGAGCGCTCGATGCTCAAGCAAATCCAGACGACAATCGAACGGCGCCTCCTCGAATTCATCAATGATAGATTCGGCCTCTCGCTCGAAAGAATAAACTTCGAGGTGCCGCCGCGTCTGGAACTGGGGGAGCTGGCCACGCCGGTGGCCTTCGAGCTGGCGCGCAGCCTCAAGCGCGCGCCGCGCTCCATTGCTGAAGAGATAGCAACGAACATCGGTCCGGTCGCAGGCGTCGCGCAGCTCGAGGTGGCCGGAGCCGGTTACATCAATGTCAAACTCGACCGCGGCAGCTTCGCCGCCGCCCTCTACCAGAGCATATGCCGCGGCGCCTTCGGGCTCCTCCCGTCCGAGAGGCCCGCGCGCATCGTGGTCGAACACACCAGCATTAACCCGAACAAAGCGGCACACATCGGACACCTGCGCAACGCGGCAATAGGTGATACGTTCGTGCGCCTGCTCAAGTTCCTGGGCCACGAGGTCCAGACCCACAATTATATAGATAACACCGGAGTGCAGGTGGCCGACGTGGTGGTCGGCCTTCAAATGGAGGGGAAAGGCGTTGCGGACCTGGATGATTTGCAGCCGCGCCTGGATTACTACTGCTGGGACCTGTATGCCCGCGTAACGGATTATTTCGCCGAGGACTCGCGGCGACTGGAATTGCGCACGCGCGCCCTCAAGGAAATAGAGGAGGGAAACAACGAAACGGCCCGGCTGGCCGACGAGCTTTCGCGGCGCATCATGCACATCCATATCGGGACCATGGCGCGCATTAACGTCGAATACGACCTGCTGCCGCGCGAAAGCGATATCCTGAAGCTCAAGTTCTGGGAGCGGGCGTTCGCGCTGCTGCGCGACCGCGGCGCGATTTATCTTTCGCGCCAGGGAAAGACCGCCGGCTGCTGGGTGATGCGGCGCGCCGAGCCGGCGGAAACGAGCGATAGTCCGGCCGACGTCGAGGTCGAACCGGCCCGCGCCGGCGACGAGAAGGTGATCGTTCGTTCCGATGGGACCGTTACTTATATCGGCAAGGACATCGCCTATCAGCTCTGGAAATTCGGCCTGCTCGGCCTGGACTTCCACTATCAGCCATTTCACCGCTATCCGTCGGGACATCTGCTCTGGGTGACCGACAACGAGCCCACGGAGCATCGCGGACCCGACTTCGGCCGGGCCGAACGCGTCTATAACGTAATCGATGCCCGGCAGTCATATCTTCAAGCGATCATCGCAGAGGGACTTACCGCTCTCGGTTACCACGACCAGGCGCGAAACTCCGTGCACTTTTCATACGAGATGGTCGCCCTATCGCCGGCCTGCGCCGAACAGCTCGGCATCGAGGTGAGCGAGACCGACAGGAAACGGGGCTTCGTCGAGGTCTCGGGACGGCGCGGCCTCGGAGTGAAAGCCGATGACTTGATAAATCTGCTGATCGAAAGCGCGCGGAAAGAGGTAACGGCCAGGCACGAGCTTTCCTCAGAAGCGTCCGAGGAAATCGCCGCCAAAATCGCGATCGGAGCGCTGCGCTATTTCCTCACCCGCTTTACGCGGAATTCGCTCATCGCCTTCGATTTTTCCGAGGCCCTGAGCTTCGAGGGCGAGACCGGACCCTACTGCCAGTACGCCGTGGTGCGCGCCAATAATATCTTCAGGAAATACGAGTACGGAGAGGATGCGGCGCTCGCCATGGTCGAGGGCTTAATCGAAAGCCCCAGGCTCGGCGTCCTGCTCGATAAAAATAACGAGTTATGGGAAATGGTTTATTCCGCGGCGCGGCTGCCCGAAGCGGCGCGCCTGGCGGTCTCAACGCTGGAGCCGGCCAATCTCGCCAAATATGCATTTTCGCTGGCGCAAAAATTCAATCTCTTTTATCATAAATATCACATCTTGTCTGAGGAGGACCCGGAGCGCCGGGCGCTGCTGTTCATGGTCGCTGAAGTGACGCGCCGGCAACTGGAAAAAGCCCTTGCGCTCATGGGCATCGAAGTGCCGGAGAGGATGTGAAGACTTTGACTGCGTGAGGCGATGTTTAGAGCAATGGCCCTGGTTACGCTCGTCCTGACGGGAGCCGCGCAAAGCGGGCTCGAGCAGAAGCTTTTCACCCCCGAGGAACGCTCCCGCCTCGAGCGCGAAAGGGACGTGGTTGACCGCATGGACACGTACAGGAAGGTCTGCCAGCGTTACGTTCAGCGAATCGGCCAGGACATCCGGCAAAGCGACTACCAGCGCCTCGCCGAGACTCTCGACCTCTACATCGATCTCATAAACAAGGTGGCGGCGGAACTCGACGCCTTCCCCTTTAAGAAAGGTAAGAAGCTGAAGCGCTTCGAGATCACAATGCGCGAAAACCTCGACTCGCTCCAGAACTGGCATAAGATAGCCCCGCTCGAATTGAGCGAACGGTTAGGCAGGGCGGTAGAGCTTACCGAGAATCTCCGCAGGCAGTCGATGGGCCTGGTGCTGCAGCTGCGTGACGGCAAGGAGGAAAATTAATAGATGCGCTCCTTCGCCGCCCTGTCGGCCGCGGCCCTCGTCGTTCTGCTCCTGCCGGGCGCGATTCCCGGACGCGAGCTTTTGACCGAAAAAGAGATCGAACAGCTGCGGCTCTACCGAGAGCTGGACAAGAGGGTGGAAATCTATCTCAAAGCGGCGGAGTTGCGGCTGGACACCCTCAAGCAACGCCTCGCCGGGCAGGAGTCCAAAGAGGGCGATCCCCTGGAATTCCAGAGCACGCTCGACCTGCTCGAGGGCTATAGCAGGGCCATGCGCAGCATCATGGCCAATATCGACGAGGCGGTCGGGTATAAAAAAGAGCTGGGCAAGGAGCTGGTCAATGCCCTGGAAAAACTGAAGGAGAGCAGCGAGAAGTATCATCCTAGACTGGAAGAAGTCTTGAAAGAGGCGGTTAAAAGAAAGGACCAACAGCTCTATCGGCAGGCCGAGCGGGCGATCGAGCTTACCAGGGGCGCCGTCGAAGGCGCGAAGATCGGCCTCGAGCGGTGGGGTAAAAGCAACCGGTAAGCCATCAGCCTTCAGCTATCAGCAGTCAGCTCCGGGCTGAGAGCTAACGGCTTCAATATGATCGACTGTCGTTTGTGTATCAACTGGATAGACGAGAAGCTGAGCGAGATCGAGCCTTCGCGCCAGGAGAACGGCCCGGAACGGCACCATATCTTCTTCGGCTGCAGGATTTACGGCAACATAGCAGATTTTGCCACACGCGCCCCAAGCTGTCCCGACTTCCGGCCGGCGCAGCAACAATACGCCTGCTGTTCGGGCTGTGCCAAGCAAGTGCCGAAAGTGTGCATCTCGCTCGGCGAGTGCGTCAACTGCGTCGCCACGGACCTCTGGTGCGTCGAAAACTGCCAGGGAGGCGACCTCAAACAGAAGTGCGACCACTGGCGCAGGCTGGCGCGCGATGGACATGCCCTGATCTACGGCAACACGGTGTTCGAGCTTTACCCGAAGCGGGAGGACGTCGGGAAAAAACCGGATGAGCCGGAAGGGGGGGGAAAGTGAAGCGGCGCGACGAGCGGTTCGAGCGGCAGATGGGCGAGAGGAACTTCTTGAGCTATTTAGGGCTTGAGCTTGAAGATATGCGTGCCGGCCGGGCCAGGCTGAGCATCAGCTATCGCGAGGAACTCAAGCAGCCGATGGGGCTGCTGCACGGGGGCGTGCTCGCCTCGCTGGCAGACGCAGCGGTGGCAGTCGCGCTGCGCGACATGGTCGAGCCGGATGAGACCTTCGTCACCATCGAGCTGAAAATCAACTTCCTGCGACCCGTGACCTCGGGCAAAGTCACAGCAGAGGCCCGCATCCTGAAAAAGGGGAGGCGCGTAGCCGTCGGCGAGGTCGATATCTGGCGCGAGGACCAGACCCTGGCGGCAAAGAGCATCGTGACCTACGCCATCCTGGCGCCCTGAGGCGGTTTTGAAATCAAGGCCAGGAGTCGCCAGCCGGAGGTCGGGATATAAGGAACGGGGCGCGGATTCCGCGGACCGCGCCTGGTCCGCGAAAATCCGCCGCGTCCGCCTCAGCTCCCCATACGTTCAGCCGGCTGACCGGACCGCCCATCCTGCCGAGCCCGCACCAACTATGCCCAGTTCGGCAGCCAGTTGTCCTTAACCCGGCTGGCCCGCTCCTTGAGCACAACGCTCGCCTTTATCTTCTTCTTGCCAGCCGGATCGGTAATCACGAAGTCATCCTCGTGAAACAGATCCCTCAGGTACCCCTCCTCTTCGTTGTCCAGCTTGTTGTCGTCCTGAATTTTCTTGTAGATCTCGATCGCGTAGTCGAGCAGCGCCCCGCCGTCCCGGGCGTTGACCACGTACGCTTTGGTTGTGCTCCTCTGACCATTGTTTAGCGCCGCCACGAACGACCAGATGTGTTTCTCGTCCTTGTCATCGGAGGCAATGTTGTTCTCGGCAATGTCTTTGAGCACTTTGAGGGAGTCTTCCAAGACACCTGACCACTTCTTTACTATCGGGCGCGTGCCAAAAGTGCCGGCCACGCTCATGTTTTGCGTGAGCCTGATAATCACCCTTTTTACCCTTTTCAGGAAGCTAAAGACCTCCTCCCGCTGCTTGGCGTCGAAAACGACCTTATTTTCATCCAGTTTTTTCGGATCGACTCCCATAAGGTCGTCGGCACAGAGGGTTACGAACTCCTTATAAAGCTGCACGAACTCGTTGTTGACTGAGGGGACAGAGGCCGTGCCCAGGTTGAACTTCTGCCTGACCTCGTTCAGCAGGGCCTGCTGGTTATCGAAGTCCTCTGCCATCCGGCCCAGTATCTTGCGAATCGCCTCGTCGTGTTTCTGGTGCAGGGCCTGCTTGCCTATCAGGACGAGTCGCGATTGTCCGTTCAGTCCCGGCTGGGCGGTATTCCGGAGCGCCTCGTCGAGCTTGGCTATGCTCTCGGGCAATCTGGCCAGGACATAGACGCCAACCGTAAACAGCCGCCTGAACTCCCTCGCTTCCTCTATGTTTATCGGAGGCTCGGGCGCGAAAGCGTCGCTTTCGATGAGCGCTCTCAGGCTTTCGAACTCGATGCTGTTCGCAGGCACCGCCGCCCCCGCTTTCAATTGGAAATCTACATTGTCAACATTCTGGCCGGCATTCAGCTGGACGTTTCTGGGCTGCGGGTCCTGAAATCCCGGCGGCGCCTTGACGCTGACCGTGTACGCCCCGGGGTTGAGGTTAGGAATGTTGTACACCCCTCTGGCGTCCGTATCCACGGCCGCGGCGGCGGCGCCCGCGGCGTTCGTCACGGTTACCTTGGCTGCCTTAACTCCTTTTCCGGCATCGTCCGTTACCTTACCTTTAACGTTTGGCATTTTACTCCCTCCTTGCAAGGTTTTTATTTTAATAAACTGCGCTAAGCCGGCGACTCTCCCAGCGCCTTCCACGCCACGACAGTCTCCCAGGCAAAGCCAATCCTCTTGGTTCCGATTTTCTCAACAACTCCTGCGCCCGCCTCGCCGGTCCACGACAGGCTGCAGGCTATTTTGAATCCCGGCGAGGCGGTTGCCTCTGCTCTGACCAAAAATTTCAAATACCTGAGCACCTCCAACAAACCGGCGAGTTTTTCGTTTGCAGCAGGCACCGGCAGAGCGCCGAAGGTGAGGCGAGCGATTTCCCGCTCGCTCAATTCAGGGGCCCACGCCGGCTGCGCCCCCGATTTCGAAATCAAGCAACACTGCATATTTGAAAGGCCGAACTGCGAGACGCCAGCATCGGCGAAGGCGACCTCGCCCGCGGCGCTCGATTGAAATTTCAAGCTGTATGGGGCCGCCGGCGCTTCGGCTCCCGGCTCTCTCGCGGCTTCGGGATTTTCGTCCAGGTCAAAGCTGACCGAAACAATGGTGTGGCAGGTGAGGCCCAACAAGGAAAAATTCAAAGGGACCTCCCTTTGGGCCAAGACAAATAGCAACTCGGCCCTGCCCGAAGCGTTGCCGCCACTCGCTAGCTTCTTCACATCCTCCAAGACCACGCTGTTGAGGCTGCTGCTACCATCCAGGCGCACAATCCCTTGCTCGATCCGTGTCCTGCGCAAGCCGGGCTGAGGTCCCCTTGGTTGCGCCCCCGCCTCGACCTCCATCTCCTCTGTTGCTGCCGGAGCCGGGGTCTCGACAGCCTCGCCGCTTTCCAGTGCTGCCGCAGCTTCCACTCGTGGTGCCCCCGCTTGCTCCGGCCGGACCAGTCTTACAATCTCGAAAGCGCCGTTTCCGTCTGTTGGTCTGACCAGTTTTGCAATCGGAACGAGGTTCTCCTGGTCCTCCGGCTGGCTCGTTCTGAGCAGCACCGAACAGCTATCCCAGATCATGGTGAATTGGCCCTCGACCTGGCCCTGTTCGACCTGAGCGTATTTGAGGCAGACGTATTTTACCTCTTCTCCGGGCTCGAAGGTTACCTCCACCTTTTTAGGCTCATCGCAGATGATCCGGTTCTTTTGGAAATCGAACGCCAGCCCGGGCTGAACGACGATAGCATTTCCGGCTTCCGGCACAACCTCGAAGCCACAATAGACCCTGCCCAGGCCCAAGATCTCACGGATGTCCTGCAAGGCTGAATGAAACGAGCCCTGCAGGTGGTTCATGTGCTCGGTTGTGATGCGCAGGCCGTCAAATACTCGAATGTGTCCTGGTCTCATAATCTGGACTTTGGCCAAAAAAGAGTTGGCAGGGGGCCTGGATTTTCCTTACGATAGAGTCGCAAAAGCGAGATTG
>FWWM01000595.1_pt1 | contig 12088 bp, 11 predicted proteins | sample 2228351 | NCBI WGS metagenome assembly FWWM01 (sample SAMEA103939774, study PRJEB20133) | metagenome | reverse complement strand
GCTTCGCCGATCGCTTCTAGCTGGCTAGATCTCTAACTCATCACCAGTAGCTGAAATAACGCAAAACACATCACTAACAAACAATCTATAGCACCTATAGTATATGGTATCGATTTATATCGATATTCTTATTGAAGTAAAAAGCAACGGGGTTCAAGATCTAAAAAACTGTTAGCCGAAAGGCTTCAGACCCTCAGGGGTTACACACATAACCTGTGATAAGCCTCTGTTCAGTATCTCGGCTAGGGGTAGCGAGTATGCGATCACTATGAGCACTATGGCTATTAACACCCAGATACCGATCCTATCGTATATCGTTGCATCTCCAGCTTCCCTTCCATTCCCTAGAGGAGAGGCCCCATTTAGAGCGACTCTTTTTCCAATCACCGGTGTTAGAGCGATGTTTGATATAAACAGAACACCCGCTATCCAGAGTATTATCCCTCCCACCATGCCGATCTGGAGCAAGGGATCCCATATGCTTGGTGCCAGACCCCCATATAGGTAGTCGTAAGTCCTTCTAGGAGCTCCATATATGCCTGCTAAGTGATACGCTATCGAGAAGACCATTAGGCCTGTGAACCAGAGATACGGCTGGATCTTTGCGATGCTCTTGCCAGCAATATTCCTCCCTAATATCTGAGGCAGCAAGAGATATGAAAGAGCTATGAAGGTGAGAGTAACAGCGCCTCCAACTGTTGTGTGGAAGTGCCCAACAACCCATGTGGTGTTGTGAACAACATTGTTGAGATTTAGGCTGGCATTAACCATACCCCCGATGCCGCCAACGCCTAGCAGGATAAATGCCAGTGTCATGCCAGAGAAAGCAGGATCTCTCCATGGGAGATTCGAGATCCATCCAAAGAGACCGCCAACCCCTCTAGAAGCCCCGGCCTTTGCTAGTGTCATGACAATGTTAAAGGCTGTTAAAAAGCTACCTAGAGCTACGGCGTAGGTAAGGACCGTGTGGAACATTTTATAAGCAACACTTACTCCCGGGTCTGCGAACTGGTGGTGGAGACCTACGGGGGTGGATGCGAGTATAAAGATCACCATTGTGAGCTTAGCGGCTTTTACCGAGTAGAGCTCGGTGTTAAGGATCCTTGGTAGCACCGCGTACCATACTGTTATGGCTGGGACTAGCCAGAAGTATACTAGGGGGTGTCCGAAGTACCAGAACAGGGTTCTATCTAGCAGAACATCGACCTTCTTGCCAAAGAGAGACATTGGTATTAGATCATATATAACCTCTATAGCAAGTCCAGGCGTAGCTTCAAGCCATATTATTAGCGTTGCTAGAACGCCAAAGGTTCCGAGAGGTATAGCGGCGCCTTTATTCTCCCTCCTCCACCTTATAAAAACATCAAAGACAGCTGCTGCAAAGACCCAGGAGCCTATCAAGACCAGGGCTAGTCCTATATAGAACGTTGGGTGGGCTACGAGAGGAGGGTAGAATGTATAGAGCACTGCTCCCATGGATGGCTGCCCCATTATTAGGCCACCCACTATTGGGTATGCTGCAATTATGGAGCCCAGGATAGCCAGTATAGCTGACACTCCGAGAAGGGATCTTCTGAAAGGTTTTCCAAGCTCGCTAGATACCACGAACACCGCTAATCCCAGGATAAAGAAGGCAGTCCACAGTATTGCCACAAACACGCCGTGTCCTGTCAATACAGCGTAGTATTGTGCCTCATCAATAAGCTTTGGGGCTCCCGGGGTTCTGCTAACCAGCTGTAGGAGGCCGAAGAGGCCGCCGAGCGCTAGGAGTATGTATGAGAATATAATCGCGATCTTTATAAACATCTTCTCACTTATCAATGAGATCACCTCTTCACAACGATCTCCATGTACATTGCTGAATGGCCTATCCCACAGTATTCGTTACAAAGCGCTAAGAAAGTCCCGTTGATATTTTGCGGAGGCCTCCATATTATGGCGGTTATATATCCTGGAAGCACCATAGCGTTCACGTTGGTTCCCACTATCTGGAAGCTGTGGATCACGTCTATGCTGTAGATCCTTATCACAACCTCTTTAGGACTATAGAGCTCCACCCTTGCTGGCCTGAAGCCCCACTGATACGCCATTATATCCACTTGATACCTACCGCCGCCGAGATCCTTTAACCCGGGCTGAAAGAGCCCCGGAGCCTTCTCAGGAGGAAGAACCGTGACCTCGCTGGCAACGCTGTATCCGGCTCTAAGGGCATATGATATAGATCCTATTAAGGCGGCCATAACGATTATCACCGAGGCTAGCCACACTCTCTCTCTATCTACCATATGATCACCCCACGGGCCCTCTACTCATAAAGATCGCATATACGGCGAACCATATAGCTATAAGCACAGCTAGAAAGGCATAGAGTAAGATGAAAGCCTCTCTATATGCTCTCTTCTCAAAAGCCCTCTCAGACACTATAGCCCCCTCCGGGTCTCACCTAGTGAGGAGCTATATAAGGAGGTGCGCTAACTATGTTAGCGCGTGAGGATAAAAGGCTACTATATATTTATTCTATATATAGTGTTTGTTTGATCAGCTTCTTAACAGCCCTTTTGATCATAGCATATGCTGTCGGCTTCGACACGCCCAGCTCTTTGCTTAGAGCACCTAGATCTATTCTTCTAGGGTTATCAAAATACCCCCTGATAAAGCCGAGAATCAATGCTTCCTCCTGCCTCGAGGTTAGAATATCTTTATCTCTAATCTTTCTCAGCCTTGCACAATGAATAGTGATTCCCGAGGCTCTCATCTTTGAGAGCAGATCTTTAGCCTCTTTTCTATCTTCACAAACTATCTTCATCCTAATAATCCCCGCCTCCACCCTGGATGAAAGTATATGGGCCTCGTTCAGCCCAGAGATCTTGCATGGGCATGAAATGCTTCTGAGAGAAACGATCGATTGACCGTTTCTCATAGAATATACAGATGTTATAAAAGCGCCTTTCTCTCCAATCTTCTCACCATCCACCCCACCCTTGACCTTTAGCAAAACCTTTGAACCCTTCTCCTGCCAGGGCCTGCAGCTTAAGATGCTGACCTCACCGCTTATCACAGATCTCCAGGGGCAAGGGATCCTGTAGGATACTTCTAAAACATACAATATCTATCCCGTAAAACCGGTTTGTATCAACATTTTATTAACATTACTATTCAAAAATATTCAATCATATATAAGTTTATAGAAGGGAGAACATATATCTATGGAGAGCCTCAAGGATCATAGATCATAGTGTATTATCTCCCCTCCCAATTCACATTCTAACATCCCCTTAAAACCTATACTAACGCTATATCGAGAAGCTTGATGTGGTATTGAGGGTTAAGCACAGAAATTAAGCTTCCGATCGCTGACCGAATGAATAGGCTAAACTTATTAATTCACACGGCCCCCTATCTGTGGAGATGCCCATTGGCAATAATAGTTGATCGTGGAACCCGTCTTCTAGTTCAGGGGATAACCGGTAGGGAGGGAAGCTATCAAACTGCAAGGATGATTGAGTATGGAACCAAGGTTGTTGCCGGTGTTACCCCCGGCAAGGGCGGCTCCAGAGTCAATGGCGTCCCTGTATACAACACTGTTGACCAGGCTGTTAAAAAGCACCCAGAGATCAACACCTCAATAATATTTGTTCCAGCACCCTATGCGCCTGATGCTTTCTACGAGGCTGTTGATGCTGGGATAAAGACCGTTGTAGTTATAACCGAGGGTATCCCGGTTCACGATGAGATTAAAATGATCTCGTATGCTAGATCTAAGGGCGTTATTGTGGTGGGCCCAAACAGCCCTGGAGCGATATCCCCTGGAGAAAGGGTTAAGGTGGGAATAATGCCTGAGAGATCCTTCTCGCCGGGAAGCATAGGGATAGTCTCGAGAAGCGGCACCCTAACCTACGAGATCTCCGATGCCCTATCAAGAGCGGGGCTTGGTCAAAGCACGGTAATCGGCATAGGGGGCGACCCTGTAGTTGGGCTTGACTTCATAGAGGTTGTTGAGATGTTCAACAGAGACCCTGAGACGAGGGCTATAGTTGTTGTTGGCGAGATAGGGGGTGATGCCGAGGAGAGGCTTGCCCAGTATATAGCAGAGAGGGGTATGGTGAAGCCTGTGGCGGCCTACATAGCTGGAAGAACAGCCCCGCCTGGTAGGAGGATGGGGCACGCGGGTGCTATAATAAGCATGGGTAGAGGGGATGCCGAGACGAAGATCAGAGCTTTAGAAGCTGTTGGTATAAGGGTCGCAGCGACTCCTGTCGATGTGGCCAGTATACTCTCACAAGCAATGTCCAAATAGGTGTTAGCATAGCTGCACTACTCAACAGTTACTGTTTTAGCCAGGTTCCTCGGCTTATCTGGATCGTATCCTCTGCTTATGGCGAGATTGTAGGCCAATAGCTGGTGGATCACCGCATAGGGGGCCGAAGCTACGGGGGTCTTCATAGCTGGCAATGCGATCGGTCTGCTTGCTAGTCTCAGATGTATATCAAGATTCTCCGACGCGGCTACAACAACATACGCTCCTCTTGCTCTCATCTCTTCTATGTTGTTGACTATGAGCTCCCCGTACTCGTCGTCGAAGACCGTGAAGATCACTGGGAAGCCCTTCTCAACGAGGGCTATTGGCCCGTGCTTGCTTTCTCCAGCTGGGTATGCTTCGGCGTGTATATATGATATCTCTTTCACTTTTAAGGCGCCCTCATAGGATATCGGAAGTGTTGAGCCTCTTCCTAGGAAGTACATGCTCTGGGCTCCTCTAAGGCTTTTTGAAAGGATCTCTGCTTCTTTGGAGTATTTATTGATAATTGCCCTGGTTATCTCGGGAGACGCTCTGATCTCTCTCGAGAGCTGGGACCGATCTATGCCTCTGGCTACACATAGCTTCTCAACAATATATGCCCCCGTTATAACCTCTGTCGCAAAGGTCTTTGTAGCTGCAACACCTATTTCCGGCCCAGCTCTCATATATATTCTATAGCCAGCCTCTCTCGCAATTGTGCTTCCCAGCACGTTTGTTATGGCTATTACTTTGGCATTCATGCTCTTAGCCCTTCTAAGCGCCATTAGGGTATCTATGGTCTCTCCGCTTTGGGAGAAAGCTATAAATACATCACTATCATCCAGGGATCTTAGCATGGAGAGATATTCGCTTGATATAAAAGATCTCGAGTCTAGATCCGCAATGTTTCTCAGCATGAAGTCCATAACCATGGCTGCGTGATACGAAGTTCCAGCCCCAGATATATAGATCCTTCTGGCCCTCAAAAGGATCCTTAAGATCTCATCGGTCGCCTGATCCGGGAGCCCTGATAGGGTTGAGTGCATAGCTATCGGCTGCTCATAGATCTCTTTAGCCATGTAGTAGGGATAGCCACCCTTATCTACCATCTCGGGCGTCCACTCAACTGTTGCTACCCTCGACATAGGATCTATAGGAACGCTATCCCTCTCTATATATACAGATCCAGGCGATATATAGCCTATCTCGCCATCCTCAACAACTATAACCCTCCTCGTATGGCTTATCATAGCTGGTATATCGCTCGCTATCATATTAAAACCGTTGCCAAGCCCAATAACTATGGGCGATATGTTTTTTGCAAAGAAAACCTTGTCAGGCTCGCTACATATATATGCTAGAAAGGCGTAGGTACCCCTTATAATCTTTATGGTCTCCCTAACGGCATCCAAGGGGCTGAGCCTGCTGGCGATTTTTTCCTCGATTATGTGGGCAATAAGCTCTGTATCGGTATCGCTCCTAAGGAGATGGCCCCTCGATATCAATAGCTCTCTCAGCTCCTGATAGTTCTGGAGAGTCCCATTATGGATCACAACCACACATCCACGGCAATCAATATGGGGATGGGCGTTCCTATCGCTAGGCTCCCCATGGGTAGCCCACCTAGTGTGGGCAATCCCAACAATCCCGTCAACAGCATCGAAGCCCAGCTGGGCCTCGACCTCAGCCAGCTTTCCCTTTCTCTTTCTCAAAACAACCCTTCCATTCTGATCTATCACTGCAAAGCCCACAGAATCATAGCCCCTATACTCAAGCCTCGATAGCGCTTTCCTAAGAAAAGAGCCCAGAGGCTCCCCTATTGCCAGCCTCCCACGCTGACAAACCCCTATTATACCACACACGATCAACACCCAATGAATAGCGGCACAATAAATAATGTCGAAGCACATATAAAAGCTTTACACCGAATGGGTGGATGGGATTATAGTGGAGAGCCCTGTTCTTCGGAGTAGAGAGTGGGATCATACTAAGCACATAGATAGATCTTCCAACCCGCTCTGATCATAATTGGACCATTTACATATCTTGGTGGTAGAGATATCCTATAAATTCAATAAGCTCTAAACATAGATCTAGGATCTCTGGTAACAAAGCTATCTATGAAGAGCCAAGGGCTTATGCTTAGCATCTATCCCGGGATACATAGAGAGTTAGAAGTTGTATATATGGCAATAAGAGGATCAAGGTTAATATATCAATACATATAATTAAATAATCCAACCTCTGCCCATCTATTTTTCTATATTTCTTCGCCAGGGATCCCAGCACTTCCTTTAGACCTAAGCTTATCTATAACATACACAGCATAGAGCATCGAGATTATTAAACCAACCCCTATTGCCAGTACGATAAATAATATATTTAATAATCCTCTCACACCTGCTGTGAAAATCCCGCTTTCGCTAGAGCCTGTTCCTGAGTTTGTTATGTTAAGAGCTATGGATGCAACATATGCTATCACTGAAAAGCCTAAAATTAGAAGCAGCGTGGCGATAATTATTGAAAGAGCCTTGCTAAATCTCTCGTAGGTCTTTTTGGTAATCTCTATCAAGTTTACAGTCATCTCCGATAGAATATTAACTTAGAATGCTTATAAGGATAACTATACATATGCATATGGGTGTCTACTAATTAGCCTGTAGCACCTTGGTGCTCACGTTGAATAGATCCTGTGTGAAGAGAATGGCAGCACCTCTTAGCGGGTTTATGTCAATAGAATAGATAGCTGAAATCACCGCCTATAGAATGCCTATAAATAGGACCTCAACAACTAAGATTAGTGGGTGGTCTGTACGGCTCTTGGGAGTAGAGTGGCTATAGGATCTGATGATCTTTACCCAGCAGCCAAGTCTGTCTTTGAATATCTTAAGAAGAAGGGCTTTGAGGTAATACCTGTGGGGTCGCTTAAAACCAACAAGCCTGAACCCTGGCCCCATGTTGGGATAGAGGTAGCCAAGATGGTCGCCGAGGGAAGGGCTGACTGGGGTGTTCTAGTATGCTATACGGGAACCGGGGTTTCTATAGCTGCTAATAAGGTTAAGGGTGTTAGGGCGGCTCTTTGCAACGATGCCCAGACCGCTAGGGGGGCGAGGCTCTGGAACGATGCCAACGTTCTTGCCATGAGTGGCAGGCTTGTCTCTGAAGAAGTGGCTAAGGAGATTATAGAGACATGGTTGTCGACGACAGAAATAGATCCTTCTGAGAGAGAGAATATAGGGTATCTTAAGAAATTTGATCAAGATAGAGCATAAAGAGGCTGTTTGCTAGGTAATGTATTTTCGTTATTCTAGCTACTAGGAATACTGCAATGAACAAAAGCTGACTAATATATCACTTTAGCATCATTCTACCCAATCTCCATGGTTAGGAAGCAGACAATGGGATCGTAACTGCTAAGCTAAAGGGCATTACCCCAGATCCCCCAGACACTAAAGGCCTTCCAAGAAAACAATTGACAAGATCTGATCGCATCTTGGAACTAGCATTGATATACCATGCCTACTTATTGAGGGGGCTTTGGTGTGGGTAGAGCCCCGAGGCCCGCGATGTGGATATGAAAACGATCCAAGAGGGGGAAGCCCGTGTCCAAAAAACAGCATCAAGCATACCTAATATCCGAAGCAAGTAACCAAAACAATTGACAAGGGCAACCACACTCTAGTCGTAGAGATTTACCGCCACCTCTCTATCAAAGCTAGAGCCTGTATATAGATCTATAAGGAGCCTCGCTAGCCTAATAACCCTGGGGCCGGGCCTGGAAGTATAGGCAGAATCGATCACATACACTCTTTTACTCTTCACAGCTTTGAGATCGTTCCAGCCGGGCATCCTAGTTATAAGATCTATCTCGCTCAGTGCTCTCTCTATAGTGAATCCACATGAGGCGATCAGGATAAGATCCGGGTCAAAGATCTTTATTCTATCCCACTCGATCCTAGTCCCATTCTCGCCAGGAGGTAATAGAGTTTTAGAGCCAGATGCCTCTATCAGATCGCTTACCCACAGCCCAGCTATGTATAGAGGTTCTAGCCACTCCAAAAGCACTGTTCTAGTGTTTCTACCAAGACCCCTTATCTCTTCAAAAATCCTATAAAAGCTTTCAAGCATTCTTTGCCCCATCCCCTCTCTCCCTATCATCCTTGAGATCATGAGAGCCTCTCTAGCTATGCCTATAAATGTTTTTGGGCTGTAGGTCGCGATCATCCTTTGTCTAAGTCTTTTGAAACGAGAAGAGGGTTTTACCTTAATTGCTGGCATTTTAGCATTGGTGTTTAGACCTAGAGGCGATATTAGTGGGAATGCACACTCGCTGCAGAGGGTCTGCCCTACTATTAGATCTGGGTCTATATCTTCTATTAGCGACAAGTCTACCTCGTAGAGAGGTTTACCGCTCCTGATATACTCCCTATAGATCTTATCTATCTCTCTGGAAGGCAGAGAATCGTCTATCTTTAAGATCGATCTAATAACTTTGGGCTTTGTCACAACCTCGGGCGGATAATCACACTTATCACTAACACCAGCTATCCTCTCAACACCCCCATCCAGGTATGCAACAACCTCTGTGGAACCAGGATCTGTAGTTACTATCCTGTTTACCAAGCTCCCACACATAAGTTATCCCTTAGGCGCTATATATGGATTGATAATCCATATATAGATAGATCTGCAACAGCTTCCCACTAAATATAGGCACAATATAGGCACTAGGCATGGCCTGATACGCGGTGCCAAAGCTGGAAAGAAATTGCCGCCCTGTTATGCTGTATAGCCGCCTCTATTGATAACGATCCTCACTCTAATTAATGCCCCGCTACTCGCATTGTATAGCAGGCCTTCCAGAGGTTTTAGGGATCTTATGATGCTAGCTACGTCTCCCCTACCGCTCCTCCCCTCTATTAGTAGCGATACCTTATCCACTACCCTAGGGTCTGTGTGTCTTAGGAAGAAGAAGTTATCTGTGTTATTGATTAGCTCTTGCGATAATTTTTCAAACTGTTGTGTTGATATTATGAGGGATAATCCGTACTTTCTGCTCTCCCTAAAGATCCTGGATATAAACTCCTCCGAGGATCCCCTCAATATATTGTGAGCCTCGTCAATGATCACAACGAGATCTATATCTCTCCTCCAACCCTCCTTGATCCTGTATCTCCATATTTGTTTTAAAACATACTCCACATAGATCATAGATGCATAATCAGATCCTATGGTGCCCATGTTAAACACCACATGCCTCGACCCGCCTGAGATCATGTTTTCAAGATCTATAGGCTTTCCTCTAATATGGGTCGCCAGGATCCTGAGATAGGGTATAAGACTAGCTATTACATCCCTCGACTGTGGATCCTCGGTTTTTGAGAGAGCCTCCTCAGCAACATCTAGAAGATCTTTAAAGCCTTTTCCACCCCTCTTCACCGTTTCTTGCACGAGGAGCGTTAGCATCGAAACCTGAAGAGCCCCAAGCCTAAAGATCCTTCTAATGCTATCGACGAGCTCAAGCATTCCCGACTCCTCGAGAGGATATGATATTATTTGGGGCGATGTCTCAGCCGCACTTATGACTGTGTATCCTTCTAGATCCGTATATTCTCCATGATGATCTATTATGATGACCCCGACGCCTCTATCCTTAAAAGCTCTTGCAAGGATCTTGCACAGAGAGGTCTTCCCGCTCCCTGTGTTTCCGCTAACTATTATATGTGGAGAGGATCTAGTATCTAGAGGAAGCTCTACCTCACCATCGTCAGAAACTATGCCTGGGATCCTCAGGGTTACACGGCTCTTCAAGGAGATCCTCACAGAAGATCTAGATCTTATATCGCTGTAGAGGAGAACAGCTGAAGCCCAGGAAGCGGCTGGCATGACTATCTTGATGGAAGAGACCTTATCAACCATGAGGCTTGAGAACACAGATCCCGCTATGATCAGTGGATTATAGAGATACACAGGATCCATAGGATCTCTCACTATATGCATAGAGACCAGAACCAAATATGCCGTTGATATAAGCACCAAAGACAAGCCTAGAGAGATCATTATAACATCTAGCCTGCTCCTCAAACCTCCGAAAAGGCTCTTTAGAACCCCCATCGGATCCTCAATAGACTGTAGAGACACCCTCCTTCTCTTCAAAGCCAGCCTCGATATAGCGAGCAATATATATAAGATCAATACTAGCGCGATGAAGAGAGATATGCCGAGCAAAGAATCCATCCTCAAGATCTTGAGAGCTATTTCGTAGATCGATATGACACCCAGCAACGCTACTGGAGCCTCGAGAATCACTAGATCTAGGGGAAAGCGAGAAATACATATATAGAGGATCACCATCAACAAGAAAACCACTAGAAGCAAAGCAGCAAAATAGCCGTAGAAGCCTATGGGGAGGAGTGGTAATATGGGTGAGTATGTAAGTATCAGGGAGGCTATGAAGACATTGATCATAGATCCTCCGTGCTTTACGCCCAAAGAATATCACCCCCTCCTACAGTAACCATTACTATAGTTCTAGATACTCTACCTAGATAGACCCTAGAACGCCTAGCACGACCCCAGTTTCCCTGTACAGAGGCCTCTGCGTCTTTTGCATAAGATCTCTGTGCCAAGCACACAGAGAGATCTTTAGATGTTTTTCCCACCAGCCTCATCAGAATATTTCCACTACTATTACTGCTCGTAGGTTGATAAATAACTAGCATATCGATGGGTAAGTGCTCCTAAGGCTCGAAACTTATATCTCTATGGCTATCTACTATTGTGGTGTTTCCTTGGGGGCTTTACTGCTTGTAGATCTTCAGAGGGTTAGAAACGATCCACAGCTGTTGGGGAAGGTACTGGCGAAGGTGAGGTTTGGGAGGCTGGGATCGCTGTCTATATTTTTAATATCTAGGGGGGATGATATAAAGGGATGGGCAGAGAGTATAAGAGATGCTTTATCAAAGAATTTCGATGTTACTGTGTATCTCTATACTTTGAAGAACGACGATATAGCTGTTAAGAAAGTGATAGATAGCTGTAAGGGTGATGATGTGGTTTTTATATATAGAGAGCTATCTGAGGAGCTTCTTAAAAGCGTTAGATCTATTTGTAACCATATCGAGATACTGTAAAAGCACCACTGATCGAGCCTATACCTTATTAAAACTCAATATCCCCAGTGCGGGGACGCGCCTAGAGAGTAGCACTCTGATAAAAACAGGGCTCGCCAAGTTTTTCTCGATCATAACCCTGTTCTTTGTGCTAGTACAAGCAATCCAGACAGCTGGGCTGAGATAAAAGTTATAGAATACTCTAGAGTCCCAGCACCAGCTGTATCAATGCTTGAGAACGACAGCTATGCGGATCTGTCTCATGGATCGAGGTCAAGATCCCCAGCCCTGGGGGTGTCAATATATATCTACGGAGCCCCTCAGCGATATAGATCTGCAGGCATCTGCAAGAGCCGCCGTCCTTATAACATCTTACCCAGCTAATAAAGATCCTTTGAATATGACTATCTAGCCTCAGTAAGGCTGGTTCCCCGACAATAGACGGGCCCTCAGCCGAGGCGGCGATGGTTGCAACAATATATCCCGCCTTAACAAACACAGGCCTAGACCCCCTCGTGGCTGCTACCAGCATGATTCTACCAGATGGTTTGGTAGGGCCTGTGAGAGGGGTTACTGAAAAGGCTGTCGCCACTGCTTCCAACGGGTTCAAGGTGATTTTGGTTCCATGGGGCCAGTCTATCTATACTGAGGTGAGGTATGTTAGGCAGAGCATAGGGCCTATATCTGTTATAAGGCC
>FWWM01014847.1_pt1 | contig 12098 bp, 12 predicted proteins | sample 2228351 | NCBI WGS metagenome assembly FWWM01 (sample SAMEA103939774, study PRJEB20133) | metagenome | reverse complement strand
TGAAGCTGCTGAATCCGCGCTTCAGCGCGCTCCGACTCTTCAATCAACCGAACCAGCAGGGCGTCCAGCGTTTGTCGGAGTGCTTCCAGTTCGCCTGTGAGCGACTGGCGTGCGGCTTGCGCCCGCAGCTCCGTCTGGGCGCGCAAAAAGAGCAGCCACCCTGCCACCAGCAGGAGTGCCTGAAACAGCACCATCAGCTCCGCCATCGTTTAGACCTCCACATCCACCTTATGCTCTGTGTCGGGTGGGGGTGTTTCTGGCGAGTCTTTTGTGGGGGGCTGGGGCGGACGCTTGGCGTTTTTGCCGCGCTCCCCATCCCGCGCGGGGGGACGCCCGATTGGCTCCACCCCGTAAACCCGACCCGGCGGACGCACCGAATCCGCCATCGCCTCTCACCTCGCTGATATTATCGGTTTTGTTGCAGAGATTTTGCAGGGTTTGGGGGAGGGAGGGGTTATGGGCGTCTTCACATCCCGTATTCCCTCAATATTCTCTCTACTTTACTGCTCTGATCTTTCTTTATCTCGTCAGGTGTCGATTCATAGACTTCGAGAAAAACCTTCTGCTTACCAGGTACAATCAAAAGATGCGCTTCGACAAGGGCATAACTCAGAGCCAGTTGTACGAACTCGCGGTACTCGCCTTCGCTCATACCTTCCAATAATCCCTGCAAGACAGGAATATTCCTCACCCAGCAGAGATATAGTAGACGAAGCTTGCGATGGTATGAGCGTTTCAAAAGCGTTTCTAACGCCTGAAGCTCTCGCTTGCTGGGAGCGCGATAGCCTTTTTCATGGTAGGCTTGTTCCAGCACATCCATCAGCTCCATGAGCCTGAAACCAGTGCGGATTGAACGGAGCAGTTCGGGAGCGCCTGTATGTGCCAGATACCAATTACAGCATCGTCTGGCAAGCAGAGCAGGCATTTTCTGCTTCCGAAGGCTCTCGAGTAGGCGCCTACGCACTTGCTCAGGTGCTAAGCTGAAAACCTGCTCTACGACTGTTGCAGGTGTACTGTCCACAAGTTCCGTATTCCCTTCATGCCCTTCGAGCCATTTACACAACGCGAACCCATGCTCCTTTTCACGGGATATGGTGCTTATATTGCCTGCCTCAATCGCCGTAGTCACCCATCGCTCGTACAGCGTTTTCGGCTCTACTCGGCTCTCAACACACCGTGAGCGAACTTCTATCCGATGGAGTCTTGGGTTATGCAGTGGCTCAGACAATCCTATAGCCCAGTAGTGGGTTGCCACCAAGTTTCCTCCCTTGAAGTAGGTGTCGAAAGTACAGAATGGGCGCAGAGCAGCAGGTAAAACAGAGAATATAATCTTCAGAATCTGTTCTACTTGGTGTGGTTCCCCTATGAACATGACTGTTGAGCGCCCCGCTGACGCCTCTCTGGCTTGTAGCGCCAGCAGAATCATTTGCTTGAGTGCTTCTGGAGGCCATTCCTGAGCTTGTGTAAAGTCTTCCTGAGTCTCTGAAACTTCCAGTTCCACAGCAGGTATATCGCCACTTTGAAAATCACCCCGCTGTAGCGCCTCTTCAACTGTGTTGACAAAAGGGGCGCATGCAAACAGGGTGAAAGGGTTATTCCCAACTTGCTCAAATGCTTCGCGTGTGAAGATGAAAGCGTGCGCCAGTGAGCGTCCCGACCTGCCCAATTTGTCTGCTTCGAGCAAGGGCGATACCTGCGCGACTACATACTTTCCTGTTTGTGTTGTGAAAAAGACCCGCTTTACCTCAGTGGGCGTCTGCTCCGAGCTGAAATAGAACAGGCGCGCCTCGATTTCTTGTACTTCACTCGCTGTGAGCTCCCCGTGCGTGTAAAACAGGGTCTGGAAGCCACCGCGTCCAGAAGGCGACTGCTCCGCCTCCACGCTTGCATATATTTGTTGCAACGCTTTGACCTTCATCACGGCGTCTCCCAATCGGGTAGGATTAGTCTTCTATGCGTATTATCTGGTTGAAAATATTACTCACCATATTTACCACCCGACGATCGAGCCCCTTACCCAGCTCGCAGGGAACCTCTTTGCGTCGTTCCCGACGCTGCTCGTCAGTGTCGTTCCCTACCTGAATGCAGAACTCTTCTACCGCTACTGCGTCGGCTTTCAAGATTTGCACGCGATCATAGTCAGGGAGTTCGCGTCGCAAAAGCCAGTTTACCTTCAGTACACCGTCTTGCAGTACCGTTTCCTCCCGCATCTGATTGTCCAGTACCACAATCACCTCGCGCACGCCCTCAATCGGGTTTGAGGGAGCGGTCTGACAGTAGCGGCAGGCAAAAAAGTGTGCTTGGCAGTCTCCCACTCTGGTCGTTTGTTTTGGCTCCAGCCGGACGAGATGAGTGCCGCACAGAGGTTTGGGGTGGATTGGGCTTAGAGCATTCCATATGCGATTGAGTACCTCGCACGCTTTCAGGCGCACAAACTGGTCTATATCATTTAGTGCTTCAATCAGGTACGGCACTGCTTTCAGGTCACTTATCTGTTCTAATACTTCACTTGCACCTTGTCGGACATCAGCATTCTCGTTCCGAATCACTCGGAGGAGATGAGGCACGGCTGGCACTCCAATTCGAACCAGTGCCTCACGCGCTGCCGAGAACGCTCCTTCATTCCTCAGTACCCGAATAAGGAGTGGGACAGCCTGTTCACCGATTGGTACCATAGCCTTGCATGCCTCATCTGCAGGGAGCGCAGGCTGTCTAATCGCATCAAGGGTTTGCGAGGCAAACGAGTCGCCTAAAATCTCGCATAAGCTTAGCGCTGGAACCGCCATCGGGTCGCGAATCTGCTCGATCGCTTCACACGCTACTCGGCGAGTATCTTCGTCTTCATCCCCAAGTACCTCGATAAGGAAAGGCGTACCCCGCGAGCCGATTCGCATCAGTGCTTCCCATGCTATTGAACGCACGAACCAGTCTGCTTCCTTCGCCCTTATATAGGTTAGGTGTCGCGCAGCTTCGGGGGCGCCTATCTGCCCCAGAGCCCGACACGCCGCTGCGCGTATAAACCAGTTGTGTCCGTTCAAATCCTCGAGCGTTCGGATAAGGTGCGGTACAGCTTGGAGATCGCCGATTTGCCCCAAAGCTTGGCAGGCGGCATGACGAGCATGCCAGTACTTCATTACCTGTATAAGGTGCGGCACGGCTCGCCGATCACCTATCTGCCCTAAAGCTTTGCATGCCAGATGACAGGCATGTCCATCCTCCAATGCCTGGATGAGGTAGGGTACGGCAGGTGCGCCGATTTTCACCAGCGCCTCACACGCTTCCTCGCGAACTTCACGGGTACTTCTGCTCTTCAGATTGTTTATCAGGTCATTTATCCGCTGCTCGTTTATCTGCTCCCTGTTCACCGTGAGACCTCCTCTGGAAACTCCTGTTTCGCTGCTAATCGACGGATTCCTGTCGTGTCAGGTTCTGCACTAAGCGAAAGCCAAAATAGGGCATTCGCTGAACAGGCTGCAAGGGGTGTATTACTTCTTCAAGCGGGTTCCACAGGTTTGGGTGGAAAGCGGGGCGCGGCTTGCCCAGCCCCACATAGCAGCCGTCCTCCTGCACCCATTCCACCAGCCCGCCTGTGAGCAGGGTCAGTTCAAGCCAGTGAGAGGGGCGCAGATGCGCGCGCAGCCGCTTCAGAATCGCCTTTGCCGATGGGCAGCAGGCTTTGAGCAATCGACGCCATGCCCGTTCCTCTATTGGCGATTGCTCCATCTGGCGATATAAGGCGCGCCACTCTGCCACTGTAGGAAGCCGATAGCCTTCGCCCAGCCAGCGAGTGAAAGCAAGCGCCTCGTCAGGCAAAATGCCGCCTACAAAAACATACTCGCGCTCGTTTGCCGAAAAATGGCGATATGAGACTCTGCGATGCACCTTCAGTAAAGCCTCATACCACTGGTCGCCAAACTCGTTTGGCTCCGCAAGGAACTGCTCCAGCTGGATTTTGGTGACGGGAAGAAGGTGTATGCGCAATCCCGCGGACACTTCAACCAGAGGAAAGCCCGTTCGATCAGAGCAGAACCGCATACACGCCCTCCGCAATTGGGTGATATGGTTGCATTGTTTGACCTGTCGGTCGCCATGTATCCGAAGGCGCGTCGTAGCGATAGACATATGCCTGCCCGCCCTCACGAATGGCAATTACATCCTCACCCAGTTGTAAAACGCTGCTTTGGTGGGGGCGGCAGAAGACACCATCGTTTGTCAAGTGAAAAACAGCATACCCCCTAAGGTCTTGCAAAGAGGCATAGATGGGTTCGCCGAGAATCGACACGCCCTCTTCACACTGCAGGGTATTCCAGTCGTGCTGTTTTGCACAGCGAGGGCATCGGAAGGGCTGTCGGCGGATTGCTCGCTGCAGAACCTCTACCTCTTCCGCAGAAAGAGGGATGCAGGGGGATGGGGGTGGTGAGGTAGACCTGAGATCAAGCTCAAGTATCTTCCCGCTCGCATAAGCAAAGCGCGCTTTGACCTGGGGCGGTCGGCGGGCAAGAAACTGCACCCGAAGCGCGTAGTCCTGCGCTCTTTCTGCGCGCAGAACTGCCCTGTCATCTTGCAGAGCGAGTTGATAGGAGCCGTTATCCCACTCCAGGGGCATAAATCCTTTCCCTGTCAGTTCCGCAGCCTGAATAGGGTCGTGCAGTCGCCGAAGCACCTCGTCGCAAGAGGGATTAAGCAGCTCTTCGGCAAGCGGTTTTCCTGCCTGCAGTGAATCGCCGAGACTGACCAGTAGCGTGCTTGCAAGGAGCGCCGTGCCTTTCCAGTCCTCCAGGTCAAAAATGCGTTCTGAACCGACAACGAGGATTCGCACTGCGTGCTTGTCGGATAGGCTTTCAAATATAGGGGTGATGAGGCTGGCGCGATGGCGATTGGCTTCGCGCCAGCTGTGCTGCATGGTGGGGAAGAGTGAAGCAGCATACGGCTCCGGGTTGCCCAGAAAAAATAGCCCCTTTACCGCCTCTGCGGGAAGCGTGGACAGGAGCATGCCCGCCAGCGTCGCAATCTGATCCCAGCACGGGTCGGTGCTTTCGGATGCGTCCAGCACCAGCGTCACCGATTGCATGCTCGGCGGGCAAACCTCGCCACTAAACACTTCCAGCGCCATAATCAAATCTCCTCTACCTTAATGCCCCCGCCCTCGATGCACAGCCGGAATCTCAGTCGTTGCCGATTCTGGTACTCGGCTCGCAGGATGGCGCGCGCCAGTGGTTTCATCACCTCGTCCTCAATCGCGTTGGTGATGCCGCGCCCGCCGAAAAGGGTCATTTTCTCGCCGTGTCGCTGAACCAGCCACTCCGCAATGCTGTCGTCGAACTCCACCCGGTAGCCCGCTGTGCGATAACGGTCCTCCACCTCTTCGCGAATGCGCTGCAGATGTGAAAGCACAATTTGGGCTTGCACCTCTGGGGTCTGGATGTAGTTGAAGGGGACGATGTTATTGCCGATGCGATTGAGCAGCTCCGGGCGGGAGATTTCGAACATGAAGAAGCGTTCCACCGCGCGGGCGAAATGCTCGCGGATGCGCTGCTTTTTCTGATCGAGGTCACTCTCTTCCTGAATGATTGCCTCTAAGTCATCGCGCTCCGAGATGGGCTCACCACGCGAGTCGGTGGTGCGCGTGCCGATGTTGGAGGTGAAGATAATCACCGTTTCGGTAAAGAAGACCGTTTGCCCACGGCTGTCGGTGAGTCGCCCCTCGTCCAGTATCTGCAGAAAGATGTCCATGATTCGGGGGTGAGCCTTTTCGATTTCATCGAACAGGATGACCGCGAAGGGGCGCTCGCGCACGGCGTTGGTCAGCATGCCACCCTTCTCGTAGCCGACATAGCCAGGGGGCGAGCCGATAAACTTGGAAACAGTATGCTCCTCTTTGAACTCGCTCATGTCGAAACGCAGGAACGCTTCTTCCGTGCCGAAGAGGAACTTGGCTAACTTTTTGGCGACGAAGGTCTTGCCCACTCCTGTGGGACCTGCGAAGAACAGCACGCCGCGCGGTTTGGACGCGGTGCCACTGGCGACTCCCGAAAGCCCCGCGCGGGCAAGGATGAGCATCTCCACAACCCGGCGCAGTGCCTCGTCCTGCCCTTTGACACCTTCCTGCTCCGTAAACCAACGGAGCGCTCCGTTTAACTTCTCGATGCTCAGCTGCCCCCAGTAGTCTTCCTGCTCGCCCAGTCGGTATTTGTTGACCAGTCGACGCACTTCGCGCGCGCTCAGCTCTGGGGCGTTTCGCACCTCGCTGGCGATATTATCGAGGTCGCGCAGGAACAGCCCATCGGTCAAATCGGCTATCAGTTCCAGGTGGACATGCTCCTGCCCCAGCCGGCGGCGCAAATACGCCATTCGGTCGGCTTTGGAGGGCATCGGGATAGGAAGCACGGCTGTTTTGGGCGAGGCGATGTAGAGTTCCAGCGGCACCATCGTGTCCTGAAGGCTGACCATCACAAGGCGATGGTTTGGCGTGATGTTCTCGATAAGCTTTTCCAGCCGCAGGATAATCTGCTTCTCGTCCTCGCTGTAGCCTCCTTGTCGGTAAGCAATCAGTTTATCAAGATAAAACAGGGTTATGAATCGGCTACTGTTGCGTTGGGTTAGTTCACGCGCCCATCGGGAGAGCGTGCGCACGGGCGGTTCGCGCTCGGCAAGTCGCTCGCGACTGCGTTCGGGGGCAGTTCCCGCCAGTTCATCGTCTGCAGGTGGAGGGGGAGGGGGGGCGCTCTGACCCTCCCGTCGCTCATGGTCTGCCGCATCGTAGAAGATAACTTCCGAGAATCGCAAGGTCAGCTCCTGAGCGACCTGGCGCAAAAGGGCGGTTAAGTTCTCGTAGACACCCCCATGCTCATCGATGTAACAGTCCCGCACATTCCCGTGCAGGATCACCACCGGGTACCGCTCCAGACTGCGCCTCAGATTCGCAATCCACACCGACATTGGAGACCCCTCAAGCACTCAGCTTTCTGCCTCTATGCGTGCGCCCCCGATGCTCGAATTGCCGGACGGCTTCACTCCTCCTTCGCCACTCAGGTCGGACGGGCTCGTGCCGTCCTTCATGCGAAACTCGGTCTGGATGCCGAACGCTTCGTCCAGAAACTGAGACAGCTCGTCAAACTCTTCAAAGCACCGGTCAGAAGCAATCTCGGAGAACGCGCTGACCTGTTCCAGAGAGAGTTTGAACTCAATCCTGCCGCGGTCAAAGGTATCCACTGTGAACAGGATTCGGCTCCTGCGGTTGTCCTCTTCTTCGAAGCGCGGCGGGGTGATTTCCCGGAAGCCCATGTCAGCGCACACCTGCCGAAGCGCTTTGAGTAGATAAAGTCGCTTCTGATGTTTCTCTTCAAGCTGCTCCGCCTCCTGACTCTGACGAGCGACCTCGCTCTGAAACGCATTCAGAGAGGGCTCCAGCTCACTATAGCGTTCCGCGTCCAACAGGCGGCGCGCCTCCGACAGGCGTTGCTCGTAATTCTGAGTTGTCTGCTCACCAAACCAGAGCCTGAGCAGTTCCTGTCGCCCCAGATACACTTGTTCCGCTGTCGCCAGCTGCTGTGCCAGACGCCGCCCCATTTCGTCCGCCTTCTGAGTAAACGCAAAGGTCAAGGTCTCCTGCAGCTGGCGCCCACGCGCAGCTATCTGGTTCAGCTGTTGCCGAACCTCGTTCAGTCTCGCGGTATCCGTGCTCATATCGAGCTGTTCTGTATTCGGGAAGGTGAGAGAGCGCAGCCATGCTTGAGCCTGTGCCACCTTGTCGGAGAAGGTCGTGCGCAAGCCCTCGGAGGCGTTGTCTATGGTTGTCTGCAGATGGGTCTGCAGGGCACGCAGCTCGCCCGATAGAGTGTTAATCTCCTGCAACAAGCGCATGCGTTGTTCCCGCTCTTGCCTCAGCCGGAACCCCGAATATTTTACACCGCTCATCGATTCAGTACCTCCTCGATAAGTATACCCTGCCACTTTCTGCACTCAGCCAGATGCGCCACAGTTCGAGCGCGTCAGGTTTCCTCCGCAGAGAAGTAGCTCAGGATCCAGAGCAGTGGATCCAAAATACGGCGTGGCTGGATAGAAACCTGCAAGTTGCTGCCTGAAGGACGCGCTCCTAACGCTGAAACCATGCAGTAATCCACTCTGCGGAAGCTGCTTCTGGCAGTATTGGCAAAGTTGCGGGCATTCAGGGTATCTGTGGTAAAGTGCAACAGCTGTGAAGACACTTTTTTAAGTGACTGCAGGTAGGTTTTCAGATTGCCCAGAGCCTCTATGGAGCCTTCATGCAAGTGTCGGATCAGATCAGGGTATTCGGTGAGCCTTTCTTGCAGAGTATCCGCTTTCGTGTACACCACGAGCAGGTTCTGGTTCTGCGTATGAGCGCCCATATCTCGCATGCCGAGAATGTAGGTATTGAGCAAAGTGTGCATTTGTTGAGTGGTATTGTCTAGATCGCTCACGCTGATTAAAAACACAGCAGTAGTGGCGCGCATGACGAATTTCGCGTACTGAGGTATCTGGTTTGACTTCTCAAACACTTCTCCACCTGTGTCGTAAAATAGCAAGGTGCGCGAGCCAAAAATAGGCATGTTACCAAAACGCACCAGGGTCGGACGCGGAAAGTTTTTCGGGGTGGAGTCAGGTAAATGACCCTTTTCCAGCATCTTGCAGTTATGGTTCACTATATCCAGACTATCTTCGCTGAGGCTCATTGTGTAGAAATCTTTCCAGTGTTTACTAAGGGTATCTTGATAGAGAGCGTAGAAAAGCGAACTGAAGTAAACAGTTTTGCCGTGCCCGCGAAAGCCGATGGCGTTCATGATGACGGGAGGATACTGGTCATATTCTTCCACATACATCGGAGGCACCGTTTCTGGACATTCGGGGCAGGCGTAGTAAATCACTCCGTTCCTCTGCTCCCGTATAAGTTCTACCTCTCCGAGACAATATGGACAGAGCATGGTTCTCACCTCCGTAGTGCTTCTTGCAATCGTCGGATCAGTTCTTTGGGCAGGTTGCCGCTGGCGACAAAGCCCTCGTTCCCTATGCAGAACTCCACCTCTGCAGGCGCTTCTTGGACCACCTCTGCGAGATGACGGTACCGTTCAGTGAGGAAGTGAATCTGCTGGTTGCGGCTGCCGCGCCAGAGCAGATTGGCTGCCTGGTCGCGAATGTAGGGACCGTCAATCAGGATGTCGATACTGTTGAGCAGGCGTTTAATCCAGGGGTTGCGTCGCGCTTTCAGTTGCTCAAGAGTGAAGCCGCTATAGCAGACGACGGATAAGCCTGCTTTGCGCAATTGCTCGCTCAGCAACGCGAGCGCCTTCGCCTGTGCGGTCGGTTCGCCGCCGCTGTAAGTGACGCCTTCTATGTTGGGCACAGCGAGGATTTTCTCCACCATCTGAGCAACACTTATCCGGATGCCCTCCGTAAAGGGCAAGAACTCTGGGTTGATGCAGCCCGGACACCGAAGCGGGCAGCCCTGTACCCAGAGTACGAAACGCTCCCCGGTCCGTTGACTGCAGAGCGTTCCTGCCAGGTACCCAGATTTAAATACACGCTTTCCAGACCCAGCGAAACTGAGTCGAGCGATACTGTGTTTGGCACGGAGGCAATTATACTTCAGCACAGCGACAATATCCTGCAAAATCGCTCTGGAGACAGTCAGAATTTCTCCCACTCGGTATAATTCCCCAAGGAGGCAAACGATGGTAGCAAAACGGCGAACGGGTCTCTACTGGCTGATGTTGGCGCTGATAGCCGTCGCGCTCAGCGGGTGTCGTGGGGGAACCACCTGGAGCAAAAAAGAGGAAGTCCGAATCGGACAGGAAATCGCCGCTGAAGTCGAGAAAACCTACAAGCTGGACCCCGACCCCGAAGTGCAACGGCGCGTGCAACTGATCGGGCAGCGGCTGGTCGCGGTGGCGGGCGATAAAGATTTCAAATACTCCTTCAAAGTGCTGGCAGTGGACGAGATTAACGCCTTCGCCCTGCCCGGCGGACCGATTTATGTGTTTCGGGGGCTGATAGACGCCGTAGGTGACGATGACGATATGCTGGCGTGCGTGCTGGGACACGAGATGGCACATATCAACCGCCGCCACGCGAATAAGCAATACACGAAGGGCTTGTGGACGAGCATTCTCATTTCGCTGGGCACAAAGGGCAAGGTACGCGATATCGCCGAAATCACCAGCGCCCTGCTGGAGCTTAAATACAGCCGGCAGGACGAGTACGAGGCAGACCGATTGGGCATCGAGTACGCCTACAAAGCAGGGTATGACCCCAACGGCATCGTGCGCTTCTTTGAACTGCTCAAGGCGAAAGAGAAGGGCGGCGACCCGGGCGTGCTGGCGAACCTGCGCACGCACCCGCTGACCGAGAACCGCATCTGGCGCGCGAAACAGCATATCGAGAAAATCACGGGGCAACCCGCTCAGGGAGGCAACTCGTGACGGTCGCTGCCATTGTTCCCGCCTACAACGAAGAGGCGCGCATCACACGCGTGCTGGAAGTGCTGGTGCAATCGCCCTCGCTGGATGAGATTATTGTCGTCAACGACGGGAGCGTGGACGGCACTGCAGAGGCTGTTCAGCAGTTTGCGCAGGCACATCCCGAAAAGCGCGTGCGCCTGATCAACCTGCCCACCAATCGGGGCAAGGGCGGCGCGATGTTCGCGGGCGCCACCGCTACAGAAGCGGATATTATCGCCTTCTTCGACGCCGACCTGATCGGGCTGAACCCCAGCCATGTGGAGTCCATTATTGCGCCTGTGCGGGAGGGCGCGGTGGCGATGGCGATTGGCGTGTTTCGGGGAGGGCGTTTTCGTACCGATATCGCCCAGATTCTGGTGCCTTACATCAGCGGTCAGCGCGCCCTGCTTCGGGAGCTGTTCGTGGAAATTCCGGGCATCGAGGGCACACGCTCGGGCGTGGAGATTGCGCTCACACTTCATTTCCAGCGCAATCGCTACCCTGTGGCGATGGTGCCGATTACAGGCATCACGCACACGATGAAAGAAGAAAAACTCGGCTTCTGGCGGGGCGTCATCGCGCGCTTGAAGATGTATCTGGAGATTGGATGCGCCTTCGCACGCTATATGCACTGGCGCGACCTGCGCCACAAACTGCTCCTCAAGAGCAAAGAGGGCGACTGAACACCCGCCTGTGGTATACTAATCACGCCCCATCATAAAACAGGAGGGATACGAAACGATGGCAGATCTGCTGGCGGCGCAGTTGGTTCGGGATATACCGAACTTTCCAGAGCCGGGCATCATCTTCAAAGATATTACGCCCGTGCTGAAACATCCGCAGGCGTTGCGCGAGGTAGTTGAGCTGATGACCGAGCATGCGCGCTCGCTGAAGCCCGATGTGATTGCAGGGATTGAGTCGCGCGGGTTCGTGTTCGGGCTGCCGATTGCGGTAAACCTGGGGCTGGGGTTTGTGCCCATCCGCAAACTGGGCAAACTGCCCGGCGAGAAAATCTCCGAAGAGTACGCGCTGGAATACGGCACGAACACGGTGGAGATTCATGTGGACGCGATTGAGCCGGGGCAGCGCGTGGTGGTGGTGGACGACCTGCTGGCGACAGGGGGCACCGCCGCCGCGTCGGCGCGCCTGATAGAACGGCTCGGCGGCACCGTCGCAGGGTTCACCTTCTTGATCGAACTGACCTTCCTCAAAGGGCGGCAGAACCTGCGCGGCTACGAGGTCTATAGCCTGATTCAGTATTAGCGCTCAGGAGGGCGACATGCCACTCACGATACGGGAGCAACTGGAGGCGCTGGAAGACCAGATTCTGGCGCCCTACGCGATGCGGAGCGCTCACTCACGCGGACGCCCCACCCCCGAACCGCCCGACCCCGTGCGCACCGCCTTCCAGCGCGACCGCGACCGTATCATCCACAGCAAAGCCTTCCGACGCCTCAAGCATAAAACGCAGGTGTTTTTAGACCCCGAAGAAGACCACTATCGCACGCGGCTGACCCACACGCTGGAAGTGGCGCAGATTGCCCGCACCATCAGTCGCGCCCTGCGCCTGAACGAAGACCTTACCGAAGCGATTGCCCTCGCCCACGACCTGGGGCATCCCCCCTTCGGGCACACGGGCGAGGA
>FWWM01014839.1_pt1 | contig 12101 bp, 8 predicted proteins | sample 2228351 | NCBI WGS metagenome assembly FWWM01 (sample SAMEA103939774, study PRJEB20133) | metagenome | reverse complement strand
CGGCGTCCGGCAATCGGCGGGTCGCAGACCCGCCGAGAGCACCCGCCGGGAGCGAAAAAGAGCATTTCGCCAGAGTCCAGGATATTATAGATTTCCGTTCACGGCAGGTTACATGAACCGCTCCCTGCACAGGAATTGCCCGTGAACGCCTCCCTCATCCCCCAGCCATCTTCTCCCCCAACGACAAGGGAGAAAGGGGAGAAAAATTGGGGAGGAGCAGCGTGCCTGTGAAAAAGGGAAAAGCGGGGTTTGTGGGGGCGGCTTCGCCGCCCCCACAAACCCCACACCCCGCCCCCTTCCCATGCGAGGCGAATTGCTGCGCAAGCCTGCTCCTCAACAGAGTTGACTACAAATATTTTGAGGATATAATTATGTGGGGGAAAGATTTAGCCACAGGTCTTGCTACCGATAACACCAGCACCCTCAAATACATCCCCTTTTCCAGACCTCTGGCAATCCGGAACCACCATCTCAAAGACTCCTCTCTGGAGAAAAGCCATTATGATCGGGAATTCCAGCTCCAGCAGGAATCTGATGCGGTTCTTCCTGCTCACTTACGCGTTCTCCTGGCTGTTCTGGGTCCCCCAGGCATTATCTGCACACGGTCTGGCGCTCCCCGCCGGCCTGGCTGGGTTCCTCGCCAGTCCTCTCAACCCTGCGGCGTTTGGCCCGCTTGTAGCGGCGCTCCTGCTGACGTCGCTACAGGAAGGGGGAAAAGGCGTTATCCGGTTGCTGAAGTGGGGCATTGACCTGCACTTCCGGAAAATCTGGCTTCTCCCGATTCTGTTTCTCCCCCCGCTGGTCTTCACCGGCGCGACCCTGCTATCGGTGCTTCTGGGGGCCACGCCGCTGGACCTATCGGCGCTTTCCAACCCCGTTGTGGCCCTCGTGGCCCCTGTGATGATTCTCCTCACCGCCGGGCCGCTACAGGAAGAGTTCGGCTGGCGCGGCTACGCTCTCCCCCGGTTGCAGCAGCGCTTCAACGCCCTCGTCTCCAGCGTCATCCTGGGGCTTCTGTGGTGGCTGTGGCATCTGCCCCTGGTCTTCATTCCCGGCAGGTTTATGGTGGGCACTCTCCCCCTGTTTGGAATGTTGATGGTGGAAATCGTGCTGACTAACATTCTTTTTACCTGGATTTTCAACAACACCGGTGGCAGTGTGCTGGCCGCGATGCTCTTTCACACCGCGATGAACTGGTCCATATGGATTTTGCTGCCCACCATGCAGGTGAACGCCACCATCATAGGGTTGACCGTTTTGCTGTTATCCGGGGTTGTAGCGGTGATACTTCGGATTTACGGCTCCGAACGGTTGACGCGCGCTGGAAGCGGGTAATTACGGCATCGGATAGAAAATCCGCTTTCGCTCTTTCCAGAAATCACCGGATACTCAGCAAGGAGGACCTGTGGAAACGCAACCTCTCAACGCCCTGTTCACCCTGGAGAGTCTGGCAAGCCTTCAGGGGGCCGCGGCCGCATCGTACCTGGTGCCCAATGTGATTGGCTACCTGGCCCCCTCTCTGGATGACAGCTACCGGAAGTGGATTTCCTTCGGTGTGGCGATGGCGCTGGCGTATCTGACCGCCTTTATGGCCCCTGCCCAGGAATGGTACAAGTGGGTGCTGGCCTTCTTCAACGGCTTCCTGATCTTTGCGTCGGCCGTTGGCATCAATGAGGGGACCAAACCACCCAGATCGTTTGTGGCGGGGGCGGGCAAACGGTTCCGGGCCAGCTGGTTTTAGCCCCGTACATACTCTGTACGGGCCGACCGGTTCGTTGACGGTGGGTTGCGGGCTTGCCGGAACAGGAATCCGCTGACCCATAAACCTCGTTTTCTTCCCCTTCCACCACCGGGGAGGAGAATGTGGATGTCTTTTCCTCAACCGGAGTGCCGATAGAGGAGGATCCGGCGCTGGAAGGGGCCGACGAGATCGGCCTGGCCCTTCATCGTGCCCTTCAAGCGCTGAACGCCGCCCGGGATGCCGGTGACCCGGACGTGGTGGGCGCTGCGCTGATCCGCGTCGCGCGCATCCGCTTCCGTCTGGGGCAGTACGAGGAGGCGGAGCGCCTGGCCCAGGAGGCACTCTCGCGGAGCCCTGCCGACAGCCCCGTCCACGCGGACGCCTGGCAGGTTCTGGGCAATTGCGCTTCCTCCATCGGCCTCTTCTCCCAGGCGGAAGCCGCGTACCGCCGCGCGGCCGACCTGGCGCGGGAGATCGGTTACGACCGCGCGCGCGTGGCGGCCCTGCACGGCCTGGCGGCCGGCGTGTACCTTCCGTGCGGCCAGTTTGACCTGGCGCTGACTGCCGACGAAGAGGCGCTGGACATCGCCTCCAGCAAAGGACGACAGGATTGGTGCGTCTATCCCCTCGTCACCATCGCCCTCGCTTCCCAGATGACCGGCCAGTACCAGCGGGCCCACGCCGCTCTGGATCGGTTGGACCGTCTCGTCCTGACGGAATCCGTCGCCCAGGGCTATTCCCTGTGTATCCGGGGGAATCTATCTCTGGACGATGGGGACGTGGAGACCGCCCAGACGCTGTACTTTCAGGCCCGTTCCATCGCCGAGGCCAGCGGCGAACCGTGGCTGAACGTTTCGGTACGGCTGGGCATCGGCCGCTGTCGCCTCCTGGCCGGTGAGGCTCCTAATGCCCGGGCGTGGGCAGATGATGCCCTTACCTTTGCCGGGCGCGTCGGCTACTGTCAGGGATGGGGCCGGGCGATGGTGGAGCGCGGGCGGGCCGTATGGCGGTGCGGCGATCTCGCCAGCGCCGAGGCCGACCTGCGCACCGCGATAGAGATTTTCCAGAGCCTCAACGTCCCCTTTGACCTGGCCCGCGCCCGCTTTTTCCTCGCCGCCCTGGTGCACGAGCAGAGCCGGGAAAAGGCGGCGGACGCCTGGCGCGCGGCGGCGCAAGCCATCATCGCGGGCGGGTACGCGTTTCTCCTGGAACAGGAACGGTCGCTGGCCTTCCCGCTCCTGGCCGCACTGCTGGATAGCAATGACCCCGATGTGGTCGCTATCTCCAGAATACTGCTGGACCATCTGGCGCGCGTACCGCCGCCCCCGCTGCACATCGTGACCCTGGGACGGTTTGAGGTGCGCCAGAGGCGGCGGAGCATAGAAAAGTCGGCCCTGCGCTCCCGGCGCGCCGGTGAGTTGCTGGCCCTGCTGCTTCTGGCCCCGCGCCACGTCCTCTCGTTTGACCAGATCGCCGAAGCGCTGTGGCCGGAAAAGCCCCCCGCGGCTGCCCAGACCGCCTTCCATCACGCCACCTCCGCGCTGCGCCGCGCCCTGGAACCCGACCTCCCCGAAAAGTTCCCCTCCCGTTATCTGGAAGTGGAGGAAGGCCGGATCACCCTCCACCTGCCGCCCACCTCGTGGGTGGACCTGGAAGCCTTTGAGGCCTGCTGCCGCCGTGGCGAATGGGAGGAGGCGCTGGCGCTCTACGGCGGCGACCTCCTGCCCGAATACCGCTACGCCGAATGGGCCCTGCTGCCGCGCGAGCGCCTGGCGCTGCTCTACCAGCGGGCCCTGCTGGGGGCCGCCGGGGAACGGCTGGCCGCCGGCCGGTTCGCCGAAGCCCTGGACGCCTGCCGGCAACTCCTGACATTGGAGCCGTGGCACGAGCAGGCTACGCTATTGGGCATGCGCGCCTGTGTGGCGATGAACGACATCGCCGCCGCGCGCCGCCTGTACCTCCAGTTAGAGAAGACCCTCCGCGAAGAACTCCACACTACCCCCCAGACCGAACTCCGCGCCTATTACCACTCCCTGACCCCCCAGGAATAAAAGCACAGAGTCGCAAAGTCGCAGGTCGCAAAGTCACAGAGTCGCAGGTCGCAGGTCGCAAGTCGCAGGGTCGCAGGGACGATAAGCGATTCGCGATAAGCGATTTGCGATACGCGATATGCGATCCGCGATACGCGACGTGGCAGTCCTGTGGCAGTCGCATATGGTACATTATCGGCGAAGGGGTTTCGCCGCCGCTTCCCCGTCCCCCAAAGGAGGCCCAATTGCGCATCATCCGCATCTTCATCCTGCGCCTGCTGATAGACCCGCACGAACCGGGAGCGCTGCGGGGCAGCCTCCAGCCCGTGCCGGAGGGCGAGGCACAGCCGTTCACTGACGAAGAGACGCTGCTGGTGGCACTGCATCGGATGACCCTTCCGGTAGCTGATATGGATTGCATGGAGCCCCCGATGGAAAGGTAAGCCGCCGACCAGGATCTGGCGCAGCCGTTGGTGGTTCAATCGTTGTGGAGGTGGTCAATGGATAGCAAAACCTTTATGCGGAAGGCGTGGACTGCCCTCATTCTACTGATGATTTTGATGAGCATAATAGGGTTATCTTTTACCCCAGGGACATTTGCCGAGCAGCACACCGGGATGGCTGACCTGTCCAACCGCCCGATGGAAAACCTCTGGATCACCAACGGAACCGTGTATCAGTTAGAAGCGGTTGGCGATCTTTTGTACATCAGGGGAGGGTTTGATCGTGTGGGGCCGCATACCGGCCTGGCGGTGCCGTTTCATACCAGCGATGGTACCCTTCTGCCCGACTTTCCGCAAGTGGATGGCGACTTGAACGCTGAAGTCCGGGCAATTGCCCCCGATGGCGAAGGAGGATGGTACATCGGTGGCAACTTTACCACCGTGAATGGAACCTCATGGCTGAACCTGGCACACGTTCGGGCCGATTATTCGCTGGACCCAAACTGGAAGCCCGACCCGAACGGTCCGGTCTATGCCCTGGCGCTCAGCGACAAAATCCTGTACATTGGCGGTGCATTTACCGCCATCGGCGGGCAGGATCGCCAGCGCCTCGCCGCGCTGAACACCGCCACTGGCGAGGTGACGGACTGGAACCCGGCCGCCGACGATGACGCAAGAGCCCTGGCCGTCTCAGGCAACACGCTGTACGTGGGGGGATCTTTTCAGCAGATCGGCGGAGAGCCCCGCCCCTACGCGGCAGCCCTGAACCGAACCACCGGACAGGTCCTGGATTGGAATCCTTTATCCGACGGACCGGTGTTCGCCCTTGTGGTAAGTGGAACAACCGTCTACGCCGGTGGATATTTCAGCGAGATCGGCTGGTCCGACCGCACCAGCATCGCCGCTCTGGACGCCATCACCGGTCAGGCGCTCAACTGGGCCGTCGGGTTAAGCGGATCACATCCCACCGTGTACGCCTTGGCCGTCAGCGGCAACACCGTCTATGTCGGTGGCTATTTTGAAAAGAGTGGCTGCCCCAGCCTGGTCTTCCTGGACGCCCGCACAGGTTCCACCCAGCAGTGTCCCGGGGTCGTCATGGGCACGGATATAGAGAGCGTGTATGCCCTGGCACTGGGCGACGACACGCTCTATGTGGGAGGGAGATTTACCGGCATTGCCGGCCAGCCGCGAACCCATCTGGCTGCGCTGGATGCCAGCACCGGCACAGCCAGAGAATGGGATCCGGCCCCCAACTGCCCGGTCAGGGCCCTGGCTCTTAGCGGGGATACCCTGTACGCCGGGGGATGTCTCCGCAGCGCGGCGATGCTGCGCCGCGATGACGGCCTTGCCGCCATCCACATCCCCACAGGACAGCCTGCTGCGTGGACCCCGCCGGAGATTCAGGGTGGAGGGGTAGGTGCCTTTGTCATCAGCGGCACCACCCTTTATATCGGCGGAGACTTTTCCAGTGTGGGCGGGCAACCGCGCGATGGGCTGGCCGCGATAGACCTGGTTACCGGTGAGGTGGCCGATTGGAACCCCTTGCCCCTCCATCAGGTCTATGACACCATCCAGACGATGGCGCGCTACGGGAATACGCTCTATCTAGGCGGCAGTTTCATGATTACCGGAGACCAGGAACGGTATCGTCTGGCCGCAGTGGATACCGTGACCGGCGAACTTCTCCCCTGGGCGCCCCGGGCCAACTATCCGGTGAGGGCTATGGTGGTGAGCGGAGATCGGCTCTATGTCGGCGGCGAATTCACAACCATCAACGACCAGCGTCATGAATGCCTGGCTGCCTTTGACCTGACCACCGGTCAACTCCTCCCCTGGAATCCTGTGCAGGGCTGTGGTTACATTGACGGCGTTAAGGCTCTGACCGTAAGCAACAATTTACTCTACGTGGGTGGCAACTTTGATACGATGGACGGTCAGGAGCGAAAGGGTCTGGCGGCTATAGACCTGCATACAAGGGAGGTGACATCCTGGAATCCCCATTCCGACGGGGTCGTGTGGGCAGTGGAGGTGAGCGGAGATACCGTCCTGGTGGGCGGCGATTTCCGCAATATCGGGGGACAACCGCGCAACCGGCTGGCCGCCCTGGATGCGATAACAGGCAGGGCCAATGCCTGGAATCCCAGCCTGAGCTACCGCCCTTATGCACTGGCAGTGGTGGGGAACTCGCTGTATGTGGGCGGAGATGTTTATTTCGTGGGCACTCAATCCCGCTATTATCTGGCCGGCTTTGGCCCCCAGAATGGGCCGTATTCCGCCGACGTGTCCATCGCCAAGACCGATGCCCGGGATTTTGCCTTCCCCTATGCCTCCCACACCTACACCCTCACCGTGAGCAATGCCGGCCCGGACCCGGCGGGAGTGGTCGTGACCGACTTTTTCCCCGTCGCTTTCACCGATGCTTTTTGGTTCTGTCACGAGGGCGCCTTCTCCCGCTGTACGTTATATGGAGTCGCAGGCAACATCAGCACCACGCTCACGGTCGGCCCCGGCGATAGCGTGACCATTTTTGCCCAGGGAAGGATCCCCTACACCGCCACCGGCACGCTGGTCAACACGGCAACCGTCATCCCTCCCCCGGGTGTGGAGGACCCCAACCCGAACAACAACAGCGCCACCGACCTCACTGTGATCGGTGCCCCATACCAGACCTATCTGCCGCTGGTGTTGTGCAGACGATAGCCATCTGGAGAGAAGACAGGAGGTGGGCGATGTACGTTCCGGTGCATAATAGAAGATTTTGCCCGGCCAGGTTGGCCGCGGTGATCGCTCTGGCCATATTGTGGATGCTGGTGCTGTTCTGCCTGACCACCGATACTACGGGGAGCTCCTCTGCGGCCGATTTGGCCCAGACCCCCAGTTGCACCACCGTTGTGGACGGCGACGTGACCATCCCTACCACCTGGACACTGACCGGCAGCCCCTACTGCATCCAGCCGGGGGTGGACGTGACGGCCGGGGTCACCCTGACCGTGGAGGCGGGGGTAACCGTCTATTTCATCACCCACACCAGCGGACTGACCGTGGAGGGCAGCCTGATCGCCATCGGCACGCTGGCGCGGCCGATCACCTTCACCTCCTTCCAGGCGACGCCACAGCCGGGCGATTGGGCGCGCCTCTATGTGCGGGAAAGCGGCCGCCTGCGCCTGGAACACGCCGATATCGCCTACGGTGGCTATGGCCGGTTTATTTGGGAGGAGGAGACTGGTTGCACCAACCCTACTATCTCCCGCTGCCGGATGATGGAAGCAGCGTGGTATGGATAGAGGATGACGATGACCCTACTCTCTATCCGACGGTAGAGATTCGCCATTCCTGCATCCACCATAGCCGCGGCAGTGGCCTGTACTTTTACGCGCATGCTTTTAGTAAGGGTGGTTATTGGGTCACCGTGGAGGATACTCAGGTTGACCATAATAGCGGCGCGGCGATTTGCGAGGATCACTCTTTTAGCGAACAATGGGCTGCGCCCGCTTACCGCAACTTGACTCTGAACGACAACGGCGCCGATGCCCTGGTGATCGCAGACGACATAGAGCTATACGTAGACCACACCCTGGACGGCCCGGGCTCGTTCAACGGCAAGCCGATTCATCTGATTAACGATACGGGTATTGCTATGAGGACTGTGGATGGATTCAACATCCTTACCATTACTGCCGGCACCACCTTGTTGTTCAGCCCGCGCACGCCCGGCAGCGAGCACGGTGGTTCCGGGGGGGTGTTCGGTCTTATCATCGCCGAGGGCACGTTGACCCAGCCCATCACCTTCACCTCGGGCGCGCCGACGCCTCAGGTGGGGGATTGGAGAGGAGTTATTCTGTACGGTTCCAGTCGCATGGCATACTGTGACGTCAGTTACGCCGGAAAGCCTCTTCCGCCGGGTACCAGTGCGGGACATGAAGCGATCAACGCCAATGACACCAGTGTCGTCCGACGGTGCAATATCCATCACAATGATACCGGGGTGTATTCCTACGATTATGCCCCCTTCCCCACCATCAGAGAAAACAACATCCACCACAACCGCATTGGGATCTATCTTTCCGGTGCGGCTCCTGACCTGCGCGGCAACAATATCTACCAGAACAGCGATTACGGTCTGAGCGCCTGGAACAGTTATTGGGTCCCCGACGCCCGCTACAACTGGTGGGGACATCCCAGCGGTCCGTATCACCCGGTCTCCAATCCGAACGGATTAGGCGATCGGATAGAGGATGGTTGGTGGCAAGGATACTATGTCAAAGCAGCACTGTTTGTTCCCTGGCTCGACGTGCCGGCCGAAGGCTCGCCGCCGCAGATTGAGACCCTTGCCCCGGCGGCAGATGCCGTCCTCTCGCAACTGCCGCAGCGCTTCCAGGTGCGCGCCCAGGACCCGGATGAAAATCAGACGCTCTACTTCCGGGTGGAGATTTACGCCGGCTACGCCCTGATGAGAACTTATGACCAGATGATGGACTCCAGCGGTTGGGACCGGACGTCCCATACTCCTGACGCGGGCGGTTGGGTCACAGCCACGCTCTCTCTACCCGATGCGCTGCCCAATGGCACCTACACCTGGCAGGCCAGCGTATCCGATGGCTTCAACACCGTCACCACGCCGCTCCGCTCTTTCCGGGTCAGCCTGCCGGCATGGGGCCTATCCGCTGCTCACCCCGGCGAACCAATTGCCACCGCCAATGTGACCCAGACGATTGCCATCTACGGCGTCGGCCTGCGCGCCGATGCGCAGGTATGGTTGGAACAGGCCCGCACCGACGGAGTACAGCGGCTGGACCCCGTCTGGAAGGAATGGGTCTCTTCCCAGCAAATGAATCTCTACGTCAACCTGACCGGACGCAGCGGGCCGTGGGATGTGGTGGTCTCTCAATCTGGACAGACGCAGCGGCTGACCCTCTATGTGCTCCCGTATATGGCGATGACGTCGCTGGACTATATGAACGAAGAGGGCATCGTGGTCAACCGGGTCACGCCGCACTATCTGAACCTGACCAATCATGGCACGGCAGCCGGCGTGGCCGTGATTGGCGTCATCGTCCCCACCGACACGCTGGTTCTGCCCAGTCCGACAATGGAGTATCTGGGGCAAACCGACCCGCGCACCCATCTGTACGCCGTGCATCTGGCGGCCGGGGAAAACCGTATGGAGGCGCTGTATTTCAAGATTCCCCAGTCGGCAGTCAACCCACCGGATCAACCTCCCGATCCCTCCAGGCATAATCTGGGCGACCCCCTTCGCTTCCGCGTCTGGGTGATCGCCCAGCCGACCGAAGAGGGGTGGCAGGTGCTGCGTCAGGAGACCTCCGGCCTGCAGGAATTGATCAACGGCGCCGTCTGGGGCAGCGCGCTGATTGAGGGGTGGGCCATTGACCAGTACGCCGAACTGGCCGATGATGCCGCCGCGGGCGAGTACATTGCGCATTTGGGGGACCGCTACCCGTTCATTGCCGATGCCCTGGTGATGCGGCAGTTGCAGGAGTTTCAACTTCTGGCCTACGCCGGATTAGGAATAGAGGTGGAGCCAACCGGGACGACGGGCCTTTCTGCTAAAGATAACGCTCTGCAGGCGCAGGATAATGGCTGGAGCGATTGGGTGCGGCGGCAGATCGGCGACCCCCATTCGTTTCTCAAGGGATTTCTACTCCAGGCGAATGAGGACGGTGTTCCCTGGTCAGCCACGGGCTACGATCCTGGTTACGAGCGCGGCACCTTCCTGGTTGCTACGTTTGAGAGCATGGCGAAAAGCCTCTCTTTTGGATTGTATAAACCCCGCATCGGCTACTGGAACCATATGCACATCAACGGCAAGGAACAGGGATTGGTCGCTACAGGCCATGCTTTGGGCGACTTTCTCAGTATCCCTATGGGTTTTGCTGTTTCGCCGGGGGGAGCGGCGAAGGGGACGGTCTGGCTCACCCGCAAAGCCGCGGCAGGTTTGAGGCCCGGCGGAGACCGCTACTGGCGCATGTTCAAACTGACGGTCTCCGGCAATGCCACGGAACCCGAGCGCATGGGCCTGAGCATCATCCATAAAGGCGCAGATTACAATTTGATCCACTGGGGCAACAATCCCAGCTTCGGCGGTAGCCACTGGGCCGTCGGCTGGACCCGACAACCCGTGATCATCCAGGGCGTCGTTCAGAAAGGCGCACAGGGCGAGATATTGATGGGGGCCGGCCCGCATATTTATACCGGGCACGCCTATGTCCCCTACAAGTACAACGGAATCCCGTTCGGCGAAGTTCGCGACCTTGAACTGGCACGGAGGATGTTTAATCTAAATTATCACGTTCCGGTCAACGCCTGGCGTGCCGGACAGTTAGAGGAAAGTTTGCTTTATATGGCGAACACCGTAGATGAGACCGCCTGTGGCGAGGGCAGCCAGTGGCTGGTCAGCTCCTGGGACCCCAACGACATCCAGGGCTGGCCGCAACGCACCCATATTCGCCCTCCCCAGGCCCTGGAATTCCTCATCCGATTTGAGAATATGGCCCAGGCCAACATCCCTGCCGAGACGGTGACAGTGACGCTGACGGTGCATCCCAACCTGGACTGGAACACCATGCAACTGCTGGGCGCCAGTCACCCGCAGACGGTCACGGTGCGGGCTGACGCCGATAGCCGCACGGTGCGCTGGGCCTTCCCCAACATCAACCTGCCTCCCAACCGAAATCCCCCCGAGGGCGAAGGCTGGACGCGGTTACGGATAGAACCCCTCGGCACGCTCACTACCGGCCAGCTCATCACCGCCCAGGCGGTCATCGTGTTTGACCAGAACGATCCCATCTGGACCAATGTTGTGACCTACACGATTGACCTGCATCCGCCACAGACCGGGATCGCGCTGGAAGGGCAAAGCGGGCCTCTGCCCCGGGTGTACCTGACGGCCACCGACAATCCGGGCGGTTCAGGGGTTCAGAATGTCGCCCTGCTCTACAGTTCCGATGACATCCACTGGTCTATGGGACCTGTGCTCACAGCCACAACAAGGACGGAATCCCTTTCCGTGGTGGTCACGCTCACCCTGCCGAGCGGAAATTACCACCTGCGGGCTGCAGCGGTTGATATGGCCGGCAACACCAGCCCGATGGGCACCGAGAGCATTCAGGTCAGTATCGTGTGGCCTCACCAGATTTTCCTGCCACTGATTATGCGCAGATTTTAGCGCAACAATTGTGCAGTCAGCATACAAACCTTCAGGAGGAAGGAGAAATGATGTACCCAACTGCGGATTGGACATATGTTCTGAAAGAAATGCTCAAAGACCCCAACGCGATCCGCCGGTTGCTGGATCATCCCAAAAGCATTGGGGAACGGTACGGTTCCTTGCCTCCCGAGATGAGAGACCTGCTCATTGAGTTTTTCCAGCAGGTCGGGGCCGAAATTGACAACCGAATAAAGGGCGACTCGCTGGCGCGCGACAAAGTGTACCGGGTTTTCCAATCCTCACAACATGCTTTCAACGACATGCGCGTGATGAACTGGGTCATCTTTGGCATTGGTATTCTTCTCATCGGCGTATCGCTCTGGCTTGCCTTCACCGGCCAACGCGAAGCCTACGTTTTGCTCTTCGGTATAGGAGGTATTGTAACTCTGCTCACCCATTTGTTCAGACCGTTACGAGGGGTGCGCGATGCCCTCTCGGATTTTTTGCAGGCGCATATCACATTTGAGACGGTGAATCAGCAAATCGGCGCGTGGCATCCCACCTGTTTTCAGCCCAGGGACATTCATGAGGTGCAACAGGTCAGTGATGCGCTGCAGGGGATCAGAGAAAGCGGTGTCCGTTTGCTACAGCACGCGTTGGAGGAGAAAGGCACAAAGCGCGACAAACGAGGCGGGTAAGTGAGGGACAAAGCCCCTGCTGCC
>FWWM01014831.1_pt1 | contig 12105 bp, 10 predicted proteins | sample 2228351 | NCBI WGS metagenome assembly FWWM01 (sample SAMEA103939774, study PRJEB20133) | metagenome | reverse complement strand
ATAAGATAAAAATTGAAGAATTGATAAAAAATCTAAATACTAAGGTTAGCGAGCTTGAAGAGAAAAAAGTTGAACTTGAGCAGGTATTGAGAGAATATCAAAGGCAAAAGGTTGAATTTGAAGAAAAGTACAAATTGCTGAAAGTTAAACGAATTGAAGATATGGATAAAGACCTTAGAGAATTGTACAAAGATTTTCAGAAAGCAAAACGGGATTTACAAATCGCTATTCAAAGTACGAAAACCGGTAATGAGGCACTTATAAAAAAACGTTTGAAAGAAATTGAAGAGGATAGCAAACAACTTTTAGAAATTGAAGATAAACTTGAATCAGTACTCAAGAAAACAGAATTCAAAGAAAAAGAAGTTCCGGAAGTTGGTGATTTTGTAAAGCTTCGAAATGGTACAGTCGTTGGAAAGGTAATAGAACAGAAAGGCAATAAACTGTTGGTTGATTTCAACGGTATGAAGATCGAAGTAAAGCCTGAAAAATTGATTGTTGTTGATTCTACAAAAAACTCTGAACCACAATTCAGTAAAGTTCAGACACCACAAATATCTGAAAAAGTTCGAATTGAGATCCCGTTGGAAGAAAATAAAGTTGATGTACGAGGACTTACAGTTGAAGAAGCACTTGAAAAGATAGATGAATTTATAGATAAATTATTACTTTCTGAATATTCAATAGGTTATATAATTCACGGAAAAGGAACGGGGAAACTTGCAACTGGAATATGGACGTATCTTAAGAAAAATAAAGCTATCAAAAACTACAGATTTGGAAGACCAGATGAGGGCGGCGTTGGTGTAACCGTTGTGGAGGTGTAATGTATGGTTTTTGCGCTTGATATTGGAACTCGAAAAATCGCAGGATTATTGGCAGAATTGGATAAAGAGGAAGAAAGAATTGTTGTTAAAGATGTCATAATAAGAGAACACGAGCATCGAGCTATGCTCGACGGTCAAATCCACGATGTTGAAAAAGTTGCAAAAGCAGTTAGAAATGTTAAAGAAGAACTTGAGAAGAGAAATGGTATTGAACTTACAAAAGTTGCAGTTGCATTAGCTGGAAGATTCCTAAGAACAGTAGTTTCTGATGCCGAAATTGATGTTTCTGAAATTGGTGAAATTACAAAAGATGTTATAACAAAACTTGAACTAACTGCTGTTGCTAAAGCTTCAGAAAGTACGGAAGAGAATATGTATTGTGTTGGATATTCGGTATTAAGGTACGAGCTCGACGGCGATTGGTTCAAGAAAATAGAAGGGATGCGTGGAAAGACAGCGTACGTAAAAGTTGTTGTAGCGTTCCTGCCAAATCAAGTAATCGAAGCTATGCTCTCAGTTGTCAAAAGAGTTGGTTTGACTATAACACACCTCACCCTCGAACCTATCGCAGCTATGAATATAGCTATTCCAGAAGATCTTAGAATACTGAATATAGCATTAGTTGACGTTGGAGCTGGTACGAGTGATATTGCAATCTCTAAAGAGGGTACAATTACTGCATATGGTATGGTTCCACTTGCCGGAGACGAAATAACCGAAGCTATTTCTAAAAAATTTTTACTCGATTTTTACACAGCTGAGGCAGTCAAACGAAATTACCACAATTCTGAGACGTTAAAGGTTAAAAATATTCTCGACAAAGAAAAAGAAATAAAGAGTGAAGATGTTATTAAAGCTATCGAACCAACCGTAGATGCGATAACAAAAAAAGTGGCTGATGAAATCGTTCAGCTGAATGGTGACAAGCCGCAAGCGGTAATGGTAGTAGGTGGCGGTGCAAAAGTACCACTATTTGCGAAGTTATTAGCGAATCACTTGGAATTAGACGAAGAACTTGTGTCACTTAAAGAATCAAAAAATTTAGGTGTAATTGACGAAACCGGGCAGATTATAGGAAGTGAGTTTGTTACACCGCTTGGTATAGCTTACACTGCACTGTATAAAACCGGTGCTGTTTTTGAACAAGTTGTTCTCAATGGAGAACCTATACAGCTTATAGGCTTCAGAGGTACATATTCAGTTTGGGAAGTTTTACTGCAAGCTGGATATTCAACTGAAACAATTTTGGGGCGCCCAGGAAAATCAATTATTGTTGAAATAAATGGTGAACCAAAGGTTTTAAAAGGAGAGATGCCAAAACCTGCTGTTGTAAAGATTAATAGTCAGCCATCCTCTTTAAGAGATAAAATAAGACACGGAGACCATATTGAGTTTGAGCCAGCAATAAGCGGGAAAGACGCAGAGTATTATCTTTACGAAGTGGTTAGCCCTATTTCTTTGAGAGCTTTAATAACCGATGAAGTTATCAGTTTTTATCCAAAAATAAAACTGAACGGTCTTGAAAACACTTCAAATGTGAAATTAAATGACGGAGATAGAATAGAACTTCCAAAAGTCAAGGTCCAAGACATTTTAGAGTTTTTAAGGAGCGATATACCTACTTTAGAATTTTTCTACAATAATGAATACAAAGAGATGGATGTAGGAGTTGTAAGAATAATTAAAGATGGCTCAGAACTTTCAAAGGATAATTTTGTTGAGTTTGGGGATACTTTAGAATATGCGATTGAATACAGAGAGATAAAAATTAAAGATTTGCCAGAGATAAATAGATTAACAATATTGATAAAATTGAATGGAGAACAGAAACTCCTTTCAAAAGATGGTAGTTTATTTATGGTAAATGAAACAGTTGTTTCTCCAGAATATTTAATAAAAAATGGCGACAAAATCAAAGCGGTTATTCAAGATGAACAAAACTTTATAATGGCAGACGTCTTGAGACTATTTGATCTTGATATCCGAAAAATTAAGAGATACACATTACTTAAGAATAACCAACCATCAGGTTTCACAGAACCATTAGAACCAGGTGATGAAATTATTTTTGAATTTGAATTATTCGAGGAGAATGTTAAAAAAGCGGAATAAAATGGTATAATAATTTAGAAAATCTCCTAAAAAGGATGTGATACGTGTGGTAAAAAACTATATCTTAGATACCAACGTATTAATTCACGACCCTGATGCACTTTATTCTTTTGAAGATAACAACGTTCTTATTCCACTTCCGGTTCTTGAAGAACTTGATAAATTAAAAAAGGAAACTGGAAGGTTAGGGCATAAAGCAAGGGAGACTATAAGAAAACTTGAAGAACTTAGAGAAATAGGAGATTTACAACAAGGAGTGCAACTTCCAAACGGCGGGACACTGAGAGTTATTGCACTTAATGAAGACGTTATTGATAAAAATAGAACAAAGTTTTTATTTGAGAAATATGTTGACAACTGGATTTTAACTTACGCTGTTGTTGTGAAAAATAATGAAAGTAACAATACAATAATAGTATCAAAGGACATAGCTCTAAGACTTAAAGCAGCTGCTTTAGGGATCCAAGCTGAAGATTATTTAACAGATAAGAGCGACTTAAAAGCACTATCCTTAGGCTATCTTACCGCTAAAAAAATCAGTGATGTCAAAAAAGAAGATTTGTATGTTAACCAATATGTAGAAACCGACGAGGGATTCTATAGATTCGATGGCGAAGATTTCTTAAGAATAGATTCAAAATTAACAGCTTTTGGTGTTAAACCGAGAAATAAAGAACAATTGTTTTCTATGGACGCACTTTTAGTCGATGAAATAAAACTCGTTTCTTTGATCGGCATTGCAGGTACAGGTAAGACTTTTATTGCTTTAGCTTGCGCTTTAGAAAAAACATTGAAAGAGTCTGCGTATGATAGAATTATAGTTGCGAGACCTTTGGTACCACTCGGTGGTAAGGATGTAGGATACCTTCCAGGAACGCTTGAAGAAAAAATGAAGCCTTGGATGGGTGGGGTTGAGGATAACTTAGAATATCTTTGTAGGATAAATAGTATAAGCTACAAAGACCTTGTAAAGAAAGAGATTATAGAAGTTGAAGCGTTAACGTACATCAGAGGTCGGTCAATACCAAAACAATTCATAATAATAGATGAGGCACAGAATTTGACACCCCTTGAAGTTAAAACTATATTAACAAGAGCTGGAGAAGGAACAAAAGTTGTTTTACTTGGTGATCCATACCAAATAGATAACGCTTATCTTGATGAGAATAGTAATGGTTTGGTTTATAGTGCTGCTAAATTCCTTGTAAATAAATTATCAGCGCATATTGTACTATCGAAGGGTGAACGTTCAGAACTCGCAACTCTTGCAGCTGAAATATTGTAGAGAGGTGGGAAATAAAAGATGGTGGTTGAGATATCAGATTTACGATTGTACGATCATTATAAAGGTTTTTCAAAACTCTCAGAACAGATATTGCAAACCAAAATAAGTTTACTCCTAAAAGTCAAGGAAAAATTTCCTGAAGCAAAATTCATTTTTTACAATGTTACCGGAGATTTTGGAACTATAGAGAAGGTTCTAAAACTGTTAGATAGTTATTTTAACGATGTTGAAATAGTCAAAGAATCTGCTGGTTTTAACTCATCTCCCGTTAACAATGTTCCGGTTGTAAAAGTAGATGGTGCTTTAGTAACTCTTGAAGATGTAAAGACAATAGGTTTATTAGAAATTGAAAATGACAACGAAGAAGTCTGCAAGTATGACGAATGCTTTTATTTAGTAAAAACCCTCAAAGAAAGCGAACCTACTCTGAATGAGGTAGCATTTAAGATAGATATAACTCCCAAAGATACAGTAGAATCCAGTCTATTGTTGAGAATGGAACATAACGAGGAAAAATTCTTAGTTCTCAAACTTCTTAGAGGTGAAAATCTATGCTTATAAAAGATACGAAAATAGAAGGTTTTGGAAAATTAGTAGACAAATCATTTGCATTCAAACCTGGAATAAATATTGTTTTTGGAAAAAACGAGAGTGGTAAAACAACTCTTGCAAAGTTTTTATTGTACACTCTTTCTACACCTTCAGAAGGATCACAAAAATACAAACCTTGGTATTCTGAAAAATTCGGTGGGGTTATCAATACTTCAAATGGCGACTACACTTTTTCTAAGGTCAGCGAGATAAACTATCCAAAATCTATACTTGAAACTATTAGTTTTATCTTTGAAGATGATAGTATCGATATCTCTCTGGAAAAAGGTTTTGTAAAAAGTTCATTAAAGAAAAGGAGTGAAAAAACAAGTTTTGGTATCACTGTTACAACCGCTTTAGAAAGGTTGAAACAAGCGGATGTAAATAGCTGCATTCTAAAGTACTCCGAAAAAATGAAGGAGATCGAAGCAAGAATAAACGAGATACGGAAAGAGATTGAGATACATAATGACAATGTTTTAGAGGTGAGAAAACTCAAAAAAGAATTAAAGAATTTAGAAAAAGAATTTACCGTTACCTACCAAAATTATAACGAACTAAAAGAAAATTACTTTAATCAACTTAAGAATGAACTAAAAAATCTTTCCAACGAAAAGAACTCTTTAGAATCTGAATTACAAAGGTATGAATGGTTAAACAAAATTTCAGAAGATGAAATATCTGAGATTCAAAAGCTTTTCATTGAGGAAGAAAATCTTACACGAAAGATTGAAGAACTAAAAAACACGATTTCTACTGTAAGAGAAACTTTGGATGAGAAATCGAGAAAAATTAGTGAGCGCCTAGATAGTTTTGGAATAACTTCTGAAAAAGACCTTGAGAATGTTCATTTAAGATTAAAACATCTATCTTTACTTTCAAAGATGTACGTTGAAAATCAGCAAAAAGTAGTTTCGGAAGACCCTCTTTGGAGAATATTTTTGGATAATAAAAACATAGTTGATCAATACGAAGAAGAGACACAAAAAATGAAACAAGGTCAAGAACTCAAGGAACAAGAGATTAAGGAACTCGAATCTAAAATTGATAAATATCTATCTCTTTCGAAACTTTTTAAAGATCTTACTATACTTTCTTTTTTAATTTCGATTGGAATATTTGTTGCAGCTTTCTTAGTTTCTCCAGTAAATATAATTCTATACGGTTCAGCGACGCTTTTCTCAGTCTTAGGTATCATATCGGCATTAAGATGGCGGAAAAACGGGATAACAGCTGAAAACCTGGAAGGAAAACTTACGGAAGTATCAATGAGAAAGGTAGGAGATTATCCATTAATAAAAACTCTTAAAGATTACAATATAAATGGTGTTAAAGATCTCAGAAAAAGATACGAAGAATTTATAGAATGGAAAGCTCAAAACAGAGAACAACAAAAAATATACGAAGAGAACAAAGAATTGGAAGCTGAGATAATTCGAGAACTTTCAAGGTTTAATATTACCGGAGCAACACAGATGATCGTTTCTGCTGTCGAAAGATTACAAAAACAATTTGATGAATTACAAGAACTTGTCTATGAAAGGGATTCAGTCGAAAGAAAGTTGGCAGAGTTGAGGATGGATTTAGGAAATTACCAGAAAAAGTATTCAGAAGTTGTCGAACAGATAAGCTCATTATTGAAAAAACTTGGTATCTCTAAAGAAGATGTAAATGAATACACTGAAGGAGTTAAGGAAAGTTCAAAATTGAAAGAAAAACTTGCTAACATCGAAAATCAAATAGAAAGAATTAAAAACTCATTAGATAGCTCTTTACTTCCAAATGAAATACTTAACGTCAAGTCAGAAGTAGATATACTCAAAAGCAAAATAGATGAGACAAAATCAAAGATAGATAATTTAGAATCTAAAATTTCCAATTACGTTGGCAAAGAAGATGAACTTAAGAAGCTGCTTAACCAATACGATGAAATTTACTTGAAAATGAGTATTTCTCGAAAATTAGTTGACAGTATCGAAAGTGTAAGAAAAAAACTTGAAGATGCTCTTAAAAACTATGCTGAAAACTATTTGAAAAAATTTAGTGAGGAACTTAACAACACGATAAGTAGAATTAGCACTGAACTCAAAAATTTTGTAGTTCTTGATGATTTAAGTGTTCAATTAGCTGTTTCAGGAGAGTTATTGCCCCCTAATGAATATCTCAGTAATTCGACAAAAGACCTTTTAGTTTTTGCTTTTAAGCGAGCATTCTACAAGGCTTTGTATTCAGACAATCTTCCACTGATTATTGATAACTCACTTGTTAGATTCGACGACATTAGACTCGAAAAAGTTTGCGAAATTATAAAAGAAGATTCTATCGAAAGACAAATAATAATACTGACGAGTGATACAAGACTTTTAAGTAAATTTGAAGATTCTCACATTCTTTATATCGAATAATTTTTTCATAGAGAGGAGTTATAACAATGTACAGAAGAATACTTTTAAAATTAAGTGGAGAAGTACTCAGTGGAGAATCTAACAAAGGTTTTGAAAATGAACATGTTGAATACTTGATAAAAGAGATAAAATCCGTTGTGGAATTTGGTGTGAGGCTCGGAATAGTCATAGGTGCTGGTAATATATTCAGAGGAAGAGATTTCGAAGGAGTAACGCCAACGGTATCAGATCAAATTGGAATGTTAGGTACAGTTATCAATGCACTTTATCTTAAAGATTTATTTGAAAGCAAAGGGATTAAAACTGTTGTAGTCTCTCAGATCGTTCATTTACCTTCTGTGAAAGTTATTAATTATGATGATATCGATCTCTATTTCGATGCCGGTTACATTGTTATCTTCGCAGGAGGTACGAGTAATCCTTTCTTTACAACAGATACCGGAGCAGCACTTAGAGCCGTTGAAATGAAAGCCGAACTATTAGTTAAAGCAACAAAAGTTGACGGAATATTCGACAAAGACCCTAAAGTCTTCAAGGATGCTAAAAAATACGATGTTATAAACTATGATGAAGCGATAGAAAAGGGATTAAAAGTTATGGATACCGAAGCATTCTCAATATGCAAACGTTATGATATGAAGATATTAGTGACGAATTTCTTTGAAAAAGGTAATTTACTTAAAGCTATAAAAGGAGAGAAGGTTGGAACTCTCGTAGTTCCAAAGATATGAGTACGTGGTATCCTGGACATATCCACAAAGCTAAGAGACAAATAAAAGATTATTTAAAGAAAGTAGATTCAGTAATTATAGTTCTTGACGCACGTGCACCTATCACAACGACAAATTTCGAAACGGATATATTTAAAGGGAAACAGAAGTATTTTGTATTGAATAAATCAGATCTTGCTGATGAAACTCTCACGCAAGAGTGGATTAAGATTATTTCAAAAAAATTTCCGGTGATTTCTTGTGAAAAAAATACCCATGGTTCTGAGGTTGTAAAATTTATATTGAAAAACTCAAAGTCTAAGATTCCTCAAGTTTTGGTTGCCGGTGTTCCAAACGTTGGAAAATCAACTATTATTAACAAAATTATAGGAAAGAGAAAAGCAGCAGTTGGAGCAAGACCTGGAATAACAAGGGGAATACAATTCGTAAATGTTAATGATAAACTCTTTGTTCTCGATTCACCAGGTGTCATTTTCTCAGAAATATTTTCAAAAGAAACTGTCGCTAAGTTACTCTTGTTAGGTTCTATCCCGTTTGAGAATGTTCAAGAATATGAAATCTTTGATATTGCCTACTCAATCTACGCAAAGATTTCTGGTTTATCAATTTCGTTCCAAGAGTTTTTAGAAAATTATGGAAGAAAAAGAGGATTTCTCAAAAAAGGTGGAGAAATTGATATCGAAAAATCGAAATTGAGTTTTTTTAAAGAAGTTTCAGAGGGCAAATTTGGAAGAATGACATTCGAGGATGAGTTTGGTAAGTTCGAGGAGGTGTTCAAAAATGATTGACGCAAGGATAGTTAATTCAGTTTTAAGTGCTTCTCACAACACGTTCACACAGGTTCTTCAACTTGAACCACTGATAGGAAAGCCTGCTGCTGTAAAAGATATAGTTCCAAAGTACAATATTATAACTATTCTCGGATTCAATGGAGATATTCAGGGTAATTTTGTTTATTCATTCAACGAACAAACCGCTCTTAAAATAGTTTCCAGAATGATGGGAATGGAATACTCAGTCATTGACGAGCTTTCGCTAAGTGCGATAGGTGAACTTGGCAATATGTCTGCAGGTGGAATCGCTATGAGCTTGGAAAAACTTGGATACACAATTGACATAACTCCACCAACGGTCGTTACTGGAAAAGATTTAAGGATAACCGCAGAAGGTGTAGTAATTCGCCTTCCTGTTAAGCTATTCGATGAAGAGGACCTTGAAATTCACGTTGCTATCAGGGGGAACAAATAATGGTAATTGTTTCTGGGGTTTTAAAAGAAGAAATTGTTGGAACATTTCAAGAACTTTTACCACTTTTTGAAAATGGTGAATTAATAAAAAGAAGTTATGCTCGAGGAATTATTGGAAGTAATGAAGTTGTTACAATATACGGGTTTGTTGGCAAAGTTGAGAGTGCTATGATAACTCAAGCGGTAATAGATCGATTTAAACCAAAGTACTTTATACATTGCGGTTCTGCTGGTGCAATATCTCCAGAACTAAAGATAGGTGATGTTGTGTGCGGTACTGAATACTACGAGCACGATTTCAATTCAGGAATCTCTGCACCCTTAAAAGCTTCTTCGTCGCTTATAGAAAAAATAGGAGATGTTTATCCAGATGTTAAGCTTGGAAATGTTATAAGCGGTGATGTTTTAGTCAAAGATGATGAATATAAAGAAAATCTTTTTAGAAAATTCAACGCTTTAGCTGTTGATATGGATAGTGCTGCTGTTGCAAAGGTTTGCCTTGAAAATGATGTTGAATTTTGTGCCATCAAAGTTATAGTTGATACAAGTGGAAAGTCCGCACAAGCAGAATACGAGAGATATTTCAGAAAATACGCAAGTCTTCCGTCGAATATAGTTGCGGAAGTACTTGAAAAACATTTATTGTAACTTTATATAACCAAAGTAATATAGGCTGGTTGACAGCCTATATTTTTCTTAAATTCCCAAGGAGTGATTAGGTTTGGAATTTATTATAGATGAAAAAAATTATTTCTCACGAATCGACAAGTTCCTGAGAAAAAATTTGCCCAATGTTCCACTGAATGAAATATACAAACTTCTTAGAACAGGGAAGATTTACATTAACGGTAAAAGAGTAAAAGAGCAAAACTTTCCATTAGAAGTTGGAGACCTTATAAAAGTCGAAATAGAACTTTCCAATTATTCAAGAAAAAAAGAATACGAGTTGAAACCAAAAGATATCAAGCTCGACATAATATACGAAGACGAGAATATTGTGGTAATCAATAAAGGTCCGAACTTATCAGTCCAACCAGGGAAAGGTGTAGGAACTTCGGTTATTGAAGGATTGCTTTACTACGGAGAGAAAAAAGGATTTGAGCCTTTTTTAGTGCACAGACTTGATAAAAACACCTCCGGTGTACTAATCGTTGCAAAATCTCGAAAAGTTGCAAGATATCTTGGAGATATCATCGCTTCAAGAGAAGTTGAAAAGAGATACGTAACTCTTGTAATAGGAAGGTCTACTGAACAGATTATTGAATATCCAGTCGATGATTTACCTGCAAAAAGTATAATAAAGGTCAAAAAGAACTTCATAACACACTTGGGAGAATTTACACTTTTAGACGTTGAAATAGAAACTGGTAGAAAGCATCAGATAAGAAAACACTTAGCAGCTGTTGGAACTCCCGTTATCGGCGATGATACATACGGAGATTTCAAAATCAACAGAGAATTCAAAAGATCTTATGGATTAAAGAGACAATTTTTACATTGTCAATCGATGAAACTTAGTTTCGATGGTAAAAGAATCGAGTTTTTTGCCCCATTATCAAAAGACTTAGAAGAAGTTATTGAAAAAATGGAGCGTGATAAAATTTGAAGAAGCTCTTAAAATATCTCTTCACAAAGAATGAAACTTACATTTCCTTTGTAATAAACGTTTTTATTGTTATACTTATCGTATCCGCTTTCTTTAGGTACACAACTGAAAAAGCCGGGATGAATTTCTCTGTATTTTTCGATGATGATCCAAGAATTTTATTGTACGAAGCACCTTCAGAAATTCCAAATGAAGTACAGCTTGTTGTTCCAGTAAAATTTTCAAATGAGCGTGAAACAAAAGAAAGTATTGCTGAGTTCATCAAGAAATTGGGAGAACGCAACTTAGGAATAATGGAATTCTATGGGAACACTGATTTTGTAAAGAATGTTTACGATAAAACTAAGACTCAAAGAATCTACAGAGTACACTACGTAAAGCCTCAAGAAGTCGAAAAATTAAACGAAGATACGGTGCTCAAAAGATTGAAAAGAGCTGTTATAGAAAGAAGTATAGATGTGATAATTCTTCCAAGAAATGAGAAAACGGAAAATGTTGTAAGTGAATTGAAGAAGTTTTTATATGTAGAAGAAGATCTACCAGAAGTGTATACTCCAAAATTCCAGCACAAAATCTATGGGATAATGCTTGGTATTTACGTCAGTCTGCTTATGCCTTCAGCTGTTCTGCTCTTTTTCCTTTATGGAAGAGCCTATTGGCTATTTATTACACTTATATCAATAACGGGTACAGTAGCCGTTTTTTATGCTGTCAAAAACAAATATTCAAAACCTTTTGGATTTTACGTATTAGGTCTACTGACAAATTTCTCGCTTTATTCTTTCGAATACGTAAATGGGTTAAAAGATTATTTTGGAGTGAAATTGTCTTTAATAACATTACCAGCTATAGTTATAGCTTTAACTTTAGTAAAAAATTGGGAGTACATTAAATCAAAACTACTGTTTCTAATTCCAATTGTAGTAATCTTTCTCACTTATTACATTCTTAGAAGTGGAAATTACGGATACGTTGTAGAATTTGAAGAAAAATTACGACTTGCACTTGAGAACATATTCATAGTCAGACCGAGAATAAAAGAACTCGTCTTTTTACCATTATTTTTTATCGTCTCAGACTTTCAAGATTTAAAATTTGCTGAGATAATAACAGCTTTTTCAACAGTTGGCTTTGTTTCGATATTCAATTCTTTTTGTCATATAAGAACTCCATTATTTGTTACTATGTACAGAGAAATTGTCACAATATTAGTAGCTATAGTCATCTATTATATATTTCAAATCATTTACTCTCTAATTAAAAATTGGAAATCTTAGTTTCTTAAAACTCATATTTTAGGG
>FWWM01014827.1_pt1 | contig 12106 bp, 7 predicted proteins | sample 2228351 | NCBI WGS metagenome assembly FWWM01 (sample SAMEA103939774, study PRJEB20133) | metagenome | reverse complement strand
CAGTCGAGGTAGTTGCGCACGACAGTGGCTTCCGCCGACATCGGCGACATCGACTTGAGCTTCTTCAGCTCGGCCTCGGCCTTTTCGCGCGCTTCCTTCGACAGCTTCGTGCGTGCGATGCGCTCTTCGAGCTCGGCGATCTCGCCCTGCCCGTCCTCGCCCTCGCCCAGCTCGCGCTGGATCGCCTTCATCTGTTCGTTCAGGTAGTACTCGCGCTGGGTCTTCTCCATCTGCGACTTGACGCGGGACTTGATCTTCTTCTCTACCTGAAGAACCGACATCTCGCCCTGCATCAGGCCGAAGACCTTCTCGAGCCGCTCGGCGACCGACAGGGTCTCCAGCAGGTCCTGCTTCTGCTTGACGTTCACGCCCAGATGGCCGGCAACCAGGTCGGCGAGCTTCGCCGGCTCGCGCGTGTCCGCGACGGCGGCCAGCGCTTCCTCGGGGATGTTCTTCTTGATCTTGGCGTAGCGTTCGAACTCCTCGGTCACCGACCGCACGAGCGCCTCGACCGTCGCCTTGTCGCCTTCGACCTCGGTCAGCTCTTCGGCATGCGCCTCGAAGTAGTGATCGTTGCGGATGAAGTCGGTAATCTTCACGCGGCGCCGGCCCTCGACCAGCACCTTCACTGTGCCATCGGGCAGCTTGAGCAGCTGGAGCACGTTGGCCAGCACGCCTGAGCGGTAGATTCCGTCCTGCTTGGGGTCGTCCTCGGTGGGGTCGATCTGGCTCGCAAGCAGGATCTGCTTGTCGTCCTGCATCACCTCTTCCAGCGCGCGGACCGATTTTTCACGGCCCACGAACAGCGGCACGATCATGTGGGGAAACACCACGATGTCGCGGAGTGGCAGGACGGGATAGCTTTGGGTGCTCATATCTCTACCTTCGTTCGCGGCAACTGGGCGCGGTCCCGACCATCGGCAACCCTGCCCGCTCCGCCTGTCAGATGTGTTAACCTGTGGTTCCGGCAACCCGGATTCAAGTTCTGCTTTGGTTCGGTAGAATGAACCTGCCCGCAGGCGGCTGCAAGACGGGAAAAACGGCGCCCCCCGGTCGGGCGGCGCCGAAACCCCGTCAGGCCGCGATGTCGACCAGCGCGGGATAGTCGGTGTAACCCTCGCGCCCGCCGCCATAAAGGCCCGAGGTCGGCAAGGGGTTCAGGGGCGCGTTCGCCGCCAGACGTTCGGCAAGGTCGGGATTCGAGATGTAAAGCTTGCCGAAGGCGACCAGATCGACCTTGCCGGATGCAACCGCCGCGATCGCCGTGTCACGGGTATAGCCGTTGTTGGCGACATAGGCCCCGGCAAAGCGGTCACGCAGCGCCTCGAGCGCGCCGGCGGGCCAGTCGCGCGGACCGCCGGTCTGCCCCTCGACCATGTGCAGGAAGGCGACCCCCGCCGCGTTCAGCACGTCGATGGCGGCACCGAAGGTGGCGGGGGTGTCGCTGTCGATCCCGACATTGTTGGCGTTGGAGAACGGGCTGAGCCGCACGCCGACACGGCCCGACCCAAGCACCCCGGTCACCGCCGCGACGACCTCGGCCAGAAAGCGGACGCGGTTTTCGACCGACCCGCCATAGGCATCGGTGCGCCGGTTCGACGTGTCGCGCAGGAACTGGTCGATGAGATAGCCGTTGGCGGCGTGAATCTCGACCCCGTCGAAGCCTGCCGCATCGGCGTTGCGGGCGGCCTTGCGGTAGTCTTCGATCACCCGGGGAATCTCGTCCAGGTCAAGCGCGCGGGGCACCGAGGTCTCGACAAACCCCGTGCCGTCGAAGGTCTTGGAGCCGGCACCGATCGCCGACGGGGCCACCGGGGCCGCGCCGCTGGCCACGCTCCTCTACGAATGCGCGATGGCGCTGCGGCCGAAGGGGATGCTCGAACGGCTCGGCCGCGCCGCCGGCCTGCAGCGATGTGTGGCTGATCCGGCCGACGTGCCAAAGCTGGGCCGCGATCCGGCCGCCCTTGGCGTGGACCGCATCCGTCACCTTCCGCCAGCCCGCCACCTGGGCTGCGGAATGGATCCCCGGGGTCCAGGCATACCCCTTGCCTTCCGGCGAGATCTGGGTGCCTTCGGTGATGATGAGGCCGGCCCCTGCCCGCTGCGCGTAGTATTCGGCGTGAATCTCGAACGGCGTGTCATCTTCGGCCCTGGCGCGGTTGCGCGTCAGCGGGGCCATGACGATGCGGTTCTTCACGTCGATGTCGCCGATGGCGAAGGGGGTGAACAGGGTTTCGGTCATCGGGGTCAGTCCTTGATCGTTGATACTCGTCGAACAGCTATGCCGGATCGCGACCGGCGCAACCTGCACCGACGGAATATCGGCTATGCGCTGGCGCACAGGACCGGTTCGCAGGGCCGGTTCGCCGGGCCGGTTCGCAAGGTCGGGCCGCATGGTCGGGTCGCATTGTCCGGCGGGCCCGGCTTACAGCGGCTCGATGTCGCCTTCGGCGCGCCTCGCGTGAAAGCCGGCCACGAAGCCCGCAAGCGTTCCGCCGGCCACCGCGTCCCGCAAGCCCTGCATCAGCACCTGATAGTACTGCAGGTTGTGCCAGGTCAGCAGCATCGACCCGATGATCTCGTCGGCCTTCACCACATGGTGCAGATAGGCGCGGGAATAGCCGCGGCAGGCCGGGCACGGGCAGCCGTCCTCCAGCGGGCGGGGATCGTCCCTGTGGCGGGCGTTGCGCAGGTTCACCTGGCCGCGCGCGGTCCAGGCCTGCCCGGTGCGCCCCGACCGCGAAGGCAGCACGCAGTCCATCATGTCGATGCCGCGCTCTACCGCGCCGACGATGTCGTCGGGCTTGCCCACCCCCATCAGATAGCGCGGCTTGTCGGCAGGCAGGAAGCCCGGCGCGTAGTCGAGGACGGAAAACATCGCCTCCTGCCCCTCGCCCACCGCCAGACCGCCGATGGCATAGCCGTCAAAGCCGATCCGCTTCAGCGCCTCGGCACTTTCCTCGCGGAGCGCGCGCGTCACGCCGCCCTGCATGATGCCGAAAAGGGCGTGTCCGGGCCGGTCGCCAAAGGCATCCCGGCTGCGCTGCGCCCAGCGCATCGAAAGCCGCATCGCCTCGGCCACCCGGTCCTCCGTCGCCGGGAGTGCGGGGCATTCGTCGAAGCACATCACGATGTCCGACCCGAGCAGCTTCTGGATCTCCATGCTGCGTTCCGGGGTCAGCATGTGCTTCGATCCGTCTATGTGCGAGGAAAAGCGCACGCCTTCCTCGGTCAGCTTGCGCAGGGCCCCCAGCGACATGACCTGGAACCCGCCACTGTCGGTCAGGATCGGCTTTTGCCAGTTCATGAACCGGTGCAGACCGCCCAGCGCCGCCACCCGCTCGGCGCCGGGGCGCAGCATCAGATGGTAGGTGTTGCCAAGAAGGATGTCCGCCCCCGTCGCGGCCACGCTGTCGGGCAGCATCGCCTTGACCGTGGCCGCGGTGCCCACCGGCATGAAGGCGGGGGTGCGAATCTGGCCCCTCGGGGTCGAGATCACCCCGGTCCGCGCCGCGCCGTCCGTCGCCGCCACCCTGAAACCGATGCCCGTCGCCATGCCGTCCGCCCCTGTTCCTGCCGCTCCTTTGGGCCAAGTCGCAGGAAAAGTGAAGCGGAACACATCCGGCGCGGCTGTCGAAGCGTATTCCGCTTGACCTCTGCGGAAGGGCGACTATATCCGCTGAATGAACGTTCACTCTCAAGGCCGATGACCATGCCAGCCGTGACCCACCCGGTCCCCGCCGCCGACGCGCGCAGCCACGAGATTCTGGCCTCGATCCGCCAGGCTTTCGCCGAGAAGGGCTTTGACGGCGCGTCGATGCAGGATCTTGCCCGGGCCGCCGGGATGAGCGTTGGCAACTTCTACCGCTATTTCCCCTCCAAGGCCGCCATCGTCCAGGCAATGTGCGGCTATGACCTGACCGAAATCCAGGGCGAGTTCGCCGAGATCCAGACCTCGGACCGGCCGATGCTTTCCCTGCGCGAGCGGATCCTGAACCATTTCTCGGAAGAGTCGCTGAAGGATGGCCAACTCTGGGCCGAAATCACCGCCGCCGCGATTCGCAAGCCGGAAATCGGCCAGGCGGCGCGGCAGATGGAAGAGACGATCGTTTCGCTTCTGACAACGATCTTCGCGCAAGCGACCCGCCGTCCGCTCGAGGAGGCCCGCGTCCGCTATGAAGGCCAGTGCCAGATGCTGGTCATGCTGGTGAAAGCCATGGCGATCCGCACCGCCCAGTGCGGCCCGGCCAGTCCCGCCCTTGCCGCAGAGGTCGTCGCCGTGATCGACCGACTTCTTGCCCAGATCTCGAACGACACAGCAGAAGGCTGAGCCATGCGCCCGACCCTGATCCTTGCCACCCTTCTTGCCGTCGCCAGTCCCGGGCTGCCGCTGCAGGCACAAGAGGCCACCGCCGCCGAGAACGCCCCCGCGGCGTCCGCCCCGGCCCTTCCGGCCATCACCGTCACCACGGTGGACCTCATCCAGCTTTCCGACCGGGTCATTGCCTCGGGACTGGTCGCCGCGGTCGAGGAAGTGCAAGTCGCCCCCTTGGTCGAAGGTCAGCCGCTGGATCAGTTGCTGGCCGACGTGGGTGACATGGTCGTGGAAGGCCAGGTGCTGGCGGTGCTGTCGAAGACGACCCTCGAGCTGCAGAAGACCGAGGCCGCAGCCTCGCTTGCCGCCGCGAAATCCGCGGTCGCCCAGGCGGAAGCGCAAGTCGTCGAGGCGAAGACCGCCCGCGATGAAGCCCAGCGCGTGGCCGACCGCACCGCCACGCTGCGCGCGCAGGGCACCGCGCCCCAGGCCCAGGCAGACACCGCCACTGCGAATGCACTTTCGGCGAATGCCCGGGTCGCGGTCGCGACCCAGGGCCTCGAATCCGCCCGGGCCCAGCTTGCCCTGGCCCAGGCGCGGCTGGAAAATGTCGACCTGATGCTGTCGCGGACCGAAGTGAAGGCTCCGGTCGCGGGCCGGATCGTGGAGCGGAACGCAAAGATCGGCGCGATCGCCACTGCGGCGGGCCAGCCGATGTTCGTCATCACCCGGGATGGGGCGCTGGAACTGCGCGCCGACGTCTCCGAGGCCGACATCCTGCGCCTCGCCCCGGGCCAGAAGGTGCAGTTGCGCGCGGTCGGCCTCGGCGATGCCCTGCAAGGCACGGTGCGGCTGATCGAGCCGTCGATCGACCCCGTCACGCGGCTTGGCCGCGCCCGGATCAGCCTCGATCAGGCGGGCGCGTTGCGCACCGGCATGTATGTCGAGGCCGAAATCCTTGCGGCCCAGCGCGACGCGCTGGCAATTCCGATCACGGCCATCGGCTCAGGCCCCGACGGCAGCACGGTCCTGCGGGTTGCGGACGGCGTGGTAGAGCGCGTTGTCGTGACCACGGGCATCCGCGACGGCGGGCTGGTCGAAATCACCAGCGGGCTCGCCCGGGGCGATCAGGTCGTCCTGAAGGCGGGAGCCTTCGTTCGCGCGGGCGACCGGATCAATCCGGTTGCTGCCGCCGGAACCACGAACTGAAGGGGACGGCGATGAACTTTTCGGCCTGGTCGATCCGCAATCCCGTCGCGCCCTTGCTGGCGTTCTTCCTCTTGATGGTGCTGGGCTGGCAAAGTTTTCAAGGCCTGCCGATCACGCGCTTTCCGAACATCGACGTGCCGCTGGTCGCGGTCAGCGTCGCGCAATCCGGCGCGGCACCCTCCGAAATGGAAAGCCAGGTCACGAAAGAGATCGAGGGTGCCGTTGCAGGCCTGACCGGGGCCAAGCGCGTGACCTCGACCGTCACGGACGGCCTTTCGACCACGGTCGTCGAATTCCGCATGGAAGTGCCAACCGACAAGGCCGTGCAGGACGTGAAGGACGCGGTCGACCAGATCCGCGGCAATCTGCCCGGCGGGATCGAAGCCCCCATCGTCACCCGGATCGACGTCGAGGGCCAGGCGATCATGACCTTCGCGGTTTCGGCGCCGGACCTGACCTTGGAAGAGATCAGCTGGTTCGTCGACGACACCGTGACGCGCGCCCTGCAGGGCCGCCCCGGCATCGGCCGCATCACGCGCGTCGGCGGGGCGGACCGGGAGATCCGCGTCGAGCTCGATCCGGTGCGGCTGGACAGTTACGGCGTGACGGCCCAGGCGGTCAGCGCCCAGATCGCCGCCACGAATACCAACCTCGGGTCGGGCAAACTTGACCTTGGCGATGGCGAGCAGGTGATCCGGACGCTGGGCGACCAGCGCACGGTGGACCTCCTGGCCAATACCACCATCGCCCTGCCCTCGGGCCGGTTCGTGAAATTGTCGGACCTGGGCCAGGTCATCGACAGCTACGAAGAGCTGAAAAGCTTTTCGCGCATCGACGGCCAGGCGGGGGTCAGCTTTCTGGTGTTCCGTTCCAAGGGCGCATCCGAAGTGTCGGTCGCGGAAGTCACCAATGCGGTGATCGACGATCTGCGCCTGCAGAATCCGAATGTCGCGATCACCCTGGTCGACGACTCCGTCTTCTACACCTACGGCAACTACACAAGCGCGCTCAACACGCTGCTGGAAGGGGCGCTGCTTGCGGTGATCGTCGTCCTGCTCTTCCTGCGAAACTGGCGCGCCACACTGATCGCGGCCGTCGCGCTGCCGCTGTCGGCTGTCCCCACCTTCCTCTTGCTGGACCTGCTGGGCTTTTCGCTGAACCTCGTCAGCTTTCTGGCGCTGACGCTTGCCACCGGCATCCTGGTCGACGATGCGATCGTGGAAATCGAGAACATCGCCCGCCACATCCGCATGGGAAAGACCCCCTACCGCGCCGCGATCGAAGCGGCGGACGAGATCGGCCTTGCGGTCATCGCCACGACCTTCACCATCGTCGCGGTCTTCGTGCCGGTGTCGTTCATGCCCGGCATTCCCGGCCAGTATTTCCGGCAGTTCGGCCTCACCGTCGCGATTGCCGTCCTGTTCTCGCTGCTGGTCGCGCGCCTGATCACGCCGATGATGGCCGCCTACCTGATGCGGTCCAAGGACGCCGTCGGCCATGGCGAGGGGCAAAAGGACAGCCTTTTCATGCGCGGCTATCTTTGGGTCGTGCGGTCCACCACCAAAGTCCGGCGGTCGCGGCGCTGGCCGCGGCTGGCGCTGCCGACCTACTACATCACCGTGGTCGTCGCCGTGATCGTGGTGATCCTTTCGGTCATCGCCATGCTGCAGGTTCCGGGCAGCCTTTTCCCGCCCGAGGACGAAAGCCGTATCGTCGCATCGGTGGAACTGCCACCCGGTTCCACGCTCGACGATACGGCAGAGACGACGGACGCGATGCGGGACCTGATCAAGGGGATCGACGGGGTCAAGTCGGTTCTCGTGATCGGCGGGTCCACCCCCTTGGGCGACCGTGACATCCGGCGCGCGACATTCACCATCATTCTCGACCGGCTGGACAACGGGCTGGAGCGCAAGCTGATCGACCTTGGCCGGGCCTTGCCGCTGATCGGCCGGATGATCCCCGAGGTTCCGTCCACCGGCCGGCTGCGCCCGCAAGTCGAGATCGAAGCCGAAGTCTTCGAGACCCTGAAAGCCGTCCCGGACGTCCGCGCCTTCAAGCTCGGCGGCCCCGGCGGGGGCTCGCGGCCCTTTGCCTACGACATCCTGTCGACCGACGAGCGCGACCTCGACGAAGCCGTGCGCAAGATCGAAGAGGCGCTTCGGGCCGAACCCATGTTCCTCAGCCCGTCGACCGAAGCCGCCCTGCCCCGGCCGGAAATCCAGATCACGCCCAAGGCAGACGAGGCCGCACGTCTGGGCGTGACGGTCCGGCAGATCGCCACCGTCGTCCGCGTGGCGACCATCGGCGACGTGTCGGCAGAGCTTGGCAAGCTGTCCATCGACAACCGGCTGGTGCCGATCCGGGTCCGGCTGAACGCAGCCGCGCGCGACAGTCTTTCGCGCATCTCGGCGCTGAAGATCATGACCTCGGCCGGTCCGGTGCCCTTGTCGGCGGTGGCCACGGTCGAGGTCGCCGAAGGGCCTTCGGTCGTCAAGCGCCTGAACCGTCAGCGCGTCGCGACACTGGGCGCGGACATCGCACCCGGCTATGTGCTGGACCAGGCGACGGCCCGGTTCCAGGAAATCCTGCCGACGCTGGGCCTGCCTGCCACCGTCAGGATCGCGCCTTCGGGCGACGCCGAAATCCAGGCCGAGCTTCTGGGCAGCTTCGTCAGCGCCATGGTGCTGGGCGTGCTTCTGATGATGTTCGTGCTGATCCTGCTGTTCCACTCGATCGTGCAGCCGGTCACCATCATCTTCTCGCTGCTGTTGTCCGTCGGAGGGGTGGCCGCCGCACTGATCATCACGCAGAATCCGCTGTCGATGCCGGTGCTGATCGGCATCCTGATGCTGATGGGGATCGTGGCCAAGAACGCCATCCTGCTGATCGACTTCGCCATCGAGATGCGGGTGCGCGGGATGAAGCGCATCGATGCGGTGATCGAGGCGGGCCACAAGCGCGCCCAGCCGATCGTGATGACCTCGATCGCGATGTCGGCCGGGATGCTGCCTTCGGCGCTTGGCGTGGGCGAAGGGGGCGCCTTCCGCGCGCCCATGGCCATCGCGGTGATGGGCGGGATCATCGTCTCGACCGTCCTCAGCCTAGTGGTGGTGCCGTCGATGTATCTGGCGATGGATGACCTGTCGCGGTTCCTCACATGGATCCTCCGCCGCTTCGTCGGCAGGAAGGAAGCGGAACCCGTGGCCCCCGATCCCCTGGTCCTGGCCGACGGTCTGGCGCGCAACCAGGTCGATGTGGCGGTGCTGCAGAACCGGATTTCGGTGCTCGAGGCCGCGCTTTCCCGGCGCGGAGCCAAACCGCACGCGGCCGAGTAGGCCTAACCGCCGGTGTGCCGAGCGCGAAAGGCCGCATCCTCGGCCTCGGTCGGGGCCACGCCCGAAAAGGTCAGGACATAGGCGGGGTTGCGCTCCATCCGCACCGCCAGGTCTTCTTCCGAGCGCACCGCAATATAGCCGACCTGCGTCAGATACAGGGTGCGCGCCCGGGTGTCGGCCTCGGCCTCGCCATAGCCGAAGCGACGGAAAAGCGCGGTGATCGCGCTGACCCGCGTGGCATCGGCCTGGCTCATCGCTGCCGCCACGGCGGTATCGGTCAGCGACCAGGTCCGCATCGCGAATTCCAGACGGCTGTCGAACAGCTCATCGTCATACCAGCAGTCGAACAGGTTCAGAAGCGCCTCGGCAATCGTCGCTGCCGGGGTTTCGCAGCGGGCCACCAGATTGCCGGTGTTCTTCGCCTGCCAGCGCATCACCAGACCCGCCAGCAACGCCTCGCGGTCGGGGAAATGCCAGTAGAAACTGGTCCGCGACAGGCCCAGCCGTTCGGCCAGCGGCATGACCTTGACCGCCTCGACCCCGCCTTCGACCAGAAGCGCATAGGCCGCGTCCAGCCAAAGATCGGGCGTGCCGCGCCAGCCGCGTTCTGTCCGTTCGGTGTTCATGCGACCGAGCTAACCATCCGGTTTCCCCGGACACAAGCCGCCAAAACAAAACTCGACACATGTGTCAAGTCTTGGGATACTCCCGCCAGGTTGCGATTCCAATCCCACGCACAAGGCCCGGCCACATGTCGAATGATCCGCTTCTCCAGCCCTTCCGACTGAAGCACCTGACGCTGCGCAACCGGATCATGACCACCAGCCATGAACCGGCCTATGGCGACGACGGGATGCCGAAGGACCGCTACCGGCTGTATCATCTGGAGCGGGCGAGGGCCGGGGTCGCGATGGTGATGACCGCGGGGTCCGCATCCGTCAGCCGCGACAGCCCGCCGGTGTTCTCGAACCTCCTCGTCTGGAAGGACGAGATCGTGCCGTGGATGAAGCGGCTGGTCGATGACTGCCATGCGGCGGGTGCTGCGGTGATGATCCAGCTTTCCCACCTCGGCCGCCGGACCCGCTGGGACAAGGGCGACTGGCTGCCGGTGGTGTCCTCGACCCACGAACGCGAACCGGCGCACCGCGCGACCCCGAAACCGGCCGAGGATTGGGACATCGCCCGCATCATCCGCGACTACGCCGATGCGGCGGAACGGATGCAGGCGGCGGGCGTCGACGGGATCGAGTTCCTGTGCCACGGCCATCTTCTCGACCAGTTCATGTCGCCGCTGACCAACATCCTGGACGCCCCCTACGGCGGCAGTCTGGAAAACCGCGCGCGTCTGGCGCTGGACATGGTGGCTGCCGTCCGCAAGCGGGTGGGCAACCACGTCGTCCTTGGAATGCGCTATGGCGTGGACGAGATGGAACCCGGCGGGATCGACATCGAGGAAGGCATCGCCATCGGCAAGCTGTTCCGCGACTCTGGGCTGGTGGACTATCTGAACATCAACCGCAGCCGGATCCACACCGATCCGGCGATGACCGACCTTATTCCGGTGCAGGGCATGCGCTCGGCCCCGCATCTGGACTTCGCCGGCCGGATCAAGGCCGAGGTCGGGATGCCCACCCTGCATGCCTCGCGCATCCCGGATGTCGCGACCGCACGGCACGCGGTGGCGACGGGTCAGGTCGACATGGTCGGCATGACCCGCGCCCACATCGCCGATCCGCATATCGTGCGCAAGATCATCGAGGGCCGCGAGAACGACATCCGGCCCTGCGTCGGGGCGACCTACTGTCTGGACCGGATCTACCAGGGCGGGATGGCGCTCTGCATCCACAACCCCTCGACCGGCCGCGAGGCCGAGCAGCCGCACGAGATCGAGCGGGCGGCGGTGAAGAAGAAGGTCGTCGTGGTCGGCGCCGGTCCGGCGGGGCTGGAGGCCGCGCGGGTGGCGGCGGAACGGGGGCATTCGGTGGTGGTGTTCGAGGTGGCAAGCCAGCCCGGCGGCCAGATCCGGCTGACGGCGCGGTCGAAAAGGCGGGCCGAGATGATCGGGATCATCGACTGGCGGATGGCGCAATGCACGGCCAAAGGGGTGGAGTTCCGCTTCAACACCTGGGCCGAGGCGGGCGATGTGCTGGCCGAAAGCCCGGACCTGGTGATCGTCGCGACCGGCGGCCTGCCGGTGATGGACGTTCTGAGGGCGGGGAATGATCTGGTGGTGTCCGCGTGGGACATCATCTCGGGCGATGTGAAGCCGGGGGCAAATGTCCTCCTCTACGACGACGCGGGCGACCATGCGGCCCTGCAGGCGGCGCAGGTGATTGCCGAGGCAGGCGGGCGCGTCGAGGTGATGACCCGCGACCGGACCTTTGCCCCCGAGGTGATGGGGATGAACCTAGTGCCCTACATGCGCGCCCTGCAGGACAAGGACGTGACCTTCACCGTCACCTACCGGCTTCTGGCGGTGGAGAAGGCGGGGAACCAGCTTCGGGCGCGGGTGGGGTCGGATTACATGAAGCTGGACCGGACCGCGCTGGTCGATCAGGTGGTGGTGAATGCCGGGACCCAGCCGCTTGCGGACATCTATTTCGACCTGAAACCGGCTTCGGGGAACAGGGGTGCGGTGGACTACGGGCGGCTGATCGACGGGGTGGCGCAGCCTGAGGTCGACGGGTTCCAGCTTTTCCGGATCGGCGACGCGGTCGAGGCGAGGAACACACACGCCGCGATCTATGATGCGCTGGCCCGCATGGCGCAGGACTGGTCGCTGCGCCTGCCCTTGATCGACGGTCAGGGCAATTTCGGTTCGGTCGACGGCGACCCGCCGGCCGCCCAGCGTTACACGGAATGCCGCCTGCAGAAGGTCGCGCATTCGCTGCTCGACGATCTCGACAAGGAAACGGTCGATTTCCGCGAAAACTATGATGGCACCATGCAGGAGCCGTCGGTGGTTCCTGCACGCTTCCCGAACCTGCTGGTCAACGGCGCCGGCGGTATCGCCGTCGGCATGGCCACCAACATTCCGCCGCACAATCTGAGCGAAGTGATCGACGGTTGCATTGCCGTCATCGACAATCCGGCGATCGAACTGCCGGAACTGATGGAGATCATCCCGGGTCCGGACTTCCCGACCGGCGCCATGATCCTCGGTCGCTCCGGCATCCGCTCGGCCTATGAGACCGGCCGCGGCTCGGTCATCATGCGCGGCGTCGCCCGCATCGAGCCGATGCGC
>FWWM01014826.1_pt1 | contig 12108 bp, 10 predicted proteins | sample 2228351 | NCBI WGS metagenome assembly FWWM01 (sample SAMEA103939774, study PRJEB20133) | metagenome | reverse complement strand
AGCCGCGCCGGCGCCGTCCGCCGCCCGAACAGCGGCAGACCGTCGCGAAACTGTTGCTCCTGCTCCGGCGTGAGCCGGCGGTTGACTTTGACCAAATAAGTCTTCTCAAGATGCGAGGCGGGGGACATGACCCGAGCGGCAAAATCCCCGTCGTTCGTGAGCAGCAGAAGGCCCTCCGTGTGGTAGTCCAGGCGGCCGACGGGGTAGACCCGCTCCGGGATCCCCCTGAGGAACTCCATCACGGTCTTGCGGCCCTGGGGGTCCGAGACGGTCGTGACGCAGCCCCGCGGCTTGTTCAGTGCCACGTAGACGAGATTCCGCACCGGGCGCACCAGCTTGCCGTCGACCTTGATGTGGTCCCTCAGCGGATCCGCCTTCGCCCCAAGCTGGTTGACGACCCGGCCGTTCACCGTCACCCGGCCCTCGAGTATGTACAGCTCAGCCTTTCTCCGGCTGGCGATGCCGGCCTGCGCCAGGATCTTCTGGAGTCGCTGTTCGGCCACCACTCAGAACCAAGGATACTGAAAATGGCAGCTTCTCAGCGCTCGGCTTCCGGCCCGCCGGAGGGGGTGGCCTCCGGACCCGCCGTGGCCGCCGCTTCACTTTCGGAATCCGACAGGGCCAGCCGCGCCAGCTCCTCGAACTCCTTCAGCGTGGGCAGCTCGCTAAGGTCCTTCAGCCCGAAACGGACCAGGAACTCCTTGGTCGTCTTGTACAGGATCGGGCGGCCGAGGACGTTCTTGCGGCCCGCCGTGGTGATGAGCTTGCGGTCGAGCAGGGTCTTCAGCACCCCGGCGCCCTGAACTCCCCGAATCTCCATGATCTCGGGGGCCGTGATCGGCTGCTTGTAAGCGATGAGCGCCAGGGTTTCCAGCGCCGCCATCGACAGCTTGAGCGGCGGGGTCAATCTCTTGACGAAGGCGCGGATGGCCTCGTGGTGCTCGGCCTTCGTGCCCATTTTGTAGCCCTCAGCGACCTGGCGAATCGCCACGCCGTGCTCGGGCTTCTCATATTCCGCCACCAGCGCATCCAACGCTTGTTGAACCTCGGCCGGCGGCCGCTCGAGCGCCTCCGCGATCTGCTTGACTGTAAGCGGCTCGTCGGTGACATAGACGGCGGCTTCGACAATGGCACGCAGGCGCACCGTCTCCGCGTCCATTTCCCCGGCGCCCGACTCCGGGATCAGCTCCCCGAGGGATACGGTTTCCTTCAAGTCCATCAGTGCTTATGCCATTCCACGGCCCCCCCACTAGCTGTATTGTCGCTCCACAGCAGTGATCAGCGCATCGGAGGAGGCAAACTCATCGAAACCCTTGTGCTTCCGGATTGAAATGTCACTGAAGGCGTCCTTTTGCACGACCGCCACCGCCTGCAACTTGACCATCTCCAGAATCGCCAGGAACAGACAGATCATCGCCTTACGGCTCTTTTGCCGCTCGAACAGCTCGCCGACCGAAAGCATCTCGCGGGCTGAGCAGGCTCGCAGGAGGTTGGCCAAAAAGCGCATCATATCGGGCACGCTGACGTCTTCGTGTTCGACCTCTAAGGCAGGCCGGAATTTGGCCCGTTCCAGTACGGCCTGGAGCGTCTGAACCAGGTCGAATAAGGTGACGGCCAAGCCCGGACCATCGTCGTCGGCGAGGAACTCGCTGAGGCGCGGGTTGGACCAAGTGACCTCCTCGACCAAAAGCTTTTGGTGCAGCATCTCCGCCGCATTCTTGAACTGCTCGTGCTCAAGCAGCCGGTGAACCAACTCCTGGCGGGGATCCTCTTCGCCCTCCATCTCTTCAAGCGCCGGGTCGCGCGGCAGCAGCATTCTGGACTTGATGTGAATCAGCGTTGCAGCCATGTAGATGAACTCGGCGCCCAGCTCGATGTTCAGTTCGGCGGCGCGCTCCATATATTCCAGGTACTGCGCGGTGATGCGGGCGATGGGGATATCGTAGATGTCGATCTGCTGCTTGCGGATCAGATCGAGCAAGAGATCCAGGGGGCCGTCGTACTGCTCCAGGTGTACGTTTAACGGAGACGACACTTCCCTTCAACATAGCACGGGCCGCCTGGGCGGCCGCGCCAAACGGAGCGCCGAGCCTGGACGCTCCCCTCAACGCGTGCCGGGCGGCTTCTTGGGAGGCTCCGGGTTGAAGATTAAGGTGACATCGGCGGTGAGGGTGTCCTCGTGCACGGCAACCTTCGATAAGGCCTTTTGAAGATTGTCAAACACGCCTCGTTCGCGGACCTGCTGGAGGAAGTAGTCAGGGTAACTGTCGTCAAAGATCTCCCCTTCCTTCAGACCCCAGATGCGGCGGATCTCGTATTCCCCGTTGATGTCCAGCCCTTCGATCGAGAGCTTTCCGAACTTGAACTGAGGGCCCGGGCTGACGCGGAGCACGACGTCCACCGTCTTGTCCGTGTCGTGCACGGTGCGCTCGGGCGCCGTCTGCACGCGCAGGTACCCCTCCCGGCGCATGGCGGCGTTGATCCGCTGGATCGCCTTTTGCACCTCCTGAAAGTTGGCTACATCGCCGGACTTGAGGCCGGCGGCCTCGAGCAAGGACGCGTTCATCGACAGCGTCCCCTCCACCCGAATCTCGCCGAAGTTGTAGCTGGCGCCTTCATCCACCTGGACGGTGACCCGCAGGCCGTTGACATCGCCGGGGGCGGGTTGCGTGTCGATCTTCGGAAACGACACCCGTACCCGGCCGCGGGCCTCGTAGACCGGACGGACAGTGGTGTCCAGCAGCACGCGGAACCGGGGTTCGGTGTAGCGCGAGCCGATCGCGACGCCGTGAATCGCCTGCCGCAGCATTTCCGCAGGCACGGCGTCTGTTCCGGTGAAATCGACTTCGGCGATGACAGGCAGCGCGCCCGCCGGGTAGAACATGATGTACAGCTCCTCGGGCCGGTCGGCGGTCAGTTGGCCCTTGATCGCCTCGCCGAGGTTCTTCTGCTTTAGATACTGCTCAATGGCGGCGGCGTAGCGCGCGATCATCTCCTCGGTCCCGGGGATCTTGTCGGCGTACAGCGGCTGGGTCTTTTTCAGCCAGGCCCGCAGTTCTTCCTCGGCGACGGGGATGTTCACGAAGCGGAACGGGTAGATCTGCTGGATCTCGGCGACCTCGAAGACGACGGCGAAGCCGTCGCCGGATGGGGCCGGGCCGTACCGGAAGGCCACGGTTTCAAACGCGCCCGAGGCCAGCAGCCGGTCGCGCGCGGCCTCGAACGCCGTGCGGCCGGCTCGCTGCCCGATCTCAAGCCCGGTCAGCTTCAGGATCGTCTCCGTCCGAAAATACCGGTTCCCCTCCACCGCAAGGCTACGGATCGGCCAGGTGTCCGGCTCGGAAGCCGGCGGCAAGGCGGCGCGCCGAGGGCTCTGCGACCCGGCGGCGGCCGCCAGCAGCATGACGGGCAGCAGGCGGATCAACGGTCTCATCACTGTCTACTGTATTACTGACGCCGGCCTCAGCCCTTAGGGTTCAAACCCCCGATGCTAGAATGAGTTAAATGTCCTACGATGTGGTGATTATCGGCAGCGGCCCCGGCGGCTACAGCGCCGCTTTCCGCGCCGGTCAGCTCGGCCTCAAAACCGCCTTGATCGAGAAGGAGCCCAAGCTCGGCGGCACCTGCCTGCACGTCGGCTGCATCCCCACCAAAGCGCTCCTGCACACCGCCGAAGTCTGGGACTACTTCCGCCACTCTCAACAGCAAGGAATCCATTGCGAGAACCCTCGGCTGGAGTTGCCCTTGGTCCACGAGCGCAAAAACAGCATTGTCGCCCGGCATGCCAAGGGTCTCGAGTTCTTGGCCAAAAAGAACAAGGTCGATTGGATCAGGGGCTATGCCACCTTGAAGGGACGCGGGAAGGTGGAAGTCGCTTCCGACAACGGCCGCCGGACGCTCCAGGCGAATCACATCATCATCGCGACCGGTTCCAGAGCGCGGATGTTGCCCGGACTCGAAGCCGATCCCGACGTGATTCTCACCAACATTGAAATCCTCAACCTCCAACGGATCCCCGAAAAGCTGCTGGTGATCGGCGCCGGGGCCGTGGGCGTCGAATTCGCCTCCGCCTTCAACCGGTTCGGCTCCAACGTCACGATCCTGGAGATGCTGCCGCGGCTGGTTCCGCTCGAGGATGAGGAGGTTTCCAAGGAGCTGCTGCGATATTTCAGGAAAACCGGCATGCGGTGCGAACCGGGCGCCAGGGCCGAGGAGATCCGGCGCACCGACAAGGGCGTCGAGGCCACGGTGACGTTGAGCAACGGCCGCCGGGAGAAAATGGAAGCCGACGCGCTGCTGGTGGCTGTGGGACGGGCGCCGTGCACCGATAACATCGGCCTTGAAAACCTGAGCGTGGAAACCGACGGCGGCTTCATCAAGGTCAACCAATTCCAGGAAACGGCCGAAAAGGGCGTCTACGCCATCGGCGATGTTGTGGCGGGCAGCCCCCAACTGGCGCATGTGGCCGCCATGGAAGGGATGATCGCCGTAGCGCACATCGCCGGCAAGCCGGTCCGACCGCTGCGCAAGGACCGCATTCCCAATGTCACCTACTGCGAGCCCGGCATCGGCAGCGTCGGGCTGACCGAGGCCCAGGCGCGCGAGCAGGGCTACCAGGTCAGGGTGGGCAAGTTCCCCTTCCTGGCCAACAGCAAGGCCTCGATTGCAGGCCACCACGAAGGCTTCGTCAAAGTCGTGGCGGATGAAAAGTACGGCGAGATCCTCGGCGTCCATATCATCGGCCCGCACGGCTACGAGCTGATCGCCGAAGCCGTCGCCGCGATGGAGGCGGAGGCCACCGTCGAGACCATGATGAGCACCGTCCACGCTCATCCCACCTTGTACGAGGCCGTCGGCGAGGCCTTCAACGCCGTCTACGGGCTGGCCATCAATGCGTAGCTTGGAATTGCGCGATCTGGGGCGGCTGGGCTATGCCGAGGCCTGCGAGCTTCAGCGGGAGGCCGTCGCCCGCCGGGCCGAGGGCGCCATCCCGGATCAGCTTCTCATCGTCGAGCATCCCCACGTCATCACCTTCGGCCGCAACGCGCGGCCGGAAAACCTCCTGGCCTCCCCCGACGCTCTGGCGCGCGCGGGCATCACCGTCCACGAAACCAACCGCGGCGGCGACGTGACCTATCACGGCCCGGGCCAGGTCGTCGGCTATCCGATCCTCGACTTGCGGCCGTGGAAGCGCGATGTCGTCGCCTATATCCGCGGCCTCGAGGAGGTGATCATTCGCACCCTGGCCGAGTTCGGACTCCCGGCGGGCCGCGAGTCCGGCATGACCGGCGTCTGGGTCGGCGGCCGCAAGATCGCCGCTATCGGCGTCCACATCAGCCGCTGGATCACCTCCCACGGCTTCGCCCTGAATGTGGACACCGACTTGAGTTATTTTCACTACATCGTCCCCTGCGGGCTGCGCCGGCCCGTCACCTCGATGCGCCGGGAGGGAGCCCCGGCCACCCGTTCCGCCGTCATTGCGGCGCTGGCCCGCCAGTTCGCTGCCGTTTTTGATTGTGAGATCCTGCAACCGGCAATAGCCACGGAGAAAATTCCATGACCGACGTCGTAATGCCCCAGATGGGCGAGAGCATCACCGAAGGCACGCTGACCAAATGGCTCAAACAGCCGGGCGAGCGTGTCGAACAGGATGAGCCCCTATTCGAAATTTCTACCGATAAGGTCGACACGGAAATCCCGGCGCCGGCCGCCGGAACCCTGGCCGAGATCCTCGTGCAAGAAGGCCAGACCGTTGCCATCAACACGGTGGTGGCACGTATCGCCCCGGACGGCGAGGCGGTTGCCGCGCCGCCCCCCGAAGCCGTGAAGGAGCAAAAGGAGGAAGCCGCCGCCGCCGTCGAAGCGCCCGCCGCGGAGCCGAGACCGGAAACACCGCCCGAGCCGATGCCGGCCGAAGTGAAGGGCCCGATCTCTCCTCTGGTGCGGCGCATGGCCCGCGAACACAACATCGACCTCAGCCGGATCCAGGGCACCGGCGCCGGCGGCCGCATCACCAGACAGGACGTTGAGGCCTATCTCGCCGCCCGCGCCGAGAAGCCCGCCGCCGCGCCCGTTGCGCCGCCGGCAGAAAAAGTCGAGCCCGTGCCCCCGCCCGAAGCCCCCAGAAAGCGCGTCGAGCCCATGAGCATCATGCGCCAGAGGATCGCCGAGCATATGGTGCTCAGCAAGCGCACCTCGGCGCACGTGACCACCGTCCACCGCGTCGACATGACGCCCGTCGTCCGCCTCCGCGAACGCCTCAAAGGCGAGTTCAAGGAGCGCTACGGCTTCTCGCTCACCTTCATGCCGTTTATCACCCGCGCCGCCGCCCAGGCGCTCAGGGCCTTCCCGGTGGTCAATGCCTCCGTCGAGGGAACCAACATCATCTACCACAACGAGATCAACATCGGCGTCGCCGTCGCTCTCGACAACGGCCTGATCGTCCCCGTCATCCGCCACGCCGACGAGAAAAGCATCATCGGCTTGCAGCGCGCTATCGTCGATCTGGCCACGCGCGCCCGCTCCAAACAGCTCAAGCCCGACGAAGTTCAGGGCGCCACGTTCTCCATCACCAACTTCGGCAGCTTCGGCAGCCTGTTCGCCACCCCGGTCATCAACCAGCCCAATGTCGCCATCCTCGGCGTCGGCGCCGTCACCAGGGAACCCGTTGTGGTCGGCGACGCCATCGCCATCCGCTCCACCGCGTACCTGTCGCTGACCTTCGACCACCGCCTGATCGACGGGGCCGTGGCCGACCAGTTCACCGCCACCATCAAAGAGATTCTGCAGAACTGGAACGAGCAGGTGCTGTAGACGGGTGCCCCCCAGGCGCACCTTCAAACAAAACGCTGTCGTCGGCACGCCGGCACGGACGTCGAGCCCATCGACGCCCTCAACATCACCACCGGCTGATTCGACGCCAAACCACCTGTGGCTAGGGCACGGCCGTCACGGTCGCCACCGGCAGCGGATCTGTTTCGCCCGTCGGTCTGCGGCCGCCGGGCCGGTCGGGAATACGTCAGCGACGCCTGCCGCTTGAGCCAAGATCCCAGCTTCCGCTTCATCGGCTCCGAGAAAATCGGGAAGCGCCGTGCGGCGCTCTCTTGTCGGTTGCAGTCCGCCTACTCTCATAACAAGTGGGGCACGGCTGCGCAATGGATCAACCACGGGCAGAAGGCGGTGAGGATGACGCGCTGGAGCCCACCATCGTTACCGCGCCAATGGGGTGCGACGGTCGCTGAGTTTGATGGCGTACAAGCTGGGGAATCGGCAAGGGCGGCTCGCTTGGCCGCTCCGCCTCCGCAACGGGCCGCTGACACGCCTCGAACAACGAGTGGTCAAAACGCGCGGCAGCCTCATCAGGGACGCGCGCCGCGACAGGGTCTGGCTGACGGAAGGTCACTCGACTCCCCGACTCCTCGGCCCATGAATCCGCGCATCGAGGCGGCCAGTTCCCACGCCTACGGCGCCGGAAGGTGGCAACAACACCCCATCGAAGACCACGCCCAAGCGGGAGGTGTGGGAAAAATCCTGTTGGGGCTTGACACTGGGTCTGGCTGAGTATACCGTCAACGTATGCGGGAGTAGATGGAAGTGGCCCACGGGCCGTGTCAAACACGCCGGCCTGAGACTGCGCCGAAGAAAAACGCCTTGTCGGCCACAGGGGCTCAGGTTCCGCTGCCCAGCTTCGATTGAGGTGCCTGGCGAACTCCAGGAGATCCGGGATCCCATTCACGTCTTTGTCCGCTTGGACTCGGCGGAGCGTAAGCTCGTCGATTCCCGCCCTTTCCAACGACTGCGCGATATCCACCAACTGGCCTTGACGTATTTGATCTATCCCGGCGCCACGCATCGGCGCTTCGAGCATTCGCTAGGGGTTATGGAGGTCGCCAGCCGGATCTACGATGTGGTTACCGATCCGGCCAACGTGGGCCATGTATCGGTGAGAAGGATCATGGGCGACCGGGACTACTGGCGCAGGGTGGTGCGCGCGGCCGCCCTCTGCCACGACTTGGGTCATCTTCCTTTCTCACACGCCGCAGAGGCTGAACTGCTCTCCGACGGTTGGACCCACGAGCGCCTGGGCAAGGAGATCGTCCTAGACAAACTCGACGGCATCCTGCAGACGGAACTGAAGGTTAGGCCCGAGGATGTGGCGAAGCTGGCCGTGGGGCCGAAGTACTTCGAGACGGAGTTCAGCGATTGGGAGGCGATCCTGTGCGAGATCATCACGGGTGACGCATTTGGGGCTGACCGCATTGATTACCTGCTCCGCGACTCCTATCATGCCGGGGTGGCCTACGGCCGCTTTGACCATTACCGCCTAATCGACACCCTGCGGATCTTGCCCAAGGAAGAAGACGGATCGGAGGAGCCTGCGCTCGGTGTCCACCAAGGCGGGCTGCAATCGGCTGAGTCCCTGCTCTGGGCCCGTTATTTCATGCACACGCAGCTTTACTTCCATCACGTGCGCCGTATCTACGACATTCATCTGCGAGATTTTCTGAAGGAATGGCTTCCGGAAGGCCGCTTCTCAACACGACTGGAGGACCACATCCGGACTACCGATAGTGAGGTAATGGCGGCAATTCGGCAGGCGGCGCAGGACCCCAGCGCAAGAGGGCATGACTCCGCCCACCGGATCGTCGCGCGCAAGCACTTCCGGCTGCTCTACCAGCGCAACCCACGGGACCAGGAGCGGAACACCGACAGCGTCCGTTGCGTGTACGAAGCGGCGAGGACGAAATTTGGTGAGGCGTCACTGCGCCGGGATCCTTACAGACAGGAGTCTGCGCCCTTACAGTTTCCAGTCCTGGGCCGGGATGGTCGCATCCAGTCATCCCTGGCAATGTCGGAGACGTTGAAGAAAGTTCCGACATTCGCGGTGGATTCTGTCTACGTCGATCCGGACCGGCGGGAGGAAGCTCGCAAATGGCTGGAGGCGAATCGCGATAGAATCATTGCTCAAGGCCCCGACCAACGGGCGCCGCGAAGCGAGGAATGAAGTGGAGCGTCTGGATCGCGCCAGCGTGCTGCTGGCTTTGGTCGAAGCACTGCGATCGCGGGGAAGCTGGGCCGGCGAGACCCATTTGCAGAAGGCAACCTATTTTTTGCAGCAGTTGCTCGAAGTGCCGCTAGGCTTTCGGTTCATCCTGTATAAACACGGTCCCTTCTCCTTCGATTTGCGGCAGGATCTCGGCGGGATGTTTGCAGATTCCATGCTGGAGTGGGAGGTTCGCCCCTATCCTTACGGCCCAAGCCTGAGACCCGCAGCGTTGAGCGGCCTGTTGAAACGGCAGTTCCCTGAGCCGCCGCGGCGCTGCGCTCGGGAAATTGAGTTCGTGGCGGAGAAGTTGGCTCCGAAACCAGTCGTCGAGCTGGAGCGGCTGGCGACGGCGTTATACGTGACATTGCAGGGTAAGGTCGCGCCCGATCAGCGCGCTGCCCGCCTCTGTGAACTGAAGCCGCACATTTCACTCGCCGACGCGACGCGGGCATTCGCTGAAGTGGATTCGATTTGTGAGGAAGCCCGCCGGACTTTTCAAGATCGGTTTCGGCACGCCGCAGGCTAGAGTCCGCCGCGAAGAGGTAATCTATACCCAGAGTACCTTCTTCTGGGACGGAGCCGCATCCGCTCCCCTCCCCCGGAACCTCCGCTCCCCCGGCAAGCACTCCCCGCCGCGCTGAGCTAAGCTGGGTGTCAGTCAGCCTTATTCTTCGGAGGAAACCCCATGGCTCCAGACCTGCTGCGGCGGAGGGAGACGCACTTCATCCTCTGGCGGCCGCGGAATACCCACCCGCCGCCGCAATTAATCATTGGAACCTTTCAGCCCGGCAACCCCCCCTCGCTGGCGGAGCAAAAGGTCTTCGACCTCACACCTTCGCCGGACTTTCCCGAACTCTGGCAGAAACCGGCGGCCGAATGCGGGCTGGCTGACGGCCACGTCTACCATTACTGGTTTCGCGTCCGCGGGGCGCGTCCCGGGCCGGGCTGGGACCAGACGGTGGCCTGCACGGACCCGTGCGCCACGACCGTCGACTGGCGCCTGTTAGCGCCCAAAGCCCCGGCCCCGTTCGGCGCCGGCGACCGTGATCCCGCCGGCGTCGTGCGCTACGAGCACGGCCGGCTCGTTCCCTGCGATCCGGGGGGCGAGACGCCGGACTGGACCGGCGACGCCCCCACGGCCGCGCTGCCGCCCAACAACCAACTCGTCATCTATGAGCTGCCAACCCGCTGGAGCCGCACCGGCCCCGCCGCCGTGCCTGAGATCGGCGTCGGCACCTTCCGCGACGTCCAGGCTCTGCTCGACCCAGGCTGCTCCGGCGCCAACTTCGACGGGGTCGAGGCGCTGGCCTGCGGGCGCGCCTATCTTGCCGAGCTCGGCGTCAACGCGCTCGAACTCCTTCCGCCGGCCGACAGCTTCGTCGACCGCGAATGGGGCTACGCCACCAGCCACTACTTCGCCGCCGACTTCGATCTCGGCTTCCCCAAAGGCCACACCTCGCCAACCGCCTCCAAGGACCTGGTCGAGTTGGTCAAAACCTGTCACCAGCACGGCGTCCGCTTCTTCCTCGATGCCGTGATGGCGTTCGCCACCCGCGCCTCCTGGCAGGACGTCAACTTCCTCGATTTCCACGTCCAGCCCGGAGCCGGCGACCCCGAGGAGGATGCCCGGGACGGCTTCGGCGGCGACCTGTTCAAGTACAACTTCCGGACCGCGGGCTACGACCCCATATCGGGAGCAAGCTCCGACATCGTGCCCGCGCGGCAGTTCATGAAGGCACACCTGGCCCACTGGATGCGCTACTACCGCATCGACGGCATCCGCATCGACAGCGTGGTCAACATCATGAACTACGATTTCCTTCAGGAGTTCAAGGACTACGCCCGCGCGCTCTGGCGCGAGCGGTGGCGGCGCGATAACGCCTCTGAAAACGGGGCGGAGGCGCGCTTTCTGGTCGTCGGCGAAGAGCTCGCCGTCCCCATGGCGCTGCTCGAGCAGCGCCGGCTCGACGGGCTGTGGAACGAGCACTTCAAGCATATCCTCCGCCAGGCAATCCTCGGGCGAAGCCACCAGCCCGGCGAATCCTTTGCCGATACGGTGCGCAAACTGATCGACTGCCGGCTGCTTGGGTTCGGCGACGGCGCCCAGGCCGTCAACTATATCACCTCGCACGACGTCGAGGGCTTCCGCAACGAACGCCTCTACAATTACCTCGACAACAATGGCATCGTTTTCAAGGAGAAGCAGATCAAGCTGGCTTTCGTCTGCCTGCTCACCGCCGTCGGGATTCCAATGATATTCGCGGGCGAGGAATTCGCCGACCAGCACGACCTGGCGACGACCCACCCGGCCAAGCAGATCGATCCGGTCAACTTCGAGCGGCTCGAGGAGGGCTGGCGGCGGGGCATCTTCACATACGTGGCGCGGCTGGTCAAGCTGCGGGCCCGGCATCCGGCCCTCGCAATCAACGACACGAAGTTTCTGCACTTCGATTTTACCGGTGGGCGGCGCGTGGCAGTCTGGCAGCGGGGCATCGAGGGTACTGGAGAGCTCGTCGTGGTGGTCGCAAACTTCTCCGATTGGGGAACCGAGAACCCGCAAGATCCGGCCGCCGAGTACGTGGTCCCGAACTGGCCGCAAGCCGCGCCGGGACGGCGCTGGCGGGAGGTCACCCAGGACCGCGACGTCCCCGACCAGTGGGCCGGCCGCGAACCGCTCTATCCCTGGGAGGCCAAGGTCTACGTCCTCCTGTAGCCTGTCGCCATTCGCCGGCCGCCGCATCGCGTCCCGTTTGAGCTCCGGCCGGAAGACCCGCCCCCACCCAAGTTCATCGTTCACACCGCCGGCGGAATTTTATTCGCCCTGATTTCAATAGCTTGGCGACGCCGCGCGGCCGAAGGCCCGGCGCCCCCTGCTATCCTCATCAGTGGAGAGAGCCTCGCGCTCTCCCTACAGTCCGCCTGAAATACGGGGGACCGCTCGGTTCCCCTTTTTCTTTCGGCAATCCCACAACGAAAGGTAGGTTACCCCTATGGCCACCCCGGCTCAGATCGCCGCCAACCGCGCCAACGCCAAACTCTCCACCGGCCCCGTCACCGAACAG
>FWWM01014823.1_pt1 | contig 12109 bp, 13 predicted proteins | sample 2228351 | NCBI WGS metagenome assembly FWWM01 (sample SAMEA103939774, study PRJEB20133) | metagenome | reverse complement strand
TGGAGAAGGAAATCCCGCAGTACAACAAGAAGGCGCCGACAGTAGCTATAATCACTGATTTCGACGCTTTATGTTAAATATATTATGTGCCCTCCCTATCTCTTTCTCGGCGCCTTACTTATCGCTTTGTCGTTAATGTGGCTCTACAACTCTGCGTATTTGGCCATCGGCCTTGCCATCATAGGGATTGCTTTTGTGACTATATCTCTCGCCGCAAATTTCGACAAAGTCAAGCTTCTCATCTGCGAGGCTAGGTCTAAACCCATTAGACTTGCCACATATGCCTTGCATATTGCGGCGCTTCTCCTCCTCCTCAGCCTTTCTGACCCCGGATTCTTGAATTGGTTTGTGGGTTTCTCGCTGTACGTGTTGTTGACATTTGCCGTTATATTCGTGGTCTTGGCCACGTTGTTAACTATAATTATCAAGGCGGAGGGCAAATCTGCTACTAAGTAAAACACTGCGATGTTAATTAGGCGACCCAAATTTTTACAAGACCTCATGTCTTACGTGTTTGAGATTTTAAATCCCTCTCGCCAAGAGGCGCCGAATTAATCTTGAAAATCCAAGACTGTGTCGGCGTTAAACTCGCCGCTTATGTAAAATTTCAAGACGGAAGGCCCGCTCCAGGAACCGAGGCGGGAAAAAAGGCCTCTGGTAACGACGCTTTTCTACACGCCGCCTTGATCGCTTCTATGGGCCACCTTTATCCAGTCGTCCACAAGCTTGATTTCGGGCCTTAGGTACACCCCCTGTGGTGTATTGAATACTCGAAACGTTGCAATTTTGTCTCCCACTCTGCAGAACGCCCTCAGGTCAGTAACGAAACACGACATTGGCCTCCCCGTCTCGCCAAAATGCCTAACTGACGCCGCCTTGACACATCGCCTTAACTGTCTTAGAGGCTGTTGGCCTATAAGTGGGCCGGGGTACTGAAACAACGCCTCTCAGAAGCGCGACTCGGCGTTTTGCCAAGACTTGCCTAAAGATACGTCGTTTAAGGCGGCGGTGGAGATACAAGCAGTGTTCTATTGAGACGCGTTTAAGGCTGTAAAAATGTGTGGTTGCGGAGACAAGACGATGTTTTACCACGACTCGCCTAGAAATACGACGTCTGGAATCATTATTTTTAATACACATAAGGCTTGGCGACTGCTGGCGTTGTATATCTATAGCTCCCTTTCAACTGCCCACCGCGCCGTGGACGGTCTTTATACGCGAAACGCCCCACAGAACTCATACGTCGCCTTAAACGACGTATCTTTAGGCAAGCGCCTTGTGTTTACCATTTTTATAAGTTGTGAAAATTTTAATGTAGTCAACGCGTTAGTGGTGGTGCAAGTCATAACTGGCGAGGCTCCGAAGAGGGAGGAGATAGAGGAACTTCTAAAGGCGGACTTGTGGGAGTTGGGAAGGAGGGCCTACGAGATCAGGCGGCGGCTATACGGAGATGTCGCCACTTTTATTCCAAACATGGTTCTCAATTATACAAACGTGTGTGTAGTGGGCTGTAGCTTCTGCGCCTTTTACAGGCCTCCGCGGCATCGCGAGGCGTATACTTACTCTGTGGAGGATGCGGTAAAGAGAGTCCTCGAGGTCGACGCGCGGTATGGCATTAGACAAGTGCTTATACAGGGAGGCGTCAACCCCGAAATTGGGATTGAGTACTTTGAGGGGCTCTTCCGCGCTATTAAATCTAAGGCTCCTCACATTGCCATACATGCCCTCTCGCCCCTCGAGGTTGAGTATCTGGCCAGGAGGGAGAGGGCGTCTTACAGGGAGATTTTGGAGAGGTTGAAAGAGGCGGGGATGGAGTCAATGCCCGGGGGAGGGGGCGAGATTTTAGTAGACGAAGTGAGGAAAATTATTTCGCCTAAGAAAATCGACAGCGAGACTTGGCTCAGAATTATGGAGGAGGCCCATAAATTGGGCATCCCCTCGTCGGCCACTATGATGTACGGCCACGTCGAGTCTCTAAGGGATATTGCAGAGCACTTGTATAAAATAGCGCAGTTACAAGCCAAGACCGGGGGCTTTATGGCCTTTATTGCGTGGAACTTCGAGCCTGGAACTAGCGAGTTGGGGAGGAAGATACCCCATCCGAAGACCTCGGCCACTTTATTGAGAATGGTGGCAGTGGCGAGAATTGTCTTTAACGGCCTCATCCCCCACATACAAGCTGGATGGCTTACAGCGGGCCCAGAGACGGCGCAACTTGCTCTGTACTTCGGCGCGGACGACTTCGGAGGCACTTTATACGACGAGAAAGTGCTGGAGTGGAAAAGGGCAGAGGCGCCTATAGACAAAAAAGAAGACGTAATTGCCATCATAAGAGGGACGGGCTTCCGCCCTGCGGAGCGGGATAATTTATACAGAATTGTACGCTATTTCTAATGACGCTGTTATTTCGGCAATTTTTTTATACTCTTGGTTACTTTTTGCGCGTGGAGATAGAGATATTTAGCAGTCGGAGCGCTTGGTTTTATAACATTTTAGTGTCTCTCAAACTATTTCAATGGGCGTACGGCTTGGCGTATAGGAGAATATCTAAATTAGCCCCGCCGGGGAGCCGGGTGTTAGAAATAGGACCCGGCGTCGGCGAGTTGTTGAAAATTCTCGACAAGGGCGGCTACGCGGCAGTGGGGTTGGACATATCTCCGCCGATGTTAAAATACGCCCAGCGCAGAGCCCCGGGCGTATCGGTGGCAGGGGCTAGTTTCAAGGCCCCGCTGAGAGACGGGGCTTTTGACGCCGCCGTTGCGCTGTTTACGTTACACCACTGGGGCGACCACGAGTCCTCAGTGCACGAGATCTGGCGCCTACTTAAACCGGGAGGTTACTTCATCGCCGTGGAAGTGGATTTGCACAGAATGCCCCTGGTGGGGTCGCACGGCTGTACTGAGGAGTGTATGAAGAGGGTTTTGGGAATGAAATTCGCAGTCACTATTGAGCGGCCTTTTCCCCTATTAGTAGCTGTGGCGAGGAAGACCCAGTGAAAAAAAAGGCTAGTTTGTGGATTTCTCGCCGCTTTTCTTCTTCTTACAAGGCATGTTGGAAAAAAGTGATGCGTCTTAAAAGCAGTATTTTTGTCAAAAGTATTTCACACATAATGTTATAAAGCGGTGGCATCCCCCTGTTGTGAAAGTGGTGAGGATTAAATACGCCCACAGCGAGCCGCTTTTCTGGAGGGCGAGGCTGAACGTGGTAGAGGCGGGTAACTTAGAGTCAGCCCGCCTAATTGCCGAGGGGGTAGCGGAGGTCGGCTATGTCCCAATAACTCTAGCCGCTGAGCTGGGCCTCCCAGTTGTGCCCCGACTTGCCATTTACAGCGCGGGGCCTATATACTCAGCCAGGCTGTTCGCGGGGAGGGGAGGCGGCGGCCCGTGCGCCGTGTCGGAGACTACCGTCAGCGCCCGCGTCCTTACTAAACTTATGGGAATTAGCTTTAGGAAAATTGACGACCCGTGGCGCGGGCTGGAGGAGTGCTCCCAGGTGTTAGCAGTCGGAGACGAGGCTTTAAAAATGGTGGACAAAGGGGTGGGGCACATAACCGACGTGGGAGAGCTCTGGTGGGAGAGAGTGGGAACGCCCCTCTTCTTCGCAGTGCTAGTGGCGAGGCGGTGGGACGCTGAGGTGAAAAGGGCCGTGGAGGAGATGGAGAACTCAGTGGCCGCGTTTTACGAAAACCCCCTGCCGCTAGTGGAACAAGTGGCCAGGAGGCTAGGCGTGAGGAGGGAGCTAGTCGAAGAGTACTATATGCGGTCCCGCTACTTTGTGCCGCGAGACGGAATTCGCCATATGGAGAGAGAGGCGGAGATACTCGGACTCCCCCGCCTCAAGTTTCTTGATGTTTAAGCCCCCCAACGGCTTTTACAAAGGCCTCTTCTAAATTCCCCGCGGCGTACTTCTCTTTGAGTTTTTCGGGCGGTCCGCTGTCTATAACAACGCCTCTGTTTATAAAATAGACGTATTGACTCACTGACTCCACCTCGAGCATATTGTGGCTGGAGTACACCACAGAGGCCCCCCTAGTCTTTACGTACTCTCTTATCAGCCTCCTTATCTCCACGGCGTGTACGACGTCAATCCCAGCCGTCGGCTCGTCCAGCAACAACGCCCTTGCGCCGACGGTTAACAACGCCGCCAGCACCAGCCTCCTCTTCATGCCCTTAGAATACGTCTTTATCTTGTCGTCCACCCTGGGGCCCAGGCCCGAAATCTCAATGGCCTCTTTTAAATCCCCCCGCCCGTAGAGGCCGTGGACAAATTCAATAAACGCCCTTCCCGTGAGGTTGTCATACGGAGAGACTTCCTCCGGCAGATAGGCAACCCACCTCTTCACTTCTCTGAACTTGGGGCTGTCCGTCCTGACGCCCAAAACCTCTGCGTATCCCCCATCAGGCTTTAAAAGGCCCGCGAGGATTCTCAAAGTAGTAGTCTTCCCAGCGCCGTTAGGCCCCACCAACCCCGCCACCACTCCCACTCCCACCTCCAATGAAACCCCCCGCAGAGCCTCGACGCCGCCGAAGCGTTTATAAAGCCCCACTGCGCGTATCATTTCCTCAGCTTGCCTGTTATTAAGAACTCCGCCGTGACAATTTTAAACACGAGGATAAGAGCCACCACAGCCAAGGCCCAGTCCACCGCCAAGTAGAGAAAGACTTTGTCCCACTGACCTAACAACGCCGCATAGGCCGCGGCCAGGGGGTGGATAAAGGGATATGCCTCCAGCCCCTCAACTGTGCCGAACACGGCGACTATAGATGGGAGCAGGAGAGGTAGAATCGCCAGCGCCGCTATGTTCTGTGCGGTTTTTACGTCCTCGGCCTTTGTCGCTATTAAAAAAGCGATTGCTAAAAGGAATATTGACAAGGCCAGCGTCGATATTACTAGAGGCGCCGCTACAGAGGGAGTTACTGCCAATGACGCGGTAATAACCACCTGCCCAGGCTCCGTCAGGGGAGGTGCTGCCCTGGATATACCCAACATATAGATAACCAAGCCGATAGACAGCACGGCGAATTGAATTAAGGCTAGAATCAACGTGCTCACGAGCTTCGCCGCTATTAACCCCGGGGCCGTGGCCGGCGTGGAGAGAATAAGCTCAAACATACGCTTCTCCTTCTCCATGCCGACTGTAATTGCAGCGGTAGAGGCCAATAACAATGGCACAATAAACATGAAAATCCACGAGAACGTGAACATGCCCATTATAGAGCTCACGTCTGAGGCCGTCAGCCTCCGCCCGTCTATATAAGCTATTAATACGGCGTCTACTAGCCGCGGGGGCAGGCCCATTTCAGAGGCCAGCTTCGCCGACGCCGCGTCTAAAACAGGCGGCGGCGCGAGGGAGAAAAGCCCCCTGTACCGGGCGTATACTTCAACCGTTGCGGGCAGGGAGAAATTCCTAGGCACCACTACCACAAAACTGTAAGCGTCTAACAGACGCTCTGTGAAATTGCCATATACATCGCCGCCAAGCCCCCTTAAAATCTCCACATACCTCTCGCCAAGCTCCGTGGTTCCGTTTACAACCACTGCAAATCTCCCCACGCCCCCCTCCGCAACTTGCACAGACGCGCCGAAAATAGCCCCCATCGCCACAAGAGCTACAAACCCGCCGACCAAAGACGCTATGAAAAACCGCGAAGTGAGCACCTCCCTCAAGTCCTTAAGGACCAGTGCGGTGAAAGCGGCCATAGCCTTCAAAGGAGATGATAATATAAACCTAGTTCTAAAACTACGGCAAACTACAGGGATGTTTAACGACAGTAAAACCCGCCAAAGCCAATCTCCGCACCAAGGATCAACCGCCACGGCGAAGGCAGGTAGCCGCATACGTCGCGGCCCCGCGCTCCGTTGCCAACTGCTAGAAACGCCCAGCGCATTCGAAAGGCGTTATGCCAAAGGCCGCGCCGCGGCCCGTAGGCGTAAAACTTAAAAACCGTTTTTTTTCGCTACATGCAGGCAGGTCTAAGGTATCTGCTGGTCGCTGTGTTGCTACTGGCGGCTGTCCTTAGTTCAAAGGAGGTTTATCTCTTCGACGTCGAACTCCCCGAGCCTCTAAGAGGGGATGTTATCCACATACCGGGGGTGAGCTGGGAGTTGGGCAACCAAGCCTGGATCTTCCTAGTCCCAGTGGAGGAGGGCGACGCGGTTTACGCGCTGACTGGAAATGTGACAAAGGTGAGAATATACGACGCCAGGCGGGTAATAGTAGCGATACCAGCCGTGGAGCCGCCTAAGAGAAAAACCTCCGCGTGGCTTGAAACCCCCGTGGGGAGGTACCCAGTGGAAATTAGAAAACCAGAGAGAGGCATAGCGGAGACCTTTGCAAACTCACTAGAGGAGGTAGTGGAGATACTAAGGCAGAACGGGTTTGAGGCTAGATACATGGGAGACGCCAAACTCGTAATTGAGACGCAGGAGAGACGGCCAGAGGGAGTAGCACCCGCCGAGGGCAAGCCAATACAAACAGAGGAAACAACCCCCGCCCAGATCTCCCCAGCGCAGATACCCTCCCCAGGGGTTGGAACTACCTACACGGTGTACGGCGGGGTTTACTTCAGACAGATACGGATAGACAGGACGGGCACCTACGTAGTGCCCCCCGTCGCCGAGAGCGGTTTAAGGCTTTGTAGCAATATTCCAAACGCGGCCTTTGTGGGCTACGACGCCGTTGAGATGTACATAGGAGCCTTTATAAAAGGCAAATACTCCAACGTGAGATTAACAATAGAGGTGGAGACCTATCAGCTCAGCGCTACCTCCGAGGTCGACGTCTACTGCGAGAGAACCGGCGTCTTGAGGTTTAACCTAGTCAATAAAACGAGGTATTACATACGCTATGTAAACGCCTCGGCCTCTGCCAACAGGCCCATGGCCGTGGTAGTTAGGGTAATTGCAGAGAACACGTCGTCTACATACACTCTAAACGTCGACGTTTCAATAAACGCCTCAGTTGCCTACAGACGCACGTACACCTACGGGTTTGAAATGAGCCAATTCATGTCGTACACCAGCGGCGAGGCTGTCTCCATAAACCAATACGTCTCGAGAATTGTCCTAGGGCCCTATTTCATACCCGATGGCATAGCCTACGGCGTGCATAGAGCCTATTTGTCAATAACAACTCGCCCGGTCGGCGGCGCTTGCCCTCCGCTCGCCGTGGATATGTATGTCAACGCCATGTGGGCCGCCTACAGACAGATATACCCGTATTCCTCTACCAGCGCCAGTTGTCTCTACTTCGTTGAGCTCTCCGCGCCTGTAGACGCTTGGACAACTAGCTGGACTAAGTCCTTTTCAGGCGGCTTTTACTACGTGCTACGGATAAGATATACAACCACCTGGGAGCTACCATATGTATACAGCATATCAGTAATGCCACACGAAGCCCTCAGAGGCTGGAGGTGGGCAGAGATCTGGAGATCCTCATACAACGGAAGAATAGATTACATATGGCGAAACCCCCATAACACAGCCCAGATGCAAATCTTATATACACGCTACCCACCACAACAAGACTCTACGACAATAGGCCCCTTAGTGGTAGTCCACGGCCTATTCACATTTAACGCAGAGTCCACAACACCTGTATACCCGTATTTCTCAATGGCGGTAGCCGGCCGTGAGAGCTCTTTCTTTACCTCAAGGCCTATGAAGAGGTTTGAAGTTACTTTGAGGTTTAGCAGGGCGGTCGCGCCGCAAGGGGCACCACTGACTCTAAATACCTACTACGTCCGGCCTGCCGGCTCTCTGGAGGCAATTCAAGAGCCTTGGTGGCTCTTCTGGGCTAGGCTGGCCAAGACTGCTGTTGATTTCGCAGTGGCGTTTCTAGATATAGGTAGAGCGGCCAGCCTTCTATACACTGCGGTTTCCTTCGCAGTGGATAGGGCGTTAGACGCAGCTGTGACCACGGCATCTCTGATAAGAATAGATGATTATACAATTAGAATTACGTGGCAGAGAGGGTGGGCCGACAATGCCCCCAACGACAAAGTATACGTCACGGTGGCAATGGCTAATGATGCACTAATTACTACTGCCAACACAAGGGTCGAAGTTACACAATTTTGTCTTGAATACATATGTTACAACCCGGGTTTAGAGTGGTATATTCGGCCTACTGATCTTAGGAGTCCTGGATCTGGTCATCCGCTTGTGAAAAATTGGATGTTTGGGGGATTGACACGTGCCGAGGTTGCCTGGTCTAACGTGCAGAGATGAGTAAAGTAAAAGTTTTTTCCTTTTTATTATTTTTATTTTATGGTATTATCTGGCTAGTTGTTCCGTGGGGATCTTTGGTGGGCTTGTTTTTTGGGGTTTATGTGTGGCTTTGGGTTTTGGCCTTTTTGGTGGTGGTTGGCTTTTCTAAGGTTCGTGTCGGCTTGGCTTTTTTAGCTGTTTTGCCCCTTGTGGTCTCTTCGGTGTTTCCACCCGCCTTGGTGGTTGCGCCTTTTGTGTTGTTATTTGTCTTTGTGCTTATGTGGTATGTGGCGGCGAGGAGGTTTGGAATTCTCTGGGGGTTTTTGTACGTCGTCTCAGTGCATATGTTTGCCGCAGTGGCCATGGCGTTTACCGATGTGGTGACTGGCTTGGCCACTAGGGCAAATATGGTGGGGCTTAATCCCTATGAGAGGGTGGACGTGGCCATCTTCCTAACTCTATCCTCCGCCTATTTCGTGACGGCTAATGTGGTGGCCGTCCGCTTGTACAAGCGGTTTGAAAAGGGCTGAGAGCCGTGGGCCGCTGGTTGCGTTGTGGATGCGCGTTGTATATTTTTACAACCAACAGCTTAGGTACATGGCCTATCTTCTATACTCGCCTATTCACGGCGCGGATTTTATCGCTGAGGTTAGGAGCTCAGTGGCCTCCGCCGTGGGGGAGCTGAGGGAGGTCGAGGAGTGCGGACCTGGCTTTCCTTTGATTATCCACGCCACTGGGGGGACCACCGCGGCGGCTGTGGAGCTGGTGGAGAGGTGTGGAGCCCGGGGGGCTGTGTTAGTGGGCTTTGGGGAGCATAACAGTTTTGCAAGCGCCTTGCACACAAGGGCGGAGCTAGAGGCGCGGGGCCTGCCGGCTGTGGCGTTTCACTGCCCCTCTTTTAAAAATTGTGGAGAGGTGTTGAAAAGGGCGAGGAGAGTGGCAGATGCGGCTTCATCGTTGCTGGGGGCGCGGGCTGTGTTAATAGGGAGGGAGACGGCGCAGGCCAGAATCCTGAGGGAGAGATTCGGCTGGTTGGTTGAAGTCGTCCCCCTGGAGGAGTTTGAAAAAGTCGTTGATTCCTCGGCGCCGGACGCGGAGGCCTCGGCGCTATTCGGCGACGAGAGAGTGGCGAAAATCGCCGCTGCCCTCTCTCAATACGCCGCGGGGGCGGATGTAGTGGCCATTCAGTGCTTCCCCTTTTTAATGAAAAGGAGGTATACCCCCTGTCTGTCAATCGCAGTCCTCAACTCCAGGGGCGCGACAGTGGCGTGCGAGGGAGATCTAGCCTCGGGGTTCCTCATGCTAATGGCGAGGGGGCTTGCTGGCAGCAGCGGGTGGATTGCCAATGTGGTTAAATACACAGGGGCAGAGGGGGTCTTTGCCCACTGCACAATCTCCCTTGACATGGCAAAGAGCTGGAGAGTTACAACGCATTTCGAGTCGGGCTTCCCCTACGGGCTTGCCGCTGAGTTAAAAGAGCGGGTCTACACAGTAGTTTCTATAAGCCCGAGGCTTGACAGAGCGGCTTTGGGGAGGGTTGAAGTGATTAAAAGCGGCAATTACCTCCAAGACGCGTGCCGTACCCAGGCCTCTGTGAAGTTTAACAGGCCTGTAAGGCTTGAGGCAGAGGCCCCCGCCAACCACCACGTGTTTATCCCGGGGGACGTGGTTGAGGAGGCTGGGGCTGTGTTTAAACTCCTCTCTATTCCAGCGGTATTGTATTAAAAACTGTCCGTCTTACCGTATATGGAACTGTACGTAAATTTTGAACTCCCGCCAGAGGCAGAGGAGGAGTTGAGGAAGTATTTCAAAATTGTCAGGGGAGGCGATTTGGGCAACGTAGAGGCGGCATTAGTGAGCAGAATTACGGCGGAGGAGTTGGCGAAAATGCCGAGGCTTAAGTTTATACAAGTCGTCACGGCCGGGCTCGACCACCTCCCTTGGGAGAGCATTCCGCCCCACGTTACCGTGGCCGGAAACGCCGGCTCAAACGCAGACGCAGTGGCCGAGTTCGCCCTCGCGCTCTTACTAGCGCCTTACAAACGGATTATTCAATACGGCGAGAAAATGAAGAGAGGGGATTACGGGCGGGATGTCGAAATACCGCTTATCCAAGGGGAGAAAGTGGCCGTATTGGGCTTGGGAGAAATCGGCACGAGAGTGGGGAAAATCCTGGCGGCCCTCGGGGCTCAGGTCAGGGGCTTTTCCAGGACGCCCAAGGAGGGGCCGTGGCGGTTTACAAACAGCCTTGAGGAGGCCCTCCGGGAGGCCAGGGCGGCTGTATGCGCCCTCCCGCTCAATAAACACACCAGGGGGTTGGTAAAATACCAACACTTGGCCTTAATGGCGGAAGACGCCGTGTTTGTCAACGTGGGCAGGGCCGAGGTGTTAGACAGAGACGGGGTGTTGAGGATTTTGAAGGAAAGGCCGCAGTTTATCTTCGCCAGCGACGTCTGGTGGGGCAGAAACGACTTCGCAAAAGACGCCGAGTTCTTCTCATTGCCCAACGTAGTGGCAACGCCGTGGGTGGCGGGAGGGTATGGTAATGAGAGAGTGTGGCGTCAGATGGTCATGGAGGCTGTGAGGAATTTAATTACGTACGCCACGGGCGGGCGGCCCCGCAATATAGCCAAGAGAGAAGATTATATATAACAATTAGGTAGAGACATGAGCAAGGAAGTTATCTACTATATGCTACACTCACAGGTAATCCGAATACTTGAAAGCCTGGGCGCCCACAAGCTGGCGCTCGAGGTGGAAAGGGCAGGCATGGGGCATGAAATATACGACTATTTAGACAGGGCCTTCTCGCTCTACTATGCAGAATACGGCGGGGTCAACTGCCGGTGGCTAAAACAGGCAATTGAAAACAACTGGGACAAAGTAGTGGGCACTGTTCTCCCGGGCCTATTACGCCAGTATTTAGCGGCACACGGGGAGAGGGGCGACGCACGGCGCTACAAGACAAGCGAAGTTAAGGGCGTCGTCGTTAAGTAACTTACTTTTTTTGGGAAAGAGTTATATGGTAGAGTTGTTCTGAGCCTCATGGAGCCGGATGTGTCCAGCGCCATGTTGCGTAGAGTAGAGGAGTTACAACGCCTTGCCGATAGTATTGCAGAGCACCACCCCTACTGGCCAACGCTTCACTTCACGCTCCAGTTGCTCAGAACAATAGTGGAGAATTGGAACAGGGACTTCACAAAGGAGGAACACGAGGAGTTAATGTGGGTGGCGGAGAAGATTGTCGAGAGCGTGAAGAGAATTCAGCCCCGCGGAACTGAAAAGTAAAGGGCGTGATAAGAGCGTCTCCGCATATTGAAATGCTGATAAAAAAGGTAAAAACTATCTCTAAGCGCCTTGACCTGTGTTCTGTGACCGCTCTCCCCGCGGCCTACTTTCCCTCCACTTGTCAATGGCGTCTTTTAGGGCCTTAAAGCGACGTAAGGCGTCTAGCTGGTCGGCGAGGAGATACACTTGACCCCTCTTCGCCTTTCCTGTCAGCGTTCTCAACACGGCGGCCTCAACGTCGTCTTTAACCGTTGGCCATGCCATTTCGTAATAGTACGTGACAGTTGTCTCGCCCTTCTTGACTTGTTTCTTAACCCAGTGCCACTCTATCTTTAGTTGCCTCCTCCCTCCCTCTACCTCGTACTCCACAATAATGCGCAGGCGGCAGTCCTCCCCAGCGCACTGGCTTACTGGCTGGTCGCCCCTTACAAACTCGTACTTCAAGTCCACAACGCGGGCGATTAAGTTGCCCTTGTCGTCGCGCACTGCTAGTGGTAGCTCCGCCGTTCCCTCCACCTTTGCAGGCGTTAGAACCTCTATCAGCTTGTTGACAGCGTTTTGGCCGTATCTGCGCCTTAACACGTCCTCCAATTCCCTTATAAAGCGTTCTGCC
>FWWM01014821.1_pt1 | contig 12109 bp, 14 predicted proteins | sample 2228351 | NCBI WGS metagenome assembly FWWM01 (sample SAMEA103939774, study PRJEB20133) | metagenome | reverse complement strand
GCTTGGGATGAATGATAAAACCCGAGCAGATGGAAGCCCCAATGTCCGGTATTTGCAGACCATTCTGGATACAGAAATTGGTCCAGGCAGTCGGGTGATCTTACCGATCACCGATCCCTATGTGGTGCATCATGGAGCCCTCGGTTCGTACGCCACTATCTATGTCTCTGCAGACCTCCAGTCCAAAGCAATGGCCTGCCTCCAGGCCGTCGATGGCATTGAACTGGTGTTGACCCGGGCAGAAGCAGTCCAGCGTTTCCATTTACCTGCTGATCGTATCGGGGATATAGTGGTACTTGCCGATGCCCATACGGTGGTCGGGGGCCGTGAGGATTACCATGATTTACATCATGTGCGAGAGGGACTCCGATCGCACGGCGGACTGCATGAAGTCCAGGTCCCCCTGATTCTCAATCGCCCCTTGAACGATGAGTATCAGGATAAGTTGACACACGGAGTGCTTTTTCACAATTATGATATCTTTGATGTGGCACTAAATGGAGTGAAAGACCGGAGATAAGCTATTCGGAAGCATACTGGTCTGCTGTATAGGCCTGCACTGTCTTGCCGAGAAAACCATTGCCAATACACTCCTGGGCCATATTTTTCTATAGCACTAGACGATAACTTGTTCGGCGATGAACAAAATTGTGCGGAACCTTCCAGAGTGACAGGCAATGTATGCCTTGCCTAATCCAGGGCGAAGGAGATGGCTTATGGCTGTGTCATTGGCAGATCAGATCCTGCGAAAGATCGGTGAGGCTCGCGAGCTCTATCACCGCTTGATCCTGATGGTGGGCCCGGCGGGAAGCGGATCGAGCAGGCCTTCACCCGGCCGGCGTACAAGCCCATGGCGCTCCGCATCATCCACGCGCTCTCGGTACACCGGCTGACGACCGGAGACATCTACGCACCCCTGGGCGCCACGGCCGAAGAGCTACGCGACGCGCTCTGTCTCTACCAGCCCGGCATCGAGGATCTGGGGGGGAGACCCGGCCGACGACCTCCTGTCCTAGGTGGAAACGGTCCTGCGCGAGATCCACAGAACGGTCAGCGGCCAGTTCATCTCCTCCAACCCGGACAACCGGCAGTATTACCTGGATCTCAAGAAGACCGACGACTTCGACGCGCTCATCGAGAAGCGCGCCGAGAGCCTCGATGCCTCCCAGCTCGACCGCTACTACTACGAGGCCCTGAAAAGGGTCATGGAGTGCACCGACCAGACCTACGTCACCGGCTACAAGATCTGGCAGCACGAGCTGGAATGGCTGGAGCACAAGGCAGCAAGACAAGGATATCTCTTCTTCGGCGCTCCCAACGAGCGCTCGACGGCGGTACCGCCCCGTGATTTCTACCTCTACTTCATCCAGCCGTTCGATCCGCCGCACTTCAAGGACGAGAAGAAGGCCGATGAAGTGTTCCTTCGCCTGACCAACACGGACGAAGAGTTCCGGACCGCGCTGACGAACTACGCCGCAGCACTGGATCTCGCGTCCACCTCGAGCGGCTACGCCAAGGCTACCTACGAATCCAAGGCTAACGGATTCCTGAGGGACCTGGTGGGCTGGCTGCAAAAGCACATGACCGATGCCTTCGAGGTGACCTACCAGGGACGCACCAAGTCGCTGGTGGAGTGGGCCAAGGGCAAGTCCATCCGCGAGCTGTCCGGGATAGGACCCCATGAGCGGATCAACTTCCGCGACCTGGTGAACACCATCGCCGGCATCGTCCTGTCCGCACACTTTCAGGACCAGGCGCCCGAGTACCCCTGCTTCTCGGTGCTCATCACAAGTTCTAATCGCGAACAAGCGGCACAAGATGCGCTTCGAACAATCGCGAATTTCGGAACCCATTCACTCAGCACTCAACGCTCAACACTCAGCACTCAACAAGCGACCGCCGTGCTCGACGCCCTGGAGCTCCTGGATGGCGAGCGGCTCGATCCGTACCGCTCGAAGTACGCGAAGCACATCCTGAACATCCTCCAGAAGAAGGGGCATGGCCAGGTGGTCAACCGCTCGGAGCTGATCCAGGAGGTCTACGGCGTCGAGTACTTCGCGCCGGACAAGGGCTACCGCCTGGAGCCCGAATGGGCGGTTGTGGTCCTGGCTGCGCTGTCTATTCCGGTGACCTGGTGCTTTCGATTCCCGGCAAGAAGTTCGACGCCGGCGGAGATGAAGAAGCGCTTTGAGGAATACCTCGATGAACTCACGAAAGGGCATGAACAAGGAAAGATACGGATTGTTCTGGAGTAGGAACAGGTGAATCTTGACGAAGTAAAAGCACTGGTGCTGAAGGGAGAATCGGAGCGGGTGGAGTTTAAGCGCTCCTCTGGCCAGCGGACCACCGCGGCCAAAACGGTTTGCGCCATGCTCAACGGATTGGGCGGATATGTCATTTTTGGTGTGACCGACAAAGGCGAGATCGCAGGCCAACAGGTCTCTTCCAACACGATGGAGGATCTCGCCAACGAATTACGCAGAATCGAGCCGCCTGCTTTTCCAGACATTGAAACGATTCCCCTGAAAGAAGACAGAGCGGTCATCGTTGTTTCCATCCCGCCCGGGCGGTGGAGGCCCATACACCTTTGATGGCCGCCCCTATATTCGGAGGGGTCCGATCACCATTCAGATGCCCCGCGAAGAGTACGATCGGAGGTTACTGGAGCGACTGCACGCTACTCAGCGCTGGGAGAACCAGCCTGTGCCTGGCGACGTCACCGTTGACGACCTGGACGCCGAGGAGATTCAAATTACCCTGGACAACGCCATCCGACTCGGTCGCCTGGAACCCACGACCCGGCGGGACATCGAATCCATCCTTCGCGGCCTGGAGCTTATCCACGACGGCAAGCTGCTCAACGCTGCCATTGCACTCTATGGCAAGTCCGATCGTCTCAAGCCTTTCTATCCCCAACTTGAGATCCGCCTGGCGCGTTTTCGCGGCAGGGACCGCTTGGCGGACTTTGCCGACAACCGGCGATACTGGGGGCATGCATTCTCGCTTCTGAGGCGGGCCGAATCCTTCTTGATGGACCATGTACCCATCGCGGGCCGGGTTATCCCCGGAAAGCTGGTGCGTGAAGACCAGCCCTGGTATCCACCACGCGCCATACGCGAGGCTATCGCCAACGCTATCTGCCACCGCGACTACACGATTCCGGGTGGTGCCGTGGCCATGTACGACGACCATCTGGAGATCACCAACCCGGACGCCTTCCACTTCGGCATTACCACGGAAAAGCTCGCCCAGCCCCATGAGTCCAAGCCCTGGAACCCGATCATCGCCAATGTCTTCTACCGAGCCGGAATCATTGAGCGTTGGGGCTCTGGTACGCTGAACATCCTCGACTGGTGCAAGGAGAACGGGAACCCTCCCCCCACTTGGCAGGAGCAAGCGGGATCGGTCTATGTCATCATCCGTCCGCCCGCCCCCAGTAGGGACTAAGTCGGGACCAAGTCGAAATCCTGTGTAACTGCTTGGCAGAGAAAGCACTGACAGAACTCATGGCCGCGATTGGCCGCACCAACTGGACCAAGTTTCGGGACCAAGTGCTCAAACCTTTGATCGAAAACGGCATGCTTGAGATGACCATCCCGGACAAGTCGAGGAGCAGTAAGCAGAGGTACCGGCTTACCGCCAAAGGGCGCGAGCTCTTGAAAAGAGATCATGGAGTATAAATGAGTTACTCGTTGCGAGTTGCGTGTTACGAGTTGGGAGTTGAGCATGGCAAAGATTGATAGGTTCGAAGACATCGAAGCATGGCAGAAGGCCCATGAGCTAACGCGAGAGGTTTACCGGCTCACAAGTCAAGGTGCCTTTGCCAAGGACTTTGGCTTCCGCGATCAGATACGCCGGGCAGCCGTGTCCATTTCAAATCCCTTGAGCATTGGCCGCTTGGCGACGAGCAATCCATTGAAGAACTGGCCCGCCGTATCGCTGAAGCGGGCAGGAACTCGCAACTCGGAACTTCTCGTTCTTTACAAGAACGAGGTCGGCTTCCCGCATGGGGAGATCGAGGACATCCTGAACCTCTCCGATCCACCCTATTACACGGCGTGCCCGAACCCGTTCGTTCGCGATTTCATCGCTCACTGGAGTAATGAGCAACGAGGACTGAGGACTGAGTCGGATAACTCAGCACTCAGTCCTCAGCACTGGAGATAGTTGCCGAAAGGCAAAACTATCTCCTTTTTGGCCGGATGGTGGCCTTCCACGTCCAGCGGGGCGTGACGGTGCCGCTCTCCGCGGCGGAGTTCTACGCTGGACTTGCCCAGCGCTTCCCGGAGCGCGACGGGATGTACTTCCTGCCCGATCAGGTGGCGGAATACGACCGCAAACGCATCTCCGCAAAAGAAGTGCTGCAGCTCCAGCTCTTCGTCACCGACGAGGCCTCCGCCATCCAGTGGCTTAAAGCAAGTCTCACCAAAAAGCCGAAGACCTTCCAGGAGCTTCATCCGCAGTTTCTCAAGGAGATCGGCGGCTGGCAGAAGCACGAGAAACCACTCGAGCTCTCCGAGCTGCTGGAGCAGAACTTCCTCCGTTACGACGGCAAAGGGCCTATCCCACAACAGATCGTATCCTGGATGAAACAAAGTGCAGACTTGTGCAAGATCATCCAGGACGAACTTGCATCCGGCCGTTCGACGGAGAAGAACGGCCAACTCGCAACTAATCGACCGCGCGAAAGCGCGCTGGTACGTCCTGGACCCCAACAAGGCCGGCGACTTGGAGAAGCTCCGCGAGCGGGCCCTGCTGCGTGAGTTCGTGAGTTCGAGGAGTACCGCGAATCCAAGCAGAAGCGCCTGAAGGTCTTCCGCCTCGAGGCCGTCCGCACCGGCGTTGCAAAGTTGAGTGATGCGGAGAGCGAAGCTTGCGAGACGCAAGTTTGGATCGAGTTCGCTCATCGCTGCGGCTACCTTGACGAGTCCTCGGCTAATGAACTGGATGCAGGCTACGACAAGATTATCGGCCAACTGGTAACAATGATAGGAAAATGGCTGATTCGCTAACTAGAAATGGCGAGGCGGGGACACGAAGAAGCGGGGACACTCTATTCTCCCATTCACCGCGTCCCCCTGTCTCCCATTCCCCCTGTCTCCGTGTCCCAGAACGTGTGGTACGACCAGGCGTTGACCAGGATTGAGTGATGAGTAGCAAAATCGAGGAATTCGAAGAGCTGATCGCTTGGCAGAAAGCAAGGGAGTTGACACGGGAAGTCTATCGAGTCACGCGACAGGGGGTATTTGCCAAGGACTACGGGCTGAGTGGGCAAATACAGCGTGCTGCCGTTTCCATCATGTCCACTATCGCAGAGGGATTTGAACGCGGAAATCCTCGAGAGTTTCATCAATTCCTGTCGGTAGCTAAGGCATCGTGTGCCGAGGTGCGATCACAGCTCTACGTGGCGTTGGATGCGGGATATCTCGACCAGACAAGTTTCCAAGAACTTATGCGGCTAGCTAAGGAAACCGGCAAGGTTATTGGAGGATTGCGGGTTTCTGTCGAACGGAGGCGAGCCTCGACATGACTGCGGACTCATCACTCATCACTCAGTCCTCACCACCTCCCGCAGAGTCATGGCGAAGCCAAATTCTGCGGGAGTTCACCCCCCAGGCTGCCCGGCTTACCCTGGTCGCAGATCCGGACGGTCTGCTCCTTGAAGAAGGTGTCCTGGAAAGGATCCGGGAACGGGGCTTTGAACTGATCCCGTTCGAGGATCATGTCACCTTTCTCTATGCCTACGAATCCAGGTTCCGCTCCCGCTGGGACCATGACGAGAAAACTGATCTGGTGGTGGTGCTGCGATCACCGGCGAGCGACCTCGATACCTTACCCTATGATCTGCTGCAGGCTGGCCGCAAGCTTTCATTGAGCCTGGGCGATCTCTTCCCGAATCTCAGCTATCCCGTGATAGCAGCGCTCAACCGGACGGATCTCGATGCGCTGTTCGACGCTCAAATTAAACACACACCGGGACAACTCGGTGATAACGCCACCAAAGATTTCGTCCTTCGTCATGTGTTCGAGATCGCTCCCGAACTCATCAAAGAACCTAAGGATCTGCTCCGGATCTTGTTGCGCCGCCATCACCACGGGCAACGAATCCCGGCCATCCTCGATGAACGTTTTATCCAGGTGCTTCGGCAATATGGTCTGTTCGAGGATTGGCCTCTGGAGACCATCATTCCAGACCGTGAGGCATTCTTTGCGTTTCTGCAGGAACGGTGGCCGGTGTTTCTGGATTCGCTTGCCCAGCAAGAGGACGATGCCGTCCACGAGGATACGTCAGCCTACCTGTCTGTGTGTGGATCGAGGCAGACAGATGGCTTCGAGTTCGCTGGACCGGCTCTTTTGCCTTTCGACCACGACGACATCCGTATCTACATCGACAATCTTTTCCTCGAAGGTTTGCTCAAGCCGATTCCTCACGAGCAAGCCGAAGCTCTCGCCAGGACCTGGGTTGCTTACGACATCCAGGAGGGTCTTAAACTTCTCTCACACCTGCCGCGTGAGGATCATATGGCAGTCCACTGGGGCATGATTATGACCGTTTATCCGTTCTGGGGAGCTGTAGCGACCCAAGTGGGACGCCTGCTCAGGCTTCAGGGAATAGTAAACCATACGCAAATACGGCGCAGAATTATGGAGCAGTATGGTCAGCGTCCGACTGTCAAAGACTCCGTGCGCCGTGTGCTGCGTTCAATGGTAGACTGGAGGGTATTGCAAGACGCTCTGACTGGTGAGGCACAACGCAAAGACGGTACCTATGTGGCCGGACACTCACGCGTCATAAGCCAGGTGGAACTTATCGCCTGGTTAGCCGAGGCCTTCTTGCATGCTCACCCCAACGGACCCAAAACCCTGAGAACGGTCCTCGAGGCCCCAAATCTGTTCCCTTTCCACATCGCCTCTGTTTCTGCTGATCACCTGGTGGCGGTCTCCGGGCGGCTCGATCTGTTTCTCGATGGCCTTAATCAAGAGTTGCTTATGCTCCGCACGTTTAACCAATCACTGGCGAGAGGAGACAACTGATACACCTACCCTTTTGCAGCAGTATCTCTGCTTTCTGGAACCAGTTATCCTGGCAGCCCTGGAGGAGACTTTATCGCCTATAAATGAATCACACTAAAGATCAAGAGGGCCCAGCCCACACCTTCCATCACATAGGAAAAGGTGGTCCGCACCTTTTGCCGCCACAGCACTGCAGGGAGAGACAAACGGATATGACGGGCCAGAGGAGGAAGAACGAGGGCCACAAGCAGCAGAGTGATGTACAATCCCCAGCGGAGATGCACATATCCCCACAGGAGACCACACCAAAAATAGATGATCACCGGGATATCCGATGAATGCGAAGCACCTCTTACCAGAGCCATACTCAGGACCTTTCCTGAAGCAAGGCATAAAAAACCTTTGAGTCGAGGTTACCGGTTATTTTGCAAACACGAGTTTGTGTAGTCCGGAAAAACTCCCGTCGGTATTGGTATAATCAAACACACCAATGACAAAAGGATACGCTTTAGAAAGATCATCAAACTGGATATCTTCCTTCGGTGTGGCTGTGGTTAATTTGCGCTGGATCTCTAAAGTCCACCTTTCCTCCTTTTGAGAATGAGACGAGCGCACTTTGATATCCGTAATACTTCCCGACGACTCCTCGGCAAAAATATACCCGGGCAAAGTGGCTTCCCGATCGACCCGGGCCAGGTCAAAAGGTTCTACTTCGGACTGATAGTACAGGAGAATCGGTTTTTCTCCCTCGACAATAAAGAGCTTGGGAATTTTTTGTTGAACTAAATCGGAGCGAGGCATATACCGGGGATACTCCTGTTCATTGAGGGGAGTATTCGGATCATCCTGATCGGTAAAATTCGGAACGAGAAAGCTGGTACCGCTATCATCGTGTATGCCATTTTGATCGATATATTGATCCAGCAGGAGATGCACCGGATCGGTGGTCCCAGCTTTCCACAGCCAGCGATCCATCTTCCCCTGACTGGTTTTAAACCCTGCCAGGTGGGCTTTTTGTGGGAAATCCTCCGCTTCAAAATCCGAAGAATCGAGGTTCCAGATGATGCTGAGCATATCTTCAGCGCCATATCGTTCCCATCTATCCCTCGCCTCGGTGGGCGCCTTTCCAAACTCTCCACCCACATGGACCCGTCCCCATGATCCCTCCTGTCTGATGGAGTGGGAATAATCGGACCAGGAAAAGAGGAAAAAGATATCTGTATCGGTGTAGACTACTTTCATGCTGATCTGATCCCCACTGTACCCGGTAAGGGGAATCACGTATTGCTGCGCGGCGTTCCAGGCCTCCTCTTCACCCTTCCCATCCAGTGTCGGGGCGGTCGTTACTTTGACGGCCACCACATCCACCGTTGCGGAAGCTTGCTGACTCTCTGCTCCTTGTTTTTGGGAGGGACTTTCTTCTTTTTTTTCCACACAACCTGTCCAGACCAGAAACGCAGCCACAAAGAGCATAAAGAGAGAATAGTGTATCCTCTGTAAAAAGCTATAAGACCAATTCTTCATCCGTCCCCCTCGAAGAAAGCGCGACTCCAATGCAGGAATAAGTGTACCCCCCCCCCGTATGTGTCATCAGGTCCTGCTGAGTCCTTCGCTTCGTTCAAAAAAGAAATACGAAACCTCTCGTTGTTTTGCCGCAATTCTCAATAGATTCTTCACTTCGTTCCGAATGACAAAGGGATAATGTAATAACAAAGGGATAATATTCGGTATAAATTTAATAAATGACTTTGCTCAGGAATTGTTTGGTGCGTTCGCTTTTCGGATTGGTAAAGATTTCCTCCGGCGGAGCATCCTCTTCAATTTGTCCATTGTGCAGGAAAATGACTCGATCAGAGACCTCTCGGGCAAATCCCATTTCATGTGTAACGACCAGCATGGTCATCCCCTCCGAGGCGAGCTGCTTCATGACCTCCAGCACCTCCCCCACCAGCTCCGGATCTAATGCCGAGGTAGCTTCATCAAACATCATGATCTTCGGATTCATGGCCAGAGCACGGGCAATTGCCACCCGTTGTTGTTGTCCTCCGGAGAGCCGAGAAGGAAACTCATCCTTCTTCTCCAGGATGCCCACTTTATCAAGCAATTCTTCTGCAATGGCTACCGCCTCTTCTCGAGACTTCTTGCGCACAACCATGGGGGCTTCGATTACATTCCCCAGCACAGTTTTATGCGGCCACAGATTAAAGAGTTGAAAGACCATTCCGATTTCAGCCCGCATGCGATTAATGTTCGCTTGCGAATCTTTGACCAGTCGTCCATCCGGCAATTCTTTATACCCCATCAGTTTTCCTTCGATGTAGATCTTGCCTTTGGTCGGTTCCTCGAGAAAATTTATACAGCGCAGAAATGTACTTTTCCCTGAGCCACTCGCCCCAATAATACAGACCACATCTCCTTTATTCACTTCCAGACTGAGACCCTTTAAGACTTCCAGGTTCCCAAAACTTTTGTGCAGATCTTCCACACGAATAATTGGATCGCTCAACTGTTTCTCCCTTCTATACTGCCCGAACCAAACCTGTTTATTTTCGTTTCTCTCTTTGGGGCCAGATCAGCAACACTATCCCAATGATGAAGGCCGATAAACCTGTTCCCATCGTCGCTTGCACTCGAGCCTCTGGTGTAGCTTCCCAGATACCAGCAATAATAAAGGTGACTCGTGGTCCTTGATCCAGAAAAAATCGGTTATAGTAGCCTTGAAAACCGACTAAAACTCCAGCAAGCAACAAAAAAATCCCCAACTTCTCTCGAAAAGAAGGGAGTGTTTGTAACCGCCCTGGTAAATGGGGTTGATATGCACGGAGGAACTCGTAAGGGAAAAAGAGATTCTGAAGATTTCCGAGAAAGAGAAGGGTATAACCAAGCAAAAAAGTCAACGCCAACCAGGTGGGATCAGGTTCTGCAAAATGAAAACGCAAGTATAAAAAGATGATCTGGATGCAAAAGATGATAGACAGAGCAGCGTGACAGAAGACGGTTACCGGAGAGCGTAAAGTCGTTCGCCGCAGAAAAATAAAGAGAGAGGAGAGCACAGGAAAGAGCAGAGCAATTTTATAAAAAGGATCCTGCTGGAAAAGCATAATAGGACGAGTTTCAATATCAAAACCTCGAATGACCCCAACCGGCAGGAAAAAAGTGGGCAAGCTGAGCAGAAGCCCAAGTAGAATCAAGATTTCGTTTCTCCGTATGGTGAATTTCACCGATATCTCCTTTGCTAAACCGACTTATGGAATCGCTGTCTTTTTCTCCAGCCATTGGGAAAAACGAGATAAAGTCACCAGAATAAGCAGGTATTCTATGGTTAAGAATGCATAGACCTCGGGTTGACGGGTCTGTGTGAGCGGTCCGGCAATAATTTGAAAAGCACGCCGCGTCAACTCGGTCACTCCCACGAAAGAAGCGATAGCCGATCCTTTGACCAGAATGACAAACTCACTCGTGATCGGCGGAAGTACACGACGCACTGCCTGAGGCAAAATAATACGACGCATGGTTTGCCAGCTTGACATGCCCAACGATCGAGCCGCTTCGATATGGCCACGGTCAATGGATTCAATCCCGGCCCGAAAGATTTCGGAGAAAAAGGCGGCAGCAGTAATACTGAGACTTAAAACCACTGCACTAAAAGGATCGATTTCGAAAGGAGTAATGATCGGCATGGCAAAATACATCCAGAGCATAAGGGTAAAGAGTGGAATATTTCGTACCACCTCTAAATAAGTCCGAATACAGAGCTGAAAGAAGCGGTAGATTTTGATGTTGAAGATGGTAAGACGGGATACCCCTAAAAAGGCAATAATCAAACCAAAAACCATTCCAAAAAGAATAGCCAGTAAAGAAATGAACAGCGTGGTTGGAAAACCGGCTACCAGATAAAGGAAATTGGCTTTCCCCTGGGGATTGGTGGGCAGAATCACCTCCCACCGCCATTGATAGCTGAGATCCGATGCGCATCCACTGAGCAAAAAGAGGAGAGCTATCCATCCTCCGCTCTGTTTCCATCGTCCGATGATTCGCCTGCTTTTTTGCATTCCTGCTCCCTTGCAGTGCCCGGTGGACAGGGATAAGTGATCAGAAAGCCCTTCCTGACCCTTCATCCCTATCCACTGACCACTATTTACTGAGATCGTCTTTCTACTCCTCAGGCAATGACCGTTTTCTTCTCAATCCAGCGCACACATTGCGACAAGAGGAGGAGAAGCAATAGATATTCTAGCAACAGAAAGGTAAAGATTTCAAAAGGGCGATAATTCAGAGTATCTAGATACAGAGCCTTTTGATCCAGTACCCCCACTGCCAAACCGGCCCCCAGAGCGGTGTCTTTAGTCAAAACGATGCTATTATTGGCTAAAGCGGGTAACATTCGACGTGTCGCCTGCGGAAACACAATCCGTTTCATGGTTTGCCAGCTTGACATCCCCAAGGACCGCGCAGCTTCAATATGTCCACGCGAAATCGACTCGATACCCGCTCGATAGATTTCACACACAAAAGCGCTTTCGTTGAGCACAATGGCTAACACAAGGGCTTGAAAGGCAGACAGGGAGAGCCCCATGAGGATAGGGGTGACATAATAGACCGCAAAGAGCAACGCAAAAAGGGGAATATTGCGAAACAATTCTAAATAGAGAGCCGATATCCCATTTAAGATCCGATTTTTCGTTAACCGCATCAAGGCCACGAGAAACCCGACAATTTGGGTACCAACCAGGGCAGCAAGCGTCACCAGCACTGTCCACTTCAACCCGCTCAGCATTAAGAGAATGTTCTTTCGCCCTCCCGGAGAGATAGGGTTGAAGACATACCATCCCCAGGTATAATCGACCTTTCCACAGCCGGTGAAAAAGACCAGCACTCCCCCGGCTAAGAGAAGCACCCCCCAAAGAGAGAAAAAGGGTTTCCTCCTTGTGGCTTGTTGCTCGTCAGAGTTCTTTGACATATTGATCATGAGATTTCTCTTAGCATTCCATCTAAGTAACTATGACTAGTTTTCTTGCGTTTTGGTGTATAGCATGTAGGGTGGGCTGTGCCCACCAAGAAGAATCATGGTTGTGTTGGTGGGCACAGCCCACCC
>FWWM01014431.1_pt1 | contig 12111 bp, 9 predicted proteins | sample 2228351 | NCBI WGS metagenome assembly FWWM01 (sample SAMEA103939774, study PRJEB20133) | metagenome | reverse complement strand
CAGTAGAATTCCGGGTCTCCTCACTCGGTATCCCTGCTGCACTCGCGCGGACCGCACGCCTGGACCATCCCCGCCGAAAAGCCCGTCGCCCCCCCGTAATCCCCCACGACCACGTCCGTTCGACAGGTCCACGCACTGCAATCCCCGTCGTCCTCGCACCGCGCCCCCGTGCCGGAACATAGGCCGCTCGCCGGGTCACACGAGGCGCCCGAGGTCGCGCAATCCGCGTCCGAGTCGCACGCCTGCGTGCACCCGTCCGCCGTGCAGGCCCATGCCTCGCACCTCGTCACCTCGCCGGTCAGCGCGTCGTACCCACACGGGTTTCCGATCCCGGCCGCCCCGGCCGGCACGGCCAGGCAGCGGCGCTCCAGGTTCCCGAGGACCACCACGAACCCGCAGGCCTCCCCCTCGGCGCAGTCCCCGCCCTCGCAGGGCGTGAAGGACGCCGTCGGGTAGCACAGGCCCTCGTCCGCGCCCGGTTCGACCAGGACGCACGCGAACCCCCCGTCGAACAGGTCGGTCCGGCCCCCCGCGCAGTCCGTCGCCGGGGTGTCCGGGTCCTCGATCCCGTCCGGGGCCATCAGGCCAGTCCCGTTGACGACCACGTCCTGCATCATCCGACACCGGCGCGAGCAGAAGCCGGCAACGCAAGGACCCTCGAGGCACTGGTCGTGCGCGCATCCCGGCCACCGGGGGTTGGGGTAGGTCCCTCCGGGATACGAGACCTCCGGCTGGCACCCGTCCGTGGGCCCGCACGGACCCCCGAGCGCCTTCTGGACGGACTGGGACACGCATATGGAGCCGTCGTGCGAACACGCAGTCCCGGCCGGACAGGTCCCGCAGACCCCCCCGCAGCCGTCCTCCCCGCACAGCCGGTTCCAGCACTGGGGCACGCAGCCGGGGTCCCCCGTCGCCTCGGCAGGACCGGACCCGTCCCTCCGGTCTCGGGCATCGAGGCCCGCCGCATCCCGCCTGTCCTCGTCTCCTGGGTCATCGCCGGTCTCGCCGGAGACATCGGCCCACTGCGTCTCGCCCGTTGCCAGGTCCCCCGCAGTCCGTGGTAGCGAAGGGCACCCCGCGAGGACCCACGCAACAACGACCACGAGACCCCGACGCAACGCCCACCTCCTGCGTGCAGACCTTACCAGTTCAGAACCCCCTGTGGCAACGGGCACGGCTCAAGCCAGGACACCACTGCTTGAACGATGTGACCCGGAGTGTTGCCGCGTTTCCTTGGGAACCTGCGGAGTGAGGCGACAAGACGATGACGGAAAACGCCTTTTGTCACTCTTTCTCGCCCCGCACAAATCGTCTTCGGTTAGTCTGACGTCTCGTCTCCAGTTGAGCCCCTATTCACAGTGGCCCAGGCTGGCAGAAAGCAAAGGAAGGGCTTGGTTCACGCGCAGCCGCCAGGTAGGATTCGTGCCCGTCGAGGTGCCCGAGAGGACGGCCGGGTGCATGGATTCCGAAGCGCCGCGGTTGCCTGGTGGTTCCAGGTCGCAGTCTTCGCCATGGTCCTCGCGTCGCTCGACGCCGCATGGGTTCTGCTCGGAGACCACGACGAGGACACGAAAACCCTGTTTCGCGCTGCCCTGATGGTCGTGGGTCTTGACGGGGGGACCACCCTCGCGGTCGGTGCCTTGGCGCTCCCGGTTCTGGCCTGGGTCGCGCCCGGCTGGTCGGACCCGGCGGCGGCGCTTTGGGCCGTCCTGTGGCCCGCCGGCCCCGCCCGCCGCGCGCGGGCGTTCCTCTGGTGCCTTGCGGGGATTGTGGGGGCCGCCGTGTTCACGGTCCTGGCGTTCCTGGCGACCGCGAAACTCCACGAGACGATCCGGACCCCCGCGTTCGAGGCGGCGGCGGTGTCCGTGGTCACGCTCGGGATTGGCGTTGCGACGTTCGTGATCGCGCGGCGTGCGGTCCTCGCCCTGCAAGACCGGGTCGCGCGCCTCGCGGGGCGCTCCCCGTGGTCCCGGGTCCTCGTCCCGCCCGCGGCGCTCGGGTTGCTGGCGGCGCTGTTCGTGGCCCTGGCCGTCGCCACGCGGTCCCGGTGGGCCGCAGTGGTCGCCGCCACCGATTTCACGGCGGTCCATCTCGTCGTCGCGTCCATGACCCTCGCGGTTCTTGCCGGAATCGCCGTGTCCCGGCGGCCCGAGGGGGCCCGCATCAGACGCAGCTCGCACTTGCGTTTCCCGCCGTTTCCGTCGTGGCGTTCGTCGCCACCCTCGCGTGGGCTGGCTCGGACAACGCGGTCCGGTTGATCGCCTCCCAGCGGGCCGAGGTCGCGCCGTGGTCGCTCGCGCTCGTCAAGCGGGCGCTGGACTTCGATGGGGATGGGCTCCTGTCGTTCCTGGGCGAGGGCGACTGCGCCCCCTTTGACGCGAGAAGGTATCCCGGGGCGCCCGAGGTCCCGGACAACAGCGTGGACGAGGACTGCGACGGCACGGACCTGGACCTCCAGTTCGCGGAGGAATCCCGCAGGCCGCGGTGGGACCACCCGCTACCAGGTTCCGGGTGTCCGGACTGCCACGTCGTCCTGATCACGCTCGACGCGGTCGCCCCGGCTCGCATGGACCTGTATGGCCACGACCGCGAGACCCTGCCCTTCCTGCGCCGTCTCGCCTCGGAATCAATCTGGTTCCGGTATGCGTACAGCCAGGGACCCAGCACGCGCCTGGCCCTGCCCTCCCTGTTCACGTCGCGGTACGACTCTCAGATCAAGCGCGCCGTGGGCGCGAGGATCCCGCTCGAGATCCTGCCCGAGAACCTCACGCTCGCCGAGGTCCTCCGCACGCAGGGATTGCGGACGATCGCCGTGCTCCCGACCGCCTACTTCGAGAAATGGAAGGGGCTCGCGCAGGGGTTCGACGAGGTCGTCACCGACGCGATCACCCACTACAGGGCGCCGGGATACCACAACGCCGAACAGGTGACCGACGCGGCCCTGGCCGCGGTCCGCCGGGCGCGAGGCGCGCGCCTGTTCCTGTGGGTCCACTACTACGACCCCCACGGTCCCTACACGCCTCCCCCGACCGAGACCCGCTTCGGCACGAGCGACCCCGACATTTACGACGCGGAACTTCGCTACACAGATGGAGAGGCGCAACGGCTGGTGGAGGGGCTGGATCGCCTCCTCGGGAGCGACCGCACACTCCTGATCGTGACCGCCGACCATGGAGAGGCGTTCGATCCGGCCCACCCGAAGAAGCACCACGGCCTGGACCTGCACTCGACCGTCCTCCACGTGCCCCTGATGGTCCGCGCGCCGTTTCTGGCCCCCCGTGTCGTCGACTCTCCGGTGACGACGATGGACCTGCTCCCCACCGTGGTGAATCTCCTCCAGGTCCCCGGCGACTTCGCGTTCGAGGGGACAAGCCTGGTCCCGTGGCTCTTCGAGGGAGACGCGGGCCGGGAACGCATCGTGTTTCACATGTATTATCTGCCTGAAAATGTCTATCACAAGAAACCGCGGTTCCAGCAGGTCGCGGTCAGGACGCCCGCCCTGTCGCTGATCCGCGACTTCCGGAACAACACCTTGCAACTCTTCCAGTATCGTCTTGACCCCTTCGAGACCCGGAACCTCGCCACGGTCATGCCAGAGGCCGCCGAGACGTTGGCGGGGGAGATCGTCCGGTTCATGGCGCGGGTGGGAAGGTAGGACCGGCGCTACAATCCCCGTGAGGTCCCCCGGGGAAGTTCCCCGTGAGGCGTTGCCTCACGGATGGGGAGGAAAGGGGGCCTTCCCGGGTGGCGGTGACGGGCGTCGTGGACGTGAGCGTGGACGTTGACGTGGACGGCACGACACGGTACATTGCGCTTTTACTCGTAAAACGTCCACGTCCGCGTGCACGGGGAGGAGCGGGCGGGGTCGTTCTGGGCGGTTGCCCGCGCCTACGCGTACGCCCAGGCCCACGCCCACGCCTACGTCTTTCTGCACAGGGGTGCCCTCATGAGGAAGTCCACGTCCGGTCTGACCCACCCGTCCGCCCTTTTCCTGGTCGCGGTGCTCGCGTCCTGTCGGGTCGCGTCCATGGACCCCGGTGAGGCCCCACCCCTCGCCCGCGATGGCGCCCTCGATGTCCGTATCCTCCTCGCGGACACGTTCGGAGAAGGGGTCCAGATGGCCGCGCAGGACGTGATCGAGGCCATGGCCCGGATCGCGGGAGTCCCCGTGCCGGACGACGCGGTCACGACCGACCCGGACCGCGTGGTCGGCCGGCCCTCGATCAGCGTCACGGTCACCAGCCTGCTGACCGAGGACCTCGGCGACCAGGGCTACCGGATCGAGGCGGGGCGGCTCGGTGGCGGGAGCCCCTCCCTCGCGATCCTGGCCCGCAGCGAGGTCGGGGCCATGTACGGGCTGTATCAGGTTGCCGCGGACCTGGGCGCGCGGTACCTCCACCCCGAGGAGACGTTCTTCCCCGATGACCCGGACGCGAGGCTCCCCTGGCCGACCAGGGTGCTCGACGAGTCTCCCGCCTTCCTCCGGCGAGGGTTCCACGAGCACACCCAGCACCCGATCCCGGCCGCGGACTTCCTGTTGAACCCCGCGTACCCCGGCGCCCGCGACGCCGCGAGTCGCTACCTGAAGTGGCTCGCGCGCAACCGCCAGAATACCCTGACGTTCCACCTGCTGAAGACCGTGGACCTCGCGACCTGGGTCCCCTACATCCGCGACGTGGTGGACGAGGCACACCGTTACGGCATCCGCGTCGGGGTCGTCGTGTCGTTCATGGACCGGCAGCAAAACGCGTGGCGCCTCCTCGACGACGGAGCCGACGCGGCGGAGGACGGCGACGCCATCCGCGCGGGTCTCGATGAGATCCTCGATCACGTGCCCCCGGACCCGTCGTGCCCCGCATGTGCCCCCTGCCCGGACGTCCGCACCGCGACCGGCCTCGTCACGGGACCCCCCAGACAGGCCCTCCTCGATTTCGTCGTATTCCAGTTCGGGACCAGCGAGTTCACGGCGCCCGAGGCCCCGGCGGGGACGACCCCGGAGGACCGCGCCGTGGCCTGGCTCGACACGGCCCTGAACCACCTGAAGACATTTTATTGCCAGCGCGATGGTCTGAAGAAAGAATACAGTGCGGAAGAGCCCTACCCTCATGCCAGGGCGTTCGCCTGGATTCACATCCCCTGCGGGGTGAAGGCGTCGGACGGCTCGCTGTACTTCCACCTGCCGCTGCGGGCGGACCCGGAGGTCGGGGTCTTCGTCCACACGACGATGTTCTACGACCTGGACCACCCGGCCCCGGTCTATGGCTGCGAGGACTTTCACCATCAGAAGGACTTCCTGGGCCAGGCCGCGCAGCAGCGCCGCGCGACAATCTATTTCCCCGAGACCGCGTGGTGGCTCGGTTTCGACAACAACCTGCCGCTGATCCTCCCCCTCACCGGGCGCTCGCGCGAACACGACCTGGCCCGGGTCCTCCCCGGGTTCGCAGTCCCTGCGGCAGACTCCTCGCCAGCGTGGCAGGTCTCGGGACACGTGACGTTCACGACCGGGCGCGAGTGGACGTACTGGCAGTACGACCATTTCCTGACGCGCGCGACGTGGGACCCGGAGGTGACCTGGGACGCCTACCTGGACTGGGTTGCGGCCGTGTACGGGAAGGCCGGTCCCGCGGTGGCGGCCGCCTTGAAGTCCTGGTCTGACATTCAAGCAAGATATTTTTATGACGTCAATCCGTCCCTGTTCTTCTACCTGGCCGGTGAACTCCCCCAGGATGAGGTCGGGGCCGCGGCCGGGGTCCTGGCCCGCCCGCCCAAGGTCCCGTTCCGGACCGTACTCGACATGGACGACGACGCGTTGGCCGCGTGGAAGGCATCGGACCTGGACCGCCTGGCCGCCATGCGCTCGGAACTAGACGCGGCCTTCCGGACGCTGCCCGAGACGCCGGAGGGCGCGGGGCAGAGCGCACGTCTTTACGAGGAGGTCCGCGATGCGATGCGTGTGTTCCTGATGCGCCTCGACCACGCCATGGCGCTGTATCTCGGGGTGGTCGCCGCACGGGACTGGCGGGTCGAGAAGGGGCGGGCCGCCGCGAGGTCGCGCGAGCCGGACCCGTCGGTGCGCGAGGCGGCCCTGGCCGAGGCCGAGGCCCGGCTCGGCGAGGCCCGCCAGGTCACCGCGCAGGTCCGCGAGATCGTCCAGGCTGCGGAGGCCCGCTACCGGTACCCGGTGGACCAGGTCGCTCGCCCCCGGCCCGACCATCTGACCGCCTACAAGTTCGGCTACCTCTACGAGACGTCCACCGCGTACTTCTGGTCACGCAGGGACGACCAGTTGGCCTCGCTGCTCGCCGGCGTCTTCGGCGAGGTCTCGGAGGCCTGGCAGGTCGTGCCCGACGCAGTGTTCGTGTCGGACGCGGCGACCACCGAGGTCCTGGTGCCCGACCACGAGGCAGCCCGGACCATCCTGGGCGGCTTCCTCCCGAGGATGTTGTGGGGCGTGAGCGGCGTCCCCGCGTCGCCGGTCCTGGCCGTGGCCGAGGATCACGACGCGAGCGGCCTGCCCGACCCCGGGACCGAGGTCCAGGTCCCCCTCTCGCCGGACGGCACGCGGTTCTCGGGCCAGTCCCCGGAGGTCCCCCTCGCCATCCGGGACCTCAACGGCGAGATGGTCGGGACCTTGTCCATCCTGGAGGCCCGCTTCGAGGTCGAGGCGACCCTGTCCCCGGGGATCGCGCCGGACGTCCGCGCGGTCACCCTCGACGGCAAGGTGTCGAGCCAGGCGCTCGTCCAGGTCGTGGTCACCGTGACCGCCGGCGGGATCGACGAGGAGGGAGTGGCCGCGATCCTCAAGGACTTCTACGGCCTGGACCCGGCGCTTCCCCTGCCGGACACATTGCCGTTTCGCGCGCAATTCCGGCCGGTCCGGCTGGACAGCGTCGGTGGAACCGGCTAGAAAAGGCCGTCGCTCGTCTCTTCAGTCGGAGGAACCGGACATGGCCAGACGCGTCATCAACTTCTACGCGGGGCCGGCGGCCCTGCCCCTCCCGGCGCTCGAGCGCGCCCGGGACGAGTTGCTCGACTTCGAGGGGACCGGGATGTCCGTGATGGAGATCTCGCACCGCGCCAAGGAATACGACGCGGTCCAGGCGGAGGCCGTCGCGCTCGTGCGGGAACTCCTGGCGGTCCCCGAGAACTTCAAGGTCCTGCTGTTGCAGGGCGGGGGGAATCTCCAGTTCGCCATGCTCCCGATGAACCTCCTGTTCGATGGGCGCGGGGCGGACTACATCGTGACCGGGACGTGGGCCAAGCGGGCCCTCAAGGAGGCCATCGCCTGGGCGGGCCCCGACCACGCCCGCTGTGTCGCGACCACCGAGGGCGAGCAGTTCACGAGACTCCCGCGGCCCGACGAGGTCCGCATCCACCCGGACGCGACCTACGTTCATTTCACCTCGAACAACACGGTCGAGGGCACGCAGTTCCACGAGTGGCCGGACACCGGGGGGATCCCGCTCGCGTGCGACATGTCCTCGGACATGATGTGGCGACCCTTCGACGTGAAACCGTTTGGGTTGATTTATGCCGGGGCCCAGAAGAACCTGGGACCGTCGGGCCTGGTGGTGGTCCTGATCCGCGACGACTTCCTCGCACGGTGCAGCGACCGCCTGCCTGCCATCCTGCAGTACAAGGTCCACGCGGACAAGGACAGCCTCTACAACACGCCGCCGTGCTTCTCGATCTACATCCTGCGCAACGTCCTCGCGACCTTCAAGGCCCAAGGCGGGCTTGCAGCCATCGAGCGCGTCAACCGGGCCAAGGCCGACCTCCTGTACGGGTGCCTGGACCGCCACGCCGGCTTCTACCGCCCGCTCGTGACCGTCAAGGAGCACCGCTCCGTCATGAACGTGACCTTTCGCCTGCCCACCGAGGACCTGGACGCCCGCTTCGTGGCCGAGGCCAAGAAGAACGGGATGGTCGGCCTCAAGGGCTACCGCACCATGGGGGGCATCCGCGTCTCCATGTACAACGCGAACGGCCTGGAGGCGGTCCAGACCCTCGTGGACTTCATGGAAGAGTTCGTCCGCACGAACGGTTGATCGGTTTCCCGTCCCCGCCCCATTTCGGTCTTGACAACCCCGAAATCGGGGGCGTACGTTGCGACCCGGTGACGACGGAGAGGCCGATGGAGACGCTGCGCAACTACTACGCGACCACGATGGGGAAGAAGGTGGTGATGGCGGTCACCGGCATCCTCCTCTTCCTGTACGTGCTCGTGCACATGCTCGGCAACCTCCAGTTCTACGCGGGGCCGGCGCTCATCAACGAGTACGCGCGCTTCCTGCACTCGTCGCGGGCCGCGCCGCTGCTGTGGGCCGCGCGCGTCGTGCTGCTCGCCTGCGTCGGGCTGCACATCCTGGCCGCGGCCCAGTTGTGGTGGCGCAACCGCCAGGCCCGCCCGGTGGCGTACTCGAACCGCACGTTCCGCGAGGCGGACCTCGCCGCGCGCACCATGATCTGGTCCGGTCCCGTCATTGTGGCCTTCGTCGTCTATCACATCTTGCACCTGACCACGCACCACGTGCGGCCTGCCCAGGTCTTCGAAGGCAACCTGTACGCGACCATGGTGGGCGGGTTCCAGGTCCCGGCGGTGGCCGCGATGTACGTCGTGGCCATGGTGCTGCTGGGATTCCACCTGTGGCACGGCTTGTGGTCGTGGCTCCAGACCCTCGGCCTGACCCATCCCCACTACGACCCGACGATCCGTCTGGCCGCGAGGGTCCTGACTCTGATCGTCGTCATCGGCGACATCTCGTTCCCCTTGTCGGTCCAGTTGGGCCTCGTGACCGCACCTTGAGAGGGTGTTTCCGAAAGGAGCCAATTCGATGAACCTCGACCCCAAGATCCCGGCCGGACCTCTCGAGTCGCGATGGTCCCGCAAGAAGAACTCGGTGAAACTGGTCAGCCCGGCCAACAAGCGCCAGTACTCGGTCATCGTGGTCGGGACCGGGCTTGCCGGGGCCTCGGCCGCCGCGTCGCTCGCGGAACTCGGCTACCGGGTGCGCGCCTTCTGCTACCAGGACAGCGCGCGCCGCGCCCACAGCATCGCGGCCCAAGGCGGCATCAACGCGGCCAAGAACTACCAGAACGACGGCGACAGCACCTATCGCCTGTTCTTCGAGACCATCAAGGGCGGCGACTTCCGCTCGCGCGAGGCCAATGTCTATCGCCTGGCCGAGGTCAGCGCCGCAATCATTGACCAGTGCGTGGCCCAGGGCGTGCCGTTCGCCCGCGAGTACGGCGGGCTGCTCGCGAACCGCTCGTTCGGCGGGGCGCTCGTGTCGCGGACGTTTTATGCGCGGGGCCAGACCGGGCAGCAGTTGCTCCTGGGCGCGTACTCAGCGCTTTGCAAGGAGGTCGGGCGCGGCACGGTCGAGATGCACCCCCGCTGTGAGATGCACGACCTCGTGGTGGTGGACGGCAAGGCCCGCGGCATCGTCACGCGCGACATGGTCACGGGCGAAATCCGGGCCTGGGCCGCGGACGCGGTCCTGTTGTGCACGGGTGGCTATTCCAACGTCTTCTACCTGTCCACGAACGCCAAGGGGTGCAACGCGACCGCGGCCTGGCGCTCGTACCGCAAGGGCGCGGGCTTCGCAAACCCCTGCTTCACGCAGATTCACCCGACCTGCATCCCGCAGTCGGGCGAGTACCAGAGCAAACTGACCCTGATGAGCGAGTCCTTGCGCAACGACGGCCGCGTGTGGGTCCCGAAGCGGCCCGGGGACACTCGGGCGCCCGGGGACATCCCGGAGGCCGATCGCGACTACTACCTGGAACGCATGTACCCGAGTTACGGCAACCTCTCGCCGCGCGACATCTCGTCGAGGGCGGCGAAGCGCGTGTGCGACGAGGGCCGCGGCGTGGGCCCGGGCGGGCGAGGGGTCTATCTGGACTTCGCCGACGCGATCCGGCGCCTGGGCGAGGACGTGATCCGTGACCGGTACGGCAACCTATTCGAGATGTACGAGCGCATCACGGGCGAGAACCCGTACCAGGTGCCGATGCGCATTTACCCGGCGCCGCACTACACCATGGGCGGGTTGTGGGTGGACTACAACCTGATGAGCACCATCCCCGGGCTGTTCGTGCTGGGCGAGGCGAACTTCTCGGACCACGGGGCGAACCGGCTGGGCGCGAGCGCCCTGATGCAGGGGCTCGCGGATGGATACTTCGTGATCCCGTACACGCTTGGCGAGTACCTCGGGGGGACGTCTCTGTCGCCCGTGTCGGTCGAGTCGGGAGACTTCAGGGACGCGGTGGGCGAGGTCCGGTCGCGGGTCGAGCGCTTGCTGGCGGCGAAGGGGTCGCACTCGGTGGACTGGTTCCACCGGGAACTCGGGCGCGTGATGGAAGACCACTGCGGGATGTCTCGGACCGAGGCCGGTCTGAAGGAGGCCATCGCGAAGATTGGCGCCTTGCGGACCCAGTACTGGAGCGACGTCCGCGTGACCGGCGACGGGGCGGAACTGAACCAGGAACTCGAAAAGGCCGTGCGCGTGGCGGACTTCCTGGAACTCGCCGAGTTGATGTGTCTGGACGCGCTCGAACGGCGAGAGTCGTGCGGCGGGCACTTCCGCGAGGAGTTCCAGACCGAGGAGGGCGAGGCGAAACGCAACGACGCCGAGTTCGCCCACGTGGCCGTGTGGGAGTTCCAGGGCGACGGCAAGCCCCCGCGGCGTCACGTGGAACCCCTGACCTTCGAGAGCGTGACACTGGCCACGAGGAGTTACAAATGAGACTCACGCTGCGCATCTGGCGCCAGAGGAACCGCGAGGACCGGGGCGGGTTCCGGACCTACCGTCTGGACGACGCCAACGAGCACATGTCCTTCCTGGAAATGCTCGACGTGCTCAACCAGCACCTGATCGAGCAGGGGGACGACTGCCGCGAGGGGATCTGCGGGTGCTGCTCCCTGGTCATCAACGGGGTCCCGCACGGCCCCTGGACCAAGACGACCGTGTGCCAGTTGCACATGCGCGCGTTCAAGGACGGGGACACCATCACCATCGAGCCGTGGCGGTCGCGGGCGTTCCCCGTGCTGCGCGATTTGATCGTGGACCGCTCGGCCTTTGATCGCATCATGGCCGCCGGGGGCTTCGTGGACGTGCGCACGGGATCGGCGCCCGAGGCCAACGCGATCCCGATCCCCAAGCACGTCGCAGACCTCGCTATGGACGCCGCGGAGTGCATCGGGTGCGGGGCGTGCGTCGCGTCCTGCCCGAACGGGTCAGCGATGCTGTTCGTGGCGGCCAAGGTGTCCCATCTTGGGCTCCTACCCCAGGGCCAGCCGGAGCGCTACCGGCGCGCCCGCGCGATGGTCGCCCAGATGGAGAAGGAGGGCTTCGGGGGCTGCACGAACTACCGGGAGTGCGAGGCGGTCTGCCCCAAGGGGATCAGCGTCTCGTTCATCGCGCGCCTGAACCGCGACTTCCTGAGGGCCTCCCTGTGCCCCGAGGGGGAGGGCGGCAAGCGCGCCGCGTGAACCCTTGACCTCGGCCAGACGCCAATCCATCTTCCTTTCCGGGCCACCCATCCGAGGCGCTGGAATGGCCGTCTCGCGATTTCTCGCGGCTTCGCTGCTCGCCGCAATCCTGGTTGGCGCCTCCGCGTCCGCACCCGCCCGCGACTTCGCCCTCGGCGCAATGCTCGGGGACCCGACCGGGATCAGCCTGCGGGGACAGGTCACGCAGCGCGCCCACCTCCAGTCCGTGCTCGGGTACGGCCTCTTCCCGGGCGGGGGGCCGGTCGCCACGGTGGACGTAAGATTCGATCTGCACGACTTCCTCAGCCAGAACCCGGACCTCGCGCTGTGGTTCAACCTGGGACCGGGCCTCTCCTTCCACTGGTTCTCGCAAGAGTATTTCGCCTACGGCCGGAAGAAGTCAGGCAAGCCGGACCGCTTCGGCTTCGGCCTGCACGCCCTGTTCGGCCTGCGCCTCGCCTGGCGTGGCGAGCCTTTTGAACTGGTCTTCGATTTCTCCCCCTTCGGCCTCGTCGCGACCACCCACTCCGAGGTCTTCTACGACTTCGAGATGGCCTTCGGGTTCCGCTACCGGTTCTGAGGGGTCGGGGGTCCGGCGACGAGGGCGGGGTCACCGG
>FWWM01014817.1_pt1 | contig 12113 bp, 8 predicted proteins | sample 2228351 | NCBI WGS metagenome assembly FWWM01 (sample SAMEA103939774, study PRJEB20133) | metagenome | reverse complement strand
TCTTAAAGCTTGGAGCAATTGTAGTTCAATTAAATCCACTTTACTCTCAAAGAGAATTAGAATTTATCTTAAATGATAGTGGAGCAAAAGCTCTTATCACATTGGATTTATTTTTAGATAAGGTTTTAAGCGTAAGATCAAATGTAAGAACTGAAATTTTTATAATAGGTAGAGTTAAAGAATTCTTAAATTTCCCATTAAATTTCCTATATTCTCTAAAAAGTTTATTCTCAAAAATACCTCCAATACCAAATGAATTTAAAGTATTTTCAAGTCTATTATATACAAGTCCAAAGGTTATAGATGTTCAAATAAATCCAAAGGAAGATGTAGCAGTTCTACAATACACAGGGGGAACTACGGGCTTTCCAAAAGGTGCAATGCTTACCCACTTTAATTTATATGCTAATGTTAAACAACTAATTGCATGGACAACCAATATAGACTATGGTAATGAGAGAACACTTATAGTAATTCCACTTTTTCATGTTTATGCTATGACAGTTGGAATGAACTATACAATTGCTGCTGGAGGTAATATCATTTTAATTCCAAAATTTCACACAGAGGAGGTTATAAAAGCACTTGTAAAATATAAAGTTACTAATTTTCCTGGTGTTCCTGCAATGTACAACGCCATAAACAACTTTAAGGATATTGAAAAATATAATTTGAGAACTATAAAGCTTTGTTTATCAGGTGCAGCGCCATTACCTGTTGAAGTTAAAAAGCAATTTGAAAAAATAACAGGTGCCAAGCTTATAGAAGGTTATGGACTTTCTGAGGCATCACCTGTAACACATGCAAATCCAATATATGGTGAATATAGAGATGGTTCAATAGGTCTTCCACTTCCTGATACAGATGCTAAGATCGTAGATGTTAAAACAGGTAAAGAATTACCACCTGGGAAAGAGGGTGAGCTTATTATAAAAGGACCACAAGTTATGAAAGGTTATTGGAACAAGGATGATGAAACTAAACAAACATTAAAAGATGGATGGCTATATACGGGAGATATTGCAAAAATGGATGAAGATGGATATTTTTACATTGTAGATAGAAAGAAGGATATGATAATTGTTCATGGATTTAATGTCTATCCAAGAAATATTGAAGAAGTTTTATACAAACATCCTAAAATCAAGGAAGCAGCAGTAATAGGTATTAAAAAACCTGAAATTGCAGATGAAATTGTAAAGGCATTTGTTGTCCTAAAAGAGGGTGAAACCTTAACAAAAGAAGAACTTATAAATTACTTAAAACAATTCTTAGCTCCATATGAAGTTCCAAGTGAAATAGAATTTACAAATGAAATACCAAAAAGTCTTATTGGAAAGCCTTTAAGAAGGGTTTTAAGGGAAAGGGAGGAGAAGCAATGAATATATTAAAATTCTTAGATGAGCTAAATGATAAACAAAGAGAAGCAGTCTTAACAACAAAAGGACCTGTATTAGTTTTAGCAGGTGCTGGAAGTGGGAAAACTAAAGTTTTGACTTATAGAGTAGCTTATATTTTAGGAACTGGACTTGCAGATAGCGAAAATATCTTAGCCTTAACATTTACAAACAAAGCAGCAGATGAAATGAAGAGAAGAATTATGAAAATACTTGGAAAGCTATCCAAAGATATATGGATTCATACATTTCATGCTATGTGTCTTAGAATTTTGAAACAACATTCAGAGTTAATAGATTATCCAAAAAATTTTGTAGTATATGATAGAGATGACCAATTTAGGATTATTAGAAGCTTAATCAAGGGTGATGAAGAATTAAAGGCTGGTGAAGTATTAGATCTACTTATGGATTATAAAAGTAAAAGGATTGACAAATTAAGCCCTAAGCTAATGGAAGTTTATGAAAACTATCAAAAAAAGCTAAAAGATAATAAAGCAATGGATTTTGAAGACTTAATGCTAAATACATTAAAATTGTTTGGCGAGCATCCAGAAATAAGAGATTTTTATGCAACTAAGTTCAAATACATTCATGTAGATGAATATCAAGATACAAATCATATACAATATGAGCTATTGAAAAATTTACTCATTTACCATGATAATATATTTGCAGTTGGTGATGAGGACCAAAGTATTTATTCGTTTAGGGGTGCAGATTTTAGAATTATCCTTAACTTTGAAGAGGATTTTCCAAATGCAAAAATAATATTTTTGGAACAAAACTATCGTTCTACAAAAAAAATTTTAATGTTAGCTAACAAGGTTATCAAGAACAATAAGGAAAGAAGAGATAAAGTTCTTTGGACTAATAATGAAGAAGGAACAGAACCAAAAATTATTAAAAATTCAGATGAAGAAGAAGAAGCAGAAAAAATTGCAAAAATTATAAAAAATTCTAAAAGACCTTTCTCAGACTTTGCAGTCCTATTTAGAATAAATGCTATTTCAAGAGCAATAGAAGAAGCATTCAATAGATATAAAATTCCATATAATGTAGTAGGTGGTATTAAATTTTATGAAAGAAAGGAAATTAAGGATCTTATAGCATATTTAAGATTGGTTTATAATCCAGATGATAATGTTTCATTAGAAAGGGTTATAAATACTCCTATAAGAGGCATTGGAGAGAGTACGCTTGAAACTATAAAAAAAATTGCAGAAAAAAATAATATATCATATTTCAAGGCATTAAGACCTGCTTTGAGCTTTGTAAGAAAAACTACACAAGATGGTATTATACAGTTCTTAAATTTAATGGAAAAACTTTTAGAAAGTAGCAAAAATTTAAGTGTTAAAGAGCTTGCAAGGAAAATTGTTCTTGAAACAAATTATATAGAGTATATTCAAAAAAACGAAAGGACAGAAATTGCAAGAGAAAGAATTGAAAACATAGAGGAGTTTATAAATTCACTTGATATTTATGAAAGTTTGGAAGATTTTGTTAGGGATATTTCTGTTAAGATTGAAGAGGAAGCAGAATTTAAAAATGATAGTGTTTCAATAATGACAATTCATTCTGCAAAAGGACTAGAATTTCCTGTTGTATTCATAATTGGACTTGAGGATGGTATTTTACCACATGCATTGAGCTTAGAGGAAGGCAATGAAGAGGAGGAAAGAAGATTATTTTATGTAGCAATAACAAGAGCAAAAAAAGAACTTTATATTTCATTTTCAAGAAAAAGAAATTTAAAAGGTAAACAAGAATTGATACCTTCAAGATTTCTTAAAGAAATTGGGTATGATAAAAGCAAGGGTGAAATTCAGTGGGAAGAATTTTCAGATGCATTATTTAAATTCAAAATTGGAGATTTAGTCAAGCATGACAAATTTGGTATTGGTAAAATTCTTGAAATAAAGGATGATAGAGCTAAAATTTTATTTAAAGATTATGGAACGAAAATAATTGTATTAAGTATTGCAAAGCTTGAAAGATTAGTTAATTAACTTCTTTTTAAGTTCCTCTATCCTTGGAATTGCCATTGGATCCTCTTTATAAAATTGTGATAAATAATAGCTAACATAATCTCCAAGCAGAACTAAATATAGCATTCTATGTAAAAATGTTTCACCTTTACCTTCAATTACACTAACTCCTAAAATACTATTTCTTAACATTTCTGATACAATTTCAATCCTTCTATTTATGCGTTCATAATCCTCTAAATCTTTTATAAATACTATCCAAGCTTTCGAGATTATATTTTGAGGATTTTTAAGTCCATTTATTTCATTATGGTTCATTTCAGGAATTGAATGGATATGACAAATAGATTTTGCATTTTCATTTATTTGAGTTTGCCATCTATATGCAATTGGATATAATCTGTTTGATGCATAAATTATTGGAAACCTTAAATAGAACTTATTTGCAATATCAAAAGCTATGGAAGATGGATTTTCAAATTCCCTTATTGATTTTTCCAATAATTCTAAACTTTCTTTTAGCTCTCTACCAACCTCAATAATACCATTCCTTTCAAGATTTAGTAATATACTTGCAAAAATATAACCAATTGCACCTCTTGGTGGAAGTCCTTTTGGTATTAAAACAATTGGAATTTCATATTTTTCTGCAAGCTCTTTCAATCTACCACCACTTGTAATTATAATAATCCTTGAACCATTTTTAAGAGTTTCTTCAAAAGCTAAAATAGTTTCCTCAGTATTACCTGAATAGCTAATAATGAATGTTAAACTTGTAGAATTTATATACTGGGGAATTTTGTAATCTCTAATAACTTCAACAGGGATTGAGCTATAGTAAAGATAACTTTTTAGTAAATCACCTGCAATTGCAGAACCACCCATACCACAAACAACAACCCTATCAAGCACACCAATATCAACCTTATATGTTGGAAATTCAAAAGCTTCTTTAATCTGTCTAGGAAAGCTTCTTATTATCTCAATCATAAGTTTGAAATTTTAAAGGAAAGATCCTTTATAATTTTCACTATGACAGAAAGAACTTTAAACTATATAAGACCATTTACAGATGAGCCTATAAGATTTATTGGGAGTGAAGGAGAACCATTGTTTGAATTTAGACCTGATGATATAGGACTTACAGAAGAAGACTTAAAGACATTATACTATTACATGAAGCTTACAAGAGCATTTGATAGAAAGGGAATGTTCTTAACACGCTCTGGTAAAGCATTATTTTATGTGGAAGTTGCAGGACAGGAAGCAGCAACTGTTGCAAGTGGTTATGCAGTTCCTGAAAATGATTGGATATTTCCTGCTCACAGAGAGCATGGTGTTTATATAGTAAGAGGATATTCACTTGTTGAAATGTTTGCACAAATAATGGGTAGAATGGAAGTTAATAAGGCAAGACAGATGCCTGTTCATTGGGGGATGAGAAAATTAAGAATTATTACAATTTCAAGCCCTGTTGGAAATCAATTACCACAAGCAGTTGGCATTGGAATGGCAATAAATTATTTAAAGAAAGATGAAGCAATTATAGCTTACGTAGGTGATGGTGGAACAGCAGAAGGAGACTTTCACTCAGCACTTACAATGGCAGGAGTTTTTAAAACACCAACTATTTTCTTCGTTCAAAACAATCAATGGGCTATATCAGTTCCAGCAAAACGACAATTTGCCTCAAAAAACATAGCAATTAAGGCAATAGGATATGGAATGGAAGGATATTATATAGATGGAAATGACTTTTTAGCAGTTTATGCAACAACCAAATTAGCATTTGAAAAAGCACATAACAAAGAGCCTGTTTTAATAGAAGCTTTGACTTATAGATATGGTTCACATTCAACAGCAGATCAAGCAGATAGATATAGAGATGTCAAAGAACTTGAATACTGGCAAAAGACTTGGGATCCGATTAAGAGAGCAAGATTGTATTTAGAAAGACTTGGTATATGGACTGAAAATTGGGAAAAGGAATTAGATGAACAAATTGAAAATGAATTAAATAAAGCCATTGATGAAGCAGATAAGAGACCAGAGCCAGGACCTGAGACAACATTTGAAGATGTTTATGCCCAAATGCCTTGGCATATAAGGGAAGAGATGGAAGAATTACTTAAAGAGCTTGAGAATTTGGATTGATATTGCTAATGCTCCACATGTCCTATTTTTTAAACCAATTATAGAAAAACTCAAAAATGAATTTGAAATTATTACAACATTAAGAGATTTCGGTCAGACTATCGAAATTGCAAAAAATTTTAATTTAACATATGAAGTAATTGGAAAACATCATGGAAAAAGCAAAATTAAGAAATTTTTTGGATTATTTGAAAGGGCAAATGAATTAAAAAAATATATTAAAGATAAGAAAGTAAATTTAGCAATTTCTCACAATTCATATCATCAAATTTTATGTGCGAAAATACTTAATATTAAAACGATTTCATTTATGGATTTTGAAGGTCAAATAGCAAATCATTTAGCATTTAGATTAGCTGATTTGGTAGTGGTTCCAAAGTTCTTCAAGAGAAAATATCTAAAAATTTATGGAGCAAAAAATGTTAGATTTTATAATGGATTAAAGGAAGAGGTATATCTTTGGGATTTTAATGATGAGAAGGATTATATTTTAGAGCTTGGCATTGAAAGGAAGCTTCCCATTTGTGTAATGAGAACACCTGCAACATCTTCTCTTTATTATAGAAAAAATGAATTATTTTTTGAAGTTTTAAGATATATTTCAAAATATTCAAAAGTTATTTTAATTCCAAGAAATAAGGAGCAAATTGAAGAGTTAAAATTAAATGAATTTTTAAATGAAAATGTAATAATTCCAAAGATGGCATTAAATGGTCCAAGATTATTATATTGGGCAGATTTTGCAATTTCAGCAGGTGGAACGATGAATAGGGAAAGTGCATTACTTGGAACACCAACTTATAGTATATTTAAGGGTTTAAAGAGTGGTGTAGATGAATATCTTGAAAGTTTAGGTATATTAAAGTATATCAAAGAGCCAAGTGAAATAAAAATTGAAAAGAAGAAGGAATTTAAAAAATTAGTAAATGAGCCAAGAGTTTTAAATGAAATTGTTGAGATTATTAAAGATTTTAACTTTAAACTTATCATCAAATTATGAAAATTTGTGTCCTGTGTGGAGGATGGTCATCTGAAAGAGAAGTTTCTTTAAGAAGTGGAAATGGTGTATATAATGCTCTTTTGAAGCTTGGGTATAATGCTTATTTGGTTGATATGGATAAGAACTTTGAGAAACAAGTTGAAAATTTTGATGTAATTTATATAATGCTTCATGGAAAACCTGGTGAGGATGGTACTATTCAGAGCTATTTTGAGCTCAAAGGTAAGAAATTCACAGGTAGTGGTTCATTTGCATCATTTATTGGTATAGATAAAGTAATTTTCAAAAATCTACTTATTCAAAACAATATCTTAACTCCAAAATTCATTAGCTTTTCAGTAGATGATAATTTAAATGAACTAATGGAAAAAATTTTAAGAACATTTAGTATTCCTATTGTAATAAAGCCAAGATATGAAGGTTCAAGCATAGATGTATATATAATAAAAAATGAAAAGGATATAAAAGAAGCAATTGAAACTATTTTAAGCAAATACAAATATGGGCTTGTAGAGGAATTTATAGATGGAAGAGAAATTACAATTGGTATTCTTGGGACTGGGAAAGATGCATTTGCACTACCTATTATTGAAATTAAGCCTATTATAAGTGAATTCTATGACTATAAAGCAAAATATACAAAGGGTGGAAGCGAATATATAGTGCCTGCAAACATTGATGATAAAATTACAAGAGAAATACAAGAAATTGCATTAAAAATTCATAGATTAATTAATGCAAGAGCATTTTCAAGAGTAGATGCAATTTTAAAAGATAATAAGGCATACATTTTAGAAATAAATACAATTCCTGGTATGACTGAAACATCACTTCTTCCAAAATCCGCAAGTGCTATAAATATGAGTTATGAGGATCTTGTAGATTTTATTCTAAAAGATAGTCTTAAAAATAATTAATAAACCTTAAAATTTTCGTTATGATTATAATACTTTTTTCACAATTAAATTCAATTGGTGCACATTTTGGTCTTCCAACTGCTTTAAACTTTTATCTTGAGCAAGATATACGCATTATGGCAGGATGGAACATAGATACAGATAACTTTTATTTAAGCTTTGATAAAGATTTCAACATACCTACAAAAGAATTACAACCTCTAAAATTCTACATAGGTATAGGTGGCTACTTAACAGCAGTAGATAGAAGAGATGGAACATCTGCTTCATTTGGTATAAGAGCTCCATTTACACTTATATATTCATTTATTGAAGCACCTATAGATTTAGGTTTTCAAATAGCACCTTCTTTTAGACTAATACCCGATACCAACCTTGATTTGTTTGGTGGTGTTTTAATTATGGTTAGACTTTGAGAAATCCATTTAATGATGAAAATTTTATAAAAAAAATTTCAGAATTTTCAAGGGGTAAGGTTTATAGCTTAAAGCCAATGCCAATCATTTATAAGGGATTTTTGCTAAAGAGAGCGTATTCATTACCCTATGGTTTTTATGGAGGATTTGTTGATAATGTTGATATTACATTCTTGAAATCAACTTCAAAGAAATTTATTAGATTTTATATTTACGATTTTGAAAATAGGATTCAAGGTATTGATTTTTTGGACAAGAAGGAGGTTTATACTTATATCCTTGAAATTCCTAATAGTTTTGAGAATTTTTTGAAAGTTATTCACTATAAACGATACAGAAGTATGAGAAATCTGTACAATAAGGCAAAACGATATAATATAAATATCATAGAAGGATTTGATTATTTTGATGAATTTTATAGATTATACGAGAAAGTCTATTTGAAGCATCATAAAATTCTTAAAAAATCTGATATTATGAAACTTTCAGACTTTTTAAAACTAATAAATGTTATTTCAGAAACTTATATTGGAGGACTTTTGATTATCAAAATAAAAAAATATGCACTATTATGGCTTATAGGTTATAAACGCTATAAAAACTTTTCAGCTAGTGAATTTTTGTTTTTTAAGGCAGTTGAATGGGCAATAGATAATAAAATTGAAATTTTGGATTTTGGTCTTGAAACAACAGAAGGTATAGGATTTATAAAGCAATCATTTGGAACAATTAAATACAAGTACAACGTTTGGTATAAAAATATATTTTAGACTATAAAATTTTAAGTTTTATGATAATTGCAAAGTTCAAGAATATAGAAGAAGTTGATAATTTAAAGGTTTATGAGAATTTGGAAAGATGGAAAGCTCATTTTAAAAATGTTATAAGATTTAATCCTTGGTCACTTCAGGAAATGTGGGCAAAAAGAGTATTTTTAAATAGGTCATTTACAATTATTGCTCCAACAGGTATAGGAAAAACAACATTTGGACTTTCGATTGCAACTTTCTTAAATGAAAAAAGTTATATAATACTTCCTACAAAATTATTAGTAAGACAAATTTTTCAAAAATTAAAAAATTTTGGATATGGTAAAGAGGTTTTGGCAATTAAAGAAAGTGATGAAGAAATTAAGGAAAAAATTAAGGAAGGAAAATTTAAAATTTTAATTACAACCTCAATGTTCCTTTATAAAAATTATAATATAATTCCAAGGGATATTAAGTTTTTCTTTGTAGATGATGTAGATGCATTTTTAAAAACCGCAAAAAACATTGATAAAATTTTATATCTTATGGGATTTGAAGAAGAGATAATAAATAACACAATTGAACTAATAAAAATTAAAGCAAAGAAAAATAAGAGTGAAGAAGATTTAAAAAGAATTCAGGAGTTAAATGAAGTTATTTCTTTAAAGAAAAAGGAAATTAATAGTGTTTTGGTAGTATCTTCTGCTACTGCAAGCCCAAAAAGTAAAAGAATTAAATTATTTAGAGAACTTTTGGATTTTGAAGTAGGAAAACCTATATTTTATTTAAGGAATGTTGTAGATGTTTATACAAATAAACATTCAGATAAAGATTTATTAGAATTTGTTAAAAAATTTAAAAAGGGAGGACTTATATTTATTAGTGCTGATAAGGGAAAGGAAGAGGTTGAAAGGATTGTAAATTTATTAAAGGAAAATAAAATTAAGGTATGTAGTTATGAGGAACTTGATGAAAAATCATTAAAGAAATATGAAAAGGGTGAAATTGATGTTCTTGTAGGAATAAGCTCATATAGAAATCCACTTGCAAGAGGTATTGATATTCCATCTGCAATTAAATATGCAATTTTTTATGGTGTTCCAAAGATTATAATAAAGCTTGATATTAATGAAAATCAAAACCATTTAATATGGATATTAGCAAGTATTAGAACAAAAATAAATGATAAAAGGATTGATAAATGGATTAGGAAATTAAGGAAATTAGAAAAAGAAGACAAGAATTTAAAGAAGGAAATTTTAGAATTTTTATTAAGTGAAGAAATTCAAAAGATAATTAGGGAAAGTGATGAAATATCATTTGATGGTCAAAATTTAATTGTTGCGGATATTATAGGATATTTACAAGCAAGTGGAAGAACTTCGAGATTATATGCAGGTGGTATTAGTAAAGGTCTTAGCTTAATTTTAGTAGATGATAATAGAGCATTAAATAATCTTTTTAGGAAAGCTAGATGGTTTATTCAAGATATTAAGTTTTATAAGGAAGATGAAGTAAATTATAATGAGATTTTCAATGAGATTGAAAGAGATAGGAAAATTATTAAAGATATTTTGGAGAAAAAGGGATTTGGCGAAATTAAAGATATATTAAAGCCTATATTTGTTATAGTAGAATCTCCAAATAAGGCAAGAACAATTGCAAAATTTTTTGGAAAGCCTATTAGAAGAAAAGTTTTAAGTTGTGAAGTATATGAAGTTCCCATTGGTAAATATTATTTATCGATTTCTGCAAGCTTTGGTCATATTTTGGACTTGTGTAAAGATGAAGGAATTTATGGCGTTTTAAAAAATTCACATTTTACTCCTGTATATGAACCTATTGAAGGAAAAGAAGAATTGATAAAGAGTTTAAGATTATTAAGTATTGAATATGAAGATATTTATATTGCAACTGACCCTGATACAGAAGGTGAAAAAATTGCATGGGATTTATATAATTTACTTGCAATTGAGAATAAGAGAATAATGAGGATGGAATTTCATGAAATTACAAAAAAAGCTATAATAAAAGCAATTTTAGAACCAAGGTATATTGATGAAAATTTAACAAAAGCTCAAATTGTAAGAAGGATTGCAGATAGGTGGGTGGGATTTGATCTTTCTCAAATTGTTCAAAAGAAATATAATAATAATAAGCTTTCAGCAGGTAGAGTTCAGACACCTGTTTTAGGTTGGATTATTGAACAATATAATGAAAGTAAAAAGAAAATACCTGTTGTAATTGTCAATTTAAATGAAATTAAAATTAATTTTGAATTTAAGATGAAGGATTATGCAGAATATTTTTATAAAATTTTAGAAAGTATCAAAGTTGAAAAAATTTCGGAAGAGATTAAGGAAATAAATCCACCACCTCCATTTAGAACAGATATATTATTAAAAGAAGCAGGTGATAAATTTAAATGGTCACTTAGTAAGACAATGCAAATTGCACAAGAATTATTTGAATTTGGTATTATTACATATCATAGAACAGATTCTATTAGAGTATCAGATGTTGGAATGTCCATTGCAAAAGAATTTATTTTAGAAAACTTTAAAAATGAAAATTTAATTCATTTAAGGATATGGGGTGAAGGAGGAGCACATGAATGTATAAGACCTGTAAGAATTTTAACAGCTAATGAATTAAGGTCATTAATATTACTTGGTGAAATTACAAATTTAAGTTTAGAGCATGTAAAATTGTATGATTTGATTTTTAAGCGTTTTATTGCAAGTCAAATGAAATTTGCTAAAATTAAAGTGATTAAATATAAAATAAAAGCAGCTGGATATGAAAAAGAGATTGAATTAAATAGTGAAATTTTAGAAGATGGATTTAATTTAATATTGCCTATTAAAATATATCGTTTAAGTGAAGGTATTTATAAAATAAGTGATAAACAAAAGAGTTTTAAATTAATTCCACTAAGATATCCACATACATATGCAACAATTGTTTCAATGATGAAAGAAAGAGGTATTGGAAGACCTTCTACATATTCTACAATTATTCAAAAACTGCTTGAAAGAAAATATGTTTATGAAAAAAATGGATTTTTAATTCCCACAAAACTTGGTATATTAGTATATAAATTTTTAAATTCATTAAAAGATAAGGAGTTTTTTGTAAAAGAGGAATTTACAAGGAAACTTGAAGAAATTATGGATGAAGTTGAAGAAGGTAAAATTGATTATCAAGATGTTCTTTTTAGGATATATAATGAGCTAAAATTTAGCTTGAAAAAGTAATTCATATGTTATTGATTATCAATAATAAATTTTATAACAGGTTCGTTAATAATCTTAAAACAGTCTCCTTCTACACCCCTCCTTCACACGATTTATTCGACAAATCTTCTAAATTTAGTATTGTGGTTTAAAATTTTAAGATTTTTGGAAAGAAATTCTTAATAAAATTTTTAATTTTTTCAATAATTGGCATTATATTTTTCAGACCATTATTTTTCAAGAGGGAAATTAA
>FWWM01006484.1_pt1 | contig 12123 bp, 10 predicted proteins | sample 2228351 | NCBI WGS metagenome assembly FWWM01 (sample SAMEA103939774, study PRJEB20133) | metagenome | reverse complement strand
CGACTACCTCAGAATTTTATTTGCAAGGACTGGCACTGTTCACTGCTCAAAATGTAAAAGAAAAATCTCTTCCCAGAGCGCCCAGCAGATTGTGGATACCCTTATGAAATATCCTGAGAACACAAGGTTAATAATATTATCGCCATTAATCTCAGGAAAAAAGGGGGAATTTAAAAAAGAGATTCGTGAATTATTACGGTCAGGGTTTATCCGCGCACGAATTGATAATCAGATTGTTGAATTAAACACAGAAATATCCCTTGACAAAAAGAAAAAACATACAATTGAAGTCCTGATTGATAGATTAGTTATAAAAGAAAATATCAGGAACCGACTAACCGATTCAGTAGAATCAGCGCTGAAACTCTCCCAAGGGACATTGAAGATTATCACTGATAAAGAAGAGAGGATATTCAGCGAAAAATTTGCCTGTCCTTATTGTGGAATAAGTATCCCGGAGGTCAGTCCAAGGATGTTCTCCTTCAACAGCCCTTATGGTGCATGCCCTAAATGTGATGGACTCGGGAGTTTGATGTATTTTGACCCAGAACTTGTAATTCCTGACCCATCACTTTCACTACGGGATGGGGCTATCAAACCATGGTCAAAGAGACATTCAATGTACTTCTTCCAGATCATTGACACACTCTCTGAGCATTACAAATTTGATATTTATACACCCTTCAACAAACTGCCCAAAAATATACAGGAGATTATTTTATACGGCTCTGGCGACGAAGAGATCAGGTTTTATTATGACCGAGGGGAAGGAAGGGAGTTCTATTATAAACCTTTTGAGGGCGTTATACCCTATCTACAGAGGAAATACAATGAAACTGACTCACAGTCCTTCAAGGAAGACATTGAAGAATATATGAACTATAGAGAATGTCCTGAATGTAAGGGTGCGCGTCTCAAAAAGGAATCTCTGGCAGTTACAGTAGGTGAAAAATCAATTTCAGATGTTACAAAACTTTCAGTTAAGGAAGCAATGGATTTCTTTAAAAATCTCAAGCTTGGTGAAAAGGAAAAGGTAATTGCATCAAATATCCTGAAAGAAATTTTAGAGCGATTAAATTTTCTTCACAATGTAGGACTTGACTATATTACGCTTGACCGTCCTTCCTACTCCCTATCCGGCGGAGAAAGCCAGCGAATCCGGCTTGCAACGCAGGTCGGCTCAGGGCTTGTGGGCGTCCTCTATGTTCTTGACGAACCGAGCATAGGACTGCACCAGAGGGACAACAAAAAATTAGTTGACACGCTCATCCGGCTGAAAAATTTAGGGAATACAGTTATTGTTGTTGAACATGATGAGAATACAATCCTTTCTGCTGATTATATAATTGATATGGGACCGGGAGCAGGAAATAATGGCGGATATGTCGTGGCAACAGGCACACCAGAGGAGATAATAAATAATGAGAATTCCCTCACAGGGCAATATCTCGCAAAAAAGGTCTCAATAAGAATTCCTGAGTTCAGAAGACAACCAACTCACAAACATCTGGTGATTACAGGAGTCAGGACAAACAATCTGAAGGACATAACAGTGAGTATCCCTTTATCAATTTTTGTATGTGTAACAGGCGTTTCTGGCTCCGGCAAGAGTTCTCTCATTCTTGATACGCTCTATCCTGCAATAAAACAAAAACTCTATCGCTCAAGGGAGAAGCCCGGACCATATAGTGAATTAAAAGGTCTTGAATACATTGACAAGGTTATTGTAATTGACCAGTCGCCAATTGGTAGAACTCCCCGTTCCAACCCATCCACCTACACCGGGCTTTTCACACCAATTCGTGAACTTTTCTCAAAACTGACCGAGAGTAAAATCAGGGGTTATGGACCCGGAAGGTTCAGTTTCAATGTAAAGGGTGGAAGATGTGAGGCATGTTCTGGAGATGGCCTGTTAAAAATAGAGATGCATTTCCTGCCCGATGTTTATGTTGAATGCGATGTGTGCAAAGGCAAGAGATACAACAGCGAAACACTGGAGGTTCGGTACAAGGGTAAAAATATATTTGAAGTCCTAGAAATGACAGTTTCCGATGCCCTTGAATTTTTCAGCAATATTCCTGCAATTAAGCAGAAACTTGAAACACTCAATGATGTTGGACTTGGATACATAAAGTTAGGACAGCCAGCAACTACTCTATCCGGCGGAGAGGCACAGAGGGTAAAACTCTCAAAGGAGCTTTCAAAAAGAAGCACCGGCAGCACCCTCTATATATTAGATGAACCCACTACAGGACTGCATTTTGCAGATGTTGATAAGTTACTTAAAGTGCTGAACCGTCTCGTAGATGCTGGCAATACAGTTATTGTAATTGAGCATAATCTTGATGTCATAAAATATGCTGATTACATAATTGACCTCGGTCCAGAAGGCGGTGATGCTGGCGGTAGAATTGTTGCAGAGGGAACGCCAGAGGAGGTAGCGATGAATCCTTCTTCCTATACAGGACAATTTCTTAAACAAGTACTCTTTAAAGATAAAGCCCCTAAGATATACAAAAAGGCATAGAGAAAAAAACCGCCCTATATCATCCTGTTCAGATGTTCCAGGGAATTACAATAAATCAGTCGCCAACCGAACTCATTATGGAGGAGTAGACTGACTGCTGACTCGTCCTGTTTCAATCGCCAGATATTTCGCAAATCCAGTCCTATTGCCATGGCAATAATTATGAGATTTGTGAAATGATGCCCTACAACAACCACATTTTCATCTGCATGTTTCAGAGTAATTTCGTTTACTGCCTTCCAGACGCGCTCCTTTAAATCCGCAATTGATTCTCCCCCTGGCAATTTAATACTCATAGGGTCTTCAATCCATTTATTCAGTAAGGCGCCATGTCGGTTCCAGACATCAATGGATGACTTACCTTCAAGGGTCCCGTGATTTAATTCCCTAAGTCCCTCAAGCGTCCTGATTTTGAGATTAAAATTCTTTGCAATCCCTTCTGCTGTTTCAATAGCTCTTCTCATAGGGCTTGAATAGATTGCATCTATCTTAAACTGTTTAAACCATTCCGTAAGGGCAGAGGACTGGCGCCGTCCTTCCTCATTAAGGTGAACATCACTGCTCCCCTGAATCCTGTGCTCCCGGTTCCAGTCCGTCTGGCAGTGCCTTACAAGGAATAATTTCATTCCCTATTTAATCATCGCCTGCAGGAGATAGGTTATGACAAGGGCATAAATTACAAGGGACTCAATGAATGCAAGTCCGAGAATGAGTGGTGTAAACATCTTGTCAGATGCACCAGGATTCCTTGCAATTCCTTCAAGGGCTGTAGAGACTGCCCTGCCCTGACCCAGTGCTCCGCCAAAGGCAGCAATAGCAATACCAAGACCGCTCGCAATTGCCAGTGCGGCTGCGGCGGAGACACCACCACCAGCTGGATCCTGGGCTGCCTCTTCAGCAAGCAGGTCTCCACCAAAGGCAAAAACAATCATCCCGAAGAGAAGAATAAATAGCAACATCCTCCGATTCAATCTCATTATTTGACCTCCTTTAATTTTTTTATTTTTAATGCTCACTCTGTGTGGCAAGCATAATATAAATTGTTGTTAACAAAGAGAATACAAAAGCCTGTATAAAGCACACCATAAGCCCCAGTAAAAGAAATGCAGCAGGAACACCAACAGGAACAAGTATTGAAAAGATACCAACAGCAAGATGGTCTGCCATTATATTTGCAAAAAGACGGACTGATAAGGTAACGGGTCTAACTACATGTCCAATCAACTCTATAGTAAAAATCAATGGTGCAAGGAGAAGGAAGGGTCCAAAGAAGTGTTTGATGTATCCAAACCCATGCTCTTTAAATCCATAATAATTATACATAAAGAAAACAAAGAGAGCACAGGCAAAATTAGGTGATTTTATAATTGCCTCCATCAGGTTTTCAGATGCATAGCCAGTTGGCGCAGAGAATCCAGGAATTAGTCCAATGAGATTGCACGTAAGAATAAAGATAAATATTGAACCGATCAACGGGACGTACTTCCTTCCATGCTCACCCATGATTCCTTCTACAAAACTATAAATACCCTCAACAAGAAGTTCAAGTATTGTCCTCAGCGAAACCTTTGATTCAGGATAAACGGAGTCGCTCCTCTTTAATTTTAGTTTTACAATAATGCTTACAACAACAAGCAACAATCCCACAAAGACAACGCTGACCAGTGTGACCGGCAGGTTCTTAATCCCGGGAATCAGTGAAAACCATGTTAAACTATGCTCATGCATCCCTTAATCTCCTTATAGAAAATAGCGCGGTCAATATTATTAATATTGTATATGCTCCGAAGCCGCTGATAAAACCGAGGGGATTAATTTTTATTTTGATTAACAGAAATGCAAGTCCTCCGTATAAAATCAAGGATTTCAGAATGACTATTCCATAGGCAGGAACCTTTCTGCTCCCGGGAAAGAGAAACATTGATATACTCACTATCAGCAGATAAAAATTTACTCCACCAAATAGTGCACCTGCAATTGCGCCATTCAGAAATGAATTCTTTAAAAGGGTGAGTGCAATAACTCCAACTGAAGAGAAAAGAATCAGAAACTCAGTGTTCAATTTCAGAATCAATCTCTTATCGCCTATTTCCATTTCCTCTGTTAATCCTTTTGATTGCCCTGTAAAATGTCAACATTCCGCCGGCAAATCCTGCAATTGTAAAAAGAAACAGCATCAGCGGCATAGTATGAAGGTATCTGTCCAGATAATATCCTATAACTATACAAACAACAACGCTCACTGCAAATTGTATTCCCAATGCCCATACAATTCCAAAGGCTCTCCATTTTGCTATTCTGTCATTTTTATAATCTTTCTTATCTAACACGATAATTTTAAAAGGTCAACTTAATTCTTTAATTTTTTGAATGCCTTTCTTGAGACATCAAGGGATCTTTCAAGGTCTTTATCCCTATGCGCTCTTGAGATAAAACATGCCTCAAACTGAGATGGTGGAAAATGAACCCCGCCTGATAGTAATTCATGGAAAAATCTTGAATACATCTCAACATTGCTCTTCTTTGCCTCAGCAAAATTCCTGACAGGATCTTTTGTAAAAAAGATAGTAAACATGGAAGCAATACTATTGATTGTCACAGGGACTCCTGCCTCATCTGCTATTCCCTTTAACTCTTCTGTAAACCATTTAGTTTTTTTCTCAAGTTCGCGGTAAAGTGCCCCGGTGAGCTCCCTGAGCATAGCAATTCCAGCAGTAACAGCAACAGGATTCCCTGAGAGCGTCCCTGCCTGATACACAGTTCCCTCAGGAGCCACACAGGACATAATATCCTTTCTGCCGCCGTAGGCACCGATAGGAAATCCACCACCGAGAATCTTACCGAGGCAGGTCATATCTGGTCTAATTCCAAATAACTCCTGTGCTCCGCCTCTGGCAAGACGGAATCCAGTAATCACCTCATCAAAAATGAGGACGATATTCTTCTCCTGAGTAATCTTCCTCAATCCCTCAAGAAAGCCCTTCTCCGGAAGCACCACACCCATATTTCCTGCAACTGGCTCCACAATCACTCCTGCAATATCATTATCAGAATAAATAGCGTTCTCCACTGCGCTGAGGTCATTGTAAGGGAGAACAATCGTGAACTTAACCATCTCCTCCGGCACGCCTGCACTGTCTGGAAGATTAAGCGTCAGAGCGCCGGAACCAGCTTTCGCAAGGAGATAATCGCTGTGTCCATGATAGCATCCCTCAAACTTCACAATCTTTCTCTTCCCGGTCCAGCCCCTTGCTACCCTTATTGCGCTCATTGTCGCCTCTGTCCCTGAACTTACAAGACGAACCAATTCAATAGACGGATATGCCTTTTTTATCTCCCGGGCAAGAATAACCTCTTCTTCCGTGGGCATACCGAAACTTGTTCCCTTATCAAGCATCTTTTTTACTGAGCTGATAACCGTTTTTGGAGAATGACCAAGAATCAATGGACCCCAGGAACATACAAAATCAATATATTCCTTTCCATCAACACTCCTTATCCTTGAGCCCCTTCCTGAGGCAACAAAGACAGGCACCCCACCAACGGACCTGAATGCCCGAACAGGGCTGTTTACTCCTCCCGGAATGTGCCTTTTTGCTTCATTGAACAAGTTACGTGATAATTTGAAAGCCATACTTGAATTTTACTCCACTTCCGTACTGTGTCAAGGAATTGCGAAAATGGAATTTTAACGAATTATTGACTTTTTCCATAAAAGAGTATTAATATTTATTCAAAGAGGTGAATTATGGCAGAAAATTTAAAAAATTTTCTAAAGACGGTGTTAATATTTTCAGAACTTACTGATGAGGAACTTGATGACCTTACAGATTTGTTCGTTGAGGTCAAACTTAAGAAGGACGAGATGCTCTTTAAGGAAGGAGATGAAGGCAAGGCGTTGTATGTCATTCGCGATGGCGAGATACAGGTTTCAAAGAATATAAAAGATATTAAGGAAAAAGTGCTGGCTGTCCTCGGTCCCCGAAGCATTCTCGGTGAAATGGCTCTTATTGAAGAACAGAAAAGGTCTGCAACTACAGTGGCAAATCAGGACTCTACGCTACTTGAGATAACGCGCTCTGACTTCAATTCTCTTATTGAAATCAATCCATCTGCTGGCTTTAAGATAATGTTAAATATAGCAAGGTTACTAAGCAATAGATTGAGGAAAATGGATGAGGAATTCATCAAAATATTTTCCCAGCCCTTCAAGGCAATTGTAGAACTCCAGCAGATACTTGAAACCATCCGGAAGAACTATATCTCCTTTGGACTTGAAGAATATGAGGTAAGAAAAGCCCTGAGTTAAAACCATCATGGTCTTAAAATGCCAATTAAAGACAATGATAGAGTCCTCTTACTTGTAGGTGAGAAGAATTATTATCTCCTGGAGGTTAAACAAGGGAAAAAATTCCATACAAATAAAGGTGTCATTAATCTTGACGAGATAATTGGAAAGGAATACGGTTTCTCCGGTAAAACCCATACAGGGACACGCTACTTCGTCTTTGAACCCACCACAGAGGATATTATAATGTCCCTTATACGAAAGACCCAGATCATCTATCCCAAGGATATCGCTCTGATCCTTATCAAAACCGGCGTCAAGCCAGGAATGAGGATTCTTGAAATAGGAACCGGGTCCGGAGCGATGACGATCGCCCTCTCATTAGCAGTTGGTGAAAATGGACATATTGTCTCATACGACCAGAATGAAGAGCATCAGGCACAGGCATTGAGGAATATAGAGCAGGTTCAGACATTTAAAAACTATGAGTTAAGGCTGAAAAAACCCGGGGAGAGTATAACTGACAGGGACTTTGATGTTGTCTTCATTGATGTCCCTGAGCCATGGAATGTAATCCCGGAAATCACTCCCGCCTTAAAACCAGGGGGACGGCTTGCAAGTTTATCACCTACATATAATCAGGTTGAACTCACTGGAATAGCCCTGGAAGAGAATGGCTATGTTATGATTGAATGTGTGGAATTACTCCTGAGGAAAATCCTCCCCAGGAGGGGCAGGACAAGACCGCATCAGTTAATGATAGGCCACACTGCATTTTTAACATTTGCGAGAAAATCCGGAACAGCGTAATTTCACTTGACAACGACTTTATATATTTATAAAATGAATGAGTATTCATTCAATAAATATTAAGGAGGGCATTTATGATTGATTTTAGTCCCACAGAAGATGAACTGGCGATTTTAGAGCAGGTCAGAAAATTTTCTCAAACAGAGTTGAGGCCAAAACTGAGGGAATGCGAAAGCAAAAGGGAGGTTCCGGTAGAGGTTATGAAAAAGTTCCATGAGATGGGACTTTCAACCCTTGATATACCACAGGATGCCGGCGGCATGGGACTTGGAATGGTGACCTCTGTTCTTGTTCAGGAGGCGTTAAGTTATGGCGATGCAGGAATTGCTCTATCACTCCCTGGACCCGGTTATGCCGGTCACGCTCTTCTCTGTCTTGGGAATGAAGAGCAGAAAAAAAGATTCCTTTCCCCCTTTTCCGCGCCAGAGGCATTTAATAAAAGGGGAACTATCTGCATTACAGAGGAAAAAGCAGGCGCCAATGTTCTTGAATTTGAAACAACCGCAAAAAAGGATGGAACCAATTATATTCTTAATGGAAAAAAATTTATGGTTCTCTCAGGAGAAACAGCCCATCTCTATGTGATTTTCGCTGTAATTGATAAGAACAAGGGATGGGATGGAATTGGCGCCTTTGCAGTAGAGGCACCGAGAGAGGGATTAAAAATCTCAAGGCACCTTGAGATGCTTGGACTCAACACCATAGAGGTAAATGAAATATCTATTGATAATCTCGTGGTCCCTGAGCAAAATCTCCTGAATAACGGGAATTTCAAAGATAATTATAATAAAATGTTTGAACGCATAAGGACAATCCATGCCGCCAGATGTGTTGGTCTTGCAATGGCAGCGCTGGATTATGCAGTGGAATATGCTAAGGTCCGCGAAGCCTTTGGAAAGCCAATTGGACAGCACCAGGGATTGAGTTTTCTCCTGGCTGATATGGCAACTGAAGTTGACGCTGCACGCTGGCTTGTCTGGAAGGCAGCAAGCACAATTGATAAGGGTTTATCCGCTTTTAAGGAAGCAAGCATGGCATTTATCCAGGCAAATGAGGCAGTGATGTTCGTAACCAATAACGCTGTGCAGATTCTCGGCGGACATGGATTCATTCAGGATCATCCGGTTGAAAAATGGATGAGGGATGCAAAGACAATGGCTCTTATGGTCGGTTCTACTCAAACTCAGAATCAACTTTTATTTAACAATCTTGCTGGAATAGAAGAATAAAGCAAGGAGGGAACAATGATTGATTTTGAATTAAAGGAATCACAAAAAAATATCAGGGATATGGTACATTTCTTTGCTGAGACGCAGATTCGCCCTCTTTCAAAGGAGGCAGATAGAACTGGAGAGGTTCCAAAAGAATTTCTAAAAATGGTAGCAAAAATGGGAATTGGTGCAGAACCAGTGCCAAAGGAAGTAGGTGGAGAGGGAGAAGGCATAGGAGAGATAAAAGATAAAAAGGGTGCACCATCAACTGCTCGCACAAGTGTCATTGCTGCAGAAGAGATCGCCTGGGGTGACGCGGGGATTGTTCTTTCTTTACCAGGACCTGGTCTGGGGGGACCTCCGATCAGAATAATGGGCACTCCTGAACAACAGAAGAGATTCTTCAGTGTCTTTACAAAGGACGAGGAACCGCACTGGGGCGCCTTTGCTCTGACAGAACCGGGAGCGGGGTCCGATGTTGCAGCAATTTCTACAACAGCAGTAAAGGATGGTAACTATTATATAATTAATGGAACGAAGCAATTCATTACAAATGGCGCCAGAGCGGATTGGAACGTTGTCTTCGCTACCATTGATAAAAAACTCGGCAGGGCCGGGCATCGGGCCTTTGTAATAGAGAAAGGGACACCTGGTTTCAAAGTGGGAAAAATAGAAGAGAAGATGGGACTGAGGGCATCAGAAACAGCAGAACTTGTCTTTGAGGATTGCAGGGTTCATAAGGATAACCTTCTGGGAGGCGAGGAATATTATGAAAAAAAAGCTGGGTTCAAGGGTGCAATGGGAACCTTTGATGCATCCCGTCCCATGGTAGGTGCAATGGCTGTTGGCATTGCCAGAGCCGCCTACGAATATGCTCTCAACTGGGTCAAGGAAAACTACATGCTTTCAAGACCAATTCCTAAATACGCTGTTATAAAGGATATGTTCGCGACGATGGCAAGAAAAATAGAAGCAGCCCGTCTGCTTTGCTGGAAGGCAGCTTACATGCTTGACCTGAAACAGCCAAATGCGAAGGAAGCATCAATGGCAAAGGCATATTCCGCTCAGATTGCTATGGAGACATGTATAAATGCAATTCAGGTAATGGGGAGCCAGGGGCTTCTTAAAGATCATCCGGTTGAAAAATGGTTCAGGGACATAAAGGTATTTGATATATTTGAAGGGACCGGTCAGGTACAGAGAATAGTAATCTCAAGAAGATTGCTCTCTTTATCCGGGTTAGAATCAAGTTAGGCAATCAAAATAAATGACCTGTAATCCCCTGTGAAGAACAGCTTCCTTCACTTCTTTTTATTAAACTTAAAATTTTAATTGACAAAAAAATCAATTTTGTATAGATTTAATCTCTGGTAATGAAAGCCATCGGAATTGATTTTGGCTCCGTTTATTTTAAGGGAATTGTTATTGATGAAAACAATTCCATCATTTATTCTTTTTACCAAAAATACACTGGCAATCCATTTGAGGAATCAGAAAAATTTATAAAAAAAATTGAGGGTTTGTTCCCCAACGAGAGATTTTTCCTCGGTATAACCTCACTTCATTCTATAAAGGAGAAGCAATCAATAAATGTAAATGAAATTATAGCAACTGCATCCGGTGTTAAGATCTGTCATCCTGAGGCAATGAGCATAATAGAGATTGGAGGTGAGACATCAAAATTTATAACTCTCAAAAGTGATAAGTTCCCCGGCATTTCGGACTTTGCTGTAAACATCCACTGTGCAGCAGGCACCGGCTCATTTATTGAACAACAGGCAAAGCGCCTTAACCTGAGCATAGAGAAACTATCAAAGATCAGTATGATTGCCAGAAAGGGAGCCAGAATTGCAGGAAGGTGCTCTGTATTCGCAAAATCAGATATGATTCATCTCCAGCAGAAGGGAACGCCCACTGAAGAGATTGCCTATGGATTGTGTCTTGCCATTGCAAGAAATTCTTTAAACACCCTGTTGCTGGGAATGGAGATAAAACCTCCGGTTGTCATTGCAGGCGGCTGTGCAAAAAATAATGGAATAATCAGAGCCTTTTCAAGTTTGTTGAAATTAAATCCTGAGGAAATCATTGTATCAAAGATGGCTGGACTGGAATCTGGAATTGGCGCTGCAATTATGGCAAAAATAAGGAACGCCAGAACATATTCAACGAAAGATATGAAAAAACTCCTGCGAGATACTATTTCAGCAAAAAACCAAGGGGCTAAAATTTACCTTCAAAAACTTACTCCACGGAGTGAGCAAAATAAGGATGAACCATCTAAGACAATTTATGAGCATGTAGAAGGATATATTGGAATTGATGTGGGGTCTGTAAGCACCGACATTGTGGTAGTAGATAAAGAGGGAACGGTCCTGTCCGCAGTCTATCTGCCAACAGCAGGAAACCCTATCAGGGCATGTACAGAAGGTCTCTCAATAATCGGCAAAAGATTCAAAGGAGGAATAACCGTCCTAGGATGCGGAACCACCGGAAGCGGAAGATACCTCGCAGCAAAGTTGTCTAGCGCAGACCTTGTCAAGAACGAAATCACCTGCCAGATGTTAGGGACAACATTCTATTTCCCTGATGCAGACACAATATTTGAAATTGGGGGACAGGACTCAAAATTCATCTCCCTTGAGAATGGTGGCATCGCTGACTTTGTTATGAATAAGATCTGTTCTGCTGGAACCGGTTCATTTATTGAGGAACAGACAGGACAATCAGGTATAGATATTTACAACGAATTCTCCTCTCTGGCCTTTAATTCTCAGAACCCACCAAATTTCTCATCAAACTGTACCGTCTTCATGGAGTCCGAACTTGCATCAGCACAGAAAATCGGAATTACAAAAGAAGACATCTGCGCAGGACTTTCTTATGCAATTGCGAGAAATTATCTTGAAAAGGTTGTAGGAAAAAGAAGGATAGGCAAAAAGATTATCTTCCAGGGCGGGGTTGCTTCAAACAGGGCTGTCCTCTCTGCCTTCCAGAATCTTCTCCAGAAGGAGATTTTTGTCCATCCCTACAACAGGATATCCGGTGCCATAGGAGCAGCCATAGCAGTGATGAGAGCAAACATACAGAAAAGCCAGTTTAAGGGCTTTGATATAAAGGTTGAAAACAAACCAAAGACCTTTGAGTGCAAATCCTGCTCAAATTACTGTGAAGTCACAGAGCTCAATATCCACAATGAAAGGGTTTTCTTCGGGGATGTCTGCGAAAAATTTACAAGCAGGGGAACAAAGAAAGAGAATAATCAATTGCCAAATCTCGCAGAAGAATAT
>FWWM01005944.1_pt1 | contig 12125 bp, 8 predicted proteins | sample 2228351 | NCBI WGS metagenome assembly FWWM01 (sample SAMEA103939774, study PRJEB20133) | metagenome | reverse complement strand
TTTAATTTATTACCAAAGCAGAACAAAATAAACATAAACCCGCACCTGGGAGGACAAAACTATGAACTGTAAAATTGAATTTATAAATGCTTTGGAAATCCTTGATTCCCGCGGCAACCCGACTATCAGGGTCATGGTAAAATTGGATAATGGCGTGATGACATCAGCTTCTGTTCCCTCTGGGGCCTCTACCGGAATGAATGAGGCGCTTGAGTTGCGTGATGGAGATAAGAATCGTTATGCAGGGAAAGGAGTGTTGAAAGCAGTGGCCAACGTCACAAAACTAATTGCACCGAAGCTACTCGGGATGAACCCCGCGCAGCAGCAAGAGATTGATAAGATAATGATTCAACTGGATGGTTCTCCTGACAAGAGCCGCCTCGGCGCCAATGCAATCCTTGGCGTGTCAATGGCAGTTGCGCGGGCGGCAGCTATTTCTTCTCATCAGCCTTTGTATACCTATTTAGGAGGACCAGAGGCGACGCGAATTCCAGTACCCATGATGAACATTCTTAATGGCGGTGCGCATGCTGATAATAGCGTAGATTTTCAGGAGTTTATGATTATGCCTATCGGCGCGCCAAAATTTTCGGAAGCACTTCGCTTTGGTTCTGAGACATTCTTCGCACTTAAAAGCATTCTTAAAAAACAGGGTTATTCGACCAGTGTGGGTGATGAAGGAGGTTTTGCCCCCAATCTTAAAAATAATGAGGAAGCCTGCGAGCTAATTATTGAAGCGATCCGGAAAGCTGGTTACCAGCCAGGCAGAGATATTGCAATTGCTTTAGACCCGGCAGCCAGCTCATTTTTTGAAAGAGGTGTTTATCACCTCAATAAATCTGGGGGCGGCACCAAGACCAGCGATGAGATGACCGCTCTTTATAAGTCCTGGGTTGAAAAGTACCCTATTGTATCTATTGAGGACGGCTTGGCAGAAAGTGATTGGGAAGGGTTTCATAAACATACCGCAGCTATGGGCGATAAAATTCAAATTGTCGGCGATGATATTTATGTCACAAATACACAATTTATTAAGAAAGGAATTCGCACCAAAGCTACGAATGCAGCGCTGATAAAGCTCAACCAGATTGGTACCCTGACGGAAACTATTGAAGCCGTCAATCTTTGCCGCAATGCTGGCTGGGGTTTTGTTATCTCCCATCGCTCAGGTGAAACAGAAGATACCTTTTTGGCCGATTTTGCCGTAGCAATGGGCGGCGGACAAATAAAGACCGGCTCAGTTTGTCGCAGCGAACGAATTGCCAAGTATAACCGCTTGCTGGAAATCGAGGCAGAACTTGGTGACAAAGCAATGTTTACAAATCCATTACAAACGAAATGACACCATGTGCTTTGTCGGGCGCAAAAAAGAAATAAAGCTTATTATAAAAGCATTGGAGCAGAAAAAAAATATCGTTTTATCCGGTAAATATGGTATAGGGCGCACAACATTGATCAAGCATGTTGCAAAGGTTGCCCAGGAGAGGTGGCGATTTTGTTATATAGATTTCTCACAAACACCGGGAGAACTCTGTCATACTCTTCTTAAAAAGTTGATGCCAGATTATCACGTTAGAAATCGGTACAAATACGAGCATTATAAAAGAACCCGATTTCAACTCACACATCTCGATTTCCCGGATAAACGAAAGCACATACTCATTTTAGATAACATTGCAAAGCTTTCTCCACAAAAGATAGACCTGCTCAATTATCTATCAGAGGAAAACCGCTTCGGATTTATTGCCGTAGTAGAACAGTTTGTTCCTGAACCAGACCTTTTGCGGCTTCGTGTGGCATTAAACCCAGCGATCCTACTCAATTTATCCTATTTGAGCATCCAAAATACCCAGGAGTATTTCCGGCAATGTTCAGTAAAGTATAATTTACACTGGACTGTAGACAGCATTAAATGGTTCAGTGAAATATTTCGTGGGTATCCATTAAGCATGAGAGAATTTGTAGATATGGAGCGCAAGCGCGGATCAGTGAAAAAGACTACGGATGAAATATCAAACAGAGCGTGACCAAGCTATTCTGCAAAATCCGGCAGTTCAGTTTGTAATCTTGTTAGGCCTGGGCAGCCTGTTTACGGATATGACCTATGAAGGCGCCCCTGCATCACCGCGCAATATCTTTCTGTTCTTGGAGCAGGCGCAACCATTAATCATCCGTTCAAGTGCTTCCTCTGAGCGATGCTTTATTTGTTTTAAGCGCCATAAAGTTTGCCATGGGTAAAGTAGTTAAAGGTACTCCTGTCGAGTGGGCACTAAATCGCATTACTGGCGGACTGCTCAGAACAGCCATTGGTTTCAAGATACACGTGGTGTAAAACAATTTCCGGAAGAGCATATTGAGTCACAGATAACAATACCCAGAGAAGTCGATTATCCGAAAAACAGCTTGGTGGTTTTGTAATTTTTTTTGGCGATCGCATGGCGAAATCGTCGTCGAATTGAGCACCGTTTGGGTAGTTTTACCAAGTGTGCGCGGAGAAACGTCAGAAAAACTAAATCACAAGAAATGGTTGACCAGGAAACGAAAAAGACCGCAACTACACCTGCAATGGGAAACGATGACGGGCGTTTTGCCATAACATTATTTGTCCATTCCGAATACGCCGGCATACAAATCTTTGCCAAAACTGGTTTGCAATGGCTCGCCTTCGCTTATTTTAAAAGTTCGTCCTCCGTCGTTTTGCCGTTCAGCCCGAAGAAAGAGCGCGGTTTCCTTTCTTTCACCATAAAATTCATGGGGAATTCATATAAATGTGTCACAAAGAAAACCTTGATGCGTTTTTCAAATAACGCGTGAATAATCTGCCTTGAAATCTCCGATCCTTCTCGTTCGTTCGTCGCAGCAAATGATTCATTCAACAGCAGCAGGGAGTTTGTTGTTATATTATCTACAATATCACTCATTCGGCTCAGTTCTTCATCAAGCTTTCCGCTCTTCATGGTTGGGTCTTCTTCCCGTTTGTAATGAGTGAAAAGGTTGTCACATATATTGGCAGAAAAAAACTCAGCAGGGGCAAACATGCCGCATTGCATCATTAATTGGGCCAGACCAATGCTCCGCAAAAAAGTCGATTTGCCACCCTGATTGGCACCGGTAATAATTACGAGGTCCTTGTTGTCAGCATTCGCCTCGTTGCCCACAACCTTTCGTTTCATCGTCAATGCCAGACAGACGTCATATAATCCTTTAAACGAATGGGCACGTTTGCAGGAAGCAACGGGCACCGGGTAGCAGATTGGTGATTCCATCTGAGCGAGTTGTTTATATAAGTTTAGACAACCAACGTAAAATGCCAATTCAGCCCGCAACATATTAAAAAAATTGAGAATATGATCAGTGGACTGTGCAAGGGCGTTGGCAACCAGATTTATCCCCCTATCTTTTAATTCCGCCAGTGCTCGAAAGCCACTTTCATCACGGTCACTAATATAAAAGGTATACCCAGAAAATTTTTGAATAAAAATCCGCTTCATCCAATGTTGTTTTTTGCCATCCGCTCTATGTAAGGTGTAATTCGTACCTTCATTGCCTTTCCCAAGTTCGGCGCTCATGAAAACCCCGTTACGGAATTTAAGTTCCCGTAAATGATTTTGGATTAGTGCGAAATATTCCTCAGTAAGTTCTTTTTTGAGCATCGTAAAAAATGCAGTGAAACCCTCTGACCTAAATTTATTGGCGTGGAACTCAGCGATATTCTTGAGTTTTTTAAGCATTTCTATAAATATCTGCAAGACCTCTCGCGAGCCATACAATATTGAAGAGGGATGTCTTGCAAAAACGCCAAAATACGCTTTTTTCCTCCGTTCGAGTGATTCGACCGTGATGTCGTACATCTCTCTGAGAATCGTGGCATTATTGACGCAATCCCTCAGAATGTTTTGACGATACAATATAGTGCCCAGATCATTCTGTAAACCCGTCAAAATAGCCTTTCGCGCCACGTCACGAAGATATCGGTCTCCAAGCGCCATCGCATCGAACAGCGTGTTTAATGCAAGGTCTTTTGTCAGCGTTTGTTCATGTATTGGTAATTGCTGCTGCAGATCAAAATCGCGATCTTTATACATAAGGAATGCCTTCATCTTTTGATGCGCTCCTTCAAATGGTTATATGTCAGGCCATATTTTTCAGCAATTGCCATTGCATATGAAAGACCCGTAGCAGGTTTTCTAACAATTTTATAGGTCCGCAATGCCGGATTTTCCGGGACAACGGTTCTGACCATGCTTACGGTTTTTTCACTAAAAGAAGCAAGTTCATCTATAAAGGTTACCCAAATGCATAGCAGGTCTAATTGAATTATTTTTTCCATCACCTTTTTGCTTAAAAAGACCTCGTCCTGTAATGTCGTAGAGGTGAAAATTTCATTCATGATGATGATGCTGTTGGAAGTGGCATGGTTCAAAATTTCGCGAATTCTGATCAGATCATCCTGGAGTTTACCTCGGAGATTTTTGATGTTTTCTTCCTTTTCGAAATGAGTAAAGAGATTGTCGAACAAAAAAAGCTGCGCTTCTCTTCCTGGCACCGGACAACCGAGGCTGGCCAGAAAATGGACTTGTCCAAAAGTGCGGGCAAAGGTCGTTTTGCCACCCTGGTTTGGTCCTGATACCACTATGATACGTTCCGGATCTCTTAAATAAAAATCATTGCAGACAATAGATTTATTCTCTCGTATTAGTTTATACGCCAGGGCTAAATCAAAGCCTTCGTAATCGTACACTTCTTTACCGGTGTTAGAAATTCGCGGATAACAAAATTTCAACTGAGCCGGTTTTAAGGTTTCGATATATTCCAGGTAGGCAATATAAAACTGTATTTCCCGATCAAATGTGATTACCGTGTCATCCAGAAAGTTCCGGTGTTTCACAACGTAATCACGAAGATTGGTAAATATTTCGGGAAACAATTTAGCTACCAAGTTAAGGATTTGTGCTTCAACATGATTCATCCCTATGCCTGTGGGATTTTCGACTCTATAATCCTTTACCGCACCCTGTTGAAATTTTTTGAATGTTTTTTCAACCTCGGCGCTGTAATCAATTTCAGATTGATAACGGCAAACCTTGACACAGTTGCCGTTAATGAGCACGCAATATCGCACGGTGGATAAATCGGCTTTTAGCTTTTTTGTTTCCTCGAGAAGCAAGTTGAACGGGTCGGAATTGACATAACTCAGCATATAATCACGCAATCTCAGAAGACCGCGCGATTTTAGAGCCAGAGAATTTAAGTCTTGCAGCAAACTGTTCACTGCATCGCAATAAATAATGACCGCCTCTAAAAACCACCCTTCCTTGTGGTATGTGTAGTCAAGCTTATCCACAAGGGACAGATAACGCCGCATAGTGCGAATTTTTTGTGCAAATGATTTGATATATGCACGTAAAATCTTATTTTCAAGTTCCTGCATTATTTCTTGCCGGTATTGGATCGCCTGGATATTGGACAGTGGAGTGTAAAAAAACGGTTTTAAATTATATTCCTGCTTGTCGGCGGTACTCGCATCAATAATTTGATGAAGATTTAAATCGGCAAAAAATGCAGGCGCTTCGGTTAGTTCATTGCGTAAGCGGTCTTTAGAATTTTTAAATAATACGCTGTAAGTCATCGAGCAACACCTGCCCGTCAACGGGTAAGGAATTTAAGGGCTCTGGGTGTGTTTTTTCAGGCGCATGACAAACCAATTACCTTTTGTTTTACATTTGTCATTCTTTTTTCCAAAACGTCTGTAACAGACGAGACCCTGCCAGGCTGTTTATTGCACGCAGATATGCACCGGCCTCTCTGTCATTTATAAATTCCCCGCAAATTGCGTCGTGTTTGAGGGCATAGCTGCGCATATCCTCGGCTGTTTCAAGAAAACGTCTTGAGGCATGGCGGATAAGCAGTATGGATACTTCATCAGGGACAAGTTTTATAAGGCGTTCAAGATGGCGCAGGCAAACGCCTTCACTACAGATATAAGCTTGGCGTCCCTCATTTGTGGCAAGATATTCCATCAGGCTGTCACAAAAATTCGTCTCTGCCTGCGCCAACTCTTTACAAACTCGACAGGAGCGGCCATACAGCAATAGCACAGTCTGGGGTTGATGTGTCGGCACTAAACTTTCCGCACCTGCTATCAGCTCGCGAGCAATCAGCTCGCATAATTGGGTCAAGCCGATCGACATCCCGCGAGGAGAAGAGTGTCCCTCTAATTGCCAACTGTGAAGCGCGCAGAACCCGCCTTCCCGTGCAAACGCCGCTTGCGCCGCAGGTTCTGTAGCAAGGCGGTATTGCCATTTTGCGAGAAAGCCAAGCAATGTCTTCTCCATATGACAACACACCGGACACCTGCGCATCCCGAGATCAAGGGGGAGATTGATAGGCGCTTCGTTCCCCGAATCCACCGGTTCTGTTAGCGGTCGCTGCAGATTCAAGCTGTTGCTATGGGCGGCAGCCGCCGTAGCTCCAAAATCGTCGGTAAGAAACCGGACGAAATCGTTCCGTAATTCGCGCAACTCCCTCATCATTGAGGAACAGTCCTCTTCTGGCACGTTGGTTCCATGGCGCTCCCCCGTTGCCGCTTCAGGAGAATAAAGAAATCGCGATTCAACCAGTTGAGCTTCTTTGTCCATGGAATCTGCGATGTTCGCAAGCACGCGCTCCACGGATTTCTGCACTGCATCAGCGAACGACCGGCCGATCGCCCCGAGCCAAGCATGCAATTGCGAACCAAGCAGTTTCTCAACGTTTTTCGAGCCGGTCAGTACCCAGATAGCTCGAATAATCCGGGGCAAGCGGCACATTAGCGGGGGCCACTCCATCGTGTGCCACGGTTTATCAAGGGTCACCGTTTTTAAAGCCGGAGCGTGTGCGTCTGCCGAGCGGTTCTCTGCAAGCCCCAGCATTGCCGCAGCAGTATTGCGCATTGCGTCAAAATGTGTAGATAGCTTTATGACAAATTCTGCGCACAGGCTGTTTAAAAGTCGCAAAGCCTCTTCTTCGTGTTTCTCGGCAAAATTGCACAGCGCATCCTTAATTTTGAGCTCTGCCTCCCGGAAGACGGCGTCTGCAAGCAAACCCCAGGTCTTCAGCGGATAGCTGCGACAGGTGGCAGTGAGACGACAGCAAAGCTGTCGTTCTTGCTCGACAAGAAAAGCATCTATGTGTGAAGCCCAATGTTGACATAGCCGCTGAACAACCGTTACTTTCATTTCTTCCTGAACACCACGGCGAGCGGATGCTAAACGTGCAAAATCACTATGCAGCGCCTGACGCCACGCGTTTCGCTCTTTGTTGGCAAGCACACTGGCTCGGCGTTGTATTTCGAGTTCAGATAGTTCATGTTCAAGCGGCACCAAAGCTTTTCCGGCCACACTTGTCAAAAAGAATACCCATCGTTTTCGATACAAAAATTGCGATAAATCTTCGAGGAAGTTTTTGATGCCAGAGTCTTCATATCCCTGTTCATTGCCCGATATCTTTGTCTCGAGACCAGTCCGTGCTGATAATGGATAAACTCGCAGGTGCAGTTTTCCCAGCGACTCGCTGATTTTGCATTGCACATAAGAAAAAACCGCAACTTTCTCCTGGGTGGCTACAAGATCAATCTTGTTGATTATAAAAAAAATTTTAGGTACCCATTTTTTTATTTCATTAAGAAATCCGAGTTCTATTGAGGTGAGGGGTGAGTCTATGCTGGTAACGAAAATGACGGCATCACACTGGGGAATGAAATTCATGGTAGTGGCGGTATTTGCTTCGATAGCTGAACCTATCCCAGGTGTATCCACAAATTCCACCCCGCGCCGCAGAAAAGAGGATGGATATTCAATTCGCACGTATTCAACATTTTTGCAGTTTGCCGGGTTTCCTTTATCGGTAACGTAGTCGGCAAGTTGCGACAATGGCAGTTTCTGTTCATAGCTGCTATTACGATATGTGACGATGATCTGGGGCGCTGTCCCGTAGCGAACGATGGTAATTGCCGATGTCAAGGGCACGATACCTACCGGCAGGAGTTCACAGCCAATAATTGCATTCAACAGAGAGCTTTTACCCCTTTTGAATTGCCCTGCCACCGCCACGAGAAAACGATCCGCAGCAAGCCGCTTTTGTAATTCTAAACAAACATTGGCACGCGCTTCGCTCCCGCGAAGTTTTAACAGATCCCGCAGTCGCCTGATGCGTGCCGCAAGGTACATTTTTGTGTCAAAATAGCGATGAAGCGATTCCCCATCTTCCGACTTCTTGACCGAGAGAAATACATTATTGAAAGGATGTGTGTCTTGACTAGCCATTACCTCTAGGCCTCCTGACCGCTGCGCAGAAGGAATTTCCGATGCTGTATTGAGAGCCACTCCTTATCAGGCTTTGGCAGGTAAAATTCATAGAAAGAATACAGACAAGCACATGAAGTTCTTCGTTATTACATTTTGTAGATTTTACTGCAAACCCTTCGTTCTCAACACGTTGAGGTCGTAGATTATTTGCAACTGTCACAGCCTTAATAGACAAGCAAAAGATATTGTTCGGCCACATCGTTTGATCAAAAAAAATGTCTTGCCAGAGGGGATCTCGCAAGACATCAAAAAAACCCACCCGGCATTCCAGGTGGGGTAGGGATTTCATGGTTCCTACCCCAAAAACATCATTTGAGGTAGAAGTCATCAGTCTTTATCTCGAAAGACTCGGACGGTCGAAGGCGGACTTCATCGCCCGTTAATATCAATATAGATGATTTTAACGTAGTATGTCAAATTAATTAACAGGTTAACGTTATATATTTGATGATAAAGTTTAAAATGATTAATCAATTCATTGAAAAGAGAGTCCAGCATTGGTTGCTGCGAGCTTAATCATTTCCAAAGCAGGTGTCATTCGCCATCACCGCAGGAGGATAGCAGAGCAAATCGAAACGGACGCGAAGCGTTTTATAAAGGACTATGATGTGCAGGATATTGTTGCATTCAATCTACAATTGGCAGCATTCAATGCTGCATTGATATTGTAGCACACATTGTGAGCGCTGCGGGTATGGGAGTGCCCGGCAGTTTCACTGAGAAATTTTATCTACCTCAATGAATATCTCGCTGCTTTTTTACAGCTAAGCATGTTGGACCGCTAAAGGAACGTCCTTTCATAAATGAAGAGCGTGCATATAATTTTTCTTTTTCAAAAAATAGATAGCGCATGTTCATTTTGTAGCAGTCAATACATCACCACAATGTATCCCCGTTCCTTTAATAAACTCTTCTACCGGCAGTCGCTTTTTTCCTTCAAGCTGAATTTCTTTTAAAATCAGCGTACCGGTGCCGGTTGCCACGGCTATCCCCTTTTCCGAAATTTCCACAATACCACCCGGCGTGCCTTTCGCTTCCTGGTTTCTAATCTCAGCAGCAAAAATTTTTAACAGTTTCCCATGTAAATACGTAAAACATCCGGGCCAGGGGTTCATGCCGCGAATCTGATTATAAATTTCCCGGGCGCTTTTGTGCCATGATATCAGCCCGTCTTCTTTTTTCAGCGGCGGGGCATAGGTTGCCTGTGCATGGTCCTGCGGTTTTGGGGACCAGCCGCTGCTCACAAGCTGATCGAGAGCTTTTCCCAACAGCAGGGCACCGCTTTGTGCAAGACGGTCGTGCAACGTTGCAACCGTATCGATCGGCGTTATGGGAATCTTTTCCTGCAGCAGGATGTCTCCGGTATCCATGCCCTCGTCAAGCAGCATTATGGTAACTCCCGTCTGGGTTTCGCCATTGATGAGCACCCAGTTGATGGGGGCTGCCCCGCGATACAGGGGCAGCAGCGATGCGTGCACATTAACGCAACCGTAACGCGGAATATCGATCAGGGTGCGCGGCAGTATCTGTCCGAATGCCACCACTACCATAAGATCCGGGGAGAGAGCTTGTATTTTTGCTATGAACTCTGCATCCCGCACAGTAACTGGCTGTAACACTGGAAGGTGGTGGGTAAGCGCCAGCTCCTTAACAGGCGGCGGCACAATATGCTGACCTCTGCCCGCTGCCCGGTCCGGCTGGGTTACAACTGCAATTATATGCTCGGAACGGTCAATCAGATGCTGCAGGGATGGCAGGGCAAAGTGGGGCGTTCCCATGAATACTATACGCAGTTTATTCACGCCTCGCTTCCTTTAATAATTTAATTTAACGCCATAAAAGATACTTGATACCATAATACGTATATGGCGGGAATAATCAAGATTTCTTATGGAAAGAACTTTACGTGATATTTCTCTTTACAAATCAAGCTTTTTCAGTAAAAAAATATGAGCCATCAGTGTTCGCAGCAATTTGCCCCTGTTCCTCAGTATATGGGCAGGAAACAAGAATGATGCGTAAGGAGCTCGACATGGCAATATCACAAAAAATTACACGGTTCATGGAAAACGCCTCGTGGATTCGCAAAATGTTCGAGGAAGGAGCCGCGCTCAAAAAAAAATATGGAGAAAAAAATGTTTTTGATTTTAGTTTGGGCAATCCCAATGTAGAGCCGCCGGATAAATTCTTTGAAATATTTTCTGCGCTTGCAGGTAATAAATTCCCGGGCAAACACGGCTATATGTCCAATGCCGGATATGCTGAAACCCGCGAGGCAATTGCCGACTATCTGTCTGAGGAACACGGCAAAGAAATTTTTGGCCAGCATATTATCATGACCTGCGGAGCCGGTGGCGGCCTTAATGTTGCGTTGAAGACGCTGCTTGATCCGGGCGATGAGGTCATTATCCCAACCCCTTATTTTGTAGAATACAATTTTTATGTTGACAACTATAACGGCGTAACACATCTGGTTAAAACAAACGAGGATTTTTCCCTTGATCTGGGGGAGATTGAGGCAGCACTGTCATCCAAAACCAAAGCCGTGCTGATAAATTCCCCCAACAATCCGACCGGAAAAGTTTACGACCAGAACACCATTGCCGGGCTGGCTCGGCTTCTTGACCGCAAATCGCAGGAGCTGGGCAGGGAAATTTATCTCATCTCTGATGAACCATACAGCAACCTTGTCTATGACGGCGTTGTGGTTCCCAGTATTCTGGCTGCGTATAAAAACAGCATTCTCGTAACCTCCTACTCCAAAAATCTCTCCATCCCCGGAGAACGACTCGGTTTTATTGCCGTAAACCCGGAGGCGACGCCGTTGGAGCAACTGATTAACGGCATGATATTTTGCAACCGAACGCTTGGGTTCGTCAATGCGCCAGCTTTTATGCAGCGCGTTGTTCAGCACCTTCAGGGTATGACGGTCGATGTTACAATCTATCAGCGCAAGCGCGACGTGCTGTGCCGCGCGCTCAAAGAGATGGGCTATAACTTCAGAATGCCCGAAGGCGCTTTTTATCTGTTTCCTCAAGCGCCCATTAATGACATTGAATTCGTTCGCGAACTGCAGAATGAGCGCATATTAACGGTACCGGGCAGCGGATTTGGCGGTCCCGGTTTTTTCCGTATCGCGTACTGTGTAGAGGACTGGGTTATTGAAGGAGCACTGCCGGGGTTTAAACGGCTCGCCGATAAATATTTCAGATAACAATCAGTGTACCAAACACACTACCGTATGCCCGTAGTTATGGCAGAGAGAACTGCCCCTGCGCGCATTATATGCAATGACCATGTTTCGAGCTGGTTTTTTCCCTGTTTCGCTGCCGATTGCCGGACTTTCATGGCATGTCCAGAGGGATGTTTTGAACGAGAAATTTCTTGACAGCCTTTCCCACCCTCATATAGATTAAATTTCACCAAACATAATTTCCCAATATATGAGGCCGAAATCCGTTTTAACGGATGCGGGGAATCCATTCACAGGGGCGAATCCTTGCAGTTGCAGAGGAAGGACACCTCCAAGTCCGAGCCCGTCAGCTAACCTCGTAGGCTTTTGGAGGCAATGAGGGAGAATACGTCCAGCGAAACGCCTCACTTTTAACGTCTCTCTCCTTTTTGCCCCAATACAAACAGACGAATATCCATTTTCATCATCATGGTTACCTTCTGATTGGTATCCCGATAAATCGGTTTTTTTGCCGTTGGGCTGCGTATCATCAAAGGGATGTAAGGTTGGCATATAGCGCGATCAGCAAACTACTCGTAACAAGTATA
>FWWM01014803.1_pt1 | contig 12128 bp, 16 predicted proteins | sample 2228351 | NCBI WGS metagenome assembly FWWM01 (sample SAMEA103939774, study PRJEB20133) | metagenome | reverse complement strand
AGCTGAAAGTCGTCCTGTTCATCCTGGCCGTCAGCCTCCGTGGCTTTTTCACGGCATAGGTAGCAACTTGGATTATTTTACAAAAGCTGTGCGGTCGTGCTCTCGGACGGTCGCCCAGGCGTATGCATGCTTGCCAATCGCCAACGCCAGAACCTGTTTCACAAAACATTTACGAGCAGTTGTCTCATTCATTCCCATTCCTGACATTCTCTATGAACGTGATGAGCACATCCAGCATTGCCGTGACCGGCAAGGTCGATAGCGTGACCCCCTGACCAGCCGGGTCAACGATAGGCCACGCGCCGGATTGTGTGTATGGCTTGCGCGGCAACCATTCTGCCGCACGCCAAACTCCGCGACACGTGTATGATAAGCGGGCAAGGCAACCCATCCAGCGCGTGATGGTACAACCGGAGCTGCGCTCTGCCAACGGGAAATGAGCAGGATGAACTGTCGTTTTTGGGGAAATAAGTTTTACTAATGGCTTGACGCACGAGCGTTTTCTACATCATCCAGTTCGGCAGCACATGGGAAAACCTTATAACGGCTTAAGTTGAGCAAAAACTCAACTCTTGACATACCGGCCAGCTCGGATGCACGCCCCGCAGAAAGTCTGCCCATTTCAAATAATTTGACAGCCGCTAACATACGGATTTCACGTCCGAATGTCTCGGCGTCCATCTTTTCGGCAAGCAGTACCGTATCTGGTATTTCGATAGTAATTTGCTGAAGAGCCATTATTGTTCCTTCTGTTCAGGTGTGGTACCTGCGGTAACTGCAAGGATGTTTGTTACTAGAACCTATTTCAAAAAACATCTCCCATTGCCGACCGACTCCATGATCGTGACGAGCACACACAGCATCCTTGTTTCCAGCCGGGTCAACGATATGACACGCGCCGGATCGTAAGCACGGCTGGCGCGGCAGCATGGCTGCCGCACTCCAAACTGCGCGACACGTGCATCACAGGCGAGTAAGGTCCCCAATCCAACGAGTGATGGCACTGGCGATGATCGTCAGCGCTCCTCGCTTCCATACTGGCAGACTGGGAGCAGGATAGGCTATCGTTGGTCATTGGCAAGCGTTCACGAGCCTGGGCAAAGTCGACCGTACAGCTTTTATGAAATAAGTTCTATGCAGAAGATAGGTCAGCTACTGACAGACAGATTTCTCTCTATCTGTGCCTCTGCTTAAACCGAACTCTATTCTGTTACGCACATCGACGCAAAATTCAGTATAACGTATCTCGTGGCCTGTTTCAATGGATGTTCATTGTTGCTCTTCGTCCAGGCGTTGGCCGAAATTCATTTCGGCCAACGCTGCGAGGTGCCAGCTTTTGACGACGACGCTCGCCTTTCCTCCGTCTATGACACCGGAGGGGCGGGTGGGGAACCCAACCCTACGCCAGGGGGCGATACCTGCGTAGGGGCGACGCATGCGTCGCCCCTACTGAATGATGCACCGCCCACCCGTAGGGGCACGGCATGCCGTGCCCCCTGGACGTTGGCCCTTTTTCACCTCCCCCCAGCGGGGCTATGCATTACCCACATGTCACGCTGCGTCAGGCTGGCTGCAAGTGCTCTCTGTGGCGCAGACTTCCAGCCTGCGTGCAAGCATCCTCGTCACCGCCGGCAGGAGCTGGCTGTGGCCGTTGGTGCGAACACGTCTACGCGCAGGTATCGCGTGCATGCCTGACCGATCCAGCTTCTTCGTGACCAGGATGGGTAACGGTGTACCACGCACCGGATCGTGAGCGCGGCTGGCGCGGCAGCATGGCTGCCGCACTCCAAACTGCGCGACACGCGCATGACGAGCAGTTCAGGCAATCCATCCAGCACGTGCCGGCACGGCTGGAGCTGCGCACTACTGGCTCCTCCCTCCAGTAATGGTACCGACACCATGCGCGCCGGAGGCGCGCGCTCCCAGTGCCCGGCTGGGGCGCACGCCCGTCATCACTCCCCCGACCCGCTCCGGCACGCGGGCAATGCAGTATTCGAGTTATGGGTAATGCATAGTCCCGGCGGGGGGAGGAAGGGAGGGGGGTCTACGCCCGAAACCGCAGTGGATCAAACAGTCGGATCGGGTGGCGAGTGGTGCCATCAATGGCGAGGTCGGTCAGGATTTCGCCCATCACGCTGGCGAACTTGAAGCCATGGCCAGAACACGGCGAGGCGATGACGACGTTGGGGTGTTGCGGGTGCAAACCGACGATGAAGTGCTGATCGGGGGTGGTGGTGTACATACAGACCACCGCAGCCAGGTGGTTGCCGTTCAGTGCCGGAATGCGATCAGCGATGGCGGCACGCATGGCTGCGATCTCTGCCGGATGTACGACCCGATCAACTGTATCGGGATCGCACGGTTCACCGGCGCGGAAGAGGGCCACCTTGACGCCGCCGGGTGGCCCTTCCTGGTGGGGAAAACCGTAGAACTGGGTGCCGTCTTCTGTCTCCCAGATATAGATCGGGAAGCGGTCGGGCAGAAATGGCTCCAGGCCACCCGTGGGGGCGAACCAGTGCAGGGTTTGGCGTTCGACCACCAGCGGCAGGCCGAGGTCGGCCAGGAGACGCGGTGCCCATGGGCCGGGTGTGATGATCAGGCGTTCGGCGACGTAGCGGCCACGCGAGGTTGTGACGGTCACGCCAGCGGTGTCGGCTTCCCAGGTCAGCACCGCTTCTTCAGCGTGAATCTCGGCGCCGAGCGCCGCTGCGCATTGCAGGTGCGCGGTGACGCTGGCTTCCGGGCAGAGGAAGCCGGCCTGGTGTTCGTAGAGCGCAATGGTGCCCTCGGTCGGGTGTAGCGCCGGGAAACGGCGCCGGATCGCAGCGGCGTCGAGGAGTTCGTACTCCAGCCCGTGTTCCCGGGCACTGCGGAGCGCTCCGGCAACGGTGTGGCTGTCAGGAGGGCCGATCATCAGGCCGCCGGTGATGGTCAAAAGGTGCGTACCGCTATCGTGTTCAATCTGCCGCCATAGCTCGTAGGCGCGCAAAAGTAACGGCACATAGGCCGGGTCTTCAAAATATGCCTGGCGAATGATGCGGGAACGTCCGTGGCTGGAGCCGAGGGTGTGGGCAAGGGTGTGGCGCTCGATACCGAGGACGCGCTGCCCGCGCCGGGCGGCGTGATACGCTGCCGCGCTTCCCATTCCGCCGAGGCCGATAATGATGATGTCGTAGGTCGGTTTCATACCGTGCATTGTACCACACGCTGCGGGCAGGGATGGTGGGTGAGCGGTTTGTCGTACCGCAGACGCACGCCGATCAGCCCTGAGATGTCGGATCAGGTGTGGTATGCTGATAGGCGTAATCTTCCGTACCTGGCCTGGAGAACGGCGTAGAAAGATGGGGCATGGACAAAGACACCCTCATTCGTGAACTCGGCGCGGCCATCATCGCTCATCCAAAGGTTGCCGCACTGCCGTGGCAGCGCTACGCGCTGGTGGCACGGATTGATGCGCAGCAGAGCAGCCTGCACGGTTTCGCTTTCGATGCTGATGGTGGTTATCAGATGGCGACACCGACGGGGCTTGCGATACACGATAAACTCAGAGCACTGCGTGAGGCGATGCACGTCGCCGGTGAAACGCCCTGGGGCGCATGCGTGGTGCGTCTTGTGCGGGCCACGCAACGGATCACGGTTGAGTTTGAGTACGATCATCCTGAGCGCTGGTCTGTTACGCCGCAGCGTGTGGCCGAGATCGCCGTTCGTTTAGCGGATGATCATGCTTTCTGGTAGACGGCGTCGTGATCCTGGTCGTTGCCAGACGGACGTGCGCTGTCGCTGCCGCTGTTTCTGCCTTTCCGGCGTGCAACGTGGAGGTAAAACCACATCGCACGCCGACGATGATTGAGCGAGGATCGGGTGTGCGAACCGATTCGGTAGGTTGCCGGTGATCCCTCTCCCTTCTACGGGCCGTCGAACACCAGGCGGCCTATGCAAAGGCTGATTTATGACGGGCGTGGGGTGATGTTGGTCACCACCCCCACCACATAGCTCACCAACACCTGATCGCCGGGCTGGGGGTTGGGATAGACGCTCTCGGCCCCGATCCGGGCGCGGATCGGTTGCGTTTCACCGGTGTGATGGAAGGTGACGTCGTAGAAGATTGTGCCGTGAATATCAATCCGCTGCACGCTCAGCAGTACCGCTTCACGAGTGCCGGACAGGATCATTGCGGTTTCCTCTCTGTAGCAACGAACGACCTTTTGCTTACCCTGCGCTGTGTTGGCTGTGGTGCTGGGCTGTCGTTGCCGGCGCCTGGCCGCTTATCTCCTGAGCAAAACGCCGGATGAAGGCGGCAACCTGGCGTGGCCGTTGCTGTTGCGGCATGTGGCCGCAGCCCGGCAAGAGCAGCAGGCGCGGGTTGGGCAGATTGGCGCAGAAGAACTCGCGTGATTCGGGCGGCAGGAAGCGGTCGGCCTCGCCCCAGATCAGCGCCGTCGGCACCTGAAGCGCTTGCAGGTCGGTGGGGCGCAGCATCGCCTGTTCGTCGAGATGGGCGATGAATTGGGTCACCGGGTCGCGGTGAAAGATTGAGCGCAGGCCGTGGCCGGCCAGGTAGAGCGGCAGCGGTGGCCGGCCATACATCTGGCGCAGAGCCTGCCGTACCGCGCGGGCATCGGCCAGCTCGATGGTGTGCAGAAACGGCTCCCACGACTCGCGCCCACGCAAGATTGCGCCCCCCGGCGCGAGCAGCACCAGCCCAACCACCAGTTCTGGCGTGGCCAGCGCGACCCGAATGGAAATCCACCCACCCATCGAGTTGCCGACCAGTAACGCCGGTCGTCCGATCACCTCGCGAATAAACGCCTGCACCAGTGCCACCTGCTGATCGATGGTGGCGTAGCGCTGACCGGGCGGAAACCCACTCAGCCCAAACCCGGCCAGATCGAGCGCGTACACCGGCCCAATCGTGGTCAATTGCGGCATCACAAACGACCAGGTCTGGGCGCGGTCGGCGATCCCGTGCAACAGCAGCACCGGCAGATCACCCGCCCCACGGGCCGGCATAGCGTAATAGTGAGCACGAATCCCGTTCAGACAACGCTCCTGGCTGGTTGCCCCCATACGCAGCAGCGCGCGATGGCTCAACCCGTACACCAACGGCAGCGAAACGGTTGACAGTGGCGCAAAGATGCGACCCAGCATACGCTCCTCCCACAAGGGTACTCACGATCTCCTCGTGCGCCTCGTGTCCAGCCTTATCCCGCCGGCACCGGCGCGAGCACCCCCCTGATAGGGATAAACGGATGGATGATTGACGATTTGCCGGTCGGCGATACGATATTTCCGCTATAGACTACGCTCCGGCAGGCAGGGCGGTCGTGCAATTGGCGAGAGTGGGTCAGCGCTGAATCGCACCTGCCTGCCCCGTGGCGATTCCGCACCACCGGCGGATGGCCGCCCTACCGGCTTGCCTCGCGCAGGCGAACCATCCGCAGGGCGAGACCCTATTCCTCTTCGCTGGCGTAGACACACGACACCCCGGCGCCGGCGGTGCAGACCAGCGGTTGCAGTTTGCGTCCGGTACGAATGGCATAGCCGTCTACCATCGCTGCCACGAACGCATCAACGTGATCGGCGGCTACCAGCGACACTGTGCTACCACCGAAGCCACCGCCGGTCATGCGACTGCCGAAGCAACCCGGTGCGGCCAGCGCCAGATCGACGAGCGTATCGAGTTCGCGCACACTCACCCGATAGTCGTCGCGCAAGCTTACGTGCGAAGCGACCATCAACTGGCCCATCTTCACCAGATCACCGGCAGCCAGCGCCTCGGCAGCCGCCAGCGTGCGTTCATTTTCGCTCACCACATGGCGGGCCAGCGGCAGCAAATCGGGCGGCAACAGGTGACCGTACATAGCCAGATCGCTCGAACGCACATCACGCAGCGCCTGAATCTTCCCCAACGCCGGCTTGAGCAGGCGCACCGCTTCTTCGCAACCGGCGCGGCGCTGATTGTACTCGGAACCGGCCAGGCGATGGCGTACACCGCTATCGCACACGACTACCCGCGCTTCGGCGGGAATCGGCACCGGACGATAACTCAAGTCGCGGCAGTCGATCAGCAGCGCATGGCCGGCTTCACCCAGGGCAGCGATCAACTGATCCATAATCCCACACTTGACCCCAACAAACGTATGCTCCGCGCCCTGCGCCACCAGCGCCAGCTCCTCACCGAGCAGGTTGATATTGTTCAGCAGTTGAAACGTATACCCAACCGCCACCTCCAGTGCCGCCGACGACGAGAGACCACTCCCCGCCGGGACATCGCTATCGATCATTAAATCGGCACCACGCAGCGGCAAATCACGGGCCAGTAACCCTTTTGCCACACCGCGAATATAATTCACCCACTGCCGGCGCTCATCGCGCACAATCTGCTGTAAATCGAACTGATCCTCGTCGCGGAACTTTATACTAAACACCCGCACAATCTGATCGTTGCGTGGCCGGGCCGCCACATAGGTGGCGCGATCCAGCGCCATCGGGAAGACAAAACCATCGTTGTAATCGGTGTGCTCACCGATCAAATTCACCCGACCAGGAGCGCGAGCGATGCGGGTTGGTGGATGACCGAAGTACTGCTCAAATGCAGCGTACAGTGTAGATAATTCGTACATAACCTTACTCCAGCAGGAACACCCCGCGAGTGATACGAGCGCTTTGTGTTGTCTTGCGTACTATATCACTTTTTGAGGAAATAGGAGATAGGAGATAGGAAATAGGAGGGAGGAGAGAGGGAGTAGGGAAGGGGAGTAGGGACGAGGAGATAGGAGAGAGGGAGTAGGGAGGGGGAGTAGGGACGAGGAGATAGGAGAGAGGGAGTAGGGAGAGGGAGTAGGGACGAGGAGAGAGGGGAGAGGAGATAGGAAATAGGAAATAGGAGAGAGGAGATAGGAAATAGGGGGAGAGGGTAGGGCGTAGGGACGAGGAGAGAGGGGAGAGGAGATAGGAAATAGGAGGGAGGAGATAAGGAGTAGGGAGGGGGGAGTAGGGAGTAGGAACGAGGAGAGGAACGTGGTGCCTGCATCGACCACCGGACTGATCACGCTGTCGTTGCAAACGGCAATCCCGCACGCCACTCCAGAAGTCGCCAGGCACCCAGGTTGTTTGCGTTATCGCGGATAGTGCCGCTCTGGTCGATGAAGGTGGAGGGGCAGGATGGTGTCCGTGGGGTATGTACCGATTTGGAGGTGCAGGTACAGGGAGGGGTGAGTTGTATCCCACGCCGTCCAGCCGTCGTCAATCGCCTTCAGCAGCGCCAGCCCGCCAACGAGCAGCACCGGCAGCAGCGGCAGATGCTCCGTCGGATCGGTATATTTCAGTGGATTGCTCCGCGTATCGGCGGAGCGGGTCAGGTGCTGTGGATTGACCGGGCCGCTACTGGTACTACGCTCCCCATCACCTGGTACGACTGTTCATGATGGGCTGTTGGAGAGACGGGGAGTGATTACTATCGCATGCTACGATAGCAGTTGGTTGGTGTCCAGGCTAGAATGGACGCTATGCTAGCGCAGCAGCTCATCGGGATCGATGTTGGGGATGCCGAGCTGATCAGCCGGAATACCAAAGACCTCAGCTTGATGCACAAACGTAGACAGCACCTCATAGTAAGCCTGAGCATGCCCGCACGCAAAGTCACGACTGCTAGGCTTATCGGGTCTCTTCTGAGCAGCCGTGCATCGCTCCTTACTTTCCAAGGCTCGTTCGTACAAAAGCCCTGCAAAATACTGCAAAAAATAGATAAGGGTCTTTTCATCCATTCACGAGCCTCCTTGACTACGTTCCATCAGCAGGCCGCGCAGCACATCAGCTTGCTCTGCGTAATTGGTAGCTTCTTTATGCCAGTAACGCAGTAGAGCTTTCCGTCGCTCGGCAGTCATGGCTTCCCACTCTTCGGCATACTGTGCGGGATTGGCAAGCTTGTCACGATGCAGTGCGGCCTGCCGCTCCAGGCTGCGTAGTGCACGCTCAATTTCTGCCGAACGCCGTGAGAGATAGTTTTTGAGAATGCCAGCCTGACGGCCACCAGCCTTCGCGATCTCATACGCAGCGGGTAATGATTTCCCTGCCCCCTTGCTCCCCCCGATGATCCCAACCCGAAGCAAGTCATCGCGGGGCAAGCCGACCGGCAGCAGGTCATCAGGTTCGGCCGCTTCCAGCGCAGCGGTCAGGGCCAGGTTGACGGTCGCCGCGCGCTTCTCCTCAGCAGGAGCCTCCGGGTCGGCCAGCGTGCGGGTGGCTTGCACGGCATCCCACGTCGTCCAGCCGTCGTCAATCGCCTTCCGCAGCGCCAGCCCGCCAGCAATGAGCACCGGCAGCAGCGGCAAATGCCCCGTCGGGTCGGTGGAGGGCAGTGGATTGTTCAACGCATCGGCGGAGCGGGTCAGGTGCTGTGGGGTGGCCGGGCTGCTGCCGCGCTGCACTCCCTATACACTGGTACTACTGTTCATGACGGGTTTGTCACAGCACTGCGTCTGACATACGATGACCCATAACCAACCTGCCACCAGGCAGGCTTCATACAGCGCACGACTATGATTCTTGCCTCCGTCGTTGCAGCCATCGCTCAAATGAAGCACGACTCTCAGTAGATTTCTTGCCCAAGAGTAAACCTTCAACACTGATGTCTTCGTCGAGGTCCGGCCAATGGATGCCGTACCCGGCGCTGCTGATTTCAAAATTGGCCCGCTCAGCAGGGGTTCCGTATGCCAGCCGTGGGTACCAGCCGATGGGGATAGCAATGGTTCGTCCATCGTCTAAATCCACCGCCAGCGTATCATCCGTCACAGTGACGTTGATCACCCTAGGAAGTACCAGTGTCACCACGACAGAAGGCGTCCCATTCATTGCATAACCTCTCTCGATGGTCGCGTATGATTCGTTCGATTGTGCGGAGTTCCTGGCGGCTGTAGCCGTGATTTTCTGCGAGCGATACATCAGGGTCAAGCCAGAATTTGGCACTCCTGTTTTCTCGATCCACGTGCATATGGCGCGGTTCGCCGCAGTCGTGCGAATAGAAGTAGAAACGGTAGGCACCAATGCGAAGAGCTGTCGGCACAGCAGGTCCTTACTTCGTGTATCAAGTTGCGTGCTTTGTCCTGTTGTAGCGCAACGACTTTGGCGATCGTCTGACAGGTGCAGACACTCCCATTGTAAAGTGGGGTAACGGAACGTGCAATATGGTTTTGCTGACATCCTGTCGTTCTATCACTCTGCTACCGGGTGTTGGACGAACTCAGTTGCCCGCTCCAGGCATTCTCTCGAACGATTCCCGACATCCTCGAACAGGATCATTACCGCAATTGCGCTGCTATCTGGCAGGACATACCGCGCTCACCAGGATGGAGGTCTTTAGGGAATCCCTGAAATTGTCCATCCTTGGGAGGACGCGAATATTGGCAAAGGATGTTGTCATCAGGGAGATCATCGATAAACTCATTCCCACCCCTTCCCCCCGCCTGCGCCGCACCCGCCGCCTCATCGGCGTGGGCCATAGCGTGCAGGGCAGCCGCTGCCTCATCGGCGTGGGCAGCGGCGCGGACTACCACCCCCGTGCCGGAGGGATAGAGGAGCGTCGCACGTGCGGTCAGACGGCCGCAGTGCTGATGGCGAGAGAGGTACGCTTCCCTGCCTGATGCCCGGTTGGATGATGATACCGCCGCGCCTGTTCAGGAAAGCGGCGCTGTCCGTGCGCTGCGGCAGGGGCCATCTCTCACGTGTCAACGGGTCGCAGGAGGAACAGGCGTTCCGCAGACGGCGCTGCAGTGGGCCGAGCGCTAGCTCGCTGCGTTCAATCCCAACTTCGCCTTACATTCCTGCTTCATCTGGGCCACTGCATCCGCGCTAACCCCAAACCCTGCCAGGACTTGCCCGATCCCGGCAAAGACCAGGTCCAGATACTCGTGCACATCGGCAATCACTTCGGGCAGGTAGATGCCGTAGACATACTCCTTGTGCCGCCGCGAGATGTCTGGGCCTTTGACCGCAAGCGTCGTCACGCCTTTCTTCGCTATCAGGTAGAACCATAAGTCATAATCTGGCTTGCGCTTGAGAAACCCCGTCCAGGTCGGGAAATGTGTGTTCAAAGTCTCCTGTATAGCCGACCTGGTGTTCAAGCAGTACGGGTCTTTCGCCTCCCATGCAAAGCATGTGACAATGACCATATGCGTGTCTTCCTATTCCGGTCGAAAGCTGCGCTGATTGCCCGGTGGGATCCGTCCGGTTTGGGCATAGTAGCGTTGCAAGGCAGCGCGCTCGGCCTGCTTCGCCTGTTGTGTCGTGACGTAGCCAAGGTCATTGATTACCTCTGCCTCGACATTCTGATACGTTTTCAGTCATTGACGCACCTGCTGATGGATGCGGGTTGGCCGTCCCGACGATTGCGTCACGCGGTCGAGGTCTGCCGTGCCGAACTTGGACGGGTGCTGCGGATCGGCGTCCATTCCCTCCGAAGATTGCCGCGAGCTATATGCATTAGGTCTTGGTGTCATCAAGGAGCTTTCCAGGAGCACGGACCGAAGAAACAACCTGTCCATATCACCCAGTGATCGCCAACACGCATTTGCCGTCCTTCGGGCGAATGGCAACTGCTATCCTTCAGCACCCGCATCGGGCTTCCTGCGGGCTTTCTTCAATGAGCGCTCCTGGTCAGAAAAGATCGTCTCTAACCGTGACTCAATACCCGCAAAGCTATCAACCCTATCGTCTGGAAGGCGGCCTGCCCTTTTCGCATCCACATAGGTTTGCTGCTCAGGAATCTTCGACCCATCATCATCCTGGCGATACGCAACAACCCAGCCCTTACCCAGGTTACCCGGCTCAAAGCGCCAAAACGCAGGCACCGGCCATTCTTCGCGGCGAAAGGGTCGAGTGCTGGGGATCAGCGGCCACTGCCCCCAGCTGATCCCATCGTCCAAGAACCACGCGACAAGAACTGCATCCGCGGGCTGTTTGCGCCAGGTTTCGTCCTCATCGGGAACGTCTGGATAGCGCGGGCCAAAGAAATAGCCCAGCCCGCCTCTGGTTTTGGAGCTGCCGCGCACGATGATCCCCAGACCATAGCCGCCATCCGGCAACGGCACGGCAAACCACTGGCCTTCGCCGTATTTGATGCGCCTGCCGCGAGGCTCGCCGAATAAGGCAATCTCGTGCGCAGAAATGAGTGTCGTCAACTCGATCTCAACCGATACATAGCCGCAAACGCGATCTTCTGGGAGATGGGCTATTTTTTTTGTGTCCGTGTACGTCTCTCGCTCGGGGGGAGCAAATCCATTCATATCCTGGTGATACTCGACGAGCCAACCCTTATCGGGGTTGAGGGCGTCAACGCGATGAAACTTGGGCACCGGCCAGTCCTCGCGGCGGAAAGGACGGGTGCTGGCAATCAGCGGCCACTGTCCCCGGATGATCCCCAGGTCGCCGAACCGAGCAATAAGAATCGCCTCCGCGGGCTGTTTGCGCCAGGTTTCGTCCTCATCGGGAACGTCTGGATAGCGCGGGCCAAAGAAATAGCCCAGCCCACCTCTGGTTTTGGAGCTGCCGCGCACGATGATCCCCAAAGCGTAGCCACCGTCCTTCAAAGGCACAGCAAACCACTGGCCCTCCGCATATCTGATGTGTTTTCTGCGGGTTTTCTTTTCCGTCATCGGCGTTACTCCTGACCCCTACTTGCCTCGAACTGTCGTGCAGCCTCCAGATACTGGGACCTGTGCGGATTGCGGGGGCTGATGGGGCGCAGGCGATTTTTGTCCGGCTGATATTGCTCGTAGAGCATCTGCTCTCGCCCCCGCATGACACGATAATCGTCAGTTCTCCAGTCTACTTCAAAATATAGACCTGCTTTGTCCGGGTCACGCGCATGCTCTGCCTCACGCCTCGCCAAATCCCTGGTGCGCCCCACGTACCGAACCTCTCCGGTTCGTTGATCGATCAGCTTGTAGGTGCCGCCTCGTGGCAATTGCTGGGCGATCTCCTCAGCAATCGTCCCCCGCGCCGCCGCCTGCGCCGCCCCCGCCGCCTCATCGGCGTGGGCCATAGCGTGCAGGGCACCCGCTGCCTCGTCAGCGTGGGCGGCGGCGCGGATCAGTGCCCCTCCGCCGCCGGGGACGACGGGCAGCACGGTG
>FWWM01014796.1_pt1 | contig 12130 bp, 11 predicted proteins | sample 2228351 | NCBI WGS metagenome assembly FWWM01 (sample SAMEA103939774, study PRJEB20133) | metagenome | reverse complement strand
AAAATTTCACCGAAAATTGGCTCTGAATGGGAAGAAAATTATTCATGCACCAAAGCCAGTCCACATTAAAACTTTGAAAAGCCCTGGTACGTCCTCATCGTACCCTGGCCTCGACTGTCAATTCCACGCGCGCAATCTCCCCCGACAAACTAGAAACCAGGAAATCGAATGTTTGCTCGCCGCCCGGTGGCAGGACGTTGGATGCTTCCCATCGCCTCACCCCCACCACGCGGCCAGCGCGGTCGTATGCCGTGGCGGCAATCCATACCACGCGGGCTGGCGGCAGGTTTTCCGGCAAGCGCACCGTTCCACTGACTTGGGCGCTGCGTCCCGAAGCGTCAACCTGTATCAGGCTGTTGTGCAAACTGGCCAGCAGGTAGCGCGTGTCGTCGGCCGGCAGCAGAATGCCGCTCAGGAGTTGCGCCTGCGGGCGAATACCCTGGGGTATGACCGGTGGGAAGTAAACCGCCAATGGCAGGCGGGCGCCGGGCGGCAGAATGTCGAGCGGGGGGAGCGCCAAACCCGAAGCCACCTCCTGCCCGGCTGCATTCAGCAGCGTGAGCCGTGCAGAGAGGTTTTCCAGGGCGGTGGCCGCGTCGTTGTAGACCGACACAAAGCACCAGGCGCCGCCCTCCGCCGAGGGGTAGCAGGCGATTTGTTCAACGGGAGCAGGCACAGGCGTGGGCGTCGAAGCGCCGACCGGTCGGGCCGAGGCGGCCGGGATGTTGAGTTTCGTCCCAACAGGCATGTTGTTGGGGGAAACGTCAGGGTTGAGGGCCAACAATTCATCCAGCGAGACGCCAAAGGCATACGCAATGCTGCTCAGCGTGTCGCCGGATCGCACTACATAAATCGAAGGGGTGGGCGAGGGCAGGGGCGTTTCCCAGGCAATGATCAGGCCTTCCGGCAGGGCGGGGGTTGGGGTTGGTGTGCGCGTGGCATAGGGGCGCAAGACGAGCGTTGCAGGGGGCGTCGAAGGGGCAGAGACCGGCCCACAAGCCGCAAGCAGAAGTGTAAAAAGCAAGAGGATGAATCGCATATCTGGATTATACTTGCCGGCAGGCAATCGTCGTTCCAAAGAATCCCTTGGCGCGCCAAAGTGCTGGGATAACCATTGAGTTTGGGCGGCACCCCCTACGGGGGCAACTGCCGCCCCATCGGTTTGGCGCGCTAACAAGAATCTTTTTGGGGCCGTGCTTCTACCACATTCCAAAATCTTCTCAGGAGGCGCTATGAACTATCGTCACATAGGGAAAGCGGGGATTCAGGTAAGCGAACTTTCGTTTGGCTCATGGGTCACGTTCCACCATCAGGCCGGGGTGGAGCAGGCGGGCGAGATGATGGCTGCCGCTTACGATGCAGGCGTCAATTTCTTCGACAACGCCGAGGTGTATGCCGGCGGAAAGTCGGAAGAAGTGATGGGCGCGGCGCTCAAGAAGTTGGGCTGGCGGCGCGGTAGTTATTTGATTTCGACCAAATTCTTTTGGGGATTGCACGACGGCCCAAACGAGAAGGATACCCTCAACCGCAAATATCTCATCGAGGCCATCAACGGTTCACTCCGACGCCTGGGCCTGGATTACGTGGACCTCATCTTTTGTCACCGCCCCGACCCCTCCACGCCCATCGAGGAGACCGTTTGGGCTATGCACAATATCATCGAGTGGGGCAAGGCGCTCTATTGGGGCACGTCCGAATGGTCGGCGGCAGAGATCGTGGCTGCCATCGAGATTGCGGAGCGCCACCACCTGCACAAGCCAATCGTGGAACAGCCGGTATACAATTTGTTCGAGCGGCATCGCTTTGGGCCGGAATATGTGCGCGTGTACAAGGAATATGGCTATGGCAGTACCACCTGGAGTCCGCTGGCTTCGGGTTTGTTGACGGGCAAGTATCAACAGGGTATACCGCAAGGCAGCCGCGGGGCGCTGAACGGCTATGAGTGGCTGAAAGAGCATCTGACCGACGCGGAGAAATTGGTTAAAGTAGCCGCGCTGGAACCGCTGGCGCAGGAGATGGGCGCCACACTGGCGCAGTTTGCGCTGGCCTGGTGCTTGCAGAATCCCTACGTCAGCACCGTCATCACCGGGGCCAGCCGCGTGGAGCAGGTCCTCGAGAACATGCAGGCCCTACGCTTCGTGGACAAATTCACGCCCGAGGTCATGGCCATGATAGACGAGATATTCGGCCTGGTAGAGCAGCCAGAAGATTAGAGGCTATACCCTTTTACCCCGATGATATTGGCGTATTTGCGTTCTGGCAAGCGGGCGATGAGGGCCTCCCAATCGTCGAGCGGCGTCACTTGGCCGCGCGGTCTTTCTTTCAATTCATACAGGCGGAAGCCCAACGCAGCCAGCATTTCCAGGTAGGCGCGCGCATCGCCGCCGGCTTCGCGCAGGCCCTTGGGCCAGAATTCGCTCATCAGAATCACGTTTGGGGAGCGCGCCAGGGTCTTCCGAAAGCCAGAGATGGCCTTTTGTTCGTAGCCCTGGATGTCTATCTTGACAAAATGGACTTGCTCGATGCCCAGGTCGTTTAGCACCTCGTCTACGGGGCAGCCTTCAACCGGTAGGGACGGCCACTGTTCGATTTTGCCCTGATAGGTGCCGCGATATAGGCGGTTGTCGCCGCGATTCTCGGGGTTGAGGCGCAGTTCCTGGGGGCCGCGTTCGGGGGCTGCGGCCAGGTTCAAAGTTTCCACGCGGGAGCAGGCCGAGGCGGCGGCGCGATTCGCTGCCACGTTCTTTTGCAGGAAGGCGAAGGTGCCGGGGTGCGGTTCGAAGGCCACGATGCGTCCGCCGGCATCCAGTTGGTGCATGGCTAGTACGGTGTACAGGCCGACGTTGGCGCCAATGTCCACCAGGGTCAAGGGGCCGCGGCAATATTTTTGGAAGAAGGCCAGTTCGCTCGGCTCGAATACGCGCAAGGCCAGCGCGCCCGACACGACCGGGTCGGATAGGTCGAGGTGTAAGATGGCTGGTCCTATTTGCAAGGTTGCGGGGATGATGCGCAACAGAATGGCGTTGGTGAGCGCCTTGAGCGGTTTGGGTTTGAGAACTTCGGTGTAGATGAATTCAGCAAGTGACATAGCGGGCGAATTATATCACCGCTATTCCTCTCTCCTGGGCAGGGCAGTGTAGGACAACTCTTGAAGAGTTGTCCTACAGACGAGCAAAAAAGCAAGCAGGACAACTCGACCGAGTTGTCCTGCTGAATTCGAGGAGTGAATTTTAGTACTCCGGCATGGGCGGAGCGGCGGGTTTCTCTTTTTCGGGCAGGTCGGTAATCAGGACATCGGTGGTCAGGATCATGGCGGCAATAGAGGTGGCGTTTTCGAGCGCGCCGCGCACCACTTTCACCGGGTCGATGATGCCGGCCTTGATCATGTCCACGTATTCGCCGGTCAGCACGTTGTAGCCGATGTTCTTGTTCTTCTTTTCGGCAGCGGTGCGGCGCACGGTGTCGATGATGACCGAGCCGTCCTGGCCGGCGTTAGCAGCCAGTTTGCGAATGGGGGCTTCGAGCGCCTTGCGGACGATGTTGACGCCGACTTTGGTCTCTTCGTCTTCGGCTTCGATTTTCTCCAGAGCCGCAGCGGCATTGATGAGCGAGATTTCGCCGCCAGGCACGATGCCTTCTTCTACGGCTGCGCGGGCAGCGGAGAGCGCGTCTTCTACGCGATGTTTCTTTTCTTTCAACTCGGTCTCGGTAGCAGCGCCCACGCGGATGATAGCCACACCGCCAGAGAGTTTGGCCAGGCGTTCCTGGAGTTTTTCGCGGTCATAGTCGCTGGTGCTTTTCTCGATTTCGGCGCGGATTTCCTTGATGCGGCCCTGAATGGCAGAGGCTTCGCCCTTGCCGCCGACGATGGTGGTATTCTCTTTATCAGAGACGACTTTCTCGGCGCGGCCCAGGTCTTGGATGGTGGCGGTTTCGAGTTTGCGGCCAGTCTCTTCGCTGATGACGGTGCCGCCGGTCAGGATGGCGATGTCTTGCAGCATGGCCTTGCGGCGATCACCGAAGCCAGGAGCCTTGACGGCCAGGACGTTCAACATGCCGCGCAGTTTGTTCAGCACCAGGGTAGCCAGGGCTTCGCCGTCTACGTCTTCGGCAATGATGACCAGTTCGCGCTTGCCGATTTGGACAAGTTTCTCTAGCAGCGGGACGATGTCCTGAGCGGCCGAAATCTTCTTCTCGTGGATCAAGACATACGGCTCGCTGATGACGGCTTCCATGTGTTCGGCGTCGGTGATGAAGTAGGGCGAGATGTAGCCGCGGTCGAATTGCATACCTTCGACGTATTCGGTCTCGAATTGCAGCGACTTGGACTCTTCGACTGTGATGACGCCATCTTTGCCGACTTTGTCCATCACATCGGCAATCAGGTTGCCGATTTCGGTATCGGCAGCGGAGTTGGTGGCTACGGAAGCGATTTCTTCCCGAGTATCGATCTTGACCGACATCTTGCGCAGTTCTTCCACGACCTTTTCGGTGGCCAGTTCGATGCCGCGCTTCAGGAGCATGGGGTTGTAGCCGGCTTCCAAGGTCTTCAAGCCCTCGTTGACGATTGCATACGCCAGCACGGTGGACGTGGTGGTGCCATCGCCGGCGATGTCATTGGTCTTGGATGCGGCCTCTTTGAGTAACTGCGCGCCCATGTTCTCGAAGGGGTCTTGCAGTTCGATTTCTTTGGCAACCGAGACGCCATCGTGGGTAATGGTGGGGGAGCCGAATTTGCGGTCCACGGCTACGTTGCGGCCCTTGGGGCCCAAAGTAGCCGATACAGCCTCGGCAACCACATTGATGCCGTTCTTGAGTTTGCGACGTGCGTCTTCGGAAAAGACGAGTTGTTTAGCAGCCATAGTAGATTACCTCCAAAAGGGTTGGGTGATTAACCTTCGACGATCGCGAGCAGATCGCTCTCGCGCAGGATGAGCAATTTCTTGCCATCCACTTTGAACTCGGTGCCGGCATACTTGGCGTACAAAACCTTGTCGCCTACTTTGACATCCATGGCGATGCGATTGCCAGATTCATCGCGCGCGCCAGGACCGGCGGCCAATATTTTGCCCTGCTGGGGCTTTTCCTTAGCGGTTTCGGGTAAGACGATACCGCCGGCGGTCACTTCTTCCTGCTCGATGGGTTCGACCACCACACGGTCGCCGAGGGGTTTGAGAGATAGCGCCATTTGTTCCTCCTGAATAAAAGTGATGAGCAAGTATTCAAATTTTTAGCACTCAAAGACAGTGAGTGCTAAACATGGCCGTATGATAACGGTCTTTTGGATGCAAGTCAAGGGACAACAGGAAACGTTAACGAAATTCTGATATGGGAGGGGGAAGTGAGGTGGGGTCAGGGGGAGGGGGTGGCGATCGGTGTGGACGCTGCGGCCTGCGTGGGGGTTGCAAGGGGCGTTTCCCCCGTCCCCAGCGAGGCGCAAATGATCTCGCCCGAAGAGACGATGCCGGCAATGTCGGGGTCGCTGCCGTAGGCAGCTTTGACTTCTCCAAGCACTGCCAGGGCTTCGGGGCAATAGTTCTGCTGCGGACGGCTGAGGGCGGCCAACACTGAGCCGTAGGTGTAATAATAGACCACCGTGCTGGGCGAGAGGGCCAGTCCGCGCACTTCGGCCGGGGTGTCATTGGGGCCGCAACCACCGCGCCCGTCGCAGGATTCTTCGGCCGTGCAGCCGCGGACGGCGCATTTCAGAGCCGGGATGGAACCTTCGTAGTTGCGCGACTTGAAATAGATGATGCCCAACTGGCCGTAGGTATCGGGGTTGTCGGGTTGAAATTCGAGCGCCTTCTGCACGTTGCGGGCGGCAATGAAGAATTCACCCATCTGCGAATAAGTCTTGGCAATCGAGAGGTAGGGGACGGGGTCCTTCACGCCCAGTTGCTCATTGATGCGGGCGGCTTGGGCAAAGTATTCCAACGATTTTTCGTACAGCGAGCGGGCCGAGTCGGGGTTGGGGCTGCCAAAGGCCAGGCGGCGATAGTTGGCACCGGCACGCAGGTACAGGAAGGTCAGGTTGGGCGTGATGGCGATGGCGCGGTCGTATTCCTGGATGGCCTGGTTGTACTGACCGAGCGATTCGAGAACGTAGGCATAGACGCGATGCACGTCCATGAGGGAGGGGTCGCGTTCCAGGGCCTGTAGGATGTTCTTTTCGGCCTGGGACCATTTTTGTTGGTCTACCAGGATTTCGGCGTAAAAGGCTAGCGCCAGGGTATTGGTGTTATCGAGCAGCAAGGCGCGGTTGGCTTCCTGCTCGGCTTCGGTCAGGTAAGCCCGCGCTTGTTTCTCGTCCACGAGTAAGGGGTTGGCGTTCCAGTCCAGGGCAAAGGCGCGGATGGCGTGCGCCAGGCTGTCGTCGGGGGCCAGTTCGGTGGCTTTGGTGGCGGATTCGAGCGCCTCTTGCAGGCGGGCGCGCTGGGCGTCGTCGGTGGTGAGCAGCGCCGAGGAATAGGTTTGGATGCGCGCCAGTTTGGCCCATACCTCGGCATTGTTCGGGTCTACCCGTGCGCCTTGCTGGTAGGCCCGAATGGCGGCGTCCATGTCGCCGGCGGTGAAGTGTGAGTCGCCTTCCAGCACGAACGATTCGACTGTGCGGGTGGGGGTGGGGGCTTGGGAAAGAGAGTAAGGTTCTGCGGCCTTTAGCCCCCTCCCCCAGCTTTCTGTACCGCCTCGATGAACGCCCGGAGTTTGACCGGGTCTTTTTTGCCAGGCGCGGCTTCCACGCCGCTGGCCACATCCACGCCCAAAGGCTGGGCGGTGGCGACGGCCTGAGCCACGTTATCAGGGGTAAGGCCGCCCGCCAGGATAATGGGGCCGCGTCGGCCCGCTTGGCGGGCCAGATGCCAGTCGAAGGTTTCGCCGGTGCCTCCGGCCACCCCCGGTCTATAGGTATCCAGGAGGAAGGCCTGGACTGCATTCCGGTACGCCTCCAGTTCTGCCAGGCTTTCTTGTCCGGCAATACGAATTCCCTTGATCACCCGGCGGCCTAAGGCGCGGCAGTAGTCCGGAGATTCATGGCCATGGAGCTGGAGCCAATCCAGCCCCACGGAAGCTGCGATCTCTCGCACGACGGCCGCTTCTTCGTCCACGAACACCCCTACGCTCAGCACGAAGGGCGGGAGCCGCCGGATGATCTGCCGGGCCTGGTCAGGGCTCACCGCCCGGGGGCTCTTGGAAAAGAAGATAAATCCCAGGGCATGGGCTCCCAGGTCGGCGGCCAGTTGCGCATCTTCGAGATTGGTGAGGCCGCAGATTTTTATCCTAATCATACCGATTTTTTGCAGAGATGCGGACAAGGAAAGCATTTTCTTAATTTCTAAGAAAAGTTCTCAATTTTGCCCCGGGATCGCCCTCCACCGTTAGGCTTTGGCCGATGAGAAACCCCTTGATGCCGGCGGCCAGGAGAGGCTCCAGGTCTTCTCTGGCCTGCAAGCCTGAGGCGGCCACCAGGGTGACGTCCGGGGGGGCCAGGGGGGCCAGCTCCACGGCCCGGTCCATATGCATCTCGAAGGTGTCCAGGTCCCGATGGTTGATGCCGATGACTGTGGCGCCGGCGTGCAGGGCTGCTTCCATTTCCCCTTTGGTGTGCACCTCCACCAGGGCTTCCATCCCCAGGGAACGGGTGAGAAGCAAAAGGGAGGTGAGCTGGCTCACGTTCAGGAGCCGCACGATGAGCAACAGCGCGTCGGCGCCGATGGCTGCGGATTCATAAATCTGAATGGGCTCCAGGATGAAGTCCTTGCGCAGGATGGGCAACCGGATGTCCGGCCGCATGCGCCGGATGAAATCCGGGTCGCCATGGAAATAGTGGCGCTCGGTGAGCACGCTGATGACTGCGGCGCCGTTGGCTTGATAGATCTTCGCCAGCTCCACCGGGTCCCAGTACATGGCAAACTCACCTTTGGAAGGCGAGGCCCGTTTGACTTCGGCAATGATGGCCGCGCCGGGTTGGGAGTCCAGCGCTTGCTTCAAGCTCAAGGGCGGCGGCCGGGTGGCGATGGCTTCCTTGAACTCCTGGATGGTCCCGGCCTCAAAGAGCTTGAGGGAGTCTTCCAGAGTGCGCCTGACGATGTCGTCGAGAAAACCCATTCTCATTCTTTTTTCCTTGGGTTCGCCTGTGAATGGTGGCAGTCAGGGGCCGTTGTCGAATCCGTTCTTAACTGCCCACAGACTTTTGCCCTTAGCCCCTTTCCCCGAAGCTCTTGCTTTTGGCCGCCAGGGCCTCCAGTTTGGCCAAGGCCTTGCCGCTCTTAATGGTGTCCCGGGCCAGGGCGATGCCGGCAGGAAAATCCGGGCTCAACCCGGCGGCGATGAAGGCCGCGGCGGCGTTCAGGCACACCATGTCCTCCCGGGGACCCCCCTCCCCGGCCAGCACCCGACGGACAATCTTAGCGTTCTCAAAGACGTCGCCGCCCCGGATATCGGCCAGGCTGGCCCGTTTTAAGCCGAAGTCCTCGGGGGTGATGGTATAGGTGCGCACCTGGCCGTCCTGGAGCTGGCTGATGCGGGTGGGCCCCACGATGCTGATTTCATCGTAGGAGCCCTCGCCGAAGACCACAAAGGCGCTGCGGGCCCCCAGATTCAAGAGCACGTGGGCCAAAGGCTCCGTCAAAGCCGCATCATAGACCCCCAGCACCTGGACGTTGGCCCCCGCGGGATTGGTGAGGGGCCCCAGGATATTGAAAATGGTGCGGATGCCGATCTCCCGGCGGGGGCCGATGGCGTAGCGCATGGCCCCGTGGAGTTGGGGCGCGAAGAGAAAGCCGATGCCCACCTCATTGATGCACTGGGCCACCTGTTCGGGAGTGAGGGCCAGGTTGATGCCCAGGGCCTCGATCACATCAGCGCTCCCGCAGCGGCTGGACACCGCCCGGTTGCCGTGTTTGGCCACCTTGAGCCCGGCGCCGGCCACCACAAAGGCAGTGGTGGTGCTGACATTGAAGGTCTGGGTGGCGTCCCCCCCGGTGCCGCAGGTGTCCACGATGGTCTCCCAGTCCACATTGATTTCGTCCCGGTCCAGGTCCACCAGATTATCCCCCAGGGGGATGCGGGTGGCCTTGGCCCGCATGACCTTGGCCGCCGCGGTGATCTCCGTTACCGTCTCCCCCTTCATGCGCAGCGCGGTGATGAAGGCCCCGATCTGGGCCTCGGTGGCCGCCCCGCTCATGATGGCCTCCATGGCCTGGACCATCTCTGCTTCCGAGAGGTCCTGCCGGGTCACCACTTTTAAAATTGCTTCCTTCAACATCATGAACTCCTTTTTCGCCTCTCTTGGCCAGGGTTGCCGCCACCGGCAGGGAAGCGCAACACTGCTTCCGGGCAGTTAGTTCCGCTGGAGTTTTCTTTTATTCCAGGAGGGGAGGCCCTTGCCCTCCGCACGTCTGGGCCTGCAGGCGGATTTGGCAAAGATCCTCTCCCCCAAAGTGTGGACCTCAGGTCTGGCCCTCTTCTCCCTGGAAGAGAAATAATCCGGCGGCAAACTTGTCGGGCGCGCCCAGCACGATGAGCAGATCATTGGGCAACAGCCTGACGTCTGCCTCCGGGTTGAACATCAGCTGCGAGTCGCGCCGCACAGCCAATACCGTGAGGCCGTATTTTTTCCTCAGCTCCATTTCCGCCAGCGTGCGCCCCGCCAGGGGCGCCCCCGGTTCCAGACGGATGGTGCTGATTTCCATATCATGGAGATAGGTGGCCAGATCACCCAGAGATTCGAAGTCCTTTCTCAGACCCCGGAGCATCCCGTAACTGCCGGCCCGCACCTCCCGGATGAAGCGTTCGATGTCACTTTTGGGGACAAGATATTTTCTCAGAACCCGGGCGAAAATTTCCACGGAGGTCTCAAATTCCTCCGGGATCACCTCATCGGCCCCTAATTCGAACAGGGCCTTAAGCTCCATAAGGTAGCGGGTGCGTACGATAATGTAAATTTGCGGGTTGAGCTTGCGGGCCAATTCAGTGGTGCGCCGGGTAGCCGCCGGATCGTTGATGGCCACCACCGCAATTCGGGCGGCATGGATATTGGCCAGGTGGAGAATCTCGGGGTTGGCGGCGTCCCCGAAGTAGATGGGCTGCCCTTTGGCCCTCTCGGCCCGCACCGTCTCCGGGTTCATTTCAATAATAACATAGGGGATGCCGGCGTTCTGCGCCGCCCGGGAGACGTTGCGGCCGGTGACGCCATAACCGATGATCACCAGGTGGTCCTGTGGCTGCGGGGTTTCCGGGACTTTGGAGAGAAAAGACCCGTGTTTTATGGCGGCCGGCAAGGGCAGGCGCATGGCCGCGTCCGCCACCCGGGGGGCAAGGCTCATGATGAAGGGGGTAAAGGCCATGGTGAGAACTGTGATATCCAAAAACAACTGATAATTCTTGGTGGAGAGCAACCCGTGGGCCAGGCCGGTTTTGGACAATACGAACGAGAATTCCCCCACTTGGCACAGAATCAGGCCCACCAACACCGCGGTGCGCAAAGGAAAGCCCAGGGCCAAGGCAACCCCCCCGGCTATCAGCGCCTTCACCGCCAACACTGTCAGGGCGCTGGCCAGGATGCGGCCCGGCTCCGCCAGGAACAGCTCCACATTCAAGAGCATGCCGATGGAGATAAAGAAAATGCTGGTGAAAATGTCCCGAAAAGGGAGGACATTCCCTAAAGCCTGATGGCTGTATTCGGTTTCGGACAAGATAAGCCCGGCCAGGAACGCCCCCAGGGCCAGGGAGAGGCCGGCTTTGGCCGTGCCCCAGGCCACCAGAAAGCAGAGCACCAAGACGGTAAGGAGAAAAATCTCCCGGTCCCGGGTGCGGGCGATCTGGTAGAGCACCTGGGGCACCACATATTTGGCGCCGACGATTACCAACCCGAGAATGACCAGGCTTTTCACCAGCAGGCCCTGGGCCGCCTGGCCCATTTCCGCGCCGGCCGCTCCCGCCAGGAAAGGCGTAAACAGCATCATGGGCACAATGGCCAGGTCCTGGAATATCAGGATTCCCAAGGAAATACTGCCGTGGGGGGCTTCCACCTCCGCTTTGCTTTGCAGGAGTTTGAGCACTATGGCGGTGCTGCTCAGGGAGACCAGCAAGCCGATGAAGACGGACTCCCGCATCCCCAACCCCAGCGCCCCGGTCAACAGCGAGAAGAGCAGAATGGTAAGCGCCACCTGCAACGAGCCGCCGATGAGCATGGTGCGGCGCAGGCGCAACAGGTTGGCGAAGGAAAATTCAATGCCGATGGCGAAAAGGAGCAAAATCACCCCGATTTCCGCCAGGATTTCCACTTCATGGACCGCTTTGATCAGCCCCAGGACCTGGGGGCCCGCCAACACGCCGGTGAGAATAAAGCCCACAATGGGAGGAATGCCCAGGCGATGGCAGAAAAAAATCACCCCGATGGCCAGCACATACACGATGAGGAGATCAAAGATGAGCGGAATTTCCATTAGTTAGTTAATCCTGGGTCAAGGGGTGAACCGACGGCTGCGCGAGATACTCCCGGGCGGCCTGGATACCGGCTTCCAGGGCCTTTCGGTTCAGCTCTGCATGCTCCTTGGGTACCCGAGCCAGCACCGCGGCCTCCAGACTTTTTAAGGACACCACGCCGGTGAGGGTGGCCAGCGCACCTAAGGCCACGATGTTGGCTATCATCACCTGGCCCAGCTCCCGGGCGATCCGGGTGAAGGGCAGACCGATGGCCCGGGTGGTGGGCAGGTGCTGCACCAGGCTGGAGTCCACCAGCAGCGTGCCGCCGGGCTTCAGGTCGAAGATGTAGGTGTCGCAGGCCCGCTGGCTCATACACAGCAGGATGTCCGGCTGGATGGCCTTGGGATAGTCAATCTCCACGTCGCTGATCACCACCTCGGCCCGGGACGCCCCACCCCGGGCCTCCGGCCCGTAACTCTGCGTCTGGGCCACAAACTTCCCCTCGTGCACCCCCGCCGCCTCCGCCAAAATCACCCCGGCCAAAATCAACCCCTGGCCCCCCGAACCCGCCAACCTGATCTCCAACCGCTCCGCCATAGAAGCCTCGCTCGTGTGTTGGGGGAGGAGGCTAAGGGCCGTGGGCCCTTACCCCCTCCCCCAAGCCCCCACCCCCAAACCCTTACAGGGTTGGGAGGGGGGCTTG
>FWWM01014789.1_pt1 | contig 12136 bp, 10 predicted proteins | sample 2228351 | NCBI WGS metagenome assembly FWWM01 (sample SAMEA103939774, study PRJEB20133) | metagenome | reverse complement strand
TCCCGTCTCCCGCTCTAGGCGTGTAAGGCAGTAGGGGCGACCGAGCGGTCGCCCCTACTGCATGGGGGCCTGTGGCGTAGCTGGGAGCGCGCCTCAATCGCACTGAGGAGGTCAGGGGTTCGAATCCCCTCAGGTCCATGGACGATATCGGCAGATATCGAGTGAATGAGCAGATGGTTCTGGCCATCCGCTTATCGGTTTCCTGATCCGCTGCTTCCTATCCCCATGTACTGGATCATCGACACCGACGCCGGCGTGGATGACGCGATCGGCATCGCGATGCCCTTCGTGCCGGAGTGTCGCGACGACGTCGTGCTGGCCATCACCACTGTCACCGGCAATGTGCATGTTGGCCGGGTCAACGTCAACGTCGGCGCTGTGCTCGATGCATTGGACGTGCACGTGCCGGTCTACGCCGGTTGTGACCGGCCGATGATCGAACCGCATGCCCATGCCGAAGCGTTCCATGGGGCGGATGGACTGGGCGGTGCCGGCTTGTCACAGACGGAGCGCAGGCCGGAGCGCGAACATGCTGCCGTGGCCATCAACAGGCTCGCACGCGAGTGCGCGGGCGAACTTGGCCTGATCGCGCTTGGCCCGCTGACGAACATCGCGCTGGCCTGCAACCTCGACCCTGGACTGCCTGCTCGCGTGGCGAAGTTGGTCGTCATGGGCGGTGCGTGGCAGGCGCGCGGCAATCAGACTTCGGCTGCCGAATTCAACATCGCGACCGATCCGGAGTCGGCCCACGTGGTCTTCGAGCGCTTCCCGAACGTCATCGTCTTGCCCTGGGAAGTATCGCTCGATCAGATGATGCCGTTCGCGGCGTTCGAGCGGATCCGGGCCAGTGAATCGCGGCGCGCCCGCTTCTTTGCTGCCATGACCCGCATCGTCTACGACTGGCGTGACCGCTTCGGCTTTGCCGGCGTTCCGCTGCCCGACCCGCTGGCGGTGGCCGTTGCGCTCGACGATCGCGTGGTTGCGCGGGAGGTGAAGGCGCGCGTGAAGATAGACATCGGCTCCTCGATCGGGCGGGCGCTGTCCTCGCTCGACTATCGCCATCCGCAACCCAACGCCCGCGTCGTGGTGGAAGTGAACGCCGACATGGCGTGGCAGATGATCGAACGTGCATGGACGCGATGAGGGTATTGCTGCTGGCCGACGTCGTGCTGACGATGGATGCGCACGGCCGGATCTACCACGACGCCGGCGTGTTGTTGGAGGGCGATCGCATCCTGGCGGTGGCGCCGCGCCTTCACTTCGAGGGTGTCGCTGCGCAACGGCTGGAGCTGGGGCGCCGCTTGCTGATGCCCGGTCTGATCAACGCACACACGCACACGCCGATGACGCTCTTCCGCGGCCTGGCGGAGGGTTACTCGCTGCTTACCCTGGAGGGCTGGTTCAACGGCATCCGCTCGTGGGAGCTGGCCATGACGCCTGACATGATCCCACCGGCAGTGGGCGTCTCATGCGCCGAGATGATCCGGACCGGCACGACCTGCTTCGCCGACCAGTACTTCTACATGGAGCGCATCGCGCCGGTCGTGCGGGAGAGCGGGATGCGAGCGGCGCTCGCCTATGGTGTGGTCGAGGTAGGTGACGATCAAGCCCACGACTGGGCCATCCGAGCCACAGGGGAATTCCTGGAATCGCTTCGCGGTGATCCCCGCCTGACCGGATGGATCGGCCCACATGCGCTCTTCGTGGACAATCGGCTGCCGACGATTCGGGCGGCGCTGGCGCTGGCCGATGCATACGACGCCGGCTTGCACATCCATCTGTCAACCTCGGGCGAAGAGGATGCCTATTGCCTGCAGCATTACGGCACGACGGCGGTGCAGCAGATGAAGCGCATCGGCGTGCTGGACCGGCGCTTGATCGCGGCGCACTGCCTCACCATCCCGCCGGAGGATGACGCGACACTGGCTGCGTCGCCGTTTGCGGCCATCATCGCGCCTTCGGCATGCATGCGCGCCGGTAAACGCGCTGCTCCGCTCAAGCGCATGCTGGCCAAGGGTGTCCGCGTCGCGCTCGGGACGGATAACGTGACCGCCAACAACGCCTACGATCTGTTCAAGGAAATGCAAATCCTGGGCAAGCTGATGGCGTATTGCGAGGGTGAGCCGAATCCAATTCCGGCCAGGACGATCGTCGAGATGGTCACCACGCGCGCTGCGGATGCCTTGGGCCTGGCCAGTACGGTCGGTTCGATCGAGGCTGGAAAGCGCGCCGACCTGATCGCAATTGACCTGGATGCGCCGGGCTTTGTGCCGCGTCGCGCGCAGGATATCTATACTGCGCTCGTATATGCCATCGGTGGTCTGTCGGTGACGGATGTCATGTGCGACGGCCGGTGGTTGATGCGCGATAGCCGCTTGCTCACGGTGGACTATCGCGCGTCGTGTGATGCGCTGGAGGCGGCTTGCGCCGAGTTGCAGGCGCGGCGCGAAAGACTGGCCGCGGAAGCCGGTGAGGTGCGATGAACATGCCCTTCGACCCCTGGACACACGTTCGGACGATTCATGGCCTGGCCGCAGACGAAGTGATTTCGGCGCTGCAGAAGGAAATTCGGCGCGGCAACAGCGAGAACGCTTGCCTGCTGGCCTACGAAATGCTGACCACCAGCGAGGACCTGGAACGTAAGCTTTGGGATCGGCTGTGCGTGATTGCGGTGGAAGATGTGGGCTTCGCCGAGATCTCCGCGCCCGTGCTGGTCGAATCCCTCGAGCGGATGTCGCGTCGTTACCGCTACGGCGAGGGCGATCGCATGCTCTTTGCCATTCATGCCGTGCGCTATTTATGCACACGACACAAGGACCGCAGCAGCGACGAAATGCTGAGCTGGCTCAGGCGCGCCGTAGAAGAAGGTGGACTCCGGCCCACCATCCCCGACTACGCGCTGGATATGCATACCGCTCGTGGTCAGGCTATGGGGCGCGATTTGCAACACTTCCTCGCGATCGGCGCTCAGGTGCATCCGGAATGGCCGGCGCGCGATCGCAGTTACCTGGAAAGGCTGCTTCGCCAGATCGAGGACCCATCGCTATAATCACAAGCTAAATTCGTTTCCCCCAGAACCAGTCGAAAGGAGAAAGAACCGTGAGCAAGAAAATCAACGCCTTGTTCGGCTTGACCGTTGCTGCCAGCATGCTGCTCGCTGCTTGCGCGCCTGCTGCGCCGGCAGCGCCCGCTGCGCCGGCCGAGCCGGCGGCCACTCAGGCGCCTGCTGCCGAAGCACCTGCCCAGCCTGCGAAGAAGCGCGTCAAACTCGTGCTGAACGGCACCCTTGGCGATAAGTCGTTCTTCGACAGCGCTCAGCGCGGCATGGACATGATGAAGAACGAGCTGGGTTACGAGGTCAGGACGATCGAGCTGGGTTACGACCGCAATAAGTGGGAACCCGGCCTCGAGGATGCAGCAGCCGCAGACGACTACGACATCCTGATCGCCGGCACCTTCGACATGAGCGCCTACATCAGCCGCGTCGCGCCGGAGCACCCGGACAAGAAGTTCTGGATGTTCGACGCTGGCCCGGATTACGAGGGCACGGAAGGCGGATGTAGCAACAAGTGCGAAAACGTCTACACCATCCTCTTCCGACAGAACGAGGGCTCGTATCTGCTCGGTGTGCTCGTGGGTGAGTTGATCAAGGAGGGCAAACTGCCCGGTGCCGAGGGCCGCACGAAGGTAGGCATCGTAGGTGGCGCGGACTTCCCCGTGATCAACGATTTCATCGTCGGTTTCAAACAGGGCTTCGCCGAGTCCGGCCTCGATCCAGAGGAGAACGTGCTCGTGCAGTATGTCGGTGGCGATAACCCGTTCAACAACCCGGCCAAGGGCAAAGAGATCGCCAACTCGATGTACGACCAGGGCGCGGCTATCGTGTGGGGCGTCGCCGGGAATTCCGGCAACGGCGTCTTCGAGGCGGCGGTCGAGAAGAAGCTCTACGCGCTCGGCGTGGATAGCGACCAGTATCAGACGATCGCCGACCCGGCTCAGAAGGCGACCATCATCACTTCGATGCTGAAGAACGTGGACCAGGGCTTGCTGCGCGCAGCCAAGCTGGATGCCGAGGGCAAGCTCACGTATGGCGCGCCAGAGAGCGTCGGCGTCGCCGCCAACGCGGTTGGTGTGGCCGATAACGAGAACTATCAGAAGTACGTCTCCAAAGAGATTCAGGCGAAAGTGCAAGCCGCGTTCGAGAGAGTGGCCAGCGGCGCCGTGCAGGTGGATTCGGCGTTCAAGTGATCGTGGAGCTTGCGCGAGCGGCTGCGGCGACTGGGCGACGTGCGGGGAGCTCCCACCACCCCTGGTCTGGGTGCAGCCAACTCTGCGTAGCTTCGTGATCGAACCTGACGAAGGCGTTTGACAACCGGGCGCGTGGCGAATTAAATCTCGTCGCGCGCCCTTTTCGTTCGCGCCGGCTTGCTCGAGGAGACGTGCGAGGTCCGTCGCGACGCGCTCTGTGTTCGAGGAGGATGAACGATTAGCACTCACGCGCCTCAGCCCGTTCCTGCAGCATCCGATTCGGCGCTTGCGCCGCTGATCGAGATGCGCCACATCACCAAGATCTACCCCAATGGCGTGCTGGCCGACAACGATGTGTCGTTCGAGGTGCGCGCCGGCGAAATCCACGCGCTGGTCGGCGAGAACGGCGCCGGCAAATCCACGCTGATGAAGATCCTGTACGGCATGGAGCGGCCGACGTCGGGCCAGATCTTCCTGCGCGGTGCGCCGGTCACCATCCATACGCCGCACGAGGCGATTGCGCTGGGCATCGGCATGGTGCACCAGAACTTCATGCTCGTCCCATCGTTCACAGTCGCGGAGAACATCGTGCTGGGCACGGAGCCGTTGCGCGGTGTCTTCGTGGACAAACGCGCTGCCGTCGCTGCAACGACTCGTCTGGCTCAGCAGTATGGACTGAATGTGGATCCGGAGGCGGTGGTGGATGCCGTGCCGGTGGGCATGCGCCAGCGCGTCGAGATCTTGAAGGCGCTCTATCGCGGCGCTGACGTGTTGATCCTCGATGAGCCGACGGCCGTGCTCACCCCCCAGGAGACGCACGAGCTGTTCGCGGCGATTCGCCAGCTCGTGAACGCCGGCAAGACCGTGATCTTCATCTCTCACAAGCTGCGCGAGGTGATGGAGATCAGCGATCGCATCAGCGTGATGCGCGATGCGCGCATGGTGGGCACAATCGCCAAGCGCGACGCCAACGAACATCTGCTGGCGAAGATGATGGTTGGTCGGGAGGTGTTCCTGAATATCGAGAAGCCGCCGGTGCAGCGCGGGCCGGTCGTGTTGAAGGTGCGCGACCTCGAATATGCGACCGACGCCGGCGTCGAAGCGCTCAAACACGTGTCGTTCAACGTGTATGCCGGCGAGATCCTGGGCATCGCCGGCGTGGAGGGTAATGGGCAGACCGAACTGGTCGAAGTGATCGCCGGCCTGCGCGCCCCCTTGGGTGGCGTGATCGAGTTGGAAGGCAAGTCCATCGCCGGCTTGACGCCGCGCGGCGTGCGTCGGGCCGGCGTCGCACATATTCCCGAGGACCGGCTGACCAACGGTGTGGCGCTGGAATCGAGCATCCAGGAAAACCTGATCGTAGATCGCTACGAGCGTGAACCGTTTACGCGGGGTGGATTCCTGCGCCCGGCGGAGGTCGCGCGTAACAGCGAGGCGTTGATCGAGCAATATGCTATTCGCGCGCCGGATGGCACCCTGCCGGTCGGGTCGCTCTCCGGCGGCAACATGCAAAAAGTCGTCGTCGCCCGTGAGCTGTCATCCAGGCCCAAGCTGTTGATCGCAGCGCAACCCACGCGTGGCGTGGACATCGGCGCGACCGAATTCATGCACGAGCAGTTGGTGAAGGCGCGCAACGCCGGCGTGGCCATTCTGCTGGTGTCGGCCGACTTGAGCGAGGTGATGTCGTTGTCCGATCGGCTGGCGGTGATGCACGACGGCCGGATCGTCGCCATCTTCCCGGATACGCGCGGGTTGACCGAGGAAGAAGTCGGCCTCTATATGCTGGGCACGAAGACGATGACTCAGGCAGAGATAGAAAGTAATTGGTGACATGCAGGCGACTATCCCGACTCCCACGGCTCCTTCGTTCGATCGCGCTGCCGAGCGGGCGCGCGTGCAGGCCGAGCGCCGCCGCGCTGCGCTGATTGATGTCTTCGTCACCCTTGGCACGATCGCGCTGGCCCTCTTGATCGGATTCCTGGTGATGCTCATCGTCGGCAAGGACCCGGTTCTGGCCTACTCGTCGCTGCTCAGTGGTCCACTCAGCCGGAGTAACCGGACCGGCCGCTGGATCGAAGACGCGACCACGCTCATCATCCTCGGCCTGTCGGTGTCCATTCCCTTTCGGGCGCGCCAGTTCAGCTTGGGCGCGCAGGGGCAGATGTTCATGGCGGCGATGGTGGCGGCGGTGATTGCGATCTATGTGCCGCTCCCGCCGCTGTTGGCGGTGTTGCTGCCGCTGTTGGCGGCGATGGTGGCCGGCTTCCTGGTGGGGCTGTTGCCCGGCTTGATGAAGGCGCACCTCAACGCCAATGAGATCGTCTCCACGCTGATGCTGAATGCCGTGATCGTGCTGCTGTATGACTTCCTGCTCACGAATGTGTTCACGCCGCCGGGCTCGCAATCGCTGCGCTCCGAGGCGATCCAGGCCAACAGCATGCTGGCCCGGCTCACGACGTTCTTCGGGGTGAATTTGGGCCGGGCCAACCTGGCTGTGGTGTTCGTCGGACTCCTGGTTGCTGCGGTATGGGCCTTGCTCAATCGCACGCCATTCGGATACGAGATTCGCACCATCGGCGCGAATGAGAAGTTCGCGCGCTACGGCGGCGTCGATACGCGACGGACGATCGCATTATCGTTTGCCATCGGCGGCGCCATTGCGGCGGTAGCCGGCGTGCACCTCGTCCTGGGCGTGCATCACCGGCTGATCCCAGGCATCGCGGCTGGCCTGGGCTTCGAAGGGATCGTGGTGGCGTTGCTAGCGCGCAACAACCCGTTGCTCATCCCGATCACCGGGTTGTTCTACTCCTATCTGCGCGTCGGCGGCGACATCATGGAGCAGGAAGCCGCGGTCGGCACCGAGATCGTGCAGGTGATTCAGGCCGTGATCATCTTGCTGCTGACGGCACAGGTACTGGTGAACTATGTGAAATCGCGTAACCGTCGCGTGCGCGAGGCGTGAGCGGCGATCTACATGCTGTGCATCATGCACTGCACGGCCCTCATACGCAACACGCAATACGGAATGCGCAATCCATGCCATGGAACAAGCTCTCCAAGTCATCTTCAGCGCGACGTTCATCGCCGCAGTGTTGCGCGTCTCCACGCCGATCCTGCTGCCGGCGCTGGGCGGGTTGATCTCTGAACTGGGCGGCGTGGTGAACATCGCGCTCGAGGGCATCATGTTGACGGCAGCATGCACCGGCGTGCTCATCAGCGTGGCTACACAGAGCGAATGGTTGGGCTTGCTCGCCGGCGTGGCGATGGGCGTAGTGATGGCGCTGGTGTTGGCCTTCTTCCACTTGAACCTGAAGGCGGATATCATCCTGGCCGCCATCGCCATCAACATCCTGGCCTCAGGTGGGACGATCTTCGTCGTCTTTTTGCTCATCGGCGACAAAGGCAGCACGAGCGCGCTGGTCAGCAAGCAGATGCCGTTCGTGGAGATCCCGATCATCAAGGACATCCCGATCGTCGGGCCGATCGTCAGTGGCCAGAACCTGCTGACCTACGTCGCGTTCATCGCCGTCGTGCTGGTGACGGTCTTTCTGTATCGCACGCGGGCGGGCATCCACCTGCGAGCCGTGGGGGAGAACCCGGAAGCGGCGCGCTCGGTGGGGATCAACGTACGCGCGCAGCAATACCTGGCGCTAGCGTTGAGCGGGCTGCTGGCAGCGCTGGGCGGCGTATACCTCAGCATGGGCTACGTCAAGTTCTTCGCCCGCGACATGACGGCCGGCCGCGGGTTCATCGCGCTCGCGGCTATCTTCCTGGGCGGCAAGACGCCCATCGGGACGATGATCGCAGCCCTGGTCTTTGGCGCGGCCGAGGCGCTGTCGGTGCAACTCGGTAATCTGCGCGTTCCCAACCAGCTCGTGCAGATGATCCCATACGTCGCCACGCTCTTTGCGCTGGTGGTGTATGCGCTGGTGCAGCGTCAGCGCGCCATTGCCCGCCAGCGCAAGTTCCGGCAGCCGCAAACCGCATAGCACGGCTCCGAGCTCCTGTATCGAAGATCGAAATACGCCCACCACTCGACGATGAACCAGTTGCGCTCCAAAATCTACGGCGGCGTGTATGGCCAGGCGCTGGGGGACGCATTTGGCATGCCTGCGCTGCTCTCACCGGCCCAGACGCGTGCGCGCTTCGGCCGCATCACCGACTTCGTCGCTGCGCCGGACGATCATCCGGTGCACGCCGGGTTGCCCGCCGGACGCGTTACCGACGACACCGAACAGGCCATCTGGCTGGCCCGCCAGATCATCGCCGACGGTGGCGTAACGCTCGAAGGCAGCGCGCGCGCCATCCTGGGATGGTACGATGCCATTGGCGGCGATAGCTGCGTCTTCGTTGGCCCCAGCACACGCCGTGGTGTGGCGAGGATCCGCGCGGGCGTGGACCTTCGCCAGACCGGCCTCGGCGGTGACACCAATGGCTCGGCCATGCGCGCTTCGGTCGTTGGCTTGATCCACCCCGGCGATGTCGAGGGCGCGGCTCGTGATGCAGCGCTCACCGCTATCCCGACCCACAACACCCACGTGGCTTGTGCGGCTGCAGCGGCTGTTGCCGGCGCCGTCGCATGCGCGCTCGAACCAGATGTCGGGCTGCGCGATATCCTCCAGGCCAGTATCGAGGCGGCCAGGATTGGCGAGTCGCTCGGCGAGCTGGCGCTGGGCGCGTCGGTGGCCCGGCGGATCGATCTCGCCATCAGCCTGGCGCGCGATGAGTCGGGTGATGATGCCGATCGGGTGCAGGCCATCTACGACCTGATTGGCACGGGGCTGGCTGCCAGCGAAGCCGTCCCGGCGGCCATGGGCATCGTCGCCCTGGCCGATGGTGATCCAGTGCAGGCTGCGTGGCTGGCTGCCGAGCTGTCGGGCGACGCCGACACGATCGGTGCGATGGCGTGCGCAGTATGTGGCGCGTGGAAGGGTGTCGAAGCGATCCCGGTCGAGATGCGTGAAACGTTGCGCGCAGCGAACCCGGATTACGACTTCGATTCGGTCGCGGAGGGGTTGTTCATGCTGGCCGCGCGCAAGGTTGACCCATGACGCTGCGCATCGGCATCGTCGGCGCCGGGTCAATGGGCCTCGTCCATGCCGAAGCGTGGTCGAACACGCCTGCCCGAGTGGCCGGGTTCGTCTCGCGCAATCCGGACAACGCACGCCGGCTGGCGGCGCAGCACGGCACGATGGCCTTTGCGACGCTCGACGCCATGCTGCCATACGTGGACGTGGTGGACATCTGCACGCCCACCGTTCTCCACTGCGAGCAAGCCCTGGTCGCTGCCCGCGCCGGCAAACACGTGGTATGTGAAAAGCCGCTCGCGCGCACGGTCGAACAGGCCGAGCAGATGATCGCTGCCTGCCGCGCAGCCGGCGTGAAACTGCTGGTTGCGCACGTGGTGCGCTATTTCGACGCCTACGCCTCGGCGCGCGAGCGCCTGGCGGAGAGAAGGCTTGGCGCAGTCCGGTTGCTCAGCCTGTCTCGGTTGGGCCGCATGCCCTCCGGCTGGTTCGCCGACTCGGACGCCTCGGGCGGTGTGTTGCTCGACCTGATGATCCACGATTACGATTTTGCGCGCTGGGTCGCCGGCGAAGTGGTTCGCGTGAGTGCGCATGCCGCGATCATGTCCGTGGATGGTGCGCCGGCTCAACATGCCCTGGTGACGTTGATGCACGCAAGCGGGGCGATCAGCCACGTTGAGGGATCATGGGCGAATCCCGGGCCGTTCCGCACGTTCTTCCGCATCGCAGCGGACCATGGGTTGATCGAACATGACACGGCGCTGGCTTCACCCAGCGGGCGAAATCCGTATGTAGCGCAGGCACAGGCGTTCTACGAAGCGCTCGTCGGCGATGCGCCGCTGCGCGTGACGGCCGAAGATGGCTTGGCTGCGTTGCGCATCGCCCTGGCGGCTGTCGAGTCGGCCGATTTCGGGCGCGAGGTGTGGCTTTGAGGGCGGAGGTCCCTCTCTGTGCGGGTGCGGAAAGCCAATTGGGTTTAGGACTGCCTGAAGTAGCGGCGGTAACTTCGCCAGAGCTTCCCGTGATAGCCCAGCAAGCAGACGGATATCAGGATGGCGAACAATCCGCCGATCAGTCCGGCAATCTTCTCTTTGATCTCTGTCCAGTTTTGCAAAGTTGGAAGTTCTCCGAAGATCATCAACTCGCGCCAGGAGATCATGATCGTGAAGATCACGCCAAGGATGGTGAAGAAGGCCAGATAAGACTGAGGGGCTGGAGGGAGCGTTTCGTCGGAGCTATCACGCAACAGGAACAACCAGGAGATCAACCATGCAGCACCGCCGACGAGCAGGGTGGGCACGCTGAACAATATGATCCTCGAAACGGGCACCCGGTGAATCACGCCCCAGAAGTCATCCTCGATCAGCCCAAAGAGCAGACGTGGCACGCTCCAGCACAAAAACAGCGTGCTGATGTAGGCAGCAGTCAGTCCCAGGAAGGATACCGTTCTGAGCAGTCGTAACCACATCGCGTGAATGTTGGAAGGTGAACGGGTCTGAGGTATTGTGTCTTCTATGCTTCACATGCTCGCGACGCGCTTCCACGTGCGCGCGGCGGCTTCGCGCGCCTTGGCTGTGATCTCGGCCTCATCCAGCGTGAGCAGCGTGCGGTTGGCCATGACGACCTGTCCGTTGCAGATGGTGTGGGTGACCATGCCACCGCTGACGCCGAAGAGCAGGTGCCAGGCGGCGTTGTCTGCGTTCAGCTCGGTGAACGGTTTGTAGTCCACGAAGATGATGTCGGCCGGCGCGCCGATCTCTAGGGTGCCGCGCATCGCCGGCCAGAAGCACTGCGCGATCCTGGCGTTGTTGTGGTAAGTCATCCGGGCGACCGTGGTCGCGCCCATCGCGCGTGGGTCGAGCGCGTGAACCTTGTGCAGCAGATCGCACACCTTCATCTCGGCGAAGGCATCATTCGAGAAGCCGTCGTTGCCCAGGCCGACGCAGATACCGCGTTCCAGCATCGCGCCCACGCGCGCTACCCCGACGCCGTTGTTCATGTTGCTGCGCGGCTGATGCATGACCTTGGCTTTGTATTCGGCCAGCACGTCCATCTCGCGCTCGCTGATGTGGACGCAGTGTGCGCAAAGGGTTTTCTCACTCAGCGCGTTGTGGATGGCCAGCCGCTCGACGACCGGCACGCGATACCTGCGATAGCTGTCGTCTTCGTCGGCGATATCCTCGGCCACGTGCAGATGAATCGGGATGCCGAGTTGTCTGGCTTTCTCTGCGCAGGCTTCGAGCGTGTCGTTGCCGACGGTGAACGAGGCGTGGATTCCCATGGCAGCCGCCAGGCTAGGGGATTCGGCACGGATGGTCTCCACGGCGAACCGGACGTTCTCTTCGATGCCGAGCTGTGCGCCGTCGAGCCCGTTGCGGTCGGTGACCTCGTAGCACAGAGCAGCGCGCAGGCCGGACTGCGTCACGGCGCCGGCGATCGCATCGAGCGATCCTTCGATCGCGTTCGGGCTGGCATGGTGATCGATCAGCGTCGTCGTGCCGTGCTTGACGGCGTCCACCAGGCACACCAGCGCCGAGTACTTCACCCCATCCAGGTCGAGTGCCCGGTCGAGCCTCCACCACAACTTCTGCAACACTTCCATGAAGTTGCGCGGTGGGTCGCCGGGGATGGCCATACCGCGCGCGAACGCGCCGTAGAAGTGCGTATGTGCGCAGATGTTCGCGGGCAGGATGAGCTTGCCTTCTGCGTCCAAGATCGGGCGCGTGCGCAACAGCTCCGCGTGGCGCGTTTGCAATTCGCCGGTCGGCCCGATGTCGGTGATCATGCCATCTAGCACGAGGAGCGCGCCGTTCTCGATCACGACGTTGGGCTCGGTCATGGTGACCACCGTTCCGTTAATA
>FWWM01014785.1_pt1 | contig 12137 bp, 9 predicted proteins | sample 2228351 | NCBI WGS metagenome assembly FWWM01 (sample SAMEA103939774, study PRJEB20133) | metagenome | reverse complement strand
TGATCACCAGCAAGCCGAGAAAGAACAGCGGCACGCTGTGAATCACCAACAGGAAGTTCCCGCTCGCAATCAGGATGCCCCCGTACAGCACTGCCCGCCGCTGTCCGATGATCCGGTCGGCAATCCACCCGCCCGGAAGACTCAGCAAATACACCAGCGAGGTGTACAGGCCGTAGATAGCGCCCGCCGTCGCTACGCCAAACCCCAGACCCCCGCTTGATGCCGGCGCCGTCATGAACAGGATCAGCAGCGCCCGCATCCCGTAATAGCTGAACCGCTCCCAAAGTTCTGTGAAAAACAGTGTCGCCAGCCCTCGTGGATGACCGAAAAAACCGCGCTCGCGCTCCCTCCCCGCGCGCAGAGCGGCCGATTCCCCCCTCGTCAGTTCCTGTTCCAAGTGATCCTCGGTTGAAGCCGAACGACCCCGGCTGCTTCTCGGGTGTCGATCACCGAGAAGGCCAGCACATCGTCCAACCAGTCCTGACTGCTCCCGTCCCAGTGCTGCGTGGCTACCGTGAGTGTATATTCCTGCCGCGTCAGAAGGCAAGGAAGGGTGAACCGCACCTCGAGCCGCTCCCCTGCCCGGAACCTTCCCAAGTGCAGTCCCTCCTGCCGCGTGTTGGTTCCATACACGTCAATCCCAAGCCGGTTCCTGATTAGTATGCCCACAACGGGCTCCTCAACCTCCGAGAAGAACTGCGCCCGGACTTTCACCGTTACCGTCTCCCCGCTTTGAAACACCTTCGCCGCCTTGCCCGCCCCGTTGTACATCACCGCTTCCAGAATGCGGCTCGACCCGTCGCCATGGCGAAAGCTCGCATTGCAGCCCGCTTCAACCCCGCCACCTTCATCCCTCCGGCCCTTCTCCCGCTCCAGCACCATTCCCACGTAGCGGTTCACTACATCCGCCGGCCCCCCCAACGCCGCCACCTCGCCGTTCACCAGCAGAACCGCCCGGTCGGAAAGCTGCTTCACCAGGCCCAGGTCGTGGGAAACGAACAGCACCGTCACCCGCCTCCGCTTCAATTCTTCGAACTTCTGAATGCACCGATTGGAAAAAATCGCGTCCCCTACCGCCAGCGCCTCGTCCACCACCAGTATGTCGGGATCCACGTGAATCGCCGTCGCAAACGCCAGCCGCACGTACATGCCGCTCGAGTACTCCTTGACCGGCCGCTCCATGAACTCACCGATTTCCGCAAACGCCGCAATCCGTGGAAAAACCCGCTCGACTTCGCTGCGGCTCAACCCCAGGATCTCGCCGCTCAGAAACACGTTCTCCCGTCCGGTGAACTCCGGATTGAATCCTGCCCCGAGCTCGAGCAACGCCGCGATCCGTCCTTCGGTCGACACCCGCCCGCTCGTCGGCTGCACGATGCCGCAGACAATTTGCAATAGGGTGCTCTTTCCCGAACCGTTCGGCCCCACTACGCCGAGCGTCTCACCTTTCTCCACCGTCAGGCTCACTTCCCGCAGCGCCCAGAAATCCCGGTGAAGCTTCCGCCCGGCAAAAGGAACCATCTCCAAAATCCGGTCCGCCGGACGGCGGTAAAGCGGATAGACTTTCGAGACACGCTGGACCAGGATCACGCTCGAACTGACAACTATAACGCGGCGCCGCCCCACTCAACAATCCCGCCCTCACCCCGGCGAAAACCGCTCGACAGACCCCTATCCGAGGAAAACGCTGCGGCGGGGACTCGAAGGCAGCGGTGCGGGATATCCAATGAGACAGAACTGGTCCAGCGCGAACAGAACTACGGACTCGACGTTTTCGCTGAGCGCGTACCGCACCGCTTTCATCCACGGACTTCTCCCGTCGCTGATCCCCACCAGGAAACTACGCCGTGTATCCGGAAAGCCCAGCGCCTTCCCATGCCGGATGGTGCCCACACTGGCGTTCAAGTCTCTGGCGTAAGTGTAAGTGAAGCTTTCGGTCTTCAGGCAGTCGAGGTTCTCTGGCGTCCACACCTGATCGGGATAATTGACCAATGAATTGAACGGCGTCTGGTTCACATCCGTCGGGTACAACACCTCGAACCGGCACTCGGGAATCGCCGTCCGGACATACGACATCACTTCCGAGGTAAACGTCCCGACCAGTTCCCGCAAAAACTCCACTTCTTCCGCATACTCGCTCGGATCAACGTCATTCGCCGGCACGATCCTCATCGCCCGTCCGTACCGGTCCTGGAACGCGCTCGTCGTGTAGGCGTCATAAAACGGCATCCCGGATCCCGGCAGCGGAAAATACCACCACTGAACTTCGCCAAATTGCAGGTACGGCCGGTGCCCCGCCTCGGCCAATAGGCCTGCCATCTCCAGGTACACCTCTCTCCAAAACGCCAGGCTTTGCGGAGAAAAGTTCGTCTGGAGCGCCGGCGTGCTCAGCAGCACCGGCTCCCCGTTGGGATACCGCTGGGCGATGCCGGCAGACACCGACGGATCGCCGTGTTGCAATTCCATGCTGAATGCCGCCGTCACATCCAGGCCGTACGCCTTGAGCGAGCTGTAGAACGCCCGGCTCCAGTCCCTTACAGCTCGGTTCAGCCGTGGCGTCGAACTGAGGTCCGTCCTCCACTCGCCGTCCACTCCTCCGCTGAGCGTCGGCCCGCTCGTCTGGGCCACAAACGGCCCCGTCTCCGGCGCCGCCGAGATCGTAATCTCGTTTCCATCGGCCCCCATCGACCGGGAGTAGATGATCAGCCGGTTGCCCGCCGACTCGGCCCGAACCGCCGTATAGCCGCGGTTCAGCTCCAGCTCGAAAGCCTTGGCGATCGTCTCCGCCGTGTCCCCGATGCGATTTAAGTGCGTAATGACGGTCGCCCTCTCCGGCGGTTCCCCCACTCGGCCGATCCGCAGCTCCGTAACCTGGCTGAACTCCGGCGTCCCGACGAAGTCTACCGTCGCAAATGCATACGCGTGACCGGGCCGGTGCAGTTCATAGAACCACAACGCCCCCACGTAATGGTTTACCCGGCCATGAAAGCCTAACGAATGAATCAACCACGCTGTCCTTTCCGCCGCCAGCGCCATCGAATGGTCCGTGTCCCAGTCTGTCGCCAGCGACAGCTTCGTATTTCGCGGCACGCTCGGCAGAGTGTCGCTCGGAACCGCAATTTCCAGAAAATCAAAGTAGAAATAACTTCCCTCCGGACCATCATGTTGAACTCGAACCGAATGTTCTCCCGCCCCGTATTCCCCGAGCGGTAGCCGCCGCAGTACATCCTCCCCGGCAAGAAAAAGGTCCTCGTTGACCGCCTCCCCGCCGTCTACTTCGATCCGGATGCGCGCCGCGTTGAATGCCGACCGCGTGCCCAAATACAGCATGTGCGTGTGGGTCGCGCGGTATTGAATCTCAACTCCTGCCGCCGTCTCCGTCGTAAAGCGGATCGTCCCGCCGGAAAAGTTGCCCAGCGACTCGATCCAACTGCCCCAGTAACTCGCCTCCGGGTTGTCATCTTCGATGCGCCGGCTCCCGGGTCCCGCCACCGCATAGCCACTGTTTAGGCCGGATATCGTCCAGTTGTAAACCTCAATCGCAAACTCTGTCCGTTGGAACGCCCCGTCCTGCAAATCGGCGGCATACGTCCAGCGCATCTTCCGCACCGCCTGCGCCGGCACCGCACGCCCGTCAACCGATACCAGCGAGTCGAATGGCAGACTCACCCGCCACTTGCTGGGCGAAACTCCGCCGGCAAAGCGTGTCCACCAGGGACTCCACACCTCCGTCTTCGCACCGGCTACAAACCCGTAAACGCCGATCCGGTTCCCGTTCGCTCCCGTCTGGCTTGTTTCCAGCGTCTGCCCCGCCCCTACGTACGTGAGCCGAATCCGGCCCCCGTCACGCGCTGCAATCATCTGATTCGAGAACGTATTGACGCTGTCCACCAGCGCCTGAACGGCGCTCTCCAGAGTGTCCCCGGCAAACAACTGATATGTGTGATGCTCCCCGAGGAACGAAATGCCTACGTAATCGCCCTGAGTCGGACTGCCGCTCAGTTCCAGTTCCGCCGTCGCCGGAATGTACACTCCCTCGATCGGCGTCGCGTAATTCTTGACTGGAACTTGAAAGAATTCCTCTCCCGACGCCCCCTCAGCCCAGATCCTCAAATAAGGCCAGTCCACCGTCGGATAGATGTCCGAGTCGAGCGGAATGCAGCCCGTCCTCGACTCCTCATAGGACAACACCAACCCCCGCAGATCGCCGTCCGGAAGATTTCGAAACGCTGGGTGCTCGAACACATTATCCCGGTTCCACTCGATGACTACCCAATCGAACTGCTGGCGCCAACTGCCTGATACCTTGAATCCGCTCGCGCTCGCCCCATGCATCGCCGCGATTGCGGACGGCCGCTGAAAATAGCATTGTAAGTCCCGGTCGGGACGCAGTTTCGTCAGGCTCTCAGGCATTCCCCTCCCTACAGCCGCACGATAACCGTGAGATCTCTCCCCGGGGTCGTCCCCGGCGCCTGCCCCACCGAGACAACCTCCAACCTGAGCTGCGCCTTCTCGCGCAGCGGCGGTAGTCCGAATCCCGGCACGATGCTCGAGACCCTCTCCCCGGCCGGAATGGTCAGCTCGCAATAAACCTCGCCATCCTGCCACAACCTCAGGGCCACCGGCGCGCCCGTCGGAGCTTCCGCCACCACCGCAAAAATGTCCCGCACCGAGTGGGGGTCCTCGATAACCAACGGCGGAGCCGCCTCGGACTCGATTGCAAGGAAGCCTTCCACTTGCAGTGAAAGCTGACCTCCCGACAGCGTCCTCAATCCCTGGTCCGCCGTGCCCGTGAAACTCACCCGCGTCGATTCGCTGTTGCCCCGCGTGTTCGTTACGAACATCTCAGCCGCCGCCACCCGCACGTCAGGAAGGAAGATCGGATAAGCGAAACTCCCGCTGGCCGGGCTCCCGAAGAAATCCCGCACGAATGGAATCACAAATACCTTGCGCGTCAGATGATAAACGGGCACACCCGGCCCCAAGGCGCTCGGCCAGGTCCCGTGCGACCCCCGCGTCACTTCATACCGCAGCCCCCCGTCCAGCACCTCTTCTACCACCAGAACTTCCGAATCTATCTGAATCAGTGTCCCCACCGTCGCCGGACCCGGACTGGTCAGCTCGACCACCGTATCCTCGGCCGTCAGGCCCGCCGCCAGAAAGAATTGCGTCGGACTGTTCAGCTCCTCCCAGTAGTGAAGTGTCAGCGTCCCCGCCTGGATATTGCGTATGTTGGCCGGGTCCGCAAAGCCCACCCCGACGAGCTCCACCGTGCCCTGCCCGGTCGGCCGTAAACCGAATGTCGGCGCTCCCGAGACGTCCTCGTCAAACCCCGGTCCGGAAGCGCCCCCCAGTCGCCAGCGCGTCAGCGGCGATAATTCGTAGGAGCACTCCCGCCCCAACGCATTCGCCGACCGCCCCGACACGTGCACCGTCGCACCCGCTCGGTTCGGCACATCGAACTGGATTGGACCTGTCTCACCCTCCGCCCCGAAGTGCCAGCCCGCCTCCGCCACCACGAAATGACTTGTCGCATCCGGAACGATGCTCCAGTTGGTCGCCACCGTCAGCGTCGAATTGTCGTTGGCCAGGATGCTCCGCTCCTGCCCCGCGCCCCGGCCTCTCGTGATCCTTACTACTTTGCCCGCGTGCTCATCCGCGATCATCTGAAGAATACTTGACCCGATCGTGTTGGCCGAAAAGATCGTCGCCGCGTGCTCGGGCACGTCCTCAAAGCGCCAGTAGAATCGTGCCCGATCGTAGTTCTCATCCGGCGGCCCCGCTAGGATTGCCGTCAAGCCGTCGTCCCGAAACTCCTCGGCCGGCGTCACATGGGACGCGATCCGCAGCAACTGCCACGGATTCTTCCCGCGGTAGACATGAAATCCCGCGGTGCCCGCCGAGAAGCTCAACTGCTTCAGCCTCACCGCGTTCGTCCCTGAACTCGCCGGTGTCCTCGCCCGCACCACAAACGACAATCCGCTCTCGGCCCCGTCATCGTCCACCGCGCTCACCGCGTAATAGAATGTCTCATCGCCCGGCAGCGACCCGCCCTCTGGGTCCACTTCCGCCGCCAGGCTCAACAACGGGATCCCAGCCCGTGACAGCTCCGGCTTCGCCGGAGCTTGGAAATCCACCTCTAGAAGCAGATTGACCCCGCCGACCGTTCGTTCCGATGCCTTCTCCGTGATCGCAAACTGCTGGTCCCCGTACTCGTCCAGCACGCTGCCCACCAGCGGCCTTGGGATCCCCACCTCACCCCGTTTCTGCCGCCGTGATACGGTTCCACCCGCGCCCTCAACGTCGTCCGTATACCAGGCGTCGTCGTGAATCTGGCACGTCAGTTTCGATCGGCGGTAGTTCAGACCCGCCGCCACCTTCAAGATTCGGAATGGTTGCCGCTGCAGCCCCTCCTTCAGATACGTTAACGTGATCAGGTCGCCGGGTTTGAGCCCCACCGCCCGCACGCTCGTCTCGAACTCCGCGTACAGGTTGCCACGGATCCCCTTGTTCAGTTGCCGCCGGATGATTCGCGCCGCTTGGTTGTAGTTCGGCAGGCCCAGCGCCGTCAGTCGTACACTCACCTCTTGGCCCGTCCGCAGCACGTCCCCCACATCAACCAGCGACAGGCTGTCTTGCTGAAACTCGTTGAAGGCATCCTGAAATTCCACCGAATATCGGTTCGGTGTGTCGGCGGTCGGCCGCGACCAGAACCGCAGCGTCGGCTCGCCGTTCTCCCGTCTCGCCAGCCCCGAAAGCCCCATCGACCCGTCGCAGAACTCGTACGCCGGCCAGCCCCCATTCAGCTCTTCTACGCTGTTGCTCCCGTCTGGCTTTTCCGGCTGCTGGAGCGCAAGCCCGCCCTCCGGCCGCAGCTCCAGCCGCCCGCCGGCCCCGTACGTCAGGTACAAACCGGACCCGTTCCGAATGCCTCGTACAACGTCCGCCGCGCTGCGTCTCCGCCGCAGCACCAGGTTGCATTGAAACCTGGGTATCAGCGTCGGGTTCCCGTGCAGGTCCTGAGCCGGAATCAGTTCACTACAGTACTCCGCCGTTCGCGCGAAACTCCCTAGGTCAATCTCCTCCGGGCTCCACCCGCAGCGCCGCAGAATGTCCAGCAACACCCAAGCCGGATTATTCGTGAACTCAATCCCCAGCGACGTCCCGTCCGCAGCGTACCGCTCGACCTTCATGCCCTCCACCAGCACCTCGACCCGCGGCAGCGAACGCCCCTCGCTGATCCGGTTCGGAACCACAACCGACAGATACGCCATGCTCCCGTACGGGTCGCCCGCCGGACGGCCCGATTTGTCCGTGAAATCGTAATTGAAGTCGCCCGTCCGGTTCCCCGTGCTGACCACGTTGAACCAGCCCGTCGCCGTCATGTCCGCCCCGGCCTGCCCCTCCGGAACCTCGACGCCGTTCACCATCACCTTCACAACGCCCTCGATCTCGCCCATCCCCAGCAGCACTTCCATCCGTGTCAGGTTGCCGTCGTTGCGCGCGAAGACTACCGGTGGCTCGTACCACGCCGTCCCGTAAACTAGCGGCACAAAGTCGTTGTAGCGGGCTTGGTTCTCCACTGTGGCCGCAACGTGGCTGCCCTGCTCCCCGTAGCTCCGGACTACAATGTCCGCCGGCAGATACTCGATCCCTCCGAATCGCCGCGTCGGGTTCCCCGCCGCATCCGAGGAGAACATTCCCCGCGCCTCACATTGCCCCCTCGTGTAGTCGCAGCTCGTGAACGGTTCACCCCCGTTCAGGTTCCCCACCCCGCCCGCAATGTCAGGTGAGTACCCACAACGAAAAAACGGTGAATACCGCCCTCTCGCTCCCCCCTGGACCGCTTCCTCCCTCTGCTCCCGCGTCTCCGGAAACGTCCACGGGCACCGCCGCTGGATCCTGATCTCCGGCAGCAGTATCCGTTGCAGGTTCAGCCGGTTCGTGAAGCTCAGCCGAAACTCCGACTCCGTGATCTCTTCCGGCGCATTCGCAATCCCGCGAAACACCACCACGCTCTCCGAAACCGCGGTGCCCTCCCGCAGGTTGAAGAACACGAATCGGACCTTGAGCTTCGCCCCCTTCCAACCCGTCGTCCGCTCCAGTTGCGACAACTGGCCGTCCGCGTTCGCCAGTGTGATCGAGACCCGCGCCACTGTGTCGATCCCCTCATCCGACAACGACCGCGTCTCCAGCACGTTGTGCCGCAGCACGCGCGGCTCGTATTCGGCCCCCTCGAATACAACCCCGTGCGTGCTCCAGCGCTCCACCTCCCCGGAAGACAGGGCGCATTCGAACAGCAGCAGCGGCGTTTCGGTGATCTCCTGCTCCTTCAAAACGGAAATGCTCTGAGTGGCCACCTACTCCCTCCGCGTACTCACGATCCGCACTACTGCCGCACTGCTCTGATGCCCTTCCGTAACCCGGCGCAGGCTGTCCTCGGCGAAACGCGCGCTCTTGTACACGCCGCTCCGCATCCACGTCGCTTTGTACTTCGAGGCTCCCGGCTGCGATTCTGCCTGGAAACCGAACAGTTCCACGGTCGCCCCCGGCTCCAGCTCAACCCCGAAGTACATGCCCATTTCCTCCGCCGCCAGGTTTCCGGAGCTAATCAATCTTTTCCACGTCTGAGTAACTTCAAAAACCTTGACCTCCGATCTCAACGTGGAGGAGCGCTCCAGACGCACCGGAATCGCCTCCGCGCTCCGCGCGTAAACGCTGAAACAGTACTGAAAATTGGCCGGAATCTCGACATATTGTCGTAGCCGTTGGGGTGCTTGCGCCATGTTCGTGACCCGCGTCGCTCGGCTTGTCCCGTAAGGATCGGCGACCGCTCGCGTCAGGCTCAGCAAGCTGTCGACCTCCCATCCCTCCGCCTCCAGATCCTCGCTGTACCTCAACAGATTCGCCCCGGGATCCAGAAATGTGAAGCTTTTCAGTCGTCCTTCGGCCGCCTCGAAAAGGCTTGCAATGGCGCCCCACTCCTCGTCCGTCAATCCGGCGTAGTGAAGCTCCCACAGCGTGACCTCGCCGGTCGGATCTCCCAGCTTCAGCGTGTGGCCATCGATGCCGGTGTTTCTGACCGTCCGCATCGTGCGCTTCCTCACCGTCGGGTACTGCCCCGTCGCGCCTGTCTGCAACTGCGGGTAATACAGCATCTCAGCGTCGGTTCTCGCGGATCACCAGTGTCGTCCGGTTGCGGTTCTCGCCTACCAGCTCCCACGCCTCTTCTCCGTCTTCGAGCGAACAGCTTGGATAGACCGTCCCGTCCCACGGATCCGTCAAGGAAAACTCCCCTAGCGCGCCTTGCTGGCTTTCGAAGCGCTCCTCGTCGTCGAGTAAGTCCAGCCGCACCACCCAACGCCGGAGGGCGCCGCTGTACTCCCGGCAGCGTTGCTCCCCCCCGTCCAGAAACCGCACGACGTGGGTGGAAAACGAAATCCTATAGTCGGCCGGATACTGCATCACCGCGCCCGTCTTCAGCACTGGAAACTCACCCATCGTGACTCCGGCTCCTCTCTCGCGAACTTCCTCTCAGCGCCTCAGCCCTGCCGCCGCCGGGCTAAATCTCGTTAACCACGTCGTTCAGACTGTGGGCGCTGAGCAGCGCCTCCCGCACCGCTTGCGCAATCTCGCTGCTGTGGTCCAGAAACGAACGGCTGTCGATGGCTTGCACCTGCACCGTAACCGACGGCCCCTCCAACGGCCGCCCCGGCTGGACCGGCCGTGGCAGCCCATCCTGGCCGTACCGCACCGGCCCGATCTCCAGGGGCGCCGGCGAAACCAGACCCGCATCCACGTGAATCGGCCGAGGGAGCGTGTAGCTCGGTAGAACCGCAGGCGCCTCGTCCTTCCCTCCTCCAAACAGCCGCCCAAGCAGCGGCGCTAGCCCCAGGCCGCCCCCGAGAAATGACAACAGACTGCGTCCGATATCCCCCGCTTTCGACAGCGCACCCCCGCTGCTCCTCACGAGCGAGTTCTCAATCACCGCCCGCGTGTTGTCTTCCGTGCTCTCGCTCTGAACCCGCGCCACAGACGTCAGCTCCGCTAGCTGACGGGTCAACTGTTCTGTCGTCTCGGCCGGACCCGCCGAGCCCGCCCATAGGCGCTCGACTATACCTTGCAGGCTTTCACTCGCCATCCCCAATCTCCTTCTGCCACTCCGCTTCTAACAACAGAAGTGCCTCCGCTGTCCGCGCTGGCATCTCCCGGTCGAGCGCATACCGCAGCGTCTTCCACCCAACGAACTCCTCTACCCACGCCAGACTTTCCCCACTGATGTAGCTCACCGGACAGGAAGTAGTGTGCGCTGACTTTCGAACCCAGACCGGCCGTCCGTCCGCCTGCCCGCCTTCCCGCAGCCAGCCGCATCGCCGCGTCCGCTCGAGGCCGCTCTTCCTGCACGCGTCGCACTTCCACGCGGCCTTCTGTGCAAACTGAAAGTGGAAGGCGACGATCAGTTTTTTCGCTCTTCCTCCGTCAGCCCGCACTCATGCTTGATCGCCTCCAGCACCTCCCGGCATAGCTCCTCCGGACCCGCCTCAATCAGCGATTCGACCGTAGCCTCCGCTCCGTCAATCCGTAGTCCGTGGACCTCGCGCAGTCCCCACTCCAGGTACAGCTTCTCGATCTCGCCCCGCAGCAGCGCCGCCTCGACCTTCTCCCCGGCTTGCTCCCCGGCGTCAAGAAACTCCAGCCGCCCGCTCAGCTCTCGTATCCTTCGCGTCAACTCGATCCGCCGCCCGAACGACATTCTGGCGATCGTGAACGACACCCCCTCGGCTACCTTCGACTCAACCGTCTTCGTGCTCTCGTATCTCATGCTCCTATCCAAAAGCGATGAAGATTTCGTCGTCGACTGTCCCTTGCGCGCGGCAGTTCCGAAAGTGCCATTCCAGCCGTGCCTCGTCATCGTCAAACTCCGGAACTTCCGGCACCATCCCCGGCATGTACACACCGCATAACTGGGCGCTCTGCTGGCCCAGTTGGAACATCACGCTCACCGGCGACCGCTGCCGTGCCGCCTGGTACAACGCCTTCGTCTCCTCGTTCGGCCGCTCGAAAACACTGAAATTCAGAAACACCCCGCGCAGCCCGCCGACTATGCATTGCGGCCCGTCTGCCCCGAACTCCCTCGCCCGCGTGTCGAGATCGTTGTCCAGCACCACCTCCGCCGCAGTCAGCGTCAAGAACTGCTCCGGATTGTTCCCCAGCCAGGCCTGCCCCAGGTTGCCCGGCGCCACTGAATAGTCAAACTCGCCTCCGGCTGGCTCCGTCGGAAACTCCGCCAAACCCGCTTGGCCGGCCACGAAACTCGTGCTGTCAATGAGGTCCTGCGCTACCCCCGAGAAGGTGAATTCGTGGAAGTCCCCATTGATTTCAATCCGCAGCCGGTCCACCGCCGCCCCGGTCAGTATCCTCTGTACCGCCTCTGCCGGACTCCAGCAGTCGTATATGCTCACGCTCGGCAGTTCCGTCGCCGGTACATACGTCACCGTCGGCTCTACCGGCCACCCGCTTCCCTGACCGTTTGTGAACGGAGCGTTCAATATGACTGTCTGTGCGTCCGCCACCGCGGCCGCAAACCTCAGCTCCCCCCCGCAACTGATCGCTTGCCCGCTCCTCAGCCCGTGCGGCGCCGTCAGTCGTAGTTCCGTCCCGTTGAACGACTCCACTGTCCCGCCGGCAAACAACAACGGCTCCCCCCCAAGCGCCGCCTGAAACAACGCGCCATACCTCGGCTGCTCCGACGCCGGCGGCCAGCTCGTCAGATAAGTCGTCAGCTCGAAGTTCGTCTCTTTTCGTATTCCATACGGTAGACCGCCAAACGTCCGGCTGCCGGTCTTGTCCCTCCGGTTCACGCGCTGGAGCTGCTGCTTCGCCCGCAGCCTTACCGCTGGAAAGCGGTTCGCATCCGTCACCGGCGCCGCGAATCCGTATAACTGCTCCAGTGCCGCATAAAAACGGTTCTCTCTCGATGAAATGTAACAAGCCATACTACCCCTCTTGCCCTTCCTGTGGCTCTCCCGTCCCCGCGCCCGCCCTCCTCACCGCGTCCCGGCGAAAGCTGCGGCGGGCTCCGCAAACCGGTTCATCCTTCCGCCGCCGGTTGACTCACATCCACCTCGAACACAATC
>FWWM01014784.1_pt1 | contig 12140 bp, 7 predicted proteins | sample 2228351 | NCBI WGS metagenome assembly FWWM01 (sample SAMEA103939774, study PRJEB20133) | metagenome | reverse complement strand
GAGCCGCGCCAGATGCTCGCGCAATTGCTGGCGCTCTGCCTGCAGTTCGGCCAGTTTCTCCCGCTCCCGCTCCACCACCGCCGGTGGGGCTTTGCGGGCAAAGTCCCCCGCCAGCAACGCCTCGCTGCGGGCGATGCGCGCCTCCACCTCCGCCAGTTCCTTCGCCAGCCGCGCCCGCTCCGCTTCCAGGTCCACCATCCCCGCCAGCGGCAGGTATCCCGCCACATCCCCCACCACCACCGTCGCCGCCTGGGTCGGCGGGTCCATCGCCTCCGCGACCGTCACCTGGGCCGGGTCCAGTTTCGCCAGCGTGCAGAGGATCGCCTGCTCCCGTCGCAGGAGGTCGGCCCAGGGGCCCGCGGCGAAGAGGGCCGGAATGCGCTTGCCCGGCTCCACGTTGTACCCGGCGCGCACGTTGCGAATCCCCCGGATCAGCCCCATCAGTAACTCCATCTGCTCCTCGGCCTCTTCATCCACCGTCCAGCGGCCGGGGTCGGGCCAGCGGGCCAGCATGAGGGACTCCGTCTCCTTCGGCCCCGGCAGCGCCTGCCATAGCGCCTCGGTCACGAAGGGCATAAACGGATGCAGTAGCCGCAACGCCTGGTCCAGGACGCTTACCAGCACCCAGCGCGGGGTGGCCGTGGAGGCCGGGGTGGCGTCCGGCGCGTAGAGGGCGATCTTGGAAATCTCCAGATACCAGTCGCAGAACTCGCTCCAGAGAAAGTCGTTGATGCGCCGTCCGGCCTCGCCGTACTGGTACTGCTCTATGAGGTTCGTGACGTCAGCGATGAGACGGGCGAGGCGGCTGATGATCCACCGTTCCGGAAGCCCCAACTCCCCCGGCGCACAGGTCGCCTCCGGGCTGCGCTCCCAGGCGGAGAGGACGAAGCGGGCCGCCTGCCAGATTTTGTTGGCGAAGTTCCGCGCCCCCTCAATCCGGCGCGGGTCCAGGTTCATATCGTTGCCCGGCGTGGAGGAGGTCAGAAGGGTGTAGCGGAGCGCGTCGGCGCCGTACTCCCCGATGATGTGCAACGGGTCGTAGCGCCACGCGTCCGGCATAGACTTGGAGATTTTCTCCCCGTGCTCGTTCCGGATCAGGCCGTGCAGGTAGACGGTGGAATACGGGACCTGCCCGGTCATCTCCAGACCCAGCATTACCTCGCGGGCCACCCAGAAGAACAGAATATCGTAGCCCGTCTCCCGCATATCGGTGGGGTAGTAACGGCGCATATCGGGCGTGTCGTCAGGCCAGCCCAGGGTGGAGAAGGGCCACAGGCCGGAGGAGAACCAGGTATCCAGCACGTCCTCGTCCTGATGGATGTTCGGACTCCCGCAGTGGGCGCAGACCGTCGGGTCTTCCAGTTCGCAGGTCTGGCCGCCGCAGTCGTCGCAATACCAGACCGGAATGCGGTGGCCCCACCAGAGTTGTCGGCTGATGCACCAATCGCGGATGTTCTCCAGCCAGTTGAAGTAGATTTTCTCAAACCGCTGCGGGACAATGCGCATGCGTCCGTCGCGGACGGCCTGAATGGCCGCCTCGGCCAGCGGCTTGGTGCGGACGAACCACTGGGTGGAGATGCGCGGCTCGGTGATGGTGTCGCAGCGCTGGCAGTGACCGATGGCGTGGACGTACGGCTCCGTCCGGATCAGCAGCCCTTCCCGTTCCAGGTCCTCCACTATCCGCCGACGGCATTCAAAGCGGTCCAGCCCGGCGTAGGGGCCGGCGTTCTCGTTCATCTGCGCGGTATCGGTGAGGACGTCTATCTGCTCCAGGCCGTGGCGCAGGCCGATCTCGTAGTCGGTGGGGTCGTGGGCCGGAGTCACTTTGACCGCGCCGGTGCCGAAGGAGATTTCCACTGCCGGATCGGCGATGATGGGGATACGGCGGCCCAGGGCAGGGAGGACGGCCGTCTTCCCGACCAGGTCCCGGTAGCGCTCGTCGTCGGGGTGGACGGCGACGGCGGTATCCCCCAGGATGGTCTCCGGGCGGGTCGTGGCGACGGAGATGAAACGGGTCGCTCCTTCGGCCCAGCGCCCGCTCCCCCACTCCGCCGTCGGCCCGGACCAGTTCTCATCCACAATCGGGTAGCGCACCGTCCAGATATGGCCCGGCACCTCCCGGTATTCGTTCTCCAGGTCGGAGATGGCGCTGGTACAGCGGGGGCACCAGTTGACCATATACTTGCCCCGGTAGATGAGGCCTTTTTTGTAGAGGCGGACGAAGGCGGTGCGGACGGCGCGCGAGAGGTCGGAGTCCAGGGTAAATCGCTCGCGCGTCCAGTCGCAGGAGACGCCCAGCCGCCGGTGCTGCTGGTTGATGCGGGCGCGGTGTTCGTTCGCCCACTCCCAGCAGCGCTGGATGAACTTCTCCCGTCCCAGGTCCTGGCGGGTAAGCCCCTCTTTGCGGAGTTCCCGCTCCACCACGTTCTGAGTAGCGATCCCGGCGTGGTCGGTGCCGGGGAGGAAGAGAGTGTCGTACCCTCGCATGCGGTAGTAGCGGGTCTGGAGGTCCTCCACCGCGGCGGTCATCGCGTGGCCCAGGTGGAGGACGCCGGTGACGTTGGGGGGCGGCATGGTGATGCAGAAGCGGGGGCCATGGGGAGAGGCCAGCCCCTTCGCGATGAGCGTCTCCGGACGGAAATATCCCTGCTCCTCCCACCACTGGTAGATGCGGTCCTCTATCTCGTTGGGGTTGTAGATTCTGGCCAGGCGTGCCGTCATAGTGCGCCTCCGAATGGTTGCGTGTTGCGTATTCCGCAAAATGCTACCTGCTACCTGCTGCCTGCTACCGGCTGTTTTTCCCCCAGTGCAATGATACGGCGGGCGTTGGGGGTGAGAGGTTCGCCCTTCCAGCCCCCGAAGACGGCCAGCCAGCGCAGTCCCGCGGCCTCCACCATCGCCTTCAGTTCGGTGGCGGTGTAGATGCGGACGTCAAACTCCATTGTCTGCCACTCGCCGCCCTCCAGCCAGCGCCAGGTCTCCCCGGTGCGTCCGGCGACGGGGTCCAGCCATGGTTCGGCCAGGACAATCAGTTCCCCGGCCTCAAACCAGTGGCGTTGAATGTCCTGCCGGACCCGCCAGTCCCGGTTCATCACATCCAGCAGGAGACGGCCACCCGGTTTGAGTGCCCGCCGGGCCCCTTCCAGCACCCGCTGGTTCTCCCGGTCGTTTTCAAAGTAGCCGAAAGAGGTGAAAATACTGATGACGGCGTCAAAGGTATCGCTCCAGGGGATCTCCCGCATATCCCCCCGGTGCCAGGTAACCTGGACTCCCGCTTCACGGGCGGCAGCGCGGGCCTGGCCCAGGAGCGCTTCGCTGAGGTCCAGGCCGGTGACCTGGAAGCCCCGCCGGGCCAGCGGGATGGCGATGCGGCCGTAGCCGCAGGCCAGGTCCAGGATAGACGCCCCCTCCGGAAGGTCCAGGTAGGCGAGAATCCCCTCCACCTGCTCCTGGGTTGCCTCCGGCGACGTCAGCGGGCCGTAGATGCGCAGATAGCGGTCGTCAAAGAAGGTCTCCCACCAGGCCATTTTACGTTTTACTCTTTACGTAATTACGTAATACGTGATATGTAAAAAGCCCCTCCCGTCCAGGGACGGAAGGGGCCGTTTCCGCGGTACCACCCTGGTTCGTCGGCGGGGCCGACGCCCTCTGCCCCCTCGCCCGATCCATCCGGTCGGATGGACGACCAGGGGGTTCCGCTGTAACGGGCGGGGCCCGGGGAGACCTACTGCGGGGGATACCCCGGTTGGGCCTCCCGGCTCCCAGGCGACCTTCGGCCAGCGGCGCTGCAGGGGGCTTGCAGCCGGTGACCCCCCTCTCTGCCCGACCCGTGGGCCGGTTCGCCAGGGCCGGCCTGGCCTACTCCTCCTGTTCCTCGCCGTTGATGGAGTCTGGTTTGGAAAAATTATACCACAATTGCCTGAAAAGCGCCAGTGTGCGTGTTCTTTCATGTAAAATGTTACCGAAGCCGATCGGTTCACTCAAATGATAATGTTACCGGAGGGAGCAATGGACGCGGAGGAAAAGATGACCATAGACGAACGGTTTCGCTATCTGCGCCGGATGCAGAAACGCTACCAGAAAGCGGATCGGGAAGAACGTGGGCGGCTCCTGGATGAGATGGAAGCCTATACCAGCCTGCACCGCAAGAGCCTGATCCGGCTGCTCCACAGTTCCCTGGAGCGACAGCCTCGCCAGCGACAACGCGGCCCGACATACGGCTCCGATGTGGTGATGGCCATCCGCCGGATCGCCCAGAGCCTGGATTACCCTTGCGCCGAACGGTTGCAGCCGGTGCTGGTCTCTATGGCGGAGCGCCTGGCTACCCACGGGGAACTGATCCTCACCCCCTCCCTACGGGAACAATTGGGCAAAATCAGCGTCTCTACCGTACGCCGCATTCTGGTTCAGATTCCCCGGGATAAGCCCCGCCCGCTCCCCCGCCAGCCCCAGGATCGCAATCCCTGGCGTCGGGATGTGCCGATGGGCCGACTCCCCTGGGACCTGCGGGAACCCGGACATCTGGAAGTGGACCTGGTCCACCACTGTGGCCTTTCGGCCTCCGGGGAATATGCCCATACGCTCCAGATGGTGGATATCGCCACCGGCTGGTGCGAACTGGCGGCCATATTGGGGCGGAGTTATGTGGTAATGCAAGACGCCTTCCTGGTGATTCCCCAGCGCATCCCCTTCCCGATTCTGGAAATCCATCCCGATAACGATGCTGCCTTTTTCAACGCCCATCTCATCCGTTTCTGGAAGCAGCGGATTCCCCATCTGGTGCTTTCCCGCAGTCGCCCGTACCACAAGAACGATAACCGCTTCGTGGAACAGCGGAATGGATTTCTGGTCCGGGCGCTGGTAGGGAATGACCGCCTGGATACGGTGGCCCAGGTGCAGTTGTTGAATCAAATCTATGACCGGGTGTGGGTCTACTACAACTTCTTCCAGCCGGTGATGCGATTGGAAAAGAAAGAGGTGATGCCCGGCGAGGAGGGACGCTCCCGAGTGCGGCGCTCCTTTGACCAGGCTCGTCCCCCGCTGGACCGCCTCTGCGAGACAGGATGTCTATCCTCCCAGAAGCAGGAGGAGTTGCTGGCCCTGCGGGATCGGACCAACCCGCTGGCATTGCGAGAAGAGATTTATGGTTTGTTGGATGACCTGTTTGCACTCCCCAATGCTGTGCCGGGAGTCACGGAGAGCGTGTTTAAAACCCTGCGGTGTCTCTCCATCAAGGAGGTCCTTCAGTAACATTCTCTTTTGGTAGAATCACTCCCGTTCGGTAACAATATCATTTGACTTGACGCGGCAATGCAAACGAGAAGATTCTGGCTTGAGCAGCAATTCGCCTTGCACGGGAAAGGAATGGGGCTTGAACTTATGGGTGGCTTCGCTGCTTCCACAAACTTCATCAATGGCGCGCCACTTCTCCAAAAGCCGTTTGACAGGGTCCCCGAAGCGCGGTAGAATGAGAAGCCAGATTCTATGGTAACCGAGCCGAAAATGATTCGTCCGGTTGACGGAACGCTCTATCCGGACACCGCACCGCCCGAGGCGTTGACGACTCTGGCTGAGCGGGTGGATTTCATCGCCCGGCTCTGCGCGGCCTGGGACTTCGGCCTTCTGCCCGACTGGGAGACGGTGATGGAGGTCCGCAAGGAGTCCTGGCGTCCGGCGGTGGAGGCCTGCCGCCTGCTCACTTCGCCCACTTATCACCTCCTGCGCCGATGGCATCGCCTGCCCCCGCTCCCCTACCTGGGGAGCGTTCCGGCGTACATCCGGGAGGATCCCAATCTGGCATATGTGTGAACGGAAAGCAGCCGGTCCCGACAACCCGTCAGCGGATATGGGTTCACCCTCCCGACGCCGCCGATCCCTCGGGGTCGCCCTGCTCCTGGCCGCGGTCCTGCTCTTCCTGACCGGCTGCTCCGATTTTGTGGACCGCGACCAGACGAACGTCGTTCCGGATGCCGCCGCGGTGCTGGAGCCCGGCCATCCGGTGGGCCAGACGTTTGTCGCCCGGCACGGGGGACTGAACGGGGTGGAGGTCTGGCTGGCACCGCAACCGGGGGCGCAGGGGGAAATTCGCCTGCATCTGCGTCCCGAACCGGGGAGCACGGAGGACCTCACAACCAGTACGCTGGCCCTCGGCGGGGATTCGGCGCCGGGGTTTTACCGCTTCTCCTTCCCGCCGTTTCCGGATTCCCACAGCCGCTATTACTATGTGTTTCTGGAGATGGCCGGCCAGGGGCAGGTGGCCGTCGGTGCCGGGCCGGGGGACGCGTATCTGGACGGGGCACTCTATCGCGACCACGAGCCCCTGGACGCCCAGATGGCGTTCCGGCTGGTGTATGATCCGGGGTGGCTGATAGCGGACTTGCTGAAGGCGTCGCTGGCGGGGATCGGGCTGCTGGGCGTGGCAGCGCTCCTTTACCTTGTGCCGGGCTATGCGCTTCTGGCTTACCTCTGGCGGGGCGAACCCCTTCCCTGGCCGGCCCGGATGGGGGTCGCCGCGGGGCTGAGCCTCGCCCTCTATCCCCTGCTCTTTCTCTGGACAGACCTGGTCGGGCTGCATCTGGGGGCGCTGTATGCCTGGATCCCTGTGGTCGGAGGGATGGCCGCGCTGGCCTGGCGTTACCGGCGCTGGCGGATTCGGCGGGGATGGGAAGACCTGCGCCACTGGGCTCGCTCCGATGCCTTCTGGCCCGATCTGGCCTTTCTCGTTGTGCTGGCTCTCGTTTTCGCCGTCCGGCTGCTGGTGGTCCGCGGCCTGGCCGCCCCGATGTGGGGCGATTCCTACCAGCACACGATGATCGCCCAGTTGCTGGTGGACCATCGCGGGCTTTTTGATTCCTGGGAGCCGTATGCGTCTCTGCGAACATTCACGTATCACTTCGGTTTTCACAGCGCTATTGCGGTATTTCATTGGCTTACAGACACACCAATGCTCCAGGCTACTTTATGGGTGGGTCAGGTTCTTAATGGACTGGCTGTTTTGGCTCTTTATCCCCTGGTAGTGCAGCTCGGAGGCAATCGGTGGGCAGGGGTTGTGGCTTTATTAGTAGCGGGTTTGCTCCTGCCAATGCCGATGTCCTATGTCAATTGGGGACGGTACACCCAGTTAACTGGACAGGTGATCCTTCCAGCTGCGGTGGTATCCAGCGTTTCATTATTTGAGTCTGCAAGGCGGGATTGGGGTCTCGCTGGGCTCGTTTGGATTGGGGTGGGAGGATTGGCCTTAACTCACTATCGGGTGTTGATTTTTTACATCGTCTTCGTAGTAGCCTGGGTTATCCTGGGTCTACGGGAGCGGGATTGGCGATGCGTTTGGGCACGCGTAGCCCAGGCAGGTTTCGGATCTGCCGCTCTATTTCTCCCCTGGTTTGTGCATACCTTCGCAGGGAACATCACTATGAATTTTGCGAAGCAGCTAACCATTGGGGCAGCGCAGATTTCCTCGTTCACCAGGCAGTACAATGCTATTGGGGACATCACGCAGTTTATGAGCCCAATAGCGTGGTTGCTCCTAACTGGGGCTGTGGCAATTGGTTTGTGGCTGCATCGTCGGGGAACCTTGATAGTATCGCTTTGGTGGTTCCTGCTTTTGATCGCCACAAACCCGGATTGGCTCTGCTTGCCTGGAGCAGGCTCTATTAGCAATTTTGCCCTTTTTATAGCTATTTATATCGCTGCGGGGACACTCATCGGCGATGTAGTCGGCGAGTGGATAGCAAGATGGAATCGGAACTGTATTCGGATTGCTCCGGTAGTTGTGTTAATGCTTGTGCTGGGAATATTGGGCTTACGCGGACGGATGGGGGATGTACAGGTCTCGCGGCATGCCCTGGTTACATATCCTGACCTGCGGGCAATGGAGTGGATCCGGGGAAACACCCCTCGGAATGCCCGATTCTTGGTAAACTCGTTCTTTGCGTATGGGGGAAGTGTTGTGGTGGGTTCAGATGCCGGATGGTGGCTACCGCTGCTGGGTGAGCGGGGAAACACTGTTCCACCGTTAAATTATGGCTCTGAACAGGGGCCATTTTCTGAGTACCGGGTGTGGGTCAACGAGCTGACTGCGCTTATTCAGGAGAAGGGGATAGATCACCCCGACACGGTAAGCGAGCTGCAGAAGCGGGGGGTCACGCACGTGTACATTGGCCAGCAGCAAGGCCGTGTCAACTACCGAGGGCCAGACACGCTGGATCCTATAGTGCTACAAGCCAGCGAGCATTACCGGGTGCTCTATCATCAGGACAGGGTGTGGGTGTTTGAGGTGGGACAATAAGGGCGCGTGGATGGCCAGCACTGCCCACCGGCCGCAGCCTGTTTCGGGATAAGCGTGTTCCCTGGGAGAACCTGAACGGCCTGCTGGTGGAACGGACGGGGATGAGCGCGGTGCTTTACCATCTGACCGGTATCGGCGGCCCTTGGGCACAGGACCCGCCCTATTATGCCGAAGTGGTCGCTTTTGAGACCGGGGAGGACCTGGACTGGAGCCACACGCGGATCACAAACTGGCGGGGCTGGCAGCACGATCGCCGGATTTACTTCCACCACAACGGGGGGCCCATCGTGGTGGTGGATGAAGCAAAAGGGCCGCCGGGCCGCCGCGCGGCGATCGTCTGGCACCTCATCGGCGACGGAGTGGTGGAGGGAAATCGCATCCGATTGCGGGGAGGGGAGCATCCGGTAGAGGTGCAGTTTATCCCCTTATCTCCGGGAGGACAGGTTACCATTATTCCGGGTGGCGATTCCGGGCGGCATGTGGTATATTATGCTACCACTGAAGGGGATTTGCGGGTGATGATGGTGGTTACGATGGAACAATAACCAGGGCAGAGAGCCGGAGTAATGAGAGTATGAAGGTAGTGCTGATTGGCCCGGTATATCCTTACCGAGGTGGAATAGCACATTATACCACGATGCTGTACCGTGCACTGAGAGATCGGGGCCACGATGTTCTAATGGTATCCTTTAAGAGACAATACCCGTCCTGGTTATATCCTGGGCGAAGTGATAAGGATCCAAGCAGAAAGCCTTTGATTGTTGAGGACGCACATTACTGGATAGATTCATTGAGCCCGTTCACTTGGTTAACAACGTTCTACCGAATCTGGCAATATTGCCCCGATTTAATAATTCTTCAGTGGTGGACAACGTTTTTGGCCCCAATCTGGCTGATTTTGGGATTATTAAATCGTCTTTTCTTACGAAAGCCGCTGGTGTATATATGCCATAATGTGTTGCCTCATGAGAAAAAGCGGTGGGATCCAGTATTAGCGAGAATGGCATTGCATTGGGGCTCTCGGTTTTTAGTGCAATCTGAAAATGAAAAGAGAATTCTTAACCATCTACTCCCTTATGCACAAAGTGTGGTTGTCCCTCTGCCCATTTTCGATATGTTTGTTGAAGGGCGTTTTCCTAAAAGCGAGGCTCGTAGAAAATTAGGAGTGCCTTTATATGTGCCTGTATTATTATTTTTTGGAATTGTGCGAGAATACAAAGGATTGGACAGAATTTTAAGAGCTTTGCCTAAAATTCGGAAGTATATAGGCCCGGTCATTCTGATAGTAGCAGGAGAATTCTGGGAGGATAAAAATGTGTATTTAGAAATAGTTGAAGAACTGGGGATAGGCGATCTGGTAATGATTGAGGATCGGTATATTCCGAACGAAGAGATAGGTCTTTACTTCTCCGCTGCCGATGTGCTGGTGGCACCCTACAGACAAGTGACGGGTAGTGGAGCGACACAAATGGCAAGAGGTTTCGGATTGCCGGTTATTGGGATAGATGAAGTTTCTGAAAGTGCTATCGTGGGCAATGTATCAGGGTTTGATGAGAGCGAGATACTTGCAGCTAAAATAGTTCAATTCATCAGCACATCACCGCCGATACATCAGGCAATTAATGATAGAGGAATGTCCTGGGAGCACTTGGTAGATCAGATTACAGGAGGAAATTTTTGAAAGTCGTTTTCCTGTTAACACAAAGTCTGGAAAGCCCGTCTGGTTTGGGTCGTTATTGGCCGCTTTCCAAAGAACTTGTGCGGCTTGGGAATGAAGTGATTATTCTGGCGTTGCACCATAACTTTCGTGCGATTGGTCAGCGTTGCTTTATCAGAGATGGCGTGCGAGTATGCTATCTGGGGCAAATGCATGTGCTAAAGAGAGACAACCGTAAGGAATATTTCCCGCCACTACAGATGGTATGGGTTGCCGCCGTAGCTACCTGGCGCTTAACAAGAGCAGCCTTGCAGGTATCAGCAGATGTAATTCATTTGGGCAAACCCCATCCTATGAATGGGATAGCCGGTCTGATTGCTCATAGATTGCGCGACTTGCCTTTATATTTAGATTGCGATGATTACGAAGCGGAATCCAATCGTTTTAACAGCAAGTGGCAGCAACGTATCGTTACCCTATTTGAAGATCGGCTCCCCTTCGCTGCAACGGGGATAACAGCCAATACTCATTTCATCATAGATCGGTTAAAGAGCTTAGGCTATCCCGCTGAACGTATTATTTACGTACCCAATGGTGTGGATCGGCAACGCTTTTCTGATGTAAGTGATACGGTTGTGGAAATACTGCGTCGGCAGCTAGGGCTAGTTGATCAGAGAGTCGTACTTTATGTAGGCAGTCTGAGTCTTGTCAGCCATGCAGTAGATCTGCTATTGAAGGCTTTTGCAATTGTGCAGCGAGCCGAGCCTCGGACAGTGTTGCTCCTGGTCGGTGGTGGAGAGGACTACGAGATGCTGCAATGCCAAGCCGAGACTTTGGGGTTGAGAGACAGGGTTCGTTTCGTGGGGCGGGTGCCCCCTGATCAAGTGCCCTTTTACTATCTCCTGGCGGATGTTTCAGTAGATCCTGTTCGTAATGATCTAGCAGCACGGGGCCGTTTTCCTCTCAAGATAGTCGAGAGCCTAACATCTGGCACGCCAGTGGTCACCGGTGACGTAGGAGACAGATCCGCGCTGTTGGCTTGTGGGGGCGGCCTGGTGATTCCGCCAGATGACCCTGCTGCGTTGTCCGAAGCTCTGGTGGCGATCTTGAAGGACAGGGCATTGCAGGCTCGTCTCTCCGCAGAGGCGTTGGCTGTGCGGGAGCGGTATTACTGGGATAGATTGGTGCACGACTTCGTTCGCGTCTATGGCAAGATGGTATAATCCTCACTTTGCCTCTTACCCACATTCCGCACCCAACGGGCGAAAAAATCGGAATTTGTGGTATCCTTTATAGACGGGAGGATACCAATGACCGAGAGATATGCGACCCAACGGCTGGATCACCTGGGTATTGTGGCGGGCATTGGCTGGGAAATTGGCCTAGCCGAGCAAATTGACCGCATTGTGGGGCCAACCGGACGGCAGGTCAGTATAGGACAAGCCGTGCAAGCGATGGTTTTGAATGCTCTGGGCTTCACCGCTCGTCCCCTTTACCTGACCCCGGAATTCTTTGTCAACAAGCCCCTGGACCGCTTGCTGGGCCCGGGGCTGCGCGCCGAGATGCTCAACGATGACAGTCTGGGTCGGGCACTGGACATCCTGCACGAGAAAGGGGAGACGGAGATCTTTGCCCAGGTGGCTTCCCACGCATTGCGGGTGTATGGGATCTCCCATCGCTTTGTCCACCTGGACACCACCTCCTTCAGCGTGGAAGGAGAATATGAGCGGCCGGAGGAGCCGGGCGTCATTCGCATCACCTACGGCTATTCTCGGGACCGACGGCCCGACCTGAAGCAGGTGGTCGTCGGGCTGTTGACCACCTATCGTTCGGCGTTGCCCACCTGGATTCAAGCCCTGAACGGCAACACGAATGACAGTCGGGCCTTTCCCCAGATTGTGGAAGAGTACCTGACCCAGTTTGCGGAAGGGGAGATGCCCTACCTGATAGCGGACAGTGCGCTCTACACCGAAGAGAATCTGCAGCGCCTCAGCAGGGTGGTGAAATGGCTGACCCGAGTGCCGGAGCGGGTCGGTTTGGCCCAAGAGTTGATTGAAACAGTAGGAGCAGAGGAGATGCAACCCGCTTCCCAGAAGGGGTATCGCGATCTGGAGTTGCGCACCACCTATGGCGGAATACCCCAGCGCTGGTTGGTGGTCTGGTCGGCGCAGGGGGAAAAGCGAGAGCAGGCTATGC
>FWWM01010595.1_pt1 | contig 12144 bp, 9 predicted proteins | sample 2228351 | NCBI WGS metagenome assembly FWWM01 (sample SAMEA103939774, study PRJEB20133) | metagenome | reverse complement strand
CGGCTGGACGCTCCTCCGCACCCTCACCGGACACACATGGGATGTCCCCTCCGTGGCCTTCTCCCCCGACGGGCAGGTTCTGGCCTCGGGGAGCATTGATGAGACCATCCGGCTCTGGCGGGTCTCGGACGGGACGCTCCTCCGCACCCTCACCGGACACACGGGTTATGTCCGCTCCGTGGCCTTCTCCCCTGACGGGCAGGTTCTGGCCTCGGGAAGCGAGGATCGCACCATCAAGATCTGGCGGGTCTCGGATGGGGCCCTCCTCCGCACCCTCACCGGACACACAGGTTATGTCCCCTCCGTGGCCTTCTCCCCTGACGGGCAGGTTCTGGCCTCGGGAAGCGAGGATCGCACCATCAAGATCTGGCGGGTCTCGGACGGGACGCTCCTCCGCACCCTCACCGGACACACAGGTTATGTCCCCTCCGTGGCCTTCTCCCCCGACGGGCAGGTTCTGGCCTCGGGAGGCGAGAATGATACCATCCGGCTGTGGCGAGTCTCAGATGGGGCGCTGCTGCAGACCTACGACCAGGAGACAGGCACGGGCGTGCATTCCGTGCAGTTCTCCCCCGACGGGCACTTCCTCGCCTATGGGCGAGTGGATGCGACGGTGGCGCTGGCACGCAATCCGTTCTTCGCCGGAGATCCGGACTCCCCCCGCCCCGAGGAATGAATGCCGGGGATCCCCGCGGGCGGAAGACTGATCTTGACAAAGGCCGTGATATCGACGGACCTCACGGTGGCGAATGCGGAGACCGATCCAAGCGGGCGCCGGAGGCGAGTGAGGGTCAGGAGGCGGGCCGGAGGGTCTTCTCCAGGGACCACCCGCCGGGCTTCATCGTCGCCGTCCGGATGGCCCCCGGCTCCGGGTGGAAGATCAGGCGGGCGCGCCCCTCGAGGGCGTCCAGCACGTCGCCCATGGCGTCGGCCAGGACCACCGGCCGGCCCAGGGCCCGGGCGATCTCCAGCGGGGTCCGATCGTCCAGCGAGATCCCCTCCGGGTGGTCGAACATGATCCGGGGCAACACCACCAGCTCCCCCAGCGGGCGGGCTGTCAGCTGCCCGATCACGTCCTCCGCCATCAACAGCCCCGCCACCGTGATGGTCTCCCCCAGCCGGGTGTTCACGATGGGGACCACCTCCAGCGCCGCCCCGGTGCGCGCGCTGAAATCCGCCGCCACCCGGTCCAGCACCGGGGCGAAGAGGGTCCCGGTGGCCAGGGTCGCCCGACGCCCCGCCAGGGCCCGCCCCCGCCGGCGCAAGGCCCGCCGCACCCGCCGGTAGTCCTCCAGGAAGTCCCGCACCATCCCCAGGCCGTTCTCCTGCAGCCGCAGCCCATCGTAAGCCGCCCTCGATGGGACCGGGCGCCCGGTGAGGAGATACCACTCGTCGGTGGCGTAGACGAAGCGGACGCCCAGGGAGCGGCGGAAGGCCCGCTGCCAGGCGTGGAGCGCCCGCAACACCCGACGGGCCTCCTCCACGGTGTTCGGACGCACCCCATACCGCTGGAAGCGGGTGACGCCCACCGGGACCACGCTCACCGAGCGCACCTGGGGCCACAGGGTCGCCAGGTCGAAGACGCTGCGCTCCAGATGCGCCCCGTCGTTCAGGCCCGGGGTGACCACGATCTGGGTGTGCATCTCGATCCCGTGGTCCGCCAGCCAGCGCAACTGGGCCATGATGTCCGGGGCCCGGGGGTTGCGCAGCACTCGCCGGCGGACCTCCGGATCGGTGGCGTGGACGGAGATGTAAAGCGGGGAGAGGCGCTGCTCGACGATGCGCTGCCAATCGCGCGCCGTGAGGTTGGTCAGGGTGACGAAGTGCCCATACAGGAACGAGTAGCGATAGTCGTCATCCTTGATGTAAAGGGTGCGGCGCATCCCCTTCGGCGTCTGGAGCACGAAGCAGAAGGTGCACAGGTTGTTGCAGCGGCGGATGTCGATGTCGAAGGTGGGATGGGCGAACACCAGCCCCAGCGGCTCCCCCTCCCGCCGCGGCCCGCCCAGGAGGAGGCGCCGCCCGTCCCGCACGACCTCGACGGTCACCTCGTCCTCCGCGGCGTAGAAATGGACGTCGATGACGTCCTCGACGGGGCGCCCGTTGACCCGCACCAGCAGATCGCCCGGCCGGACCCCGACGCGCCCCCCCCAGCCCTCGGGGTCCACCTGGACGATGAGGCCGGCCGGCTCCTGCGGCCGCGGCCGGTCCGGGATGCAGAACTCCGGCGGGATCACCAGCGGGCGGGGCATCCGGCTTCTCCTTTTTCTCCATCGGACCGGGTTCACCGGACTTCCATCACCGCGGAGGGCGCAAAGTAAGCGAAGTCGAAGCGCACGGGATCGCCGGCCGCGCGGCCCGGGATCGGCATCAGGCGCGCGGTGAGGGGCTTCCCTAGGCGGGCGCTCAGGGCCCGCAGATCCTCCAGCACCCGCGCCAGGGCCATCTCGGAGACCGCGCCCGGGAGCGGGACGGTGTCCAAGCCCGTCCCGCAGACCGCCGAATAGAGCAGCAGATCGCCCAGGCGGAAGGTCCCCTCAGCGGCCCGCCGCGCCAGGATCGCGTCCTCCAGGACCGGGAGCATCACCCCACAGAAACCGGTTCGGGGGAAATCCGCCCCGTGCACCGCAGCGGCCAACCCCGCGATCGCCGCCAGGGTCCCCGCCTCGCCGAACGGGACGCCGCTCAGGGCCTCGATGGCAGCCCCGATGCTGCGCGCCGGCTCTGGGAACGGCGCGAGGGAGAAATCCACCCCCGCGAAGCGGGCGGCGAACGCCGCGGCGGCCGGACGGAGGAGATCCGCCAGCGACCGGCCGATCGCCTCCACCTGAGCCTGCAGCATCGCCAGGGCCGCCGCCGGATCCCGGGCGGCCCGCACGGCCTCCACCGCCAGATCCGCCGCCTCGGTGGCCACCGCCAGGGCCATCGGCCCCCCATCGTGATAGGCGGCCGGGAAGAAGGGGCAGAGCGGGGGAACGCCGGCGAGGGCCGCGAACCGCAGGTTGGCGAACCCATCGGGGGCGACCGTCGCGTTCTCCCGGATGACCCGCGCGGCGGTGACCGCCGCCTCCCGATCCCCCAACGCCGCCGCGGCGAAGGTCCGCTCGGTCTCCGCGAGGAGGCGCGGGATCGCCGGGGCCAGCGACCCGAAGGGGCCCAGGCTCAGGTAATCGAACCCGGCCCCCCGCGCCCGCTCCTCCCACTCCCGGGCGCGCCCGAGGAGATCCGCCGGGGTCCACGAGGGCTCCGGCGGCGACAGCGCCAGGCGCACTGTCTGGACCTCGTATCCAGCCCGAGCGAGCGCCTCGCGCGCCGCCTGGGCGAGGGCTCCGGCCCGGGCGGCCGCCGGCGGATCCCAGGGGATGAACACCGTCACGGCGCGAATGCGCATCGGCCCTCGGCCTCCCCCGCGGGGCATGTCCTCCTATTTTGCCCTTCCCTCCGGTTCCCTTCAAAATCTGGACGGAAGGCGCCCTCGATCTTCCCCTTCCAACCCCAGGGGGCGCGCGCTGGATCGCCGGAGGCGGGATGACCGAGGTGGTGCCCGTGGATCCCCACCATCCGGATCCGGCGGCCATCGCCCGGGCGGCCGAGATCCTGCGGGCGGGAGGCCTGGTGGCCTTCCCCACGGAGACCGTTTACGGGTTGGGCGCCGACGGCCTGAACCCGGCGGCCGTCGCCCGCCTCTTCGAGGCGAAGGGGCGGCCCGCCACCGACCCGGTGATCCTGCACATCGCCGACCTGGACGCGCTGCCCCGGCTGGCGCGGGAAGTCCCCCCCGCCGCGTGGACGCTCGTCCGCCGCTTCTGGCCCGGCCCGCTGACCGTCGTCCTGCCGAAGCAGCCGGTCGTCCCCGACCTCGTCACGGCGGGCCTGCCGACGGTGGCCATCCGGATGCCAGCCCATCCGGTGGCCCTCGCCCTGATCCGGGCGGCGGGGACGCCGATCGCCGCGCCCAGCGCCAACCGGTTCGGGCACACCAGCCCCACCACCGCCCAGCACGTCCTGGAGGATCTGGCCGGCCGGGTGGACCTCGTCCTGGACGCGGGGCCGACGCCCATCGGGGTGGAATCCACGGTCCTCGATCTCACCCGGCCGGTCCCCACGATCCTGCGGCCGGGCGGGCTCCCCCGGGAGGCGTTGGAGGCGGCCATCGGGCCGGTGGCGGTGTTCGACCGCTCGGTGAGCGGCCCGGCGCCGGCGCCAGGGATGCTGCCCAAGCACTACGCGCCCCGGGCCGAGATGGTGGTCTTGATCGGCCCGGGGGAATGGGCCCGCGCCCGCCTCCGCGAGCTGGCGGTCCGCGCCCTCCAGGAAGGCCATCGGGTGGGGGTCCTGATCCCGGAGGAGGACCAAGGGGCGGTGGCAGACCTGCCGGTGGCGGTCGCGACGCTGGGGTCCGAACGGGATCTGGAGGGAATCGCCCGGCGGCTGTATCCGGCGATGCGGGAGCTGGACGCCCGAGGGCTGGACCTCATCCTCGCCCGGGATTTCGGAACCCAGGGGTTGGGCTTGGCCATCCGGGATCGCCTGGTCCGCGCCGCCGGGGGGCGCGTGGTGCGGGCGGAGGGCTCATAATGGGGACGCGGACGCTTCACATCGGTTGCTGCGGGTTTCCGAAGGCGCGCGCCCTCTACTTCCGGACGTTCCGGGCGGTGGAGGTCCAGCAGACGTTTTATGACCCGCCCCAGCCGAAGACCCTCCGGCGCTGGCGGGAGGAGGTGGGCCCGGGGTTCGTCTTCGCCCTCAAGGCGTGGCAGCTCGTCACCCATCCCGCCAGCAGCCCGACCTATCGCCGGCTCCGCCGCCCCCTGGCCCCGGCGGAACGCCCGATGGCCGGCATGTTCCAGCCTACACCGGTGGTGGAGCGGGGATGGGCGGCCACGGTGGAGGCGGCGCAGGCGCTGGGGGCAGCGGTGGTGCTGCTGCAATGCCCGGCCTCCTTCACCCCCACCCCGGAGCACCTCCGGAACCTCGAAGCCTTCCTCGATCGGATCGGGGAGGTCCCCTTCCGGATCGCCTGGGAGCCCCGGGGGGACTGGCCGGCGGAGACGGTCCGCCGGATCTGCGAGCGCTACGGCCTGATCCACGCCGTGGACCCCCTCGCGTGCCCCCCGGCGACCGAGGGGGTCGTTTACTTCCGCCTGCACGGCCGGACCGGCTACGGCTATCGCTACACCGATGAGGATCTGCAGGCGCTCTGGGACCTCTGTCAGCGATTCCGGGAAGCCTTCGTGTTCTTCAACAACGTGTCCATGTGGGAGGACGCGCTGCGCTTCCGGCAGTGGGCGGAGGCCGCCAACACGGAGGAGCGTCGGGATTAAAATAGAGCCAGGAACGGCCAGGTCGTCCCGAGGGAGCACAGGTTGTTTCTCCGAAGCGCCCCCTGGCCGCCGGCGCGCGGAAGGATGGGCTCGGGAGGTGGCGATGTTGAGCGAACGGGATCTGCGGGAACTCGCCGCGTTGGAAAGCCCCCACACCCCCATCTTGAGCCTCTACCTGGATGTGGACCCCCGCCGTCAGAGCAAGGATCATTACCGGCTGAACCTGCGCCATCTGCTGGAGCGGGTGGCGGATCAAGCGCCCCGCGCGGATCTGGAGGCCGTCCAACGCTTCGTGGAGCGGGAATACGATGGGTGCGGGCGGGGGCTGGCCCTCTTCTCCGCCCAGGCCATCGGGTTCTGGCGGGCCTTCGCCCTGGCCGTGCCGACGCCGAACCTCGCCTTCGTCGGCCGCAAGCCTTACGTGTTCCCCCTGGCCCGGCTCTGGGACGCCTACGGGCGCTTCCTGGTGGCGCTGGTGGACAAGACCCACACGCGTCTGCTGTTCTATCAAATGGGGGAGCTTCGGGACGCGCTGGAGATGCGCGGGGAGCCGATCAAGCGGCACAAGCAGGGCGGCTGGGGGGCGGAGAAACTCCAGCGGCGCGAGGACGAGGTGGCCTACCGCAACCTGAAGGAGGCCGCTGAACTGACGGCCGCCTTCTGCGAGCGCCATCAGCCCCGCTACCTCCTCCTCGGCGGCGCGGACCCCACGGTGGTGGAGTTCCGAGAGCTCCTCCCCCGCCCCTGGCGCGAGCGCATCGCCGGGACCATCCCCGGCGACCGCATGGCCGATGAAGGGGAGCTCCAGGAGGCCGCCTTGCGGATCCTCCAGCAGGTCGAGCGGGAGCGGGAGTTCGCCCTGGTGGACGCGGCGATCACGGCGGCGGCCAAGGGGAGCAACGGCGTGGCCAACCTGGATGACACCCTGGGGGCGGCGGCGGAGGGGCGGGTGCAGGTACTGTTGGTGGCCGATGGGTTCCACGCGCCGGCCTGGCGCTGTGGGGGCTGCGGCTTCCTCACCGCCACCCCGCGCGCGGCCTGTCCCTTCTGCGGCGCGGCCTTCGAGCCGCTGCCCGACGCCGTGGATTGGCTGATCGCCACGGTGCTGGAGAACGGCGGCCAGGTGGAGATCGTGGCGGACCATCCCCGGCTGCGGGAGGTGGGCGTCGCCGCCCTGCTGCGGTATTAGCGCCCATCCCTCCAGGAAACAACCCGGCGCCGGGAGGGGCCTTTTCCGCCCGAATGCGTTAAAATCCATGCGGTCACGCGGGGCGTGCCCGTGTTTTTTGTGCGCTTATTTTCTCAGCGCCATCCGAGCGATCCAATCCCTCCGAGGCGGAGAGCCCAGTGGCGGAGACGGTTTCGACCTCGACGCGCGTCCGCCCGGCGGCTGCCGGGCGGTATTACCGGCTGTTCGCGGTGGTCCTCCTCGCATCCACGTTGTTCTCGGTCTGGCTCGGGATCGCGGTGGTGATGGCCGCCCGGGCCCAGCGGTGGCGGGCGATGGCCGGCGGGGAGCAGCCGAGCAGCGGCCCCCTGGGGCTCCCCTCTATCTCTGAGGTCGGGCGCATGCTGAACCCGATCGAATGGCTCAGCCCCGCCCCCGCCTGGCCGGTCCCCGGCCGGCTCAACGTCCTGGTCCTGGGCGTGGACCGGCGGCTGGAGGAGAAGGAGATCCCCGTCCGCTCGGACGGGATCATGCTCATCGGCCTGGACCCCATCAGCAACACCATCTCCGTGCTCTCCATCCCCCGGGACCTTTACGTCCCGATTCCCGGGCTGGAGGAGCGGGGGATCTCCCAGAGCCGGATCAATACGGCGTGTTTCTACGGAGAATATTACCATCTGGGCGGGTGCGGGGAGCTGGCCAAGCGGACGGTGGCGTATAACTTCGGGGTCCCCGTGCACCGCTACATCATCCTGGACTTCAACGGTTTCAAGCGGATCGTTGACCTCGTGGGGGGGATCGACGTGGATGTCCCCCGGACCATCGTGGACAACGCCTATCCGACCGACGATTACCGCACGGAGCGGCTGGTGATCCCGGCCGGGCACATCCACATGGACGGGGAGCTGGCGCTGAAATACGTGCGGACCCGCCACGCGGACAGCGACTTCGGGCGGCTCAAGCGGCAACAACAGGTCCTGATGGCCCTGCGGGCGAAGGTCTTCTCCCTCCAGAACCTGCCCCAGATCCCGGAGATCCTCCGGACCCTCGGGAACTCGGTGCAGACGGACCTCTCGATCCCGGAGATGCTGGCCATCGCCCAGTTCGCCCGGGGCGTGCCGGAGGAGCGGATCCGCCTGCTCACCGTGGAGCCCTCCATGGTCCGCCCGTGGCAGACCCCGGGCGGCGCCGACGTCCTGATCCCCAACCGACAGGCCCTGGCCACCCTGATCGAGGCGTTCAATTGGGAGAGGTAAGGCGGAGGGGCGGGATCCCCGATGAGGCCCCTCCGGCCGGGCGCTACGACGATGGCTTTCGCGCCGCGTGGAGGTAGCACCAGGGGCGGATGAGGTCGCGGCCTTTCCCCAGCCGCTCCCGGAGGGCCGCCCGCATGACCTCACGCTCATCCCACGGGTATTCCACCGTCCCGTAGCACATCGAGGGCTCCGGCCCCTTGCCGCAGGCGAGCACCAGATCGCCCGGCCGAGCCAGATCCACCGCGAACCGGATCGCCTCAGCCCGGTCTGGGATCCGCCAGAAATCCACGCCCTCGACCCGCCCCTCCGCCCGCACCCCCTCGGTGATGGCCTCCAGGATGGCCTCGAGGTCCTCCGTCCGGGGATCCTCGGCCGTGATCACGATGCGATCCGCCAGCCGCCCGGCCACGCGGCCCATCATCCCCCGTTTCTGCACGTCCCGCAGCCCGGCGCTCCCGAAGACCACGATCACGCGACCGGCGGTCATCCGCCGCGCGGTGCGCAGGGCCTGCTCCAGAGCGTTCGGCGTGTGGGCGAAATCCACGATGGCCAGGAAATCCTGCCCCTCATCAATTCGCTCCATCCGCCCGGGCACGCCCCGCAGGCGCCGCACGCCCTCGGCGATGGCCTCCAGGGGGAGCCCCAGGGCGATCCCCACCCCGGCGGCCGCCAGGATGTTGGCGACGTTGTATTCCCCCACCAAGGCGGTCTCCAACGGGATCGCTCCCACCGGCGTGCGGAGGCGGAAGCGGGTGCGATCGGGCTCGAACCGGAGGTCCTCGGCGGTGAGGTCCGCCGGCCGCCCCAGGGCGTAGGTGAAGTAGCGATCCGCCGGGATGCGGCGGAAGTAATCGAAGGAAGGATCCTCGGCGTTAAGGACGGCCGTCTTGGGCAGGCCCTTGTCGGCGGAGGCCTTGAGCATCTCGAAGAGGCGGGCCTTGGCCGCCCGGTAGTTCTCCCAGGTGCCGTGGAAGTTGAGGTGTTCGTGGGTGATGTTGGTCAGGACGGCGACGTCGAAATCGCACGCGGTCACGCGGTGCTGGGCCAGGCCCTCGGAGGTCGTCTCGAGCACCGCGTGGGTGAGGCCGGCCTCAACCATCTCCGCAAGGTAGCGCTGGACGTCGGGGGCCTCCGGGGTGGTGGTGTGCAGGCCGGTGTCATAGACGCGGTCCCCGATCACCGCGTTCACCGTGCTGATCATCCCGGCCCGCCGCCCGGCGGCGGTCAGGATCGAGTGGATGAGGTTGACCGTGGTGGTCTTGCCGTCTGTCCCGGTCACGCCGATCAGGATCAGCCGGCGGGAGGGGAAGCCCCGGAAGGCGGCGCAGAGCCAGGCCAGGGCTTCCCGGCCGTTGGGGACCTCGACGTACGGGAAGCCATCGGAGACCGGGGCGTCCGCCCGGGGCCGTTCCCCCACCACCGCCGCCGCCCCTCGGGCCAGGGCGTCGGGGATGAAGGCGTGCTTGTCGTGCTGCAACCCCTGATAGGCCACGAAGAGCGCCCCCGGCCGGACGTGGCGCGAATCCGTCACCACGTCCTGGATCTCGGGGTCGCCTCCATCGTGCCGATAAGGGAACGGGAGCGCGCGCAACAGTTCGGAGAGCCGACACGGAGCCATCGTGGAGTCCCTCCAGGAACCTTCGAACCGGGGCCTCGCCTACTCCTTCCCCCCTTCCAGAAGGGGCGCCAGGATCGCCCGTCGCTCCGCCTCCCAGCGGGCGATCCAGGCCCGTTCCTCCTCGGTCAGCGCCGCCCGGAGGAGGAGATCCGGCCGGCGCTCCCAGGTGCGCCGGAGGGACTGCAGCCGGCGCCAGCGGGCGATGGCCGCATGGTGGCCGGAGCGCAGGATCTCCGGGACCTCCCATCCGCGGTAGACGGCGGGGCGGGTGTAGTGGGGGTGTTCCAACAGGCCCTCGGCGAAGGAGTCGTAGTGGGGGGCCTCGGGATCCCCCAGCACGCCGGGCAATAGCCGCACCACCGCGTCCATGATCACCAGGGCCGCGGGCTCGCCCCCGGTCAGGATGAAATCCCCGATGGAGATCTCGTCGGTGGCCAGATGCTCCCGCACCCGCTCGTCCACCCCCTCGTAATGGCCGCAGATCAGGAGGAGGCGGGGATGGGCGGACAGCTCCCAGGCCACCTCCTGAGTGAAGCGCCGCCCCGCGGGGTCCAGGAGGATGACCGGGACCGCCTGCCGCTCCTCCGGGGGGAGGTCGGAGAGGGCGTGCTCCACCGCCTCAAAGATCGGCTCCGGGCGCATGACCATCCCGCCGCCGCCCCCATACGGAGTGTCGTCGGTCACCCGGTGGCGCCCCAGCCCGAACGCCCGCAGGGAATGCACCACGATCTGCACGCGCCCGGACTCCTGCGCCCGCTTGAGGATGCTCACCCGCAGGGGGCTTTCGAAATACTCCGGGAACAGCGTCACCACGTCAATGCGCACCGCCGCTCGCTCCGCGGAAAAGCGGCCCCCGGGCCGCCCCGGCCGTCGGCGTCCCCGGGAGGGTTCTTATTCGGTGATCACCGGGATGATCATCGGCCGGCGGCGGGTGTGGCGGTAGAGGTAATCCGCCAGGGCGCTCTGGATGCGATGGGCCAGGGCCTGGCGGGACTTCCCCTCCCCGTCCGCCGAGCGGACGGTCTCGACGATCAGCTCCTCCGCCCCGGCCAGCAGCTCCTCTGCCTCGCGGGCAAAGGTGAACCCGCGGGTGATCAGCTCCGGCCGCCCAACGAGCCGCCCTGTCTTCGGGTCCCGCCGCACGATGGCCACCACGAACCCCTCCCGCGAGAGCACCTCCCGCTCCCGCAACACCTCCGGGTCGATGTCCCCGACCCGGGCGCCATCCACGAACACGTAGCCCCCGGGCACCCGCTCCGCGATCTGTCCCCGGCCGTCCTTGAACTCGATCACCCACCCGTTCTCCACCGTGAAGATGTTCTCCGCCGGGATGCCCAGTTCCATCGCCAGCCGGGCGTGGGCCTTCAGATGGCGGATCTCCCCGTGGATGGGGATGAAATACTGGGGCCGGACCAGGTTGATCATCAGCTTCAGCTCCTCCTGGCTGGCGTGGCCGGAGACATGGACGGGGGCGATGGGGTCGTAGAGCACATCGGCCCCGCGCTGGAAGAGCCGGTTGATAGTCCGGTGCACCATCTCCTCGTTGCCCGGGATCGGGTGGGCGGACAGGATCACCGTGTCGCCTGGGACGATCTTGAGCTGCGGATGCTGGCCGGCCGCCATGCGGGCCAGCACCGAGGAGGGCTCGCCCTGGGCGCCGGTGGTCACGATCACCACCTGCTGGGGAGGATAGCGCTCCACCTCATCCGGGCGGATCATCACCCCGGGCGGGATCTCCAGGTAGCCCAGCTTCTGGGCGATCTTCACGTTCTCGACCACGCTGGTCCCGGCGAAGGCCACCTTGCGGCCGTGGCGGAGGGCCGCCTGGATCACCTGCTGGAAGCGGGAGATCAGGGAGGCGAAGGTGGCAACGATGATGCGTCCCTTCGCCTGGCGGAAGGCGGCGTCGAAGGCCGCGTCAATCACCCGCTCCGAGGGGGTCCAGCCCGGGCGGTCGGCGTTGGTGCTGTCGGAGAGCAGCGCCAGCACGCCGCGCTTGCTGAACTCCGCCAGGGCGGCGAAGTCCGTGGGCTTCCCATCCACCGGGGTCTGGTCGAACTTGAAGTCGCCGGTGTGGACGATGAGGCCGGCGGGGGTGGTGATCCCCAGCCCCACCCCGTCGGGGATGCTGTGGCAGACCCGGAACAGCTCCACCGTGAACGGCCCGATGGTGAGGCGGTCGCCCGCCTGGACCGTGTGGAGGGTCACGCCCTCGGTCACCTTCGCTTGCTTGAGCTTGACCTCGATCAACCCCTGGGTGAGGGGCGTGGCGTAGACCGGGGCCGGGATCTCGCGGATCAAGAAGGGGAGGGCACCGATGTGGTCCTCATGGCCGTGGGTGATGACGATCGCCCGCACCCACGCCTTCTTGTCCCGCAGGTATTGCCAGTCGGGGATGATGAAGTCCACCCCCAGCATGTCGTTCTCCGGGAACATGATCCCGGCGTCGATGATCAGGATGTTGCGGCCATACTCGATCGCCATCATGTTCTTGCCGATCTCACCCAGCCCCCCGAGGGGGACGATCCGTAAAACCTGCGCCATCGCGGGTTGGCTCCCTTCCAGAGAATTCACGGGTTTCCTGCGCCGTTCTCTTGCTCGACTCATCGGGTGCGCTGCCGATCGGAATTTTGGGAGATGCCCTCGGTGGAAGGGCGACTGGCCCCTCCCCGTTCGGCCCACATCTCGCCCGGCCTGCCGATCAACGAAAAGGCCGCCAGCGCCCTCCTCGGGCATCCGGCGGCCCCATCCCGAACGATCCCCTCCAACGGCCGAGCG
>FWWM01014771.1_pt1 | contig 12145 bp, 14 predicted proteins | sample 2228351 | NCBI WGS metagenome assembly FWWM01 (sample SAMEA103939774, study PRJEB20133) | metagenome | reverse complement strand
ATTCTTAAGCATTTCCCTCGAATCCTTGACTCCTTGACCCCTCGAATCCTCATGACCTTACCAACTTTTTTGGAGATGATCCTAAATTTATAGATACTTGGCAGATGCAGTATCATCGCTCATTCTCAGCCCGATATCCATCGAGCCTCGGAGGAAAATTCTTGCTTCGGAAGAGTTTAAAACCGCTCAAATACTGCATCTGCCATGTTTTTTATGAATAATATTGGCTATGCGACAAGGCCATAGGAAAAGATTTTAAGAAAACACCTTTAATACTTAACTGCCTTACTTGTTCCCAAAAGGCTGCTTATTTGCAAATAAACTTTTATAATCACTTCTGATGTTCCACAATTGCTGCAGGTATATTTAAGAATATAATCACCTCTTTTCCCAATATTGATAGGTAGTTTTAACCCACTATATTTGAAAAGCTGTTCTCCATTACATTTCTGATGGATACAGTAAAGCCTGATTTCAGGCGTGGCAATATTGAAAAAAGGACCGTCAATTTCAATTACACCTTTGACAGGATACATTTTCCCGGGTGGATATTTTTCGAGAAATATAGCCCATGGAATAGGTTCCTCATCTTTTTTCAATAATTCTCTATTCATGAGGTGGTAGACACATTCTGAGTATATTAATTTTAATTTCTTTCATCTTCTAAAACTCAAAGGGGCTTGCCCCTTTGAATCCTCTAAGGAAATAAAATCCTTTCGGCAACTCGAGGGCTATGCCCCTCAAAGAAAGTGAAGTCGCGACTAAAGTCCATGAGCTTCACTGAATTTCGAGTTTACCATTCATAATACATAATAATACTATAATAAATCTTTTCTTTTGAGCACTGTTTGCATAATTTGGGTAAAATATATCAAATAAATTTATTTTAAAAATACATTTAAAGAAGGACGGGATTATGAATCGGCGAGATTTTTTGAAAATTGCAAGTATCGGAGGTTGTAGTCTTCTTTTAGAAAACAGTATCAACAGTCTTCTCAGTTCTGCAAATGCTTCACAAAATTATGATCTTGTAGTAGTTAGAGGAAAAGAGAAAAACCCTGCTGATATAACAAAAGCAGCTATAGATGCAATGGGAGGAATTAGAAAATTCATTTCGAAAGGTGACATTGTTGTTATTAAACCAAATATGGCATGGGATAGACTTCCTGAACAGGCTGCAAATACTAATCCAGAAGTAGTTGCAACCATAGTGAAACTTTGCTTCGATGCAGGAGCAAAAAAAGTAAAAGTGTTTGATAGAAGCGTAAATGACCCCAGAAGATGCTACAAACAAAGCGGAATCGCTGATGCTGCACGTTCACTTGGCGCAGAAGTTAGTTTTGTTGATGATAGAAGATTTAAGGATATATCTATAAAAGGACATGTCCTTAAGTCATGGCCTCTTTATATAGATATATTTGAGGCAGACAAAGTAATTAATGTGCCTATAGCAAAAAATCACGGCCTCGCAAAGTTAACAATGTCAATGAAAAACTGGATGGGGGTGATGGGCGGACAGCGAGGAGCTATACATCAAAGGTTAGGAGAGTGCCTTGCTGACATCTGTCTGGTTATCAAACCCACCCTTACTATACTCGATGCAATTCGGATACTTACTGCCAATGGTCCTCAGGGAGGAGATCTTAAGGATGTAAAAAGGCTCGATACTGTTATTGTAGGAATTGACCAGGTTGCTGTTGATTCCTACGGAGCTACACTTTTTGGAATGAAAGGCAGTGAACTTTCATATGTCAAAGCAGGGGCTGAAATAGGAATTGGCAAAATGGACATATCAAGGCTTAAAATAAAAATTTTGAATGTCTAAAAGAAATCTGAGGAGATTCTCACAGGCATTATTCCTATTTCTCTTTCTTTTTCTGTTCTTTCAAACAGAATCGAAAGGAAATGATACACTGGGATATCCTGTAAAGCTGTTTCTCGACTTTAATCCACTAATTTTTATTACTACTGTGTTATCTACGCATGCCAAAAACATTCCATCTGCTTTTTTCTTATCTATAATTCTAATTCTTATCACAATACCGTTAGGAAGGGTATTTTGCGGGTGGGTATGTCCACTCGGCACTATAAATAATATATTTAGCTCATTCAGAAAAAAATATCCAATCAAAATCAGAAAAAACTGGCACAAGATCAAATATTATCTTTTTATAAGCATTCTTGTTTCTTCTATATTCACTTTACAGCTTGCTGGTCTACTTGACCCCATGTCCCTTCTAATAAGATCTTTATCTCTTAGTATTTATCCACTGACCGATTATGCATTGAGGGAAACTTTTGATATGATTTATAACACTGACACACATGGTATTGTTAATGTATCCGAATCCATATATAATTTTCTTAAACAAAATGTTCTTTCTTTTCATCAGCCGTTTTATTTTCAGGGGATCTTTATTGGCTTGATATTCTTTACAATAGTCGGACTGAATTTTTTTGAAAAGAGATTCTGGTGTAAATATATATGCCCTCTTGGTGCTCTGCTTGGTTTACTTTCGAAATACGCAATTGTCAAGCGCGAAGTGAGTGAGGGGTGTACTTCATGCAGTTTATGTTCGACGGCGTGTCAGGGAGAAGCTTTGAAAAAAGGCGGCGAAGAATGGAGAAAGACTGAATGTCTTGTATGTTTTAACTGTGATGATATTTGTCCTGCAAATGCAGTAAAATTCGGTTTCAGAAAGAATGATCCTTTACCAATAAACCTCGGCAGACGAAAGGTTATGCTTTCCATGGCTTCAGGTATTTTAACAGTCCCATTAATCAGATCTACACCTTTTTCTAAATTAGGATTTTCTGAACCTTTTTTACTGAGACCACCGGGTGCACTCGAGGAACGAGAATTTCTTAAGAGATGTGTTAAGTGCGGAGAATGTATGAAAGTATGTATTACTAATGGTCTTCAGCCAACATTCCTGGAGGCAGGGCTTGAAGGTATTTGGTCTCCGAGGCTTGTTCCTTCAATTGGATATTGTGAGTATAGATGCACGCTCTGCGGCCAGGTATGTCCGACTGGTGCAATACAAAAATTATCACTTCAGGATAAAATGAATGTCAGGATCGGGCTTGCAATGATTGATAAGGGAAGATGCCTTCCATATGCCCATAGAACTTCCTGCATTGTATGTGAGGAAGTATGCCCTACTCCCACTAAGGCTATATGGCTGGAAGAAGTGGTTGTTAGAGATAGAAGCGGGAAAGAGATATTTTTAAAACAGCCTCATGTTGATCTTAACCTTTGTATAGGGTGCGGCATCTGCGAGGCTAAATGCCCTGTTGGCTCAAAACCCGCTATATATGTTACAAATACTGGCGAATCAAGGGCAAAGACGAATCAAATACTTATTTAACTTACCCGAAAATGCAATTAGACACCTTTTTATTCATAAATTTAAAGCTACCTGGAATCCGCAGTGTAGTCGCTCAACTTTTACATCTACCGAATTTTTTATGAATAACATGGATTAGATTCAACAATGTCGTTAGAGTTCTCCCGAGTTTGCTACTTATGCATTTACTTACGAATTAGTCATATGATTGACAAGAATTTGTGAAGAGATTATATTATAAAAATTTTTAAAATATTTTAACCCGAACGATGCAGACCTTGCTCAAAAGAAATTCGTCTTAGTTGTCTATAAGAAGATGTTTTTTAGGCGGATAAAGAATATTTGGGACACCAAGGAATCGAAAAATAATTTTTTTCGCAACATATGTATTATTTCAATTGCACTTTTAAAATTAATAAATTAATTGACTTTAATCAGAAATAAATTGATAAAAAAAATATATATATTTGTTTACGTTTATTTATTGGTGTGGCTTGTTACTGAACCGGCTTATAGTAATTGTATTGGTGTTTATAGTGCTAATAGTTATGCAATTATAGATACCCATACGATTATCCTTTATGACTTTTCAAATCCAATTGCTATTTTAAAAACACCGTGGTGTAATATCTTCAATTATTCAGATATTTGCCTGGGCAAAGATTATATTTGTGAAGGGGATAAATTAATAGTTGACAAAAAAAAATGTGAGATTAGAGAAATCCGATTTTTGTCCCCTGATGGGAGTAACTTATTAGCTTTTGAAAAGGAAAAAATTTTTTTATCGATAAATGATTTCCCTCAATTTTCTCCTGATGAATTTGACAATAATTTGACAGTCGAGGCTTTATGTGAAGACATAAACAATGACAACTATGGTATAAAATTCAGAACACAGGATAAAACGATCGAAAGACTTAATGAAATTCTGGAGACTCCAAATTTTTATGATATCTTTTCAAAGAAGAAAAAGCCCTTAAAATTAGATAAATATTTACAAAAACTCATTGAGGAGTCAAAAGATTACCGTAATAAGGACTTTTTAGAATTAACCGAAATGCAAAGAAAAACTATCATCCGATTAAATCGGATAATTTTGGAGACGATTTATCCTCGGTCTTGTCCAAAAAGCCTATTAAAAACCTGTACAAATAATTAAACCAAGAAATGGAATTAGTACAGATGTTAAGCTGTATTATTGTTTGCTTTTAGAAGTTACAGAAATATTAGATTTATCATCAAGAGGTACATTTATATAGAGTGCGAGAAAAGTTTCATTGTCAAGCTGGGTGTCATTAAGATTCATATATTGAGTTTTAAACTGTCTAACGGCTTCCTGTGTTTGAGCATCATATAACCCATTTTGTGCTACATCAAAGCCATACAGTGTTAGTAATTTCTGTACAGTAATTATCTGTCCCTCTTTATCACTTCTATCAAAACTATTTTTTAAATTATCTACTACAACAGGATCCGGTTTAGCCTCTGGCAAAAGCCTCCAATAAGGAAGGTTCAGATATCTACCGATAACCTCTAAAACACTCAATTCGACTAAAGCTCTCACCGCAGCGTGTCTACCTTGCACAAACTTTACGCCACTCGAATATCCAAGTGCAGCCCCAAAAATCTGAAATCCAATCCCTCCTTCCTTTTTTCCTCTCATAACAGTAACGGTGTTGATTGCTTGCATCTTTGGTATCATGGTCATAGTATCGTAATCTATCAGATTAATATCTAAAGTAATTTGAGAAATTGTATCCCCTTTACCACCCCCGATACCCCCTGAAGCATCTGAGCCAGGAAGTGAGAGGTCTAATTTTCTGTCTGTGCTTACTAACGCACGGTCAAATTCTGTTATGCCTCCTGATATCAAGAGATTTGGTGTAATCTTGCCCTTTGGTTTTACATAACCTGTGCGTTCTTGTCCAATAAGATAGTTAGGATTATAAGGAACATAATAGACATTACCGCCGATACTATTAACTGCACTTTTTATCATCTCCGTAATATCAATGGGTATCTCCGCTCCGCTCGCTACGGATGCACCTGTATCATCTCCAGCCTTTTCACACTGGATATATAATTTCTTTGTCCCATAAATCCTTGTCATTTCTCCGAGCATTGCAAGAGGTTGTCTCAAAGCGGTTTCGCGAGCCTGTGGCTTAGCCTCTGGTGGTCTTAATTCTTCAGCACTTTTATAAGTACTTTCCACTACGGCACAGGAATATAAAAGGACGTTTAAAAGAAAAATTAGAAAAATATCTCTGATCTTAAGTGTGATTATGTGCTTGATTATATTAAGTATTATTATATTAAGCATTATTTGGTATTTTGATCTTATTTTTCATCCTGATTTATTATTGTAATGTTGCCTCCGTGCATATCTACACTTGTCCCTATTGGACCAAATATTGTAGCGCCTTCTTCGATAGTAATACCACCTATGCTGTTTACATCCTCCTTGACCTTCCCTTGCTTTTTCAACGCCTCTGTATTTGCATCAATATAGTGCTGATTTACTGGTGCCTCAGCATCTTCATACAGATCTGATTGATAATCTCCAAATATTTTCTCAGGTCCAGCACTATAAACCTCAGGACAAAATCCAACTATCAATAAAAATATTATTAAGTATATATAGAAAAATTTTTCCATTTTGACTTTTACCATCTCTTCATCCTTATCAAAATTACCAACTCACAATTTTATGTCATTGAATTTTTAAAGAGTCTCCACATTTAATTGCCACATAGGTAACTTCCTGCGGAGACTCTTTATATAATATATTTATTTTGCCTTCACTCCACCGACATTAACTTCTTGGTCTCCGCCCAAAAATCCTGAGGTTGTTGTAACATTTACATCTTTAACTTTTGTACTAATGCTGCCACCTTTCATTTTTGTGTTTTGAAGTTCAACTCCGCCAACATTAACATCTTGATCACCACCCAAAAATCCTGAGGTTGTTGTAACATCTGTATCTTGAACATCCGTACTAATGTCTCCTGAAATCTCTGAACCTGCGTATGCCACCGAAAAACTAAGAAGTAACATAATAATTAATAAAGAAATTTTTTTCATTGCAAAAATCTCCTTTTCTTTTGATTTTAATTAGTAGCAAATCTCCCCTACTTATAGATTTTTTCTCCCCTCCTTTCTTCCGGGAAATAAAAATTTTAGGGCTCTAAAGTCCCCTTCGGTAAAACTTAACATTGTTAAATAGTTAAATATAAATCCCCCTAAATCCAAACTACCTTCCTACTTTTACCGAACCTACATTAACTGAACTCTTTGCGCCTTTACCTGTTATAGTAGTAATATTGCTCTTTGTAACCTTCCTTTTTATATCGCCTTTAACTTGCTTATTAGCTTCAACATCCGCACTACCAACACTAACTTCAACCTCGCTTCCCTGACCACAAATGGTGGTAACATTTACATCTTTAACATCATCGGATTCTTTACCAACTTCAACCTTAACTTTTGTACCCGGGGGGCAGAGAGTTGTAATTTTTTCGCCTTGTGAATGAGTTTTAGTATTTTCTGTATTGATGATCATATTTTGCGCACCGCTCTGGATATCCTCTCCAAATAATGTATTACTGGTTATTAAACAGCAAAATTGAACTAAAAGAATAATTAAAAAAATTTTATTGTTAACAGTGCTCACTTTAATCTCTCCTCTTCAAAGAGTTTTATCAAACTTTAAGCAAAAAGTCAATGAAAATGTTTAACTCATCTTCTACTGTTACACTCTTATTAAGACGACCATAATATCCGTAAAGTCAGCATTTAAGTCAGCTTAAGCGATTGACATCTTCAAAAGTTCAGAAAACATAGTGCTACGTTAATAAGAGTAGTGTAGAATTTTTTGTGCAAAACTTATTGTTGAGTCATATTTGTGATATATAGGCCTCCTCTCAAGTATACTCTTTATCTTTCTGAAGATCCGTAAAATACCTACCACAAAATAAACACCTCTTTACCACTGACTACCTCCAATAAAATGCTTACAGTAGTCATAAAAAAATACTCCATTTTTTGTTGATTGGCTATCGCTTCGAATTAATTATTAGGTAGGAAATCTAGGGGTGCTCTATATGGAGACACTATTATTAGCTTTGGTATCTTTTCGATTATTACTTACATTTGCACAACTATATTCACATCTTTTTTAATGGTAGTTAACCCTTTTTTATTCAATTGAATTTGTGTTTCCACCATGTGGGATACTTCCGCATTCTCCAGCCACCTGCGACAGGGTAAGGGGAGAAGCCATGCCTTTGGCCGATGTATCCCAACAACCATCGTACAATGAACAGGACGCCAACACCCAAAAGAACAGGGGTAACAGCATGCAGTAAGTTGGCGTGCCCGTGAACCATGATGAGCGGATTCGCACCTGCAGGTGGGTGAATCGCACCTAAGACGGCCAAGACCACCATGGCCAGCATTACCGCAAGGACACATACCCACAAGTGGTCGCCAAAAGCCAGATAGCACAGAATGCCTATTAACGCCGTAAGCAGGTGGCCACCGAGAAGTGGCCATGGCTGTGTGGCTGGCTCACCGGGCAAAAGGAAGAGGAAGACTGTCGAACCCCCAAGGGATGCGAGAAACAACCATGTCGTGGGTTTTGCCTCTGGTGCCGGTGTGTAACCAGTCAGTTTAAGCGCTACAAGAAGTGCAATACCCCCGCACAAACACCAGACAAGAAGTCGCATAAAGTTGCCCAGAATACGTTTCCATTCGATGGATTGGCGTGTCTTCACACGGCGCCTCCTTTCCAGCAACACTGCTACCAATCGTTTCAACTAAAGACAAAAATTAGTGGCAGCAGTTTGCAATTGGTTTGATCCTACTTAAGGGTAGCAACCCTATTTATATTCTACCTGCAAGCGGTCGTTGTGCCTTTTCGTTATCCCCAAGCGAATCTATTTGACCTCTCCGTCTCCGGCGGCCGGCTATCAAGGTCGAGTGAACCTACTACATTGGTGCTTCTGATATTTGAAATTCTTTGTCAATGAGAATGCGCTTTAAAAAAGCAGAACATGCAATAATTTGTAGTCTAAAATTCGTTATTTTCATTTTATTGGCTATACCTATAAATACTCTCTCGTTATGCTCGAGCTTTTTCCAGTAATACATTTTTGAAAGTACTCATATCAACAGTAAATATATCATTTCTCGTATTAAAACTTAATTATGGAATTTTAAAGGCGCCAATTTCTTGAATTTTTACGTTGACTTTGAGAACATGAGGGCATTCCATTTTGCATTTGTTACTTTTCGTCCGCTCCCTTTTGACTAAACTGCATGATAGTCTCTTTATTGTCGCTTTCCACTTCCTTATATAAGGTGCTATATTATAAACTGTAACAACAAGGCTTTTTGCATCGAGAAGTTTTTATTACTTTATTATGGAAAAATTGCTTTCTTCAAAATTAACATACTTCTACAAGTGGATTTTCCCACCAGTATGGATAATAACATTTAGCTTTATTACATATTCATTCTGGACAGGAACCTGCGCCGGCTACGGTGTTACAAAATGGCTTGTATTAGCATTCTTTATAGGTTGTTCACTTTATCTTCTCTGGTTTTCCTCAAGGCTTAAGAAAGTTAAACTCCTGGGGAAACATCTTATTGTGTCAGATTATCGAACAGAAGAATTAATCCCTTTATCACAGATTGAAGAGGTTAAAGAAACTCGGTTATGGAATCCTAAATTAATCAAGTTGAATCTCAAAAGACCTGGAAAAATTGGAAATGAAATAGTTTTTATTGCACCGTTGGGATTTTACCCTGTATGGTCTGATCATCCATTGGTAGAGAATTTAAGAAATATAATTAAAAATAACCAATCCTAAGGCATTTAGTGAAATCAATGATTTTCTTTGGAATAGCTCTTTATGAACTTCGCTTCGACATCTCACTTGATAATCTTAGCTGAATTCTCAAAGGACTATATTACTTATTCTCACTTTATATTTCCTCTAAGCTTTCCTCAACCCATATTATTCATCAAAAATTTTGGCATATTCAGTATTTGAACGGTTAGAAAGTTACTTCGATATTGCAAGTATGGGTAGATAGATTCATTTCTTTATGTTCCTTATCTTTGATTGATGGATAGACTTTTTTAGATTTTGGGTCTGGAACCAAATTTGATAAATCAAACTCACTACGTTCAGAAAGAAAAACAGAAGTTCACAGTTCGTATTATCAAAACTGGCTCCCGGGGAGGGACTCGAACCCCCGACAGGGTGGTTAACAGCCACCTGCTCTGCCGACTGAGCTACCCGGGAGTAAAAATGAAAGTAAGAAAGTTTTTTATATCAAATAAATAGACATTTTGTCAATCAGGGTTAATTTCAGTCACAAATTTTGCTACAAGATCACCCACCTCAGACGTACTGTAACCCATCTGACCGGCTGCAAGACTTTTCAAATACTTGGATGTGACCTCCGTAACTGCTCTTTCAATTGTAACTGCTGCTGTATTCTCACCTAATTGCTCAAGCATCATTGCACCTGCGCATATTGCTGCAAGAGGATTAACAACATTCTTTCCTGTATATTTAGGAGCAGAGCCACCAATCGGCTCAAACATCGAAACACCTTCCGGGTTTATATTACCACCTGCAGCTATTCCCATTCCACCCTGTATCATAGCTCCCAAATCTGTAATTATATCACCAAACATATTGTCAGTCACGATTACATCAAACCACTCAGGATTCTTAACAAACCACATGGTTACAGCATCCACATGCGCATAGTCGGTCTTAATTTCAGGATATTCCTTTGCGACTTCGTGAAATGTCCTTTCCCATAAGTCAAAAGCAAATGTTAATACGTTAGTTTTGCCACAAAGAGTAAGCTTATTTTGTTTATTTCTTTTTTTACAATATTCAAATGCAAACCTTATGCAACGTTCCACACCCTTTCTCGTATTTATTGATTCCTGGACAGCTATTTCATCAGGAGTCCCCTTTTTAAGCACACCGCCTGCTCCAGCATACAAGCCCTCTGTGTTTTCTCTTATTACTACGAAGTCTACATCCTCAGGTCCTTTATTCTTTATAGGACAATCAACACCTGGGTACAATTTAACAGGCCTCAAATTTATATACTGGTCGAGTTCGAACCTGAGTCTTAAAAGAATACCTTTTTCCAGTATGCCGGGTTTTACATCAGGATGACCAATAGCGCCCAGATAAATTGCATCATATTTTCTTAATTCTTCAATTGCGCCATCCGGTAATGTTTCACCGGTTCTAATATATCTATCACCTCCAAAATCGTAATAATTAAAGTTTAATCTCATGTTAAAACGGGTAGCCACGGATTCCAGAACCTTAATACCCTCCCTGATAACCTCAGGTCCTGTACCATCACCAGGAATAACGGCAATATTGTAACTTTTCATTAATTTCACTCCTTTGTATTTTTTGGCACCTTAAAGTCCATGCTCAGAAAAAGTGCACTATGAAGTTTCAACCTTCTGCAATTTTTTCTTTGTCCATTCAATCAACCCCCCAGCCGAAATTAACTCCTGCATAAAAGATGGTATGGGTTTAACGCTGTATTGTTCGTTTTTCGAGAGATTTTTTATTATACCTTTGTCAGCATCGATCTCTAATTCATCATTATCTCTTATCTTTTCAGAGGCATCAGCAGATTCAAAAATCGGCAGACCGATATTAAATGCATTTCTGTAAAAAATTCTTGCAAAACTCTTCGCAATTACAGCACTAATACCCGCTGCCCTAATTGCAATAGGAGCATGCTCCCTCGATGAGCCACATCCGAAATTCTTACCTGCAACAATAATATCACCTTTCTTTATTTTGCTTGAAAAATTTTCGTCCATACCTTCCATAACATGCTTTGCGAGTTCATCCGGATCAGAAGTATTAAGATATCTTGCAGGTATTATCACGTCGGTATCTATATCGTCTCCGAATTTCCATGCCTTGCCTTTAATAAACATTTTTCACCTCATTTAAATTGCATTTTTGGTTAATCAGAGTTCTTATTAATTGATTATTATAGGTGATTTTTAAAAGCGTAAACAAGTCTACTATAATAAAGTAATGTATATTCTGATGAAAATCTATCATATCCTTTATAATATTTTTGGACCACAAAATTGGTGGCCTGGTGATTCACCTTTTGAAGTAGCAGTTGGTGCAATTCTGACACAAAATACCAACTGGACTAATGTAGAAAAGGCAATCAATAATTTAAAGAAAGAAAAAAAACTATCTCCCGACGCAATTCACGAATTATCTGAAAAAAAACTTGCTGAACTCATAAGACCTGCTGGATACTACAACATTAAAACTAAAAGATTAAAATCATTTATAAAATTTCTGATGAATGATTATCATGGTGATATAAGAAATATGAAAAAAGAAGATATTCACTCAATAAGGCAAAAACTGTTAAGTATCAACGGGATAGGTCCAGAAACAGCAGACTCGATACTTCTTTATGCGCTGAATAAACCAATATTTGTTATAGATGCATACACCAAACGAATTCTCTCAAGGCATGGAATTATGGATAGCAGTAAATCCTATGACGAGTTTCAAAATCTCTTTCACAAAACTCTTAAAAACGATGTAAAACTATTTAATGAATATCATGCGCTTCTGGTAAAAGTAGGAAAGACATATTGTAAATCAAAAAACCCGTTATGCATAGAATGTCCATTAAATAATATGGATCATCTCCAAAAAAGTTGGTAAGATCATGAGGATTCGAGGGGTCAAGGAGTCAAGGATTCGAGG
>FWWM01014758.1_pt1 | contig 12154 bp, 14 predicted proteins | sample 2228351 | NCBI WGS metagenome assembly FWWM01 (sample SAMEA103939774, study PRJEB20133) | metagenome | reverse complement strand
GAGAAGAGATTCCGCCCCAATGCGGGGGTGAACAAGATGGGGGTAATCACCAAGACACCGACGTTAGGGTCATTACCAAGACGCCGACGTTAGGGTCATTACCAAGACGCCGACGTTAGGACGGCAGTTGAACTGCCGTCCTAACGCAGGCAACGGAGTCATATATTCCGCGCAGAAGTCTACCTCTATACAGACTGTCAGCCACTAAATCTGCCTTCCGCCTGCACCCATAGATGGATTTCCATGCCGTTTTGTTGGATTATTGAGAAGCCCTGTGCCACAAGACACGCCCAACCGAACACCGAACAACTCACCTGTACAAGTTGGCAAGATGTAGTATAATAACAATAACTTGCTTGCAGACCAGCCTGTGAAGGATTTCGTCTTATCGGACAAGGCGGCAGTCAAGGAGTGTGCCTTATAGACGTGATCAGGAAATGATGCTCTCGGTGTTCTCTGGCGTACCCTCTCGGCTGTGTTTGTAGGCAGCCGAGTTTTTTGTCACTCTTGTTGTGGAAAGGAGGTGAGAGGCTTGACGATTGTAATACTGCGCAACAACGAATCGCAGGAGCAGTTGCTCAAGCGCTTCCGCAAAAAGGTTGTCAAGAGCGGCGTTTTGAGCACGGTGCGCCGTAAGCGCTGGTTCATTTCGAAGAGCGAACAACGTCGCATGGAGCAAAAGAAAGCTCTACGGCGGCTCAGGCGGCGCCAGGACAAGGCGAGCGAGTAAGCCCGTCGTTCTGGAGTCCAGTTTTGGAGGCTGGCATGGCAAAGGACGAAGACAAAATCGTGGTCGAGGGGACAGTGGTGGAAGCCCTGCCCGGCACGCAATTCCGTGTCCGGCTCGATAACGGTCACGAGGTACTGGCATACCTCTCCGGCAAGATGCGCAAGTATTACATCCGCATTCTGTTGGGCGACCGGGTGAAAGTGGAAATGTCCCCCTACGACTTGACTCGCGGCCGAATCACCTACCGTCAGAAGAAGGCCGCTGAGGAATTCGAGATCGTCGAATAGCCTCCTCCCTTCCGCACTCATTTTTCGGAATCAAAGCCCCTGCGTGTTGGCAGGGGCTTTTCTCTTAATGGGGGGTAAGGCGGCCAGCGATCAGCCACTGATTGCCTGTGGCGTCTGATCGCTTCCATCATAACGTATAGCGGCCATCTGCGCGTACAGATTCCAGCGCCGACGCACGTCCTCCTGGGTCAGCTTGAGCAGTTGCTCGGCGCGTTCCTCGTCGCTCTGGAGTAACATGCGGAAGCGGGTCTCGTTGTACATGTACTGCTCGACCGGTATGCTCGGCTCCTTGTAATCCAATTGGAGCGGATTCTTGCCCTGTTCGATCAGGCGCGGGTCATACCGGTACAGAGGCCAGACACCCGATTGAACGGCCAGTTTCTGCTGCTCAAGGCCCTTGGCCATGTCAATACCGTGGGCGATACAGTGACTGTACGCAATAATGAGCGACGGCCCCGGATAGGACTCGGCCTCCAGGAAGACCTTCAGGGTATGGGCATCGCTGTAGCCCATGGCCACACGCGCCACATAGACGTAGCCATACGACATGGCCATCAGGCCGAGGTCCTTCTTAACCAATCCCTTGCCCTGGGCGGCAAAGCGCGCGATCGCGCCGCGCGGCGTGGACTTGGAGGCCTGTCCGCCTGTGTTGGAATAGACCTCGGTATCCAGTACGAGCAGGTTGACATCGCGCCCGGTGGAGAGAACATGATCCAGCCCACCGTAACCAATGTCATAAGCCCAACCGTCGCCGCCCACGATCCAGACCGATTTCTTGACCAGCGCATCGGCCACCGCGGCCAGGTTAGCGGCCTGCGGATGCTTGGACTGCGCCAGTTTCTGCTTCAGGATGGCCACGCGCTCGCGCTGTAGCCGGATGCCCCGCGCGGTCGTCTGATCGGCATTGAGAAGCTCCTCCACCAGTTGCTCGCCGACTTCGGCCGCGAACTGAGGCAGGAGATCGCGCGCGAATTCCATTTGCTTATCCAGCGTCAGGCGGAAGCCCAGACCGAACTCGGCATTGTCCTCAAACAGACTGTTCGACCAGGCCGGGCCGCGGCCCTCGTGATTGAACGTGTATGGCGTCGTTGGCAGGTTGCCACCGTAAATGGAGGAACAGCCAGTCGCGTTGGCGATCAAAGCCCGATCGCCAAAAAGTTGGGTGAGCAACTTAACATATGGAGTCTCGCCACAACCGGCGCACGCGCCGGAAAACTCGAAGAGCGGCTCGAGTAATTGCGAGTTCTTGACAGTGGTCAGGCTGAGGTCTGTGGGGTCCACTTCGGGCAGGCTGAGGAAGAAGTCCCAATTGGCCGCCTCGCTCTCGCGCAGAGGTGGTTGCGGGGCCATGTTGAGCGCCTTGCGGTTTGGATTGGTCTTGTCCTTGGCCGGACAGGCCTCCACGCACAGCGTGCAGCCGGTGCAGTCTTCCGGAGCCACCTGGACGGTGTAAGCCATGCCAGGAAACTCCTTGAACTTCGATTCCATGTGCTTGAAGGTCGCCGGAGCCTGCTCCAGGTATTTCTTGTCGTATACCTTGTGGCGAATGACAGCATGCGGACAGACAAAGACACACTTGCCGCACTGGATGCACAAATCCGGCTCCCAGACCGGGATTTCGAGAGCAATGTTGCGCTTCTCCCAACGAGTCGTGCCGGTCGGGAAGGTGCCGTCCACTGGCATGGCCGAAACCGGCAATTGATCGCCCTCATAGGCGATCATCATGCCCAACACCTCGCGGACGAATTCGGGCGCTTCCTCCGGCACCGGCAGACGGCGCGTAAAGGTGCTGGTCGCCCGATCCGGAACCTTGACCTCGTGCAAGTGCGCCAGCGCCTGGTCCACAGCCGCGTAATTCTTCTGCACCACGGCCTCGCCGCGCTTGCCATAGGTTTTCTGGATGGCCTTCTTGATTTGGGCAATCGCCTCGTCGCGCGGCAGGATGCCAGAGATGGCAAAGAAGCAGGTCTGCATGATGGTATTGATACGCACACCCATGCCGGTCTTCTCCGCCACGTCGTAGGCGTTGATAACGTAGAACTTGAGTTTCTTTTCGATGATGTCGCGCTGCACTTCCTGTGGCAGGTGATCCCAGACTTCCTCCGGGCCATAGATGCTGTTCAGCAAGAAGACGCCGCCCGGCTGAGCGTACTTGGTAATGTCGTACCGCTCGAGGAAAGTAAACTGATGGCAGGCGACAAAGTTAGCTGTGTTGGGGGTGATGAGGTAAGGAGCCCGAATCGGCTTAGGGCCAAAGCGCAGGTGCGAGATAGTCAAGGTACCAGCCTTCTTGGAGTCGTACACAAAGTAGCCCTGGGCATAGTAGTCGGTTTCCTCGCCGATGATCTTGATGGAGTTCTTATTGGCACCCACCGTGCCGTCCGAACCCAGTCCGAAGAAGACACACCGTACCGTCTCCGGAGATTCGATGGAGAAGGAGGGATCATATTCCAGGCTGGTATGGGTAACGTCGTCCAGGATACCAACCGTGAAGTGATTCTTGGGCTTGTCCTTCTGGAGTTCATCCAGGACAGCCTTGACCATGGCCGGCGTAAACTCTTTCGAGGAAAGGCCATACCGTCCGCCGATCACCGTGACGTCGCTTCGCCCGCCCTCGACCAGCGCGTTGACCACGTCCTGGTAGAGCGGCTCGCCGACAGCGCCCGGTTCTTTGGTGCGGTCAAGGACCGCGACGGCCTTGACCGTCTTGGGCAAGGCGTTCACGAAATGTTCGACGGAGAATGGCCGGTACAGACGGACGCGAAGCACGCCGACTTTCTCGCCGCGTTCGAGCAAGTAACGCACGGTCGCTTCGGCGGTCTCGCCACCCGAAGCCATGATCACCACCACGCGCTCGGCATCCGGCGCACCGATGTAATCGAAGAGGTGATACTGGCGGCCGGTCAGTTTGGCAAACTTGTCCATCACCTTCTGGACAATAGCCGGCGTTGCCAGATAGTAAGGGTTGACCGCCTCGCGCGCCTGGAAGAAGACATCGGGATTTTGGGCCGAACCGCGCAAAACGGGGCGCTCGGGATTCAAAGCCCGGGCGCGATGCACACGCACCAGTTCGTCGTCAATCATGGCGCGCAGGTCGTCGTCGCTCAGTTGTTCAATCTTCTCGACCTGATGGGAGGTGCGAAAACCATCGAAGAAATGCAGGAAGGGCACGCGCGCTTCCAGCGTGGCTGCCTGGGCAATACAGGCAAAATCGTGCGCCTCCTGGACCGAACCCGAGGACAACATTGCCCAACCAATCTGGCGACAGGCCATCACATCGGAATGATCGCCGAAGATCGAAAGGGCATGGGTCGCCACCGTGCGAGCTGCAACATGGAAAACGGTGCTGGTCAGCTCACCCGCAATTTTGTACATATTGGGGATCATCAACAGCAAGCCCTGGCTGGCCGTGAAGGTCGTGGCCAAGGCACCAGTCTGTAAGGCTCCGTGCACCGCGCCGGCCGCACCCGCCTCGGATTGCATTTCAATCACCAAAGGAACAGTGCCCCAAATATTCTTGCGTCCTGCGGCCGACCACTCATCGGCCAACTCTCCCATCTGTGAGGATGGAGTAATCGGGTAAATCGCAATGACTTCATTGGTGCGATGGGCTACCGAGGCAGTTGCCTCATTCCCATCAATCGTGACCTTCGCTCTTTCCATAAAATCTCTCCTTTGAAGTACTCGAGGGCTATGCCCCGGCACGGAAATGCAAACTTCTTGTGATTGTATCACAGGAGTACAAATGGTCAACCCTGACACTCCCCGGGTGGCCTTTCTCTACGTGTCAGGACCAGTGGAAAATGATCATTTCAGAGTTTAATGTCCATTTTCGAAGTGGGATAGTTACGAATGACATAAAATCGTTTGCGGGTTGTCATACCTGTCTTTCCAATATTTTTCTAATTCTTCGCTAATTGACTTCTTACACAGGCCAAGTACATTAAAAGCGCAATTCACAAACGATAGACTTCTTGTAGAAAGGAGGTGCCACTATGTCCAATCTGATTCGTTGGGAACCCATGCGTGAAATCATGCCTCTGCGTGAGGCCATGGATCGCCTCTTCGACGATGCCTTTACCCGACCGATCAGCCTGATCGGGACCACCATCCCGGCCATTGATCTTTACCAGACCAACGATGCCGTGGTCGTCAAGGCCGCCCTGCCGGGGTTCAAACCCGAAGACGTGCAGGTCTCGGTCACAGGCGATGTGCTCACCCTGCGCGGCGAGTACAAGCAAGATGAGGAGCAGAAGAACGCTACTTACCACATCCGCGAGCATCGTTATCAATCCTTCGAGCGTTCGGTGATGCTCCCGACGCAAGTCGAGACCGAGAAGGCCAAGGCCGATTTCGAGAACGGCATCCTCACGATCGTCCTGCCCAAGTCCGAGGAAGTCAAACCCAAGACGATTACCATCAAGGCCAAATAATCCCCCCCTCCGTTTTCTCGCGCAGCAACGGCGAGGTCCCACCTCGCCGTTGTGCTTTTCCCTATACCTCCAGGCCGTGCCTCGCGAGCAAAGTCGTATCGCGAATCAACGTGTCCGTCGGTCCCTGGGCAACTACGCGCCCTTCATCCATAATGATCATGCGAGGCAGGAGTTCGCGCACCATCGCCAGGTCATGGGTGGCGACGAGCATGGTCAACGGCAGATCGCGCAACAGGTTAATCAAGCCACGACGCGCACGTGGATCGAGGCCAGCCGTAGGTTCATCCAGGACCAGGACTTCCGGTTGCATCGCCAGGACTGTTGCGATGGCGATGCGTTTCTTTTCTCCGGCACTCAAGTGATGGGAAATGCGCCCGGCATAGGCTTCCATATGCACGGCCTTCAGGGCTGCCTGCACCCGTGCCTCTACCTCGTGGGGAGATAGGCCCTGGTAAATCGGTCCAAAGGCCACGTCGTCGAACACGGTCGGGGAAAAGAGTTGGTCATCCGGATTCTGGAAGACTAGACCGACGGCGGCGCGTACGTGCCTGATATTCTGCTCATTGACCTCCATCCCACACACGAGCACCCGACCCTGCTGGCCGCGCAGAATGCCGTTCAAGTGCAAGAGCAGGGTAGACTTGCCAGCTCCGTTCGGGCCCACGAGAGCGACTTTTTCGCCCGGCGCAATATGCAACGACACATCCTGTAAGGCAGGCCGCCCATCCGGATAGGCAAAAGACAGATGCTCGATCTCGACCGAATGATGCATGGATTCCGCGTCCGAATCACAACTACCGTACTCAACCCCAGGCAAGCAGGCCCAGGGCGAGCAACAGAATCAGGCTCAATCCCATCCAAAGCAGGACCAGCCAATCCAATCGCGAGATGGGGGGTAAAGGCAAGGCACGTACCTCACCATCGTACCCGCGCGCCAGCATCGCCGCGTAGATGCGCTCACTGCGTTCCAGACCACGCAGGAACAAACTGCCGACCATGCCGCCAGTCACGCGCGCTCGCCAGGTTAGCGTTCCGCCAGCGCGTCGGCCTGGGACACGGCCGGAACGCGCCGCTCGCGCCTGCATCAGGCGGAGCGCCTCGTCTACCAGCACGAAGAGGTAGCGCCACATCATACTGAACATCACGACCAGCAAACGGGGCACTCCCACGCCGCGCATGGCTTGCAGTAACTGGGGGAACGGCGTCGAAGCGACCAGCAAGATAGCAACCTGCACCGAAAGCAGGGATTTGACCGCCACGCTGAGAAATCGCTGTAGCCCCTCGGCATACACGATCAGTACAGGCGAATCGGCCGGCACCATCAGAAGCGCTGTCTTTCCGTGTGTGAAGATCAGCGGGAACGCCGCCAGCGCAAATGGCAAAACCAGCAGGGAGCGCTTCCAGACATAACCAACCCCAATCCCGGCCAGGATTTCGAACGCCAGCAGCAAGACCAGCAACACAAGATATACCGGCCAGGCAGGAACTGGCATCAAGGAAATCGTTAAAATCCAGCCCAGCGTAAGGATAAACTTGATGCGTCCGTCCAGGGTATGGAGCGGACTACGGCCTGGCCGGTATGGGTCCAGAAAGTGAATGTGCATAGAACAAGGACGAGAAGTGGGCCAGATCAGGCCTCGAACGCATCGGCGAGCGCGGACTGTCGTCCACTGGGGTGATCCTGCGGCCTATTGCTCTACGCCCGATTTGGACGTACGACGGACATAAGCCACTCCCAGAGCCACGCCAAAGACAATCAACGTGCCCAGGAGGCCCGCGAGAATGGTCGCCAGCGCCTCGTTCGAGATGCCGGGGAAGACATAATCCGGAATCAGGGTATAGAACGGCTCGCGGGCGGCTTCCAGGAAACCTTGCTGTTCGGCTACCCATTCCAGACCATCGGGATGGCTGGAGGCTAGAGGGGAGAACACGGCTAGGAGCAGGGCAAACACCAGGCCGCCGACCCAAATGGCACGGCCACCACGCGCGGTTGGTTGCCCGGCCTGGAGCAGCTCGCGCCGCGCCGCGCCGATCAACGCCAGCGCGCCCAGCGTGATCAACCCTTCGCCTAGGCCGATCAAGGCGTGAATCCCGCCCATGGCCGGCACAGCAACGTTCGCCGGCGAGGTGCCCGAGAGCGCCAGTTCCAACGCGCAGGCCAGCGCGGCGACGACAATCGAAAGCCAGGCCGCCGCAAATCCACCCACGAAGGTGCCCCATGGCTTACCGCGCGCCAGTCGCTGGACGGTACGATAGGCAAAATACGACACCGCCACGCCGATCACGGCCATGTTGAAGAGGTTGGCGCCCAAGGCCAGCAAACCGCCATCTTGGAAGACCAGGGCCTGGATGCTAACCACGGTGGTCATGACGACCACGGCGGCCCAGGGACCGAGCAAAATGGTGGCCAGCGCCGCGCCGAGCAGATGGCCGGAAGTCCCGCCCGTGACGCTGAAATTGAGCATCTGGCCGGCAAAAATTGTCGCCGCCAGCACCCCCATCAGAGGCACGGCACGCTCTTGCAAGTCCCGACTCACACGTTGCAAGGCGCAGGCAATCACAATGGCCGAGAACACCCACAGGGCAATCGAGACCAACGTAGAGAGAAAACCATCGGGAATGTGCATGGGTTGAGGGGCAAGCAACATAGGAATACCTCCCACGATCGAAAGAGTCTTCAGTCAGCGCCGTCGGCCGGGGACTTTGGCCGGGCGGCACAGAGGGGACAAATACCGAAAAAGGTCAGGTGGGGGCCGATGGCACGAAAGCCCGTTTCCGCTTCCAGCTCGTCCAACAGGGAACGCAAGCGGGCGTGTTCGATGGTCACTTCCCGCCCACAGACGCGGCAGACCAGATGATGGTGCTCTGCCGGGGACAGTTCGTAGGTCAAATGTCCCCCCTCTTGATGGGAAGGATAGACCACGCCATGCTCGGCCAGGAAGTTCAAGGTGCGGTATACGGTGGCTTCGGTCATGCCAGTTTCACGCACACGCGCATAAATCTGCGACGGCGAGAGATGCCCGCCGGCGTGCAAGGCCTGCAGGATCGCCAGACGCTGCGGCGTCATGCGAAATTTCCGTTCGTGCAGGTAACGGGTCCAATGTTCGATACAGGACATATCTACCCGGATTAGGAAGGAGGCAATCGCAACGCAAGTTTAGTTGATGTTATTATTTATTGCAAATTTTATCATTTATAGGCCTGTTCTGTCAAGGCAGTGCGGTCTGGTCAACAGGAACACAGGCTTGCCTCCGAGCCGCGCGAAGCATATAATGATTCTGGCTCTGTCCCATCCTGGTGTGGCGAGGCTCCTGATGCAATCCATAGAGACGCTTGTAATAGCCCTTATCTCTTTCGTTTTGTTTCTGGCTTTAGAGTCATTTTTCTGGTCATCTCCTGTTCCTCGTATTTAGACAAAATCAGCAAAACCGCCACATGTGGCGGTTAGCGGGCAGTATCCACCACCATATATAGGAGCAAAATGTGTTTTGTCTAAACTCGAGCTGTTCAGCATGTCGGTGAAAAACTCTCTAGTAGAATGGGAATATGGTTTTATGTGTTCCAACCTCACTACCTCCTCAGAATTGTGGTTTTACTTCCAATTTGGGGGGTTGGTATTCTCATCTAGTATTATGGCCAGTGTTTACTGGTGACTGGAACTGGCTCTACTCAGATCTTGGGAATTTTCTTGTCGGTTGGATCGTATTTCTCGCTAAAAGTTTCTTACCCAGTATCTTGGAAAGAGGTGCACCGCTGGTACCGAGACGATCGGTGGTCATTTATCCGCAACATTCTGTACTTGCGGATCTATCCAGGTTTTGTGGAAGAATTGTTATTTCGCTGGTTTTTTTACGGCTGTTCTGTGGACAAACTTTGGTTGGGGAACCGCCATACTCGTCCCCGTGCTGAATATTACATGGCATCTTCCTCATTGGAGAATGTTCCAGAGTAATAGATGGCAGGCCAGGTTCACTAACATCCTTCCAATTACCGCTTTTGCTTGTGTATTGACCATCATGGCAACCTTACCCATAACATCATGGGTGCTGTCGTTGCACATGCTTTTGCAAATTGGTGTGGACTTGTCTTGCAACGAAATACATACAAGACGGATTCACAAACCAGAAAATCCGTTTAGCATTTGCGATATGAGCCTTGCTAGCACCATTTGCAGTGGACAGCGAGCCAGCCTGGTAAGCTGTTGACGAAGGAGTCTTGCTTATCCCGTCGCTGTCGCTAAAACCAACCGTTTGATACCAGGAGAGAACATATGCGTGCGCACTGCTTTCAACATGTTCCATTTGAAGGGCTCGGAAGTATCCAACCTTGGCTGAACTCGAATGGATACGAGATTTCCTTTACACGGTTTTTCGAATCGGTCGATTTGCCAGATCCGAAAGCCATTGATCTACTTGTGATCATGGGCGGTCCCATGAGTGTGAATGATGAGACCGAATTTCCATGGCTTACCCTGGAGAAACAGTTTGTTCGTGAACTCATTGAGGGTGGAAAAGCTGTCTTGGGCATCTGTCTTGGTGCACAGATAATTGCCAACGCCATGGGAGCATCTGTCTTTCCCAACCCCGTGAAGGAAATTGGCTGGTTCCCTGTGTATGGAGTCGACACTGATGCCAGCGCCACTTTCCGATTTCCACCCTCGACGATCGTGTTCCATTGGCACGGAGAGACCTTCGAGCTGCCCAATGGGGCAATACGGCTTGCAAGGAGTGAAGGATGTGAGAATCAAGCCTTTCAATTAGGCAAGCGGGGCATCGGTTTGCAGTTCCATCTCGAAACAACTCCAGAGTCAGTGCGAGCGATGATCTCACACTGTCATAGAGAATTGGTTCCATCCAGATACGTTCAAACGCAGGAAGAAATTCTAGCCGCGAGGCCAAGTCGTTATGCAACGATAAATGCCCTTATGAGCGATATCTTATCTTTTCTCCAACAAAGCAAGGACTGAAAACTGGCGACGGAAAGCGGTCTGCCACGTACCCGGCCGCCGAACCTGGACCAACTGTCTATGTATTGCTATTTCCCATCTGGAGGTGTCCTCTATGTCCACTTCCCTACCCTTCGAAACCGATCTCTTCCCCACGCCGCAAGGCGATTTGGCGATCACGTTTCTTGGTCACGGCAGTCTCCTGCTGACATTTCGCGACGCCCACATCTACGTGGACCCCTACGGCGAGGTGGCCGATTATTCCCAACTGCCGAAAGCCGATCTCGTCCTGGTGACCCACGAACACTTCGACCACCTGGACCCACAAGCCCTGGCGGCGATTCGCACACCCTCGACTGTAGTCGTTGCCAATCCAGCCGGCGCGGCGAAGGTAGAAGGAGCCATCGCCATGCGCAACGGTGAGGCGCAAACGGTGGCCGGCTTTGCTGTGGAGGCGGTGCCGGCCTATAATCTCCAGCACAAGCGCCCGGATGGTCAGCCGTTTCACCCTAAGGGAATCGGAAACGGCTACGTGCTGACGGTGGGTGGCCTGCGCATCTATGTGGCCGGCGATACGGAAAATATCCCCGAGATGAAAACGTTGCGCCAGATTGACATCGCCTTCCTGCCTATGAATTTGCCGTATACCATGACGCCGGAAATGGTCGCGGAGGCCGCCCGGTCTTTCCACCCGCGCATCCTGTATCCCTACCACTATGGTAACACCGATACGAGCCGCTTGCTGGCCTTGCTGAAGGGCGAGACAGGCATCGAGGTGCGGATTCGGAAGATGAGTTAACGAAGAGCGCCCGGCCAATTCGGTCGGGCGCTGCCTCTGCTCCGCGGCCTTTTACTGATCGGTGATGTCTACGGCGTAGTTCACGAAGTAGCGTTGCTTACCTGTTTCCACACTCAGCAGGATGTAGCAACCTTGGACTTCTTTAGGCACCGCTACCTTCGTGACCCATTCTGCCTTGTCTTTGGAGGGGGTGAGTGGCGGCGAAGCAAGATCAGGAGATGGGTAAAGGCTCATGTTTAGAACAAGTGAGTTTTGACGATACGCGAGATAAGATCTGGCGAAATACGCTTATGGTTGACGGCCAGTTCCTAGATGGCAACGTAACCGGACAGGTATGCTTTGTGGACACCACGATAGGGTCGTAAAAAGTTACGCAGCCCGGTCCAGCCGCCTTCGTTTGAGTTGACATGAACTTCGCGGATGCCATCGCCATCCTCATCACGCCCATATTCGTTCTTGCCATGGCAGACTGTATGACGCACGCGCTTCAACGTGTTGTAACTGTCATATTCATCGGTATCAAGCGTAGCGTTCGGATGCGTAAAGCGTTCTACAAACGGGCAAAGCGTGCTTCCTTGCGTATTGTGCCTCACACGGAGGCGTACCTGCTGCGTTTGCCGACCTATCACCGCACAAATCGGTGGACGATCATTAGCGTACGTGCCGCGTCCACGCCGTCTGTTGGCTCTTTTGCGTGGTGGGTCTTGTGGATCACCATGCCATTCCCCCTGTTCCCCCAACGTTCTGGAACATTTCGTCTGTTTCAACTTCCAGATCGCTCAAGGCTTCTTCGGTTTGTGCGGCCTCCGCATTGTCCTGCATGGCATGGCGCACAGTCAATGCTGTGGTGCGACTGATGCTCAACTCGCGGGCCAATTTGGCCGTTGACTTGCCCTGCAGCACTTCTCGGATGAATAACACGGCCTGTTCGGGCGTGAAATGCCTGCCCTGAAACACCGT
>FWWM01014754.1_pt1 | contig 12155 bp, 7 predicted proteins | sample 2228351 | NCBI WGS metagenome assembly FWWM01 (sample SAMEA103939774, study PRJEB20133) | metagenome | reverse complement strand
TCCTGACGGCTGGAAACAGCACGCGACAAATCGCCTCGCACTGCGGAGGGCTTGTCGCAAGCCAGAGACACCGGCAGCCGGGCAGTCCACAGACTCAGCCGCACCAAATGTGCACGGCAACCCGCAACACACGCTGTGGAGCGGCGCGCGGTCCCATCAGACCGCCACGCCTGCCAGTTGGCCAATCCGCGCAGCACTTAACGCAGCGCGCGGCACAATGCCGCAAGCGATTACAGCAAAAAGCGGCAAAACAGAGATAACCGAGCCAGCGCGCTAGGAGAAACGCAAGGCGGATCTGGCCCGCCAAAGACGGGCTGCATGGCCGCAAAACAGTCGCCCGCCTGGAAGAGGGCTCCACCAACGATGCCCGCCGCCACGGGCTTGGCCAGGTCCAGAGAACTGGCCGAAAGGATGGCCGCCGCCGCCCGAACGCCGCACTCACAACGCTTGCCGGCACCGGTGCACGCCGGGCATCCAGCCGGATGCTGGGCGCAGTCTTGTGCACAGCACGCCGTGCATCTGGCCCTGGCAGTGGGAGCTTCGACCGGCGCGGCCTTCACCCGGCAGCACGCCCGGCGAGGCTGAGCCGGCATGTGCCAGTGCGGCGCCGAAGCCACCGTGCTTGCTATCCGGGCATCCTGCCCCCTTGCCACCAGGTCGGCCCAGAAGGCGCACGGGCAGCTCCATGCGGCCGGCCCCTGGCCGATCAGCATCGCGGCCGCCACCCACGCCAGTAATCGAGAAACCCTACGCCGACCCACGGCAAACCTGTACATCCACACGGGCTGGTCCGGCTGTGCATCGTGCAACCCGGTTCCACCCAACAAGCTTCGGAGATGTTGGGCTCCTTACAAAAATCCTACATCGGCGCAGGTATTGCGGCAAGGCCAATCAAACGGGGAAACAATGCGACAAGCCGCGTGTATTCCCTCCGTATGCACACGTAAGCCGGGTACCGATAGGGCCAAAAGGGGGATGGCGGGCTCCTGCCAGCAAACTCCAGGCCGTTGCGACAGCGAAAACCAGGCAAGAGCGCTGAACGGGGTTATCCGGGGTTGCTGCAATACATAACATCCTTTGCACGCAGCAGTGTAGCCCAAGCGGTTCAGAGCGCCGCGGCAACGGCCCAGGGGAAGGTGACCGTGTCGCACGGAGCAAAGAAGCCCGGGCTGTTCAGAGAAAGTCGGCCATGCGTAGCGATGCCCGACAGGTGCGCAACCGGTTGCAAAACCGTGCTCAGAAAGGTTTCCGCGGCTGGGGCACTCATGAACCCGCTCCCCATGCGGATATTCGTTACACCCACCAGACATACTTCAGCGAGTAGTAGATTCCCACGCCAACAAAGACCCAGCCGGTCAACACCCGTGCCCACCATTCGACGCGTGCCAAGACCTGATAGGCTTTGCCGACCGCCTGGACGCTGGTGGCCAGCAGCACGGCGAACACGATGACGGGCACGGCGGTTCCCACCCCGTACGCTACCGGCAGCGCGACGCTCGAGTTGACACGTAGCGCCAGGGGCACCAGGCTGCCGAAGAACAACGCGGCCGACGTGGGGCAGAACGCCAAGGCAAACATCGCTCCCAACGGCAGGGCGCCCCAAATGCCCAGGGCGTCGATCCGCCGCCGCATTTCTTCGCTCACCCCCTTGCCGCCGAAGTTCACTTCGATCAGGCCCAACAGCAGCATGCCCACCACGATCAGGATCGGCCCGAGGACCACTGGCATCCAGCGCTGCATGAACTGGGCCACCTGCGGGATCGACAACACGCTGGCCACCAGAACCACCGCCAAAGCCAGATAAGCAAGGGTTCGGCCGGCCGTGTACAAAAGTCCGGTCGCAAACACGTGCCGGGCACTGCCCACGCGGCGTCCAATGTACGAAATAGCCGCGATGTTGGTCGCCAGGGGGCACGGGCTGATGGATGTCAGAATGCCCAGCCACAGGGCCGAAGCGACCCCGACCAGCAGTTCGATCATCGTCGCAATTCTCCCCTAGCGTCTTGAACCTCGGCTGTGGCGGCGCAGATGCGAATCGACCCTCACAATGCGTGCTGGCCATCCGGGCTGGCCCGGCATGGCGTGGCGGCCACGGTGGCGCCGGTTTGAAATCACCGGACCCTTGTGGCCGGCACCAGGCTCCATCCTCCACGGTGAACCGGCCACGGTGGCGCCGGTTTGAAATCACCGGACCCTTGTGGCCCCTGGCCCACCTGGTCGCAAAGGCCGAAACCACGGGGCCCTTATGCCCCCTTCCGATCTTACCGGCAAGGAGCAGAATCACCGGGCCCTTCGAGCCCCTTCCGAACCTATCCGCGAGCCCTTTGCGAACCTGTCAGGAGGACCGGAAGCAGCGGGCCACAGCGAACTCGGCTGGGGGCAGGCGGTGCCGCCTGGCCAGCCCCAGAAAAGGGTATCGCATCGCAGGGGGAGAAGGCAATATCCGAGATGGCTAATTAGCCAAATAGCCAGAAAACCGATCGATGTCAAAGCCGCAGCGGACCCAACCGCCCCAGCCAAAAGGCCACATTGGCGATCAACGATACGCCTGTTTCGATGCCCCTGTGGATTTTCAAGGACTTGCAGCTCGGTCTTTTTCAATGCCCGCCGAAATTTCACCGGCCAGGCCGGACAAATACGCCCCGGCGGCCCTCCTCTTCAGCCTGCCCCGCTCGATTATTGACGCACCATTTCGGATCGGTTACTGTTGGGGGGAGAAGGTCGCCCCATGTTCTCGTCAAATCGGGGGGTCATATGCCTAGCGCCAACGCATTAGGCCGCCGCTTGGTCCGGTTGCTGGGGTTGCGGGGCTGGCCGAGGCGCTCGTCGTCGCGCAAACGGTGGGGGCAGTCGCGATTGCGAGGAGTCGAGCGGCTGGAAACGCGCTGCCTGCTGTCGATCTACCTCGGGCCGGGGGCCGACTACGACTCGGTCCAACTGGGCCCACAGACCGGGTTTTTCGACCAGCCGTATATCGAGATCGAACTGGTCGAGGTGTTGCCCAACCAGACCACGGTGGGCCTGGGTCCGTACCAGAGCGGCTTCGGCATTTATCCGTACAACCGGCTGCTCTTGGACACGGGGGCCAATAGCATCATGGTGGTCAGCGATGCGGCGGCCGATCTGATCGCAAACGGCTACCGCACCGAGGGCACGTACACCGAGCTGGGTGTGGCGGGCGAGCATACCTTTGGGGTCTCGGCCCCTTACCAGATCAATTTCCGCGGCAGCGACAATCTCACGCACACCCTGCCGCAGACCGCCAATCAGAACCGCATCTTGTCGGACCCGGCCGCGGACCTGGGCGGACTGCCGGCCTCGTTCGGCGGCATTCCCGGCATCGTGGGGATGCCCGTGATGGTCGGCCGCGTGACCACGCTGGACATGAGCGCCTGGGACGACGTGGCCGACCTCTTGGAATTGCAGCCCATGGGGGTCACGTTTGCCGACGCGGTGCCAGCCAGCAGTGGCCATCGTTACACCGTGCCGGTAGATACCCGCGTGCGGTTCGACCCCGGCGAGGGGTTGCCCCCGGTGTGGGCTCCGGTGCCATTTCTGACCGTTGTGGCCCAGAACAACGGCGTGCGGCGCTCGGGCGGTTTCTTGCTGGATACCGGCGCTCAGATGACCGTCATGTCCAGCGATCTGGCCTTTGCCTTGGGGCTGGATACCAACGGCAACGGGAGCCTTCTCGACGAGGCAATCCGCACGGAGACCGTTGGCGGCGTGGGCGGCATGATCGATGCCCCCGTGCTGCTTATCGACCAGCTTCGAATCCCCACGCTGGAAGGTCCGGAACTGGTGTGGCTGGATCCTAGTCCCGAGCCGTACGGCCTGGAGGTGCTGGTGCTGGACATTGCACCGGGAATCGAGGGGGTCCTGGGGGTCGATCTGTTGACCAGCGGATTGAACTTCGAGATCGATCTGGAGACCTTGGAAATCGCGGTCAGTGGAGCCCCGTACTTTGAGCGGATCCACATGGACTTCCGCACGCTGGAATCAGGCACCGGGACGCTGTATTTCGATCTCCACCCCACGTACGACCAGGTGACGGCTGATCCCGTGGGGGTGGTGGTGACCGAGACCGGGGCCGGCACGTCGGTGACCGAAGGCGGGGCGACCGACACCTACGAGGTCATGTTGGGGGCGGCCCCCACGGCCGATGTAACCGTGACGTTCCAGACCGGCGACCAATTGCAGCCCATTGCCAGCATCACGTTCACGACCGAGGACTGGTATGTGCCGCGGGTCGTGACGGTGGAGGCCGTGGACGATGGACTTCGCGAGGGCCCGCATCTGGCTTCCATCACCCACACGGTCACCAGTGCCGATGCGCGGTACGACGGCATCGCAGTGCTGCCCGTGGTCGTGGACATCACGGATAACCATCCGGTGGCTGTGGTGACCGCTTCGGCGGCGTCGGCAGCCCCATTGCAGGAGATTACGTTTGACGCCAGCGGCTCGACCCACGGCCGCCCCGATCGCCACATCGTGAGCTACCAGTGGGACTTCGGCGATGGACAGACCACCACGACCGAGCAGCCGGTGGTGGTGCACGCTTTCGAGAACTTCGGCCAATACACGGTCAGCCTCACCGTGGTGGACGACAACTCGCCGCCCAAGACCGATACGGCGCAGGTGGTGGTGGCGATCGACCAGGGCAACCAAGAGCCGGTGGCGGTCGCCGGGGGGCCGTATACCGTGGCGGAGGGTCAGTCGCTCCGCCTGGATGCTTCCGCTTCGTATGATCCCGACGCGGCATTCGGCGATCGGTTGGTCGACTACGGCTGGGATCTGGACAACGACGGGCTGTTCGACGACGCGGTGGGCGGCGACCCGATCATCGAGGTCCCCTGGGACACGGTGGCCGGCCTGTTCCCTGTCGGCGTGGCCACGCCGATTACGCTGCGAGTGACCGATCGGCTGGGGGCAACCGGCCAGGCGCAAACCACGGTGACGGTCATTGCCCCCCAGGCTTCAGGCCGGGTGGAGCTTTTGGAGTTGCCCGATCAAGATCCATCGGCCGGCCCACTCTGGTATCGGCTGGAAACCAGCCGGCCGGGCTGGCTGACCGGGGTGGGCACCTCGCCCGACGGGAGCGGGGCCTTTCGGCTCGCTTTGTTCGACGCCGCGCTGGGGCCGGCGCCTTTGGCGACGTCGGTCCCTGAGGGAAGCGGCCAGCGCCTGGACTGGCTGGCGCCCGGGGCTGGCCAAACCTATTATCTCCGCCTGGAGGGCACCACAGCCGACGCGGACCTCAAAATCCTCAACCTGGTGCAACCGGCGGGCCAGCGGCTCAATGTGTTCGGCACCGCAGGGGCCGACGAGTTCGTGTTCGCCGCAAGCCCCTCGCGCAGCATCCGCATTGCCGGGGTGGATTACGATGCGGCCGGGGCCAGCCTGGTATTCTTCCACGGAGCTGCCGGGGACGACACCGCAGCGCTTGGGGGTACGGAGGGATTCGAGTCGGCATTGCTCCGCCCCGGTGCCGGCTCGCTGATAGGTTCCGGTTTCGCCGTGCACGTGGTCGGTACCGAAGAGATCACCGCCTTGGCCCAAGGGGGGGCGGACCGCGTGCAATTGTACGATTCGCCGCAGGCGGACCGCTTTGAAGCCCAAGCTACCGAATACGTGAAGAGCGGTCCGGGCTACGTGAACCGCGCCTATGGGTTTGCCGCGGTGGCGGCCTCGTCGCGCGGCGATACCGCCGACGTGGCGACCCTCTATGCGGCCTCGCCCGGCGACATCTATCTGGGCACAACGGCCTTCGCCATGCTCCGCGGGCCGGGACGTTCGGTGCTGGCCACGGGTTTCCCCGCGGTCGTGGGACTGGGTATGCCCGAGGGAAACAATGCGGCCTTCCTCTTCGACTCGCCAGAGCGCGACGTGTTGGAGGCAGGTGCCGCGCGCACCACCCTGGTCGGTGGCGGGCGCAGCCATCAGGTGGACAACTTTGGCACGGTGTATGCGTACTCTGCGGCCGGGGGACAAGACGAGGCCCACTTCCAGGGCACTGCGCAGAGCGACACGTTTGTGGCGTATCCCACCTGGGCGATGCTTGCGGGCAATGGTTTTGTGGTCCGGGCTGCGGGGTTCCGCACGGTGACCGCCACAAGCCCCGCCGGTTCGCCCGACCTGGCAGCACTATTCGACTCGGCCAGCGACGATGCTCTGGTGGCCCAAGGGACGTCGGTCTCGTGGAGCGACGGCCTGACCTACGCATACGCCATCCAGGGCTTCAGCCGGGTGATTGTGCAGTCCCGCTTGGGCGGATACGACACGGCAGAGCTGCGATTCAGCTCGTCGGCCGATACGTTCGCCGCAACGCCCGAGGCCAGTTGGCTGGTGGGGCCTACGCATGTTGTTTCCACCAGTGGGTTCGAGGAAGTGACCGTGCACGGCACGGGCAGCGGCCTTTGGGAGCGCGGATCCCTGTTCGACAGCGAAGGGGATGATCTGTTGACCGCTTCGGGGAACGAGGCCCGCTTGCAATGGGCCGATGGGCGCCTGGTGCGGCTACTTGACCTGACCTGGGTCCGGGCATTCTCGACCCGTGGGGGCACAGACCGCAAACACATCGAGGCCCACGATTTTGTGCTTGCGCTCTATGGGCCGTGGGTGGAGGACTAGCAAGGTCCCGCGGCGCTTGCAGTTCCGCCTTGAGCCGGCCGGGAAGGGGACTCGCCTTTCCCGCCCGACGGCGGGACGCCTGGCGGCGGGATGCCCGACGGCGGGATGCCTGGCGGCGGGATGCCCGACGGCGGGACGCCTGGCGGCGGAAGTATCAGCACTTGCCGCCTGAAGGCGGGACTACCAGCGGCGGAACTATGGGGTCGGTTGACGCGGGAGGCGGGCCGCGCATAATGAGGCCAGCGGCCATCGGGCTGTCCAAGCCGGAAAGGGAGCGATTGTTTCGGTCCGGCCGGTCCGTGGCCCTGCCCGGCAGCACGTCGGGCAAGTTCCCCGCCTTCCAAAGGAGCCGCGTCTTATGGCCGGTATGTTTGTGCCTGCGTGCCGGGCGGTCCGCGAACAACTCGATTGGGGCTCGCTGGCATGGTGCTCACGCCCCGGCACCACCGGCGCCCGCCAACTGGTGGTGATCGAAGTGACGCTGGCCCCGGGCGGCGGGCATGCGTTTCATCATCACCCCCAGCAGGAAGAGGTCATCTATGTCATCGAGGGCCAGGTTGAGCAGTGGCTGGACCGGCAGAAGCAGGTCCTTTCGGCGGGCGATGCGGTATTCATTCCGGCGGGCTGCGTGCACGCCTCGTTTAATACCAGTTCGCAGGACGCGCGGTTGCTGGCCATTCTGGGCCCTTCCGTAGGCACCGATAACGGTTACGAGGTCGTGGAGGTGGCCGATCAGCCCCCGTGGAACCAACTTCGCTGAGCCCCGCCTGACGGCGTGCGCTGCGGGTCGTTCTGAAGTGCACGCCGCGGACGGGCGGGGGTCTGTCCCTTAAAGGTCGCAATTCGGAGGCTCAACGATGTGGCGTATCTTGCGTTTCGCCTCGTGGCGGTGCACGGCGGCGGTGGCCGTGCTTGTCGTGTGGGGGGCGGTTGCAGCCGGTCAGCCCGCCAAGAAGCCGCCGCGTAAGCCCGCGCAGTTGCCCAAACTACGCGAAAGCGTGGTGTTGCATCGCGACATCGAGTATGGCCGAGCGGGGCAGCGCCCGCTGTTGTTGCATCTTCTGTTGCCCCGCGAGCCGACCACCAGGCCCCTGCCAGTGGTGGTGTTCATTCATGGAGGGGCGTGGCGTGCGGGAAGCCGCGATGTCGGCATCCCCGCCTTGGCGCCCCTGGTGGCATCGGGCCACTATGCCGGCGTGTCGGTAGGCTACCGGCTGAGCCAGGAAGCTATCTGGCCCGCCCAGATTCACGATTGCAAAGCCGCGATTCGTTGGGTGCGTGCCCAGGCTCCTAAATACGGATTCGACCCCATCAAGATCGGCGTGTGGGGCAGTTCCGCGGGCGGGCACCTGGTGAGCCTGCTGGGGACCTCGGGCGACGTGAAAGAATTGGAGGGCGAAAACGGCTCGCCGGGCTTTTCCAGCCGGGTGCAATGTGTGGTCGATTTCTGCGGGCCCAGCGATTTCCTGGAGTTCGCCAAGTTCAAGCGCACCGCGCTTGCACCTACGGCAAGCCCCGAGTCGCCCGAGTCGCTGCTATTGGGCGGGCCGGTGCTGGAGCGAAAGGAACTCGCCCGCCAGGCGTCGCCGGTCACCTATGCCTCGGCCGATGACCCGCCGTTTCTCATCGTGCATGGGACCGACGACCCGCTGGTGCCTTTCAGCCAGGCGGAACTGCTTTACGCAGCCCTCAAAAAAGCCGGGGCCAAGCCGCTGTTGGTCAAGATCCAGGGAGGTGGGCACGGCATCGGGGGCCCGGAGGTCAGCCAGCGGGTTCGGGCCTTTTTGGATAGACACCTGCGCGGTCTAGACGTGGAAGTGTCCGAGGAACCTATCACCGCCCCCAAGCCCGTGCTCCGCGACGCTCCCAAGGCCGCCCGCAAACTCAAAGTGCGTTGACCGTTTTTCGGGCTGCCGTGGTGCGAGCCGTTCCCCACGTTCCGTCGGCTTAGAAGGCCAAAGCCGCTTGCACGGCTCCGCCGCTATCTTTTGTGTCCCAGGCCGGCTCGGGTGGCCAGGGAGTGGGTGCCGGGGCTTTGTACCTCGTATTGGACCGGCAGCCTGGCGTGTTTGCGAGGCAATGTGGATCGCTAGCGGAAGTCGACCGATGCCCACCGAAACCATGACCCCGCGCCAGCGCCTCCTGGCCGCCCTGGAGCACCGCCAGCCCGATCGGGTGCCCATCGACCTGGGGGGCAATCAGACGGGCATTCACCGCCTGGCGTACCAGGCGCTGTTGAAGCACCTTGGGCTCGACGAGCCGGTCGAGATCATGGACCCCGTGCAGCAGCTCGCCCGCCCCTCGGAGGCGGTTCTCCAGCGGTTTCATGTCGATACCCGGTATATCGCCGCCGGGCCGGCTTCGGACTGGAAAGGGGGCGTGGTACAGGTCCATCGCGACGGCCGGCTGTGGCACGACCTGGTCGATGAGTTCGGCGTGCGCTGGTCGATGCCGGACGACCAGGGGCTATATATGGACATCACGCATCATCCACTGGCCGGCGCCACGCTGGACGAGGTGCGGGCGTATCCGTTTCCGCGGGGCGATGATCCGGGGCGGTTCGCCGGCCTGCGCCAGCGGGCCCTGGAACTCCGCCGTAACACCCCCTATGCCGTCGTCAGCGGCATCTCGGGCGTGGTGTACGAAACATGCTGGTATCTGCGTGGCCTGGCGCAGTGGTTTATCGATATGATCGAACAGCCCGAGCTGTGCGAAACGCTGCTGGACCGCGTACTGGGGTTCTGGCTCGACTGGTTCCGGGCGTTCCTCGACGAAGTGGGCGACCTGGTCGATGTGATCATGATTGGCGACGATCTGGCCGGTCAGAAAGGCCCCCTGTTCCGCCCCGAGTTCTACCGCCGGGTGGTCAAGCCGCGGCAGAAACGACTGGTGCAGTACATCCGTTCACGAACCCAGGCCAGGATCTGGTACCACACTTGCGGCGCCTGCGTCGGTTTCATTCCAGACCTGCTGGACAACGGCATCGATATTCTCAACCCGGTGCAGATTAGCGCCGAGGGGATGGAGCCCGCGCGGCTCAAGGCCGAGTACGGCACCCGGCTGGTGTTCTGGGGAGGGGCGATTGATGCCCAGCACGTGCTCCCCAGCGCCTCGCCCGACGAGGTGCGGGAACAGGTGCGCCGCAACCTCGAAGTGTGGAAGCCCGGCGGGGGTTACGTATTCAATAATGTGCACAACATCCAGGCGGCGGTCCCCCCGGAGAACATCGTCGCCTTGTACGATGCCGCCTACGAGTTTGGATTCTATGGGGGGTAGGGGTGGCCGCTTTGGGGCGCGAAGCACCCGGGCGACAAAACCAAAGCGGCGGGGCTTGTGCCGCATCGGGGCGGAACAAGTCCCGCCGCTTGAGGTGCGGAAGCGGCAGCCTTGCGGCCGTGTTCGCCGGATCCATCCGCTGCGGACCATGCCGACCCGCAGCGCTTCCGCCAGAGCGCTTTCTCGGAGCCTGGGTGTGCCGCCCGAGAGGCCATGGCCTCCTATGCCGGCCTAGGCGGGCCGCGCACCGGAAAGACCCGTTTGCGCAGGCTTACACTTTCACCGCGATCCGCCTCGGACGCACACTCTCGCTCTTGGGCACCATGATCCGCAGCACGCCGTCCTTGTATTCCGCCTGGACCTGGTCGGCATTGACCTCCGAACCCAGGGTGAAGACCCGACGGAACTGGCCGTACTGCCGCTCCATGCGGTGCCAGGTCTTGCCTTTCTCCTCCGTCTCCTGCTTCCGCTCGCCGGAGATCCACAGTTGCCCATCCTTGAGTTCCACGGAGAAGTCCTCGGGTTTCATCCCGGGCAGATCCACCGTGATCTCATAATGGGTATCGGTCTCGGCGATGTTGGTCCGCGGAGCGAAGGCAGGCAGCCATTCCGTGCCACCGTCGCGCCCGAAAATATCCGCGAACAGCTCGTCCATCTCGCGACGCAGCCGTTCGAACAATTGGGGCGTGCGAACGTCCCAAGGAATCAACGCTCGTGCCATACTTCCACCTCCTTCCTAGTCGAGTTGACGAAAGGGTATGGAAATGCGACCGAATATCCGAACCACGCCGGCCGCCGGGACCCGCTGCCCCGGCTGCCCCTTGCCAATCACCCCGAACCTCCGGATCGCTGGGGCGAGCCAGCGTGGGAATTGGGCTTGGCAGATTCCTGCAAACCCGAAGGAGTAGATTGCAAAGAGTGTGCCACAACTGTAATTCTGGACTCCGCAACGGCGCCGCGCTGGTATGCGTAACTTCTTGATAGAAAAGTTGTTAGGAATAGCATCCCCAAGCGTCTGCCGCCGCGGTTTGCCGCCTGCTAGCCTGTGTGCAAAATTGACAGTCGCGGCCCTGCACAGCGTAGGCCCCGGATGTCAATTTGACACTTCGGCGTGTTTCAAAGCGGTGTTGCCACGTCACCGCGGCTTGGGTGCAAGGAAGTTCGGGTCCAGGCGGGTAAAGGTGATGAACTGGTAGCCGCGCTGGACGCCCCGTTCCCAGAGCACGCCCACAGCCTTGTTGGGCAACCGCGTCAGGTCCGAGTAGGCGGCATGGCCTGAGGCGATCGGCCGCTCGTCGGGAAACGTCCGTCCTTCATCGTAGCTCAGCCGGGCCACCAGGTTCGTGCGTCCCGGCCCTTTGGGGCCTGTCCACAGGATCACATCGGCGGGGTCGCCCGCCGCCCGGCTCCAGTAACGCTCGATCGCACAACACACCGGTGTCACCGGGACGCCCGGCCGCGGAGCCGACCACGTCTTGCCGTGGTCGGTGCTTTCAGCCAGCCAGCGATGGGGTCCCCGCCCCTGGCGGAAGTCCATCAACAGCCGCCCGTCGCTCAGCTCGACCAATTGGTTCTCGTCGCCTGGCTCCTTGGCAGGGACCACCGCGCCTCGATGCCAGGTGGCGCCGTGGTCTTCGCTGTAAATGACGAAGACCTGCATGGGTGCGTTTTTCCAGACGGGGAGGATCAGCCGGCCCTGGCGGTCCTGGATCCCCCCGCCGGGGCCCACCACACTGACCTTCCAGTTTGGGTCGTGCAGATCGCGGGCCACTGCCGTCAGATCACTAGGCGCCGACCATGTCTTGCCGCCATCGCGACTCCAGCGGGCAAGGGTCTGCACGTCGTCGGTACCCGCACGGGCCGAGTAGGTGTTGCACCCCGGCTTGCCGCGGAGGTACAGAAGCCACAATCGGCCGGTGATACGGTCCAACACGGTCGCCGGATTGGCCGCCGACCACCGCTCGCCGGGGTCTTCGATGACCTGCATGGCCGACCATGTCGCCCCGCCATCCGTGCTCCGCTTCATCACGAGGTCGATATCGTTGTTTTCCATACCGGGATCGGCGGCGTTGTACTTGCGGGCCTCGGCAAAGGCCACCAGCGTCCCATCGGCAGCCGCCTCGATCGCCGGAATGCGGAAGGTGTGGTACCCCTCCGTGCCGGAACAAAACACATCCACATGGCGCAGGTCCGGCTCGGCCGCAGCCACCCGGCTTGCGCCGCCCAGCCATAGCGCCACCAGCCCGCCC
>FWWM01014750.1_pt1 | contig 12156 bp, 16 predicted proteins | sample 2228351 | NCBI WGS metagenome assembly FWWM01 (sample SAMEA103939774, study PRJEB20133) | metagenome | reverse complement strand
GGTCTTGAATGACTTTTGCGTTGGCATCCAGCGCCGCGTAACCGTTCGGTTGCCCCTTGTTGGATTGCACTTCTACCGTCTGCGTTTGCGATGTCGCTTGATTGTCCCGATATTTTAAGTCTTTGCCGTTAAGCCACACCTCACCGACAACGGGAGTTAATGGGTCGGCTTTCCGAGGAACCCGCAGAGTAGCCTGAAAGTCGTTAGCCTGAGTAAAAGTATTGGCTTCATCTCTGTAGGCGATAGAGGCGGGAAGGTCGGCTTTGGCATGAGTGTGAGCAGCAGGTGCTGGATTGCCCCATGTTCGGTTGCCCAGCAAGGCGTTAGTCGCTGTGGGCGTTCCTGTCCCCAACTGTGCCGTTGGCACAAAACCGTTCGCATCCAATGAGGCATAACCGTTTGCTTGTCCTTTGTTTTCCTGTATCTCCACAGTTTGCGTGCGAGGGGTGACTTGATTGTCCCGATATTTCAGCGACTTGCCATCAATCCAAATCTCGCCTTCAACAGGCACTGTGGGGTCAACTTTGCGGGGCACGCGTAAGGTGGCTTGGAAATCGTTCGTTTGCGTAAATGTGTTCGCTTCATCACGATAAGCGACGGACGCAGGTAAGTCCGTCTTCGCCCATGTGCCTGTCGGGGAGATTTTGCTTTTCGCGATGTTTGCATCAGAAGCAATGTGAGCGTCAGTGATAACGCCGTCTTTGACGCTTGCAGAAACATCAAATTGGTCATTGGTAGTATCTTCGGTGATGGAAAAACCGATGTCGCCAGCATTGCGGAAGTCCAATTTGCGCGCGAGGGTTCCGACCGGAATGCCATCCAAAGCGACCTTGACTTTTTCGTCAGTGCCTCCGCCTGAACCCCCACCCTCAAGGGGAATAACGCTCCCATCAGGTTTTTTGATTTTCAACACGCCATCAGTGCTATCTAAAAACACGCGCCCTTTCCCTGACGGCGGGGATGGCGGCGTTGCGATTTGCGTGTAGTCAGTGTATTGACTGACACTCAGTGTGTTGACAGACGCATCAGTTTGTTCCGATGGGCGAAAGATCGTAAAAACACGAACGCGTGGTTTTTTCACACGAATGAGGCTCATTGACGAATATCACCTCGGATAACTAAAACTCCTTGTGCGAGTGTTAAAACATCGCTATCTTTGCGCGCCTCAATCTCCGCTAAATGGCGTCCGACATTGTCTGTCTCCGTGCTCGTGAGGGCAACGGTTGCTTTCCCTGCGGGCGGGTCGGTGATGGTCATCGGCTTGTTGATGAAGATTTGCCCATCATTGCGCTTTGCCGCGAAGTAAAGCGTCCAACCGCTCAGGTTTAACGGGTTACCCGCGTCGTCCTGAAACTCAAACTCCAAAGTCGGCGTGTCGCCACGGTAGATGGTCACTTCAAAATCAGGCATCATTGACCACCTTCTTGGTTAAGCAAATCAATGACTTCTTGTGCCGCGTCTACGAGATCGTCTAAGCGGGCGTTGAAACGAGCGTTGAAAGAACTTTGAACAGCAGGGAGCATGGCTTGGGTTGGCAAGTTTTGCCGTAATGCGTTTAGAACTTCGGTCACCAAGTGGGCGCGGGCATCTTCGTAATGCTGGCGCGCCAAAGTCGCCGCGAGGGTGTTGATGTAAGTTCGGATGGCATTGGGGATGCCTTTCTCAGGGTCGGCTAAGGGGATGTTGTAGCGTTGAGAAGCAGCGATGCGAGCCTCTATCAGCGCCTGCCAGAGATATTGACGGAGCAAACGCTCATAATCTCGCTGTCCTGGGAGTTCAATTGAGAGCAACTGCTGCAAGACGACACCCTTAGACAAGTCCGATGCTTTTGCGAAAGCGTCAATGATGCTTTGTAGCGCCCCTGAAACTTTTTCCCAAACAGTTTCCAGATGGGCTTGCATGGCTTGTTGGAAGTCATCTTGTTTAGCATCAAGTTGCATCCGTTCGCGTTGCTCGTCAAATGCGGGTGCAGGGACAGCGACAGTTTGAAATACGCGTTCGTTGCGAGAGGCAGCGCTCGTGGCGGTTTCCGTTTCCGTCGGCAGTGGGGGCAAGTCAAGGAGCGCTCGCACATAGTCTTCGTCTGCTCGCTGCCAAGTCAGCGCTTGTTTATCAAGAAGTTGAGCGATGGCATCGGTGATGGCGGAAACATTCAAGATGCGTTTTAACTCAACATGTCGTAGGCGGGGATATTCTTCATGAGGTAAGTCAGGAGCGTTGTAACGAACGAAGTCATTGACAGCGTAGCGCTGAATCGTGTTCTCCAACCAATCCGCTATGCCTTCAAGGGAGAAAAGAAACATGTCCATCTGCACTTGCCCCAGCGCTCGTGAACCTGTTTCGCCAGCGCCCAAAACCATGAATTGAGCGAGAACGGCTCTTGCGATAAGCCAATCACAGTGCTCAATTAGTTCCATCAAAACGCCTCGTAACCCTTCGTGTTTTGCCTCCAACAATTCAATCTTGTAGCCCTCAGGCAAGACGACACCAGCGCGCTCATAAGATTTCAGTTGTTCAACAATCCGCAGAAGCATGTCGCGATCGCCGCCTGGTGGGAAAATCCCGATGGGTGTGCCGACGCCAAACCGCTCCATCGCGACAGCGCCAATGGTGTAAAGGTAGTCTTTGATTTTCCAGTGTTTGTAGGCAGGACGAAAAACAGAAACGCCTTCGGGGTTGCCGAACTCCTCTTGCCAAGTGAAAACGATCAGTTTGTCAATGGGGATTTCAACTTCAACGAAGCGATTGTCATGAGTGAAACCGCGTTGAACGATGCCTGCGATGCCGCCCGTCTCGTCAAAAAGCCAGCGATAGACGGTTCGGGGGTGCCGCGAAGCAAACTTGCGATAGACGAGTAATCCATCGCGTTCCTCCCAAACTTTTTCAAACACCATGAAACCATAAAAGAGCGCAAGTAATGCCTCGCGCAGAAAGTCCCGAAAGGTGATGGTCATCGTGGAAAACAAATTTGTTGAAAGAGCATCGGCAAGGTCTTTCGCTTCCTGCGACGCATCGTCATCAACTTCAATCCACCAGCGAGAGGCAAGGATGGGCAGGGTCATCACAAGTTCCAACATCTTACATTGCCCATCGTTGCGGCGCATGATGTCGTAGATGCGAATTGCCTCTCGCCCTTGCAGGTCGGGGTTGTATTCTTCGGAGATGAGTCCTGCAAAAATGCGGGTGCCGTGAAAGCCCAACTCTTCCAGTGCAGGTTTTTGCGGGCGTCGTCCGTTCGTCTGATAGCGCTTGCGGACACGCTCAAGCAATGTGTTCAACATCACGCTCCGACCCCCTTTTGTGCTATGCTATGAACGAATCTGAAGCAGCATGGAGGTGGTCGCCGTGGCGTTGCGCGATTGGTTGGACAAACTTGGGCTTGGTTACAGGCGAGCCGCGAAGTTGATGGGTATTAATCGCAGCACCCTCGTGCATTATTTGAATGACCCGGTCTATCGCAAGCGATGCACTCCGCACTTTCACGGTCGCGTTGGTGCTCGCGTTCGTCATCGCTTAGCACCCCTTGTTAATCACAACAACGGTAACGGGGCAGTTCGTGTTTGTCCTTACTGCCGTCGTCCGCTTAATGATGATTAACTCAATTGACTTTCAGGGGAGGGGACGGAGCCCCAGCGGACGCCGTCCCCTGATTTTTGCCTTATGCACTCGCGAGTGCATAAGCCCGTAGAGCGCCTCTCAGGGGGCACCCCCTATTCGGATAGCCCCCCCTGCCAAAGCGCCCGTCCTGGGGCAATCTGAGCGTTTTTCGCCTACTACGCGAGCACATTGGTCAACAGGTAGGCGGCTTCGGTCATGACGACCCGTATGGCGACATTCGTGCGCACGCGGACGATGGTGCAGCGTTTTCGTTCTTCACGATACTGTTCCACAGTCCATGGCTCAAACACGAAGGTGTAACCGAAAGTTGGGGATCTCAGTGCGGGGCGGGGGTTGGTGTAAGCAATCAACACATTATCACCCCAAATTTGCTGGATGGCGGGGGATAATCCTTCTTTCGCAGCGTTGTAGACTGCTCCTGCAATGACGACATTGGGGATCTCAATGAGTGTAGCGAACATATCTGCTGCGAGTGTTTTTGGGGCATTGGCAGGTAAGCGAGAGCGAACATCAGGATCTTCGGAAATCACCAGCCAGACATCTTGAGGGATGACAATCACATTGGGTGGTATGCCACACGCGTCAGAAACGGCTTTCGCTGCTTGTTTGATGTCCTTAATGATGGTGGGGGAAGTTGCTGTGCTATTCCACTTGACTGATGGGGAAGAACTCGTAATCCCAGCATTGATGATCGTGTTATAACCTTCCAGTTCCAGATCCAATCGGATGAGATCTTGCAGTTGCAACGCACTGTCTTCAATGGGGTTGAGCGGATCGTCAGCATTAGCAACCGTGCGGTCCTCCACTTCGGTTTCTAAGCCGTGCTCCTGACAGATGTAGGCTTCGTATTCGTATTCATAAGTAACCCTGTTGTAGTCGCTGTAAGGGGCGCGTAGCGAGCGTTGAGGAGTGATCAAGGGGACGGGTTTAATGCGGGGATACAGATCACTTTCCTTTTTCACTGACAATTCAGGGAAGATTTTCGGGATGGCAAACCCGCTAACAGCACGTCGCAGAAGGAGATTGGAGATTGGGCGATTAACATGGACATCCTTAGGCTCTACCATCTATTGTCACCTCCCGTAACTGAATGGCGTGAGCAGGATTTCCACGAGTTGACCTGCGACAGCGTTTTCTAACGCGATGCCCGCGACATTCTCGGTTGCTCCCGCCCAAGAGCCGCCGGGCGCGGTCGCTGGGACAGCAGCCCCGTTGGCGTCACTGCGGACAAGTTGCCCGCGCGTGATGGCACCGCCAGCAACGACTTTCACAATTCCAGCAACAGCCACCGCGGCGGCTTCGTTCGTGTTTGGCTTGTTAGTCAAGACACCAAGCACGCGAGCATTGGCTCCCGCTTGGACAACGGTGCCATCCGTGGTGCCCAACGCGACAAAGCACCATCGGGCATTTCGCAAGTCAGCACCTGCTTTGAAGGTGACAATGACAGGAGAAGCCAACACAGCCATCGTTTATCACCTCCCAGTTGCGATGCGCTCCGCGAGGTCGCGATGTTGTCGCTTGACAAACTCGTAGGCTTGCTCGTAACTCCAGTCCGGATGCTGCTGCAAGGTCTGGTCAATGAGCCGCGTGAACGATTCAAAGGGGTTAGTGGCAGGTTTGTCCGAATCGTCAGGGCGCAAGGAAAAGCCTCGTTCGCCCATCTCTACGAGGGTGAACGCTTTGAGCAACTCCACGATTTTTTGCGCCGTTTCAGGTGGCAAGTCTGCCAAGATTTCCGCCCACTGTTGGCGTTGCTTAGGCGGGATGACTTTGCATTCGTCGTAGCGCAACTCAGCGAGTGTGTCAGCGAATTCACGAACTTTGCGTTCTCGCTCCAGTTGCGCCAGACGCTGCTCATACTGTTGCTTCTCTTGCTTGAGACGCTCCAGTTCCTCCTTGAGCGCCTCATAGTCTTGCGTCTTTTGCTCCATGCGTTGAGCACCTCCTTGTCGTTCTTCTTCACGCACTTCGTCTAACAGCGCCCGCAAAACGGATTGGGCGCGTTCTTTGACTTCGTCTGGAACACCGACAACTTGAGGCAAACGGGCAAGTGCATTGCGGACAGCGTTGGCGACAACGACAGGGCGCCCGTCCACGATGTCGCAGACGGGGAGTTTGCCCGATCCGATTTCGCGGGGGTTGGCAGCATCCCACAGAATGAATCGTTGCCGATACTTACGCCATTCGTCATCGCCCCATTCGTCAAAGGGGCGGTCGGAAACCCAACGCCGCCAGCGTTGGTCGGCAGCATCTTCGTCCCAGCGGATGCCATCAACAACCGGGAAGCGAGGGCGCTGGACAACCCAACGGTGCTCTTGGTAGAACACGATGTCGGAATAAGCGAGTAAGACGGCGGGTTCGTCGTGCTCCACGAGCGGCTTTTGTGCCCAGCCAAAGAAGGGGAAATTCGTGAGAGATACTTCCACCAATACATCACGAAAAACCTCGCCAGTGGCGGGATGTGTCCATTCGGGCATGATTGCAGGCGAGACGAAAAGGAATTGACGCTTTTGCAGCAATTGATGACCGTCGTGGTTCCACTCCACGATGGCGTACAGCCCATCATCGCGCCATTCCAAATCTTTCACCCACCCGACGGCAGGGGAGTTTTTATCGTGAGCAACGATGATGGGGATGCCTTGTCGGGGAATGCCCTGACGGAAGTTTGTGATGATGCGCTTTGCTCGTTGTTCGTCCATTGTCTCCTTTCCGAACAAGTGATGCCGCCATGTCCCCGCAGGAAAGAGTTTGACTTCCGTTGGGATGGGCTCTGTCGCGACAAAACACAAAGGTCGCATCACAAAACACCTCCTAAACGAATCCCTGCAACAGCGCTAAGGCTTGACACAGCGTCCTCATCACGAAGCCGCGCGGGAACTGCCAGCCGCAAGGGGATTTGCTCACGAACGCCAACAAGCATCATCGCCATCGCCATCGCGTAGTGATTTTCTACACCCCGCCTGTATGTCCATGTCCCGTCATCATTGCGGTCACGAACAAGTTTCTTGCAGTGATCAAAGAGCGTGGGCATCTCAGGGCAAGCAGGGGAGGGGAAACGCAGGAAACTGCTGCGGATGGCATCAACAAGATTGTCAAGCATCTCAGTGCGATTGACTTTCACGACTTTGACAGGTTCCGTCTCCTCATCTTCGTAGCCGAAAGAAGTCGCTGCGGCGTTGCTGTAAAGAATTGCGCCCAACTGCCCGTTGCCATGCTGCCGACACAGACGCTTGCTGATGGGTTTGTAGGGCATGGCGTCAACGATGAAGCGGGCGTTGTAGTGAGTGAGCAACGATAGCAATCGCTCAGGGCTTTCAGTGCATTCCGACCAAACGAGACGCAAGCAATCACCATCGTGTCTCGCGATGACGATGTGATAGTTGTCACCGCAGTCAATCCCTGCGAAGTGAACGCCTCCAGAATCCCATTCCCAGCGGCGGTCAATCTCGCAGGCATGGAGCAAATCTTCTTCTGTCAATGGTTGTCGGTCACCCGCGTGGGGCAATCCCAAAACACTGATGGTGAAAGTGACCATCTCGCTGAAACTGCGTCGCGCCTTGCGCCAGCGAGATGCGATTTCGCGTGGAGTTAAGTGAGCATAAAGTTGACTGATAGAGTAAGACGAAACATCTCGGTGCGATGGCGCTTTTGCGACCCACTCTCGCTTTTCAGTTCGCAACGGACGCTGGCAGGACGGGCAAAAGAGAGTGAAATCGGCTCCATCATCAAGGGCTTGTTGCAGTTGACTATCGCTCAAGTCGCTTAAAGGAACCCACGAGCGGTTTAACTTTGCTGCGATGGTGGCGGGGAACCGCTCTTCAAGACAAATCCATTCACCACAGCCGCATTTGTGCAAGTAAAACTTTTGGTCACCCTCGTGAAACGACAAGTCAATGTCCATCAAGGGGATGGAAGGTTGGGAGAACTCGTAAATGTGTTTCAAGTCGCTGTGCATCAGCCTGTCTTGAATGAACGAGATCAAATCCACGCCCAAGTCGGGGTCTCGCTGCCGCGCTAATTCGGCAACTTCGTCAAGGAAGACGCAGTCAAGGGGAATGGCTTTTGCGTGAGCAACTCGTTGCAAGCCTCGGAAGAAGATGGTGCCGTTTCCTGCGAACTGAATCATGCGAACGGTGTCAGCGGCTTTGCCCCGTCGCCTTAAGCCTTCTTCTGTCTCTTCCGTTTTTTGCGCTTCAACAACGGAGCGGAGAATGTCGGGTGAACCATCAATGAGCGGATTGACAACCCATCGCACGAAGTCTTCGGCAAGTGGTCTTGTTGGCAGGTAATAAGCCACCTTGCGCCCTTGCATTGCCCAGTAAAGCATCTTTGCCGCCATTAGCGTGGATGCCCCAACTTGAGCGGCTTTGCGGATGACGATGCGTTGTGTGAGGTCGTCAGCGATGGCTTGAAGATACTCATGACGCTCAAAAGAGTAGGGACGATTGTTTAAGCGAACAGAATTTGCAAGAAAGGAAAGAAAATCACTTTCGCTCTTTGTTGTGGGTGGCGTCGTTTTCTTTTTCAAGACTTTGCGGAGAGCGGGGTCTATTGCGTTTAGCCCACGCGGCACGAACCATTTCTTTAAGAAGTTCGGCATCCACATCATCTACGCCGTAAACCTCCCGCTGGTAAGTTTCCCGAACAACACGCAAGCGGAAGTGTCGTTTTGCCGTGTTGAACAAATAATCCGCTGTGACGAAAATGCCTTCCTGCTCCAACTCGCGTCGGATGCGATAGAGACTTTTCGGCACAAACTTCATCACCATGACAATCTTACCTCCCTTTTTGTCAATCAAGTTTGACAACACAACAAATTAGATTGACAAAGTTATCGCTAAAACGCTAACGGTGATGAGTTGTTATGCGACGCTTGCGCTCACCGATTCGCTGGTATGGGGGCAAATATTTCATGGTGAAGAAGTTGCTGCTGTTACTCCCACCACATCACATTTATGTTGAAGTGTTTGGGGGCGGGGCTCAATTGCTTTTCGCCAAGCCACCATCGCCGGTAGAAGTTTACAATGACATTGATAGCGGCTTAGTCAACTTCTTCCGCGTTTTGCGTGACCCGCGAAAGTTTGAGCGATTTTATCGCCTTGTCTCCCTGACACCCTATAGTCGCGAAGAATTCTATTTCTGTCGGGATACATGGCAGCAGTGCAAAGACGATGTGGAACGCGCATATCGGTGGTTTGTCGCAGTGAGGATGAGTTTCTCGGGGCATAGTAATAGTTGGAGTTTTAGTGTATCTCAGAGTCGCCGAGGAATGACAGCGACTGCGAGTAGAATGTTATCGTTGATTGAAATGCTCCTAGAAATCCATCAGCGGGTGATGCGGGTGCAAATAGAGCACCGAGACTTCCGTGACATCTTCCCCCTTTATGACGCCCCTGAGACCCTTTTCTACTGTGACCCGCCTTATGTTCCAGAGACTCGCAAGTTGCGCAAAGCCTATCCTCACGAGATGACCTTAGAAGACCACAAGGATTTGGTTGCTATCTTGCTTAACATTCAAGGCATGGCGCTTTTATCAGGCTATCGTCATCCCGTTTATGAACCACTGGAGCAAGCAGGATGGAAGCGCTTTGATTTTCCTTATCCCTGCAATGCTGTTGGGAGAGTGAGGACAGCAAGACTGCAAGGGAAAGGGGTTATCAAAGCGAAGCAAATGCGCACCGAAAGCGTCTGGATTTCGCCACGAGCGTGGGAGCGGTTGCAAACGAAGTGACAATCATCATTGACACTTTGTGCGGTAACTTATGAGTGAGAGCATTGTGAGATGCGACCATTGCGCCTGCCCAGCGCAAAGAAGGTGATAGGTCAAAATGCCTAAGGAGGCATGGGCTCTTTTGCCCACCTTGCGGGGCTACAATCGCTGTCGGCTATGCGTTATGCCGTCGGATTTTCAGGAGCAGTTTTGGAGTTGGATGCGGGAGGGCAAAACCATCGCCCAACTGGCGGAACTGTCGGGCGTTTCGGAAGCCGTTGCTTTTCGCCACAGACGCCATCTTATTCGCTGCTACGAACGCTTTATCACTCTCTCTGCCAGTCATGTTGACGATCTTAAACGATTAGACTTGCAAGTGAAACTTGAACGAGAGAAACGCCGCCAATTAGAGTTAGCCCGCGAGCGGGAGGAGCGAGCGAAAACCGCGCTTGATGCTCTCCGTGACCTTGTCAGCGCCGACAAGTTCCAACGCATTCTATCAATCCTGCAGGAAGGGGATGAGAATGCGACTGAGTAAACACTTCACGCTTGATGAATTTGTCTGCAAGTGCGGCTGCGGTGTCCCCAGCGAGTTTAAAGACGAAGATCAAGAAATCATCGCCAACTTAAAGCGATTAGCGAACGAGGTTTTAGAACCTCTGCGGGAGGCGTTAGACAATGCCCCCTTGCTTGTCACCAGCGGCTATCGCTGTCCTCGTTACAACCACCGTGTTGGGGGCGCAAAAAACTCTTTCCACACAAAAGGACTTGCTGCCGATGTCGTTAGCAAACACAAATCCCCTGCGGAAGTTCAAAAGATTGCATTGCGCTTGCAACGCGCAGGGAAAATCGGTGGCGTGGGGCTTTACAAAGGCTTCACGCATGTTGACTTAGGTCCAAAACGCAAATGGCGAGGTGACCAACGATGAAGTGGCTCATCAAACGCTTCTTCAAGCCGTTCGCAAACGCGATGCTGCAAGCCACGCTTGGCGAATTAGCCGAAGTTGCCATCGTCGCGGTCAAAGAAATGGCGAAACTGGAAACACTGACGAACGAGGAGAAGCGCAAGCGAGCCTTTGAGATGATTAAAGCCGAAGCCATCGCTCGTGGAAAAGCGCTCAAAGACAGCGCGATCAACTTGGCAATTGAACTTGCGGTGCAACTGGTGAAGAAATGAGGCGTCCCATATGGGTGAGTTTGTCAAGTTACTAACTGACATCGTCAAAGACTTGGGTTTTCCCATCGTTGTCTCGTTGTGGCTGATGTGGTTTGTCTCACGCATCATGGTGCTGAACGAAATCGTGCAAGCGCTCATTCGCATTGACGAACGCATTGAGCGCGTCTTGATGCTCCTTGCGGCGGGAGATGATGAGCAATGACTTTTTCAGAAGCGATGCAAGTTGCGGCTTGGTTTTTACTTGCGGCATCGGTCGTTTACGCGCATGTGATGCATCGTAAGTTACGCAAAACGATTTTCAACGACTTGCAGCATCGCATGCTCGGAAGGGAGCAAGCATGGCAGAAAGCCAAAAAGCGCTAACGGTTTTGTTTCTACTCGTTGCTGGTTTTGTGATCGCTCGTGTTCTCGCACTGATTGTCTTTGACCGCTTGTCTCGCTTGCGGGAGCAAAAGCGAGGTGCTAAGCAATGATTTTCTGTTCGTTGCTCGCTTATCCTCTTGACTCAGAGGAACGGCGGTTAGCGGAACGCTGTCTTTGGCGGTTGTTAACGCAATTAGAGCATGATGATGTCTTGATTACTTACGAAGCCCCGTTTGCTAATCGCGAACGAGCGTTGCGATTAAAACCTCGCATTGTAGGGCTTTCGTTAGCGGCAGCGGCGAAAGGTGAATGGGTCGCGTTTGTAGATGCTGACATTGAGTTCCGTTCTGGTTTTGTTGACGCGGTCAAGGAGTTCGTTTTGCCCCTTTCAACAAACGAGCCAACGCTATGTGCCACGCTGATTTGGGCGCAAGGGGAACGCTCAATTGTAAGCGATGAAGTCATTGAAATGTATCAACGGCGATGTGGGTTGCAATCATCGTGGCAGTTCTATTTCGGGACAGGTTTGTTGATTGTCAATAAGCCGTTTCTTGCTTACATTGACGAGTGGCAGATCTTAACAAACAAGTCGCAGTTTTTCCCCGAAGAGACCGCGTTAGTTACGCTTGCCCATCGTCATCGGGAGCGGTGGCGGTTTGTCTGGTTGCCTGATCATCTTCATTTCGTCGGGTGGCGCATTCGCCCTGAACTTGAAACCACTTTTGCCGTTCATATTGGAAGCAACCAAAAAGAGCGTTGGCGCAAAGCCGCTTACGGAGGTGAACAATGATGCCTGTCAAGAAGCCGAAACCTGTCGTCGCGTTCCGTTTCGTCGGAGCGCAAGCGATGGTCGTAGATGGTTTCGGTGTGTTAGAACCGAATCAAATCGTGCCCCTTGGCAAAGCAAAAGAAGTGTTCGGTGCGGAGTTCAACGGTAGCGATGTCCTCGTTCCCGTTGAAGAAGAAACTCCCAACGAAAATGTGGGAGGTGACAACTGATGCTTGGTGCGCTCACAAAAGTTGGCGTTGGCATCACGGACGCGGCGGATAAGCATGTCGCCGCACAAATTCAACTGGCGAACTTTGATGTTGACTTATCGCCGCGCAAGGAAGTGGTGCTCGCCCAGCGAGGGGCGGGGCAGTATGGCTTTCGCAGAGGTTTGGTCACCCGCTTCTGGGCGGAAGGAGCGCTGCGATGCGAGGCATCCCCCGCGGTTGTGGGTTATTTGTTGCACGCGTTAGGCTATCAGCCGACAACGACTGGCACAGCCCCAGACTACACTCACAC